>PVBE010045273.1_pt1 | contig 23681 bp, 20 predicted proteins | sample 1631181 | NCBI WGS metagenome assembly PVBE01 (sample SAMN08397723, study PRJNA350692) | Marine metagenome, whole genome shotgun sequencing project. | isolation source: water | place: Pacific Ocean | collected 2012-04 | reverse complement strand
TCCTTCGTTTGGGTTCGGTGGTTACTCCAAAACCAGTTTATTACCGAAATCGCCCAATCGTCGTGAGGCCACTTTTTTGCCTCGTCAACAAAAGTCGGAAAGTCTGCGAGGGGAGAAGGGACTCGCTGCCGGCTTTTTCTCGTAGTCCAAAGCGAAAAAGTCTGCCAGGTAGTGATAACTCGTGCGGACAATCTCCAGAATGTCGTGGCAAACGGCTGGGCGAGCTCCCTTCGTTCTTCTTCGAGCCGTGCGGCCACGGCAAGTCGACGCTATCTTTTTTCCTTGATGCGGACATCGCGGAAGTCAAAATCGCCGCGCTCTTTTTGCAGTCTGACGCCGCGACCACCCGCGCTACTACCGATCTTCCAAGTCGGCTCGATGATCTTGCCGGTCAGCTTTACGGCCGCAACACTCTCGGTGATGCACCACTCAAGACAAAACAGAAGAGGTTCTGTTGACGATGAAATGGAGTCTCGTCAGGTGGCTGTGCATCACCAACAATGAAACCACCCCAGTCGGCTGCCTCTTTCCCCCAATGTCCGGTTCTTACCTGCCTGATCGCTTCGTCTCTCGGATCTCGAAAAATCTCTCCCTGAAATGTCAGAACCGGGCTGCTGAGGGACATCCCATCTCCCGGCTCAGCAAAGCGAAACGAGAGCGTGTTAGCAACGCCTAGGCTGGATGCGTTGATCTTGAATGAGTAGTTCTTGCGAGCTTTAGGTTCGAGCACACCGACGACCTTGCCGTTGAAGAGCACGTCGGCCTTACCGGCGGGCGGTCTGTGAGTTGTCCAGCCGGTGGTCGCGCCCACCGTTATGCTCAGGACAGCATCGGTTTTGAATTCTGATGGGGATCCACCGTTGACAACGACAAACTGACGCGAACGGACTTCGCCGGTCGTGGTGCTCTTCACGCTGAAGTTCAGATGGCCTTCCGGGAGAGTGGTCGTGTCAATGGCCGCAGAGAAAAGAGCGCGATAGAACGGTCGGCCGATTTCTCGCATCGGCTTCCAAGTAGCGTCGTTCAACGAGTATTCCAGCGTTTCATTGGGCTGAGGCTGCACTACGTGAGCCCGTACTTCCAGGCGGCCGGTCCAGGCTGCGCCAACGCGATGCGAGGTCACCGCCACGCGCTGTCCCAGCCCCTTGTAGAAGTGGTCCATCTTCTGGCCAGTCACGCGATAGATCAGATATCCCTGCGGGGAAAGATCTGGACAGAGTTGTTGGGCTTTGAGGTTCCACCAGCAGCCGGCTAAAGCTCCCCCGATTCGGTACGGGACGGGTCGCGATTTGTAAGCGACAACGTGGTGATCGCCAACCAGTTGAAGCCTCACGTCATGTCGCCTGGCCATCTCAAGAAAACCAGGGCAGTGTTCCGTTAGATCATGCTCGGCGGTGGTGACGACAAAGTTTCCCCGCGAACGATTGGCCATGTCCTGTCTCATCCATTCTGTATGCAGCGGCTGAACCATCAGCGTAGGATATTCCAGGTTCTGCCCGTTGACTTGAATCTGCCGTTGGCCGAGATGATATCCGAAGTCCACCGACATAAAATGGATCTTGCCATACTCAAACGAAAAGAAATTTGGGCCGAGATGCTCCCAATACAACGGCTTGCCGCATCGGTGGTCTCCGCGCGGAAACTCCTCGAGCCGATAGGAGGAATCTGTATGGTCTCCGGCGACGTTGTAATGGGGCATGGTCAAGTGGTTCATGATGCCCACATAATTACGGAAATCGGCACGTCCGGCGGCGGGGGAAGTCACAAGCGCCTTGTGCAGATTGAGAAGATCGCCGCTGTTGACAACGAAATGAGGCGTTGGGGTCAGAGCGTTGACCTCTCGCACGAATCGACTCAAGCCCGCCACGGATCGGGGATTCGTAGAGACGTGCGTATCAGTGACATGTACAAAGATGAACTCATTCTCATCATGCTCTGCGGGCTTGAGCGAGAAATCGACCTCGGCAGCCAGTGGTTTGTACCAATGGCCCTGCACGTCATGTCCCGAGGGACGCGTGATGTAGATAAACACGGCGCTGGCATGAGGTGTGAGCGTGTAAGCGCCCTGCGCGCCGGTCTTGACGACGGAATATCCGTCGGTGACCGAAATCCCTTTGACTCCTGAAGCCGCTCCATCGGAGCGCAACATGACGTGTCCGTTTATCTGCTTGGGAACCGGTACGCCGTAGTTTGGCTTCGGCGTTTCTTTCAGAAGCAGATTAAGTACCTCCGAACTGACTCCTGCCCCGTCAGGCGTTTCTGCCCTTGTCGCACTGATCGACAGAGCGATCAGAAAACCGCTTACGACCAAACCGAGAAGTAGAGGGAAACGCATTTTATCACTCGTAGAACCACGTCACGGGAATGTCCTGGAGAAACAGCGAGATTCCCCCTTGGTAATTGAAGTAGGTGAGCAACGCCCTGTCGTCAACGAACGTGACCGATGGGTACGCGAAGGCATCGCCCGCTGCGTCCGCGACGTTTCGGAAGTGCTCCCACGTCTTCCCATCGTCGTGCGAGACGGCCGAGGTGAGTGGCCTCCTCGCACGAGAACTGCCAATGTCGTTATTCCAAACCGCGAGCAGGTCGCCGGTCTTCGGGATATGCTCGATGGAGATGGGCGCTGCGGTTCCACGAAGTGCTGTGAGTGTCGCCTCACCCCATGTCTCCCCGCCATCTTCGGAAATCGCCTGGTATTGCCCTCCGAGCCGCGTCCGCAGGAACATGAGCACGCGCCCGTCGCTCCGTTCGACTGCCGCCGGTTCCCAGCAACGGCCACTGGTGGGTTTCACATGATTGCCCTCGCGCCAGGTTGCACCGTCGTCGTCCGAGATCAGGCAGAACGCCGTCTCCATGTCGTCACACTCGACGAGAATCCGCCCGGTCTTTAGCCGCAGGGCGCGCCCGGACGCCGTCTCGATGTACCGCTTCTCGCCGGTGAGCTGCTTGGCCAGGCCAAAGGTCCGGCCCTCGTCCAGGGAAGTGCGAAACATGACGGAACAGTCGGGCGTCTCCTTGCCTCCGACCTCGACATTCTTTTGAAGGTGGAACAGCGCGATGGCACCGCTTTTCAGTCGCAGGAAGTTGACCTCCATCACGTTGCACTTGCCGTCGTTCTCGACGAGCGTGTACTTGTCACCCCACGTTCGCCCGCCATCGTCCGAGATGCGCCCGACGATCCGCGCCGCACCGTCATCCGCTCCGTCGCTGGCATAGAACTCTGTCCATCCCAGCAGCAGCCGTCCGTTCCGCAGTTCGATAATGTCCGACTCGCTATTGCGAGGGTTCTCCGCCGTCGCCGGCGCAACCACAAGCCTGAAGACGTCATTCGTGTCCACCTGTGCACTTACTTCGGCGATGCCCATGATCAGTACCGTGAGTGCGAGCCCGGTTTGGACCAACAGACGGATTGTCCAATCGTACTTCACCGACTTGCAGTCGTCGTTGCATCCCATAATGTCCCCTTTGATTCCATTCCGCGAAATGAAGGTTGTTATCGTTTGAGGATCGCTTCTATCGACAATTTGATCAAACCGTGCAGATGCTTCGACGAGCAACGATTTCGCCGCCCAGAAGCCACGTCGAGCCACCCACCAGCAGTAGGATCGCAAGGTCTCCGATTGGGAGATTCCCACTGTGCAGGATTTGGGCTGGCTGATAGTACTCCATGACACCCAAGAATGCGAGTTGTTTGGCGGGCTCCCAGAATTGGGCGACAAAGTTCAGCAGAAATGACGCCAAGACGATGCCGAAGACAATCGCCATGGCGCGGCCCCGCCGATCGCTAAGCGCTGACACTAGAAAGGCGATCCCACCTACTGCCACGTAGACACCGTACAGATTCGCCATCACCAGCCCGGCGCGAAATAGTTCCGGCCGCATTTCTTCGGGCATCGCCGGCGCGGCGATACGGTGGCCCAGTAAACCCATGGCAAGAATCAGGACACCGGAGACCAGCCACACGGTGGATTCGCAGACGTACACAGCTCGCCGGGATACCGGCAGGCCCAATAAGACATCGATTGTGCCGCGGTCGATTTCACCGGCAGGCATTCGCGTACACAAGGTGATTTCATGAGCCCATACCAAAGCCAACACAACGGGGTGCACCCATAGAAAGGCCTGCATCGTGCGGGCGGTAATCTCGTCGCCCAGTTCCGTTCCCAGCAAGGCGGTGAGCATCGATCTCATAAAAGGAAGGTGGTCGAACATGCCACCCAAACCCTGCTGGATTTGCGGCAGGACGTGCGTCAGTAGCACATTGACAACCAATAACGAGCAGCCAAACAACAACGTCGGCAGCCAGACCTCGTGCAGCGTCTTGGTAAACAGTCCGCGCATCATTGTGGCTCCAACGATGACTCATAAAACTTGCGAAACAAGCTCTCCAGATCGGGCTGGCTGATGCTGATGTCTTCAATCGCCTGTTGGCCGGCCCAACAGATCAGCGGCGGAGTGGGGCCCGCGAGCTCACAGTAGCATTGGCATCCATCTCGCCGATTGAGTTTCAAGAAATCTGGTAGCTGGACGCGAGCAGCCGTTTCTCCGTCTGGGAAAACAAGCTCGACTATCCGACGTGCACGGCCACGCAATGATTCAAGCGTTTCGTCGGCGATGATGTGTCCCTGGCGAACGATCGCGACACGGTCGCATAGGCTTTCGACTTCACTGAGTGTGTGACTGGAAAAGAACACCGTGTGCCCAGCGGCTCTGAGTTCTCGCAGATGATTGGCCAACTCGGCCTGCATCAGGGGATCGAGCCCGGCTGTCGGTTCATCCAGAATGAGCAAACGCGGCTTATGGACCAACGCCATAATAAGCCCCAACTTCTGGCGCATCCCCCGTGACATCTTTCGCACGCGCAGATCCATCTCGAGCTGAAATCTATCGGCCAAATCTGCCCCGTCCTCGCGCAGATCAACATTGCGAACTCGTCCGATAATTTTGAGTGCCGTTTGGCCAGTGAGCCACGGATACAGTCGCAGGTCGCCCGGCAAATAGCCGACTTCTCTCTTGATCCGAGGACTCTCGAGCCAGCAATCCAACCCGCCGATGCTCGCGCGACCCAGGGTGGGTCGTAGAAAGCCCAGTAGTAAACGGATCGTGGTTGTCTTACCGGCTCCGTTGGGTCCGAGAAATCCGAAGATCTCTCCTTCTCCTATTTCAAGATTGACGGCGTCGATGCCCACCCTCGTGCCGTAATTTCGCGACAACAATTCCGTCGTGATAATGCTCATCATAATACCTTCCACCAACCCTTTCGAGGGAAGGCTGATTCTAACCGTTTTGATGGGCCAGGTCGGCGCTGCGCCGACCAACCTACGATCGGTACCCGCCCGGACTGATCTGTTTCGGCCCCTATGGAGCAAGAACTTGTGTAAACCAACGTGGTCTCCTGACCGGCCCACTGGCTGACCGCAGGTCGCCCTTGATTACCGGAACGTGCGGTCGCGTGAGTGGTCTCGGCCGTGAGACCGAGACACAACAGGGCACGCCGCAAAACTGCGCGACTGCTGGCGGGCAGATACGGCCTGCGACGCGGCACCCTGCCAGATCGTTCACCAGTAACCTCGATTTTACGCATCCTGATAAGGATTTGGTAATTTTGGCGTCCCCCGGGGTTGAGCCGTTATCGACGGGCTCGTTACGATGGACGGTCGTCTCGTCAGACTGCACTGTGCCATGATGCCAGCGCGTACGCTGAAGAACAGATGGGCAACCAAGAACACTGAACTGAAGGACGCTCCCGATGGCTTCACTCGTCGTCCAGCAAGGCGAGAAACGGATTTCTTATGACCTGCAGGAGGGGCACAATCTCGTTGGCCGCCATCCTGATTGCGGGATCTCCATCGTACAGGCCAGCGTATCTGGAAAACACGCGATGATCACCGGCAAGGACGGTCAGTTCATTCTTGAAGATGTCGGCAGCCGCAATGGGACATTTGTCAACAAACAACGAGTGGCGGCACGCGTCAAACTGAGTCACAACGACATGATTCAGTTTGGAGACGCCATCTCCAAGTTTGACGATCCGAGTGCGGCTGCTGCAACGCCTTCGCCGGCGACCGCACGAGCGCCTGCACAACGACCGTCGTCTGCCACCATAAATATTCTATCGGCGGGAACCCTCACCAGTGAACTGCTCTCGGTCGCGCTGAACGACGATACCGAGGCAGACAGTAATATCGTCGGCGAAGTCAGATCAGATGGCCGCTTTGGCGGTTTGGATGTGAACCCCGAAGCCAAACTCAAGGCGGTGCTCGAAATCACCAACAGCCTGGCGGGTACGGTCGACTTGGACACGATCTTGCCGAGAATTCTTGATACGTTGTTCGGCATCTTTCGCTACGCCGACCGCGGTTGCATTCTTTTGCGCGAGAGCAACAGTTCGGAAATGGTGCCCCGCGCGATGAAACATCGCCGCGAAGGAGAGGACGCCAGCGTCCGGCTCAGCCGCACTATTGTCAACAAGGTCCTCGAGCAAAAGATCGGTGTGATGTCGGCCGACGCTGCGATGGATTCTGAGTTTTCGGCCAGTGAATCGATTGCCGACCTGAAGATCCGCTCGATGATGTGCGTCCCGTTGCTGGGACTCGACGGCGAGTCGATTGGCATCTTGAGTATCGACTCGCAAAACCCTCTGGGACAATTTACACAGGAAGACTTGGACATCCTGATGACGGTTGCTGGTCAGGCTGCCCTTTCCTACGAGAATGCTCGGTTGATGAGGGCATTTTCCGAAAAGCAGAAAGCTGACAATGAGTTGGCCATTGCCGAGTCCATACAACGCTCGTTGCTGCCGTCGGAAATGCCCGAAGTGGATGGTTACCAGTTTTTCGCCTCGTATGATGCCGCCCAAGCTGTCGGCGGCGACTACTACGACTGGTTTGATTTTGGGGACGGAAAAATTTGCCTTTCATTCGGTGACATTGCGGGAAAAGGTGTTCCCGGTGCCATCATTATGGGACGCATGAACAGCTGTGTGCAGAGCACCCTCCGCCACGTGCGCGAAGTTGTTCCAGCAATCTGTTCCATCAACGAACACATGTGCGACACCAATGTGGAAGGCCGTTTTGTGACCTACGTGTTGGCGATCGTAGACACGAAAAACCACACCGTCGAATTGGCCAACGCCGGACATATGGCACCAATCATTCGACGAGCGAATGGATCGGTCGAACAGTTTGACGAAGAGATCATTGGAACACCCGTCGGTGTCCTGGAAGATTATCCGTACGAATCAGAGATACGAAGCCTCGAACCGGGTGACATGGTCGTCATCTTTACTGATGGCGTCGATGAAGCGATGAACTACCAGGACGAGCTTTATGGCGGCGAACGACTGCTCCAATTCGTCAAGGATGGAACTCCCGAGGCTCGGGTGCTGGGTGAGTCATTGTTGGCCGACGTTCGAAAACACGCCGGTGGTCGGCCACAAAACGACGATATCACGATTATGACATTCGGTCGTAACCCCGAGTAGCATTTGTAGGCCTGAACAAGTTCAATGAGGTGACGTAAGTCGAATGGTGACGGGGTCGGCCATGGTAGGCGGATAACGCCAGTGCCTTCTCCAACTCGCCTCTTCCGTAAAGGGATCTGTCACGGTGATCGACTTCCGATTTCTCTGTCTGTTTGCGATTGCCATTGGTTCCACCTCGTTGACTCGGGCACAGCCAGAGGCAAAGCCGCCCGCGCCAGCCGAGCAAGTTTCGGACCAGCACGCAGAGAACATGGCCAAGAGCCGAGAACAGTTCAAGAAACATGTGCGACCAATTCTGATTGGCCGGTGCGTCAAATGCCACGGCGGTGAAGAGACGGAAGGCGAATTCGACCTGACGACCAGAAAGTTACTGCTCAGCGGTGGCCTTGAGGGCGTCGCGGTCGTCCCTGGAAAAGGAAAGGAAAGCCGTCTGGTAAAGCTGGTGGCGCATCTTGAAGAACCCTTTATGCCGGAAGATGGCGCGAAGATGACGGAAGTCGCCGTTAAGCACTTGATCGATTGGATCGACCTCGGGGCCGCTTATGACAAACCACTGTCTGTCCGCGACGAAGATCCGCTCGCTTGGACCCACCACCAAATCGACAACAGCCGGCGAGATTTCTGGTCGTTCCAGCCACTGTCCAAGTCGCTGCCACCTGCCGTCGATTCGCCGTGGATCCGCAACGACATCGATCGCTTCATTCTTGCGCGTCAACAAGCCAGCGACGTGACGGCCAACCCGTCGGCGGACAGGCGAACCTTGATCCGACGTGCGACAATGGATTTGACAGGTCTTCCTCCCACACCGGAGGAAGTCGCCGCGCTGGTCACTGACGCCGATCCGCTGGCCTATGACAAGTTAATCGACCGGTTGCTCGACAGCCCTCGGTATGGCGAGCGATGGGCACGTCATTGGCTGGATATCGCCAGGTTTGCCGAGAGTCACGGATTTGAACAAGACTACGATCGGCCGCACGCCTACCATTACCGCGACTTCGTCATCAAAGCGCTCAACCAAGACATGCCGTTTGACCAGTTCGTGCGTTGGCAGTTGGCTGGTGACGAGATTGCTCCAACCGATCCGTTGGCGATGATGGCAACTGGTTTTCTGGGTGCCGGCGTCTTTCCCACGCAACTGACAGAAAACGAATTCGAACCCGCTCGTTACGATGAACTGGACGACATGGTTGGAACGGTTGGCACTGCAATGCTTGGACTGACAGTGGGCTGTGCACGCTGTCACGACCACAAATTCGACCCGATCCCGAGGCGCGATTACTACCGCATGGTCGCTGCCTTCTCCCGGGCGATTCGCAGCAACGTCGAACTCGACTTGAACGAAAAAGCCACGCAGGCGGCGTTGCAAGTCTGGCAGGACGAACACGCACCACTGGTCGCGAAGCTCGACAAATTCTCGAAGGAAGAACTTCCACAACGCTTTCTCGCGTGGATAGCCGACCGCAAGCAGGAGCCGTTGGCCCTCCCCAACTGGATCATCCTGGATCTGATCGATTATCAGTCCGCGGGAGGTGCCACGTTCACACGGCAGGATGACGGTTCACTGTTGGCAACTGGAAAGAACCCGGAATTCGACACGTACACGTTCGTTGCTGAAACCCATCTGACGGGTATCAAAGCCATCCGACTTGAAGCCTTGGCAGACAAGTCGATGACCAAAGGCGGACCTGGCCGTGCCTCCAACGGCAACATGGGGCTCGGGAACCTGATTCTGACTGCTACGCCCCTCAGCGGCGACGCGCCTGCCAAGACGGTCTCCTTGCGGGATCCTCGCGCCACTTTCCAGCAGAACGACGGCAACCTCTCGATCGCGGCATCGATCGACACAGACAAGAAAACAGGTTGGGCCATCGATCCGCAGTTCGGTAAGAACCACGCAGCCGTGTTTTCGACATCGGAAGACATTGGATTTCCCGGTGGAACGCGGCTGACGATCATGCTGGAATTCAACGTCAATAACAAACACAACATCGGCCGTCCGCGTTTGGCGATCAGCACGTCATCAGAACCCGCACAACTGGATGGCGAAACTGCACCTCAACAGACGATCGAGCTGGTCGCCGCGATCCGTGAAGGTGGCGCACAAACAGGTCCCGATCAGCAAAAGAAACTGTTGCGATGGTATCGCACGCTGGATCCGCAGTGGCGTGCCTTGAACGATGCTGTCACACAGCACGCGCAGAAAAAGCCGCAACCGCAGTTGACGCGAGTTATGGTTGTCAGCGAAGGGGTCAAGCCGATTCCCCACCATGCCGATGGGCGTGGATTTCCGCATTTTTACACAGAGTCGTTTTTTCTCAAACGGGGCGACACCACACAGAAGCTCGGGCCGGCGTCGCCGGGTTTCTTGCAGGTGCTAATGCCGGCGGCTGCCGCGAATTCCTCTGCACCACTGGAGACACCATGGCTTGTGCCTTCCGCCGACAACACGAAGACATCGAATCGACGCCACGCTTTGGCCAATTGGATCACGGACACGGAACAAGGTGCCGGTCACTTAGCCGCGCGTGTCATCGTAAACCGTCTGTGGCAACATCACCTGGGCCGTGGCATCGTGTCGACTCCGAACGATTTTGGTTTCCAAGGCGAGCGGCCGACCCACCCGGATTTGCTGGATTGGCTTGCCGGAGAACTGATCGACAATGGCTGGCGTCTGAAACCGCTGCACAAGTTGATCATGACCAGCGCCGTGTATCGAGAGACGACCGGACATATTGCCGATCAAGCGAAGGTTGATCCGCAGAATCGGTGGCGGTGGAAACGACAGGCCCGTCGGCTCGAGGCAGAGGTCATTCGAGACCAGATGCTGGCAGTTAGCGGCCAACTGGATTCAACCATGTTTGGTCCCGGCACGCTCGATGCCAACATGAAACGTCGCAGCATTTACTTCATGATCAAGCGGAGTCGTTTGGTTCCGATGATGCAGATCTTCGATTCGCCGGAACCGTTGGTCAGTGTCGGGGATCGACCACGTACCACAATCGCACCGCAAGCCTTGCTGTTCATGAACAATGCACAAGTGCGTAGTTACGCCGATGGTTTTTCAAGACGACTTGCCGAGCCTGCGAATCGTTCGTTGGCGGACGCCGTGACGCAGGGCTACTTATTAGCGCTCGCACGGCAGCCGGAAATAGCGGAATGTGGCGTTGGCGTGCAATTTATCGAACGTCAGATCACGTCCTATGCAGACCAAGACAACCCGCGTGCCAGGCATCTTGCTTTGACAGACTTCTGTCAGGTCTTGATGAGCCTGAACGAGTTTGTCTTTGTCGAATAATTGGCCCACGAACGACTTCGTCGTAGCCGTGCGCAGCCCGTGCGTGGCCAAACGATTACCGTATCGAAGAACAACAGGCGACCCATGACCAATTCAACGACCGACACACTACACTTGGATCGCCGCGAGCTTCTAAGACGCGCAGGTTGCGGCGCTGGCATACTGGGACTCGCCGCATTGTTGCGCGACGAGGGTCTTTTGGCTCAAGATATCGCAACGGAGGCCGGCAGCGATCCATTGGCCCCCAAGCCTTCACACTTTCCGGCCTCTGCCAAGAACGTCATTTGGCTATTCGTCAACGGTGGCCCCAGCCATGTCGATACGTGGGACTACAAGCCGGAATTAGAAAGACGCGACGGCCAATCGCTGGAGGGCTTCGATCGCTTCACTGGCTTCTTTGCAAATGCTGTGGGCGGGTTGATGAAGTCGCCGTTTAAGTTCTCGCAACATGGCGAAAGTGGCAAGTGGGTCTCCGAGATTTTCCCTCAGCTATCCCAACATGTAGACAAGATGGCCTTCATCCATTCGGGCTTCACTGAATCGAACAACTCAGCCCAGCGCTATTCAAAATGAACACCGGCTTTACGCAAATGGGATACCCTTGTACCGGTTCCTGGGTGACTTACGGGCTGGGTAGTGAAAGCCGCGACCTGCCGGCGTTCATCGTAATGTCCGATCCCAAGGGCCGCGGACTTCCCAAGGGGTACTCGACGAACTGGGGTGCCGGTTTCTTGCCCAGCGTTTATCAAGGGAGTTGGCTCAAGCCGACAGGCGAACCGATCGACAACCTCAAGCCCCCTTCCGATCTGACTCCGACCCGGCAACGTGCGCAATTGGATCTGCTGGCCCACCTGAACGAGCGACACGCCGCGCAACACCCCAATGAAAAAGACCTGGTTGCACGCATCAAAAGCTTCGAGCTAGCCTATCGTATGCAAACTGCCGCCCCCGAGGCGCTGGCCGTCGAGCAAGAACCGGAACACATTCAACGACTCTATGGCTTGGATGACGATCAGTGCAGCCATATTGCCAAGCAGTGCTTGATCGCGCGTCGGATGGTCGAACGCGGCACGCGGTTCGTTCAAATCTACTCGGGCGGCATGGAAAACCAACGCAGTTGGGATGGGCACAATGACATCCGAGGCAACCATCAAGGCTTCGCTAATGAAACCGACAAGCCGATCGCCGGACTGTTATCCGACCTTCAACAACGCGGGTTGCTTGACGAAACGCTGATCGTTTGGGGTGGCGAATTCGGTCGGCTACCCGTCGCACAAAAGGCGGCCAAGCCCGGTCGCGATCACAACCCACACGCATTTACCTACTGGTTCGCGGGTGGAGGCACCAAGGGTGGCACCTCGTATGGGGAGACAGACGAAATTGGTCATCGGGCAACGGTGGATCGCGTTAGCGTGCACGATCTTCACGCGACCATCCTGCACTTGTTGGGTCTGGAACATAAACGACTCACCTATCGACACAATGGGCGAGATTTTCGCCTGACCGATGTCGAAGGGCTAGTCATACACGACATCATTGCCTAACGCGACGGACAGATGAAGACTGACCCGTAGGACTGGTAAACCCAATTCCGCCACTCGCCTAACGCGGCAGTGCCGCAGCCAAATAGGGAACGTGCCCGTATTTGGTACGCTCCCCGACCAACCTGCGGTCGGTGTCGGTCGTTCGCGAAACATGCGAGCACCGAGCCCGCATGTCCCAAAGCTAGACTCTAACCACTCACGTCGAGTGTTGCGAAAAATGATACAGAACGATGCCACTGGCAACGGCGGTATTGAGCGAATCAACGCCGGACTGAAGTGGAATCGTTACCTTTCGCTGGCAGAGGCTGACGGTCTCGTCGGACAAGCCGAAGCCCTCGTTTCCAATCACCAGACCGATGCGCTCCATCCGTTCCACTTGAGATAACGGCTCGGCATCTTCATCCAGAACCGTCGCCACTAGCGTTACGTTGTGCAGGTCAGTCAGTCGCCGCAAGTCTGCTGCAAAACTCTGTGACGTGGCAATCGCCAATTTGAAAACCGCACCCATCGATACGCGGAGCGCGCGCCGCGAAAACGGATCCGCGCACCCAGGACCTAGCAAGACGGCAGTGGCACCGAAAGCCGCGCAGTTTCGCAGAATGCCACCCAGATTTGCTGGATCACCAACTTGGCTGCAGACAACCAGCAGGGTCGAGGTCTGCACAACGGGCACAAATTCGTCGATGGCTGGCAGTGAACAACGTAGCCCGCACGCCAGCACACCACGATGAAATCTGAATCCTACAAGCTGATCGATTGTCCCCGACGGCAACACAAGAACAGTGGTTCGCTCGTCGACTTCCCGCGGCAATTTTGGAGCGCGCGCGGCATCCGTCAAGATCGACTCCGTCGTGAGCGTGCTTGCCAGCAGCCGTTCGACCAGGAATCGACCTTCAACAATGAAGCGTCTGTCATCACTCCGTGCGGGTCGGCTTGACAAGTCCCGATAGGGTGCGAGCCGCTGATCTTCGCTAGAATCCAAATAAACAACCGCCATGTTCTGTCCGCGGACTTCCGCGTCGCCAAGATAAGGTTGATAATCATACTTATGTGCCAACGGCTACGATGATAATCTCCAGTGCCTGGCCCAATGGATCAAGCACCCTTGCGTCGCTGGCCGATCAACGTATGGCTGTAACAACCCCGCGTCCCCAACATCGTCTGCGTGAAACGACAATGCCATTTCTGAAAGCACGTCGGCAAGCGCTAAATGGCCCGCGAGTGGCTCTTTCGAAACATCGATGCTCGCCCGTTGCTGCAAGACAGTGACACTACGTCTTTTAAGAGGTATACAGAATGCACAGATTCTTGTTTTTCATCGTCGCTTTCACACTGCTCGGCGGTTTCACCGCAGCGGCAAAGGAGCCTACGAATTCATCGGGCTGGAGGCACTTTCCCGGTCAGAGGAGTGGTGAGTTCCCGATTGCTGTTTGGTTACAGTCTCCGCGGAGGGCGAAAGAGTACCGGGCTGCGGGGATCAATCTGTATATCGGACTCTGGAAAGGGCCGACGGAGGAGCAGCTTGATGCGTTGGCGAAAGCGGGCATGCCCGTTGTCTGCCACCAGAACGAGGTTGGGTTAAAGCACATCGACGATCCGAACATCGTCGGCTGGATGCATGGAGATGAACCGGACAACGCCCAGTCACGTGGAAAGGGACAAGGCTACGGCCCGCCGATTCCGCCGGAGACAGTTCGCAAGCAGTATGACACGCTTCGCAGGCAGGATCCGTCCCGCCCGGTGCTATTGAACCTGGGACAGGGGGTGGCCTGGGATGGCTGGCGCGGGCGGGGTGTCCGCAGCAATCATCCCGAAGACTATCCGCAGTACGCGCGCGGGGCGGACTACGTCTCGTTCGACATCTATCCCGCGGCGCATAAGTCGCCCGATGTCGCCGGCAAACTGTGGTATGTTGCCCAGGGGGTCGAGCGGCTCAAAACATGGGCTGGGGCGAATAAGCCCGTCTGGTGTTGCATCGAGTGCACACACATCAACAACCCCCAGCGGAAAGCCACCCCGCACGAAGTTGAGGCGGAGGTTTGGATGGCGATCATTCACAGGGCGGAAGGACTGATCTACTTCTCGCACCAGTTCAAACCGAGGTTCATTGAAGCGGGACTGCTGGCCGATGCCGAGATGACGTCTGCCGTGACGCGAATCAATCAGCAGATTCAGAAACTGGCAGGACCGTTGCGCACGCCGACGATCAACGAGGCGATTTCTGTTCATGTCGCAGTGGGGAAGATCCCCGTGGCAACGATGGTGAAGCGCCACGATGGGGCAATTTACCTATTCGCGGTCAACATGCGGGGTACGCCCGCAGAGGCGATGTTCACGCTGAAGGCCTCGCTGGGGGGCCGCAACGTAGAATGCCTGGGCGAGACGCGGGCATTGCCGCTCGACGGCCGAACGTTTCGGGACCAGTTCGGTCCTTGGGACGTGCGGCTGTACCGGATCACGGAGTGAGGCGTTGCGCTGCCCGGTCCGAGACGCGCGCTTCTGTGGGCCGGTCTTTGAGATTCGCGGACTATCTGATTCGCAGGTCGTGTTCGAATTGACCTTTGCCATCATCGGACACACGTCCAGCGACAATGCATGAGAATCAACAGGCTGCTAGGCCCTGGAAAGGACATTACGTGGTGATGATCCCCCAGCAGCAGAGCACGTCATAAAGGAAAGCGGAACCCCACATCCCGACGACTGAACCGACAAAGACTCCCGACCGGCCACCGACAAGAATACCTATTGCAGCGCCAAGCATGGTCGGTCCCAAAAAAACTGCGAGTCCAGGAATATCGCGATAGATGCCAAAAGATGACAATGCGATGCACAACAATCCCACCCCAGCCATTGCCCGTTTGAGGCTGAACTGCCACCGCTTTGACTTTTCAAGCCTGCTCATCACTCGTGCAGATAGATCTGCGGCGCTGGGCGGAAAGAAGCTACCTTCCGTGAACTCTTTCAGGTCCATGACCAATTCCTCGACTTCGAGGGAATCAGGTTCAATGCCTTCATAAACTGAAAGGGGGCCCGCCATCTGATCAGGCGGAACACCAAGCCGCTCCGCGACCTCTTTGACGAACTGTTCGTGAAATCTCTTCTCTCTCGTCATGTTCCCAATTGTAAGCGGTGGAGCCCGAATTGTCTCGTTGGCTGGGCCAATCGAGCGGTGTTGCACAATTAGCGCTTGTTACATCCAGGGATTTGATATCGACAGGACGACAATTCATGCGGGGCCCGTTTCCTCGAAAAGTCTCCATTGCAGGAAGGCGGTCACGGTGAAAGGATTGTACGCTACATTTGATGAGGTGGGTCTTGCGACAATCTGGACGTGAAGGTGAGCACGATGAGTTCTTCGCAGCGACAGGCAGTCTTCCGTCCTGAGGTGGATGAGGTCAGCACACTGGAGCAGGCGATGGCGGTCACGGTGACGCCAGAGCAAGGAACGACGACGGAGGAGCGTTGGAAAAAAGAGACTGATTTCTTAGTTGAGGACATCGGAAAGCAGCTAGAGCTCGGTCCGGAGGATTGCGTTCTCGATTATGGCTGCGGCGCCGGACGGCTGGCCAAAGCCATGATCGATGGCTACGGATGTCGTGTGATCGAAGTGGACAGCAGCAAAAGTATGCGGCTGCTTTCACCGGATTACGTTCTATCCGATCGTTTTACCGTGTGGTCACCACAACTATTGGGCAAGATGACCGAAAAGGGTTTCGCTTCTCGAAGGGTATCTGTCTGTGGGTTCTACAGCACGTATTCAGTCCAGAAGATACGATTGGGCTCATTGCGAACGCGTACAACCCCGGCGCAAAGTTCTACGTATTGAACCAAGATGGGCGCTGTATTCCAACTAATCTGGGCTATGTGAATGACGGTAAGGACGTTCGTGCTGAGTTGGTGAGACAATTCAGGGAATTGGAACGACGGCGACTTCCCCAAGAAGTCACGACTCCCAACATTGCTCAGCACACGAGCCTCTATATTCTTGAGAGACTAGGCAACTGACAGCGGCATGAATTGCTCGCCGAAACACTCGACACGGCCGGCGGCAGGTGACAAGATGCACCGGCGAGTTACGTGAGGAGATTTGGAATGCCCCACAAGACATTTGACGCTATTGTGATCGGCGGCGGGATCATAGGTGTATCCTCAGCCTATCAACTGGCTCGGCGCGGCCTGCGGGTCGCGATCCTTGAAAAAGGACCGCACGTCGCCTCAGGCTCAACAGGCCAATCGTCTGCAGTGGTCCGGCAACGCTACGCCAACATCGAAGTCGTGCAGCTGGCTCATTGGAGCCTGCAGATGTTCCAAAACTGGTGCGAGCGACTGGAGCTGAAGGAGAACCGCTCCGGCTTTTCACCGGTGGGAGTCGTATGGCTCCCTGGCGGCGAAGGGGATGACACGAGCCAAGCGATACGCCGGTTTCAGCAAGCTGGCGCAACTGGCGGGCTGTACGACGTCGAAGAGTTGCAGAGCCGGTATCCTTCCCTGAACTTCTGCACTCAGGCGCTGGATATGGCGGGCAGCGATCACGATTGCGCTGGGCCATCGACTGTTTTTTGGGAACCCCACGGAGGATTCGCCGATCCACAAGGCACGACGGAAGATCTTCTCCGTGCGGGAAAGGCTGAGGGCGTTGAGCTGTTTTCCAGACACGAGGTGACCGACATCGAAGCTGCGGACGGCGGCTTGCGTGCCGTGCGATGTGCCAATGGCGAGGCGTTCAGCAGCAAACTGCTGCTCAATGCTTCCGGACCATGGTGCCATCGCATCAACCAACTGGTCGGCGTTACGCTACCGATGAAGCTGAGGCCAATTCGAGTTCAGATTGCGATGCGCGACCGACCTTCGGAGGTGGTGGGTAAGATACCCGTTTTTGTCAGCACCGCCGACCAGATCTACGGGCGCCCCGAGTCGAACGGCAAGCAGTTTGTTGTCGGCTCCACTGCCCCGGAGGATGAATGCGAACCAGTTGATGACCCAGACAGTTTTGATACCGATGCCTCACTGGAATTCCGCGAACGTTTGATGCACAAGCTTCACCACCGGTTTGCCATGAAGAGTCGCGGTACGGTGCGAGGCTATGCCGCGCTGTACACCGTCAATACCGACGACTGGCATCCTATCATCGATGCCGTCGGTCCGGAGGGATACTTCGCAGCCAACGGATTTTCGGGTCACGGTTTCAAACTCGGTCCGTCTGTCGGGGCCATGATCGGTCGCATGATGAGCGGCATTGAGCTTCCAGACGATCCGCCGGTTGACGTGCGCTATTTTGCCGCCGACCGAAAACCGATCTCGTCCAGTGGAGGTGTGCTTGCGTGAGTCTTCTATCTTGAATGCCGATTCAAGTCCCACACCGCAGGCGAGATCGACTTAGGATCGTTCGAGGAATTACTGTCCGATAGTCGTCCTTCGCTCCGCGAAAGACGACTATAAAAGATCGAACACTGCTTACACCTACTGCTCTTTCGTGACATCCCACGAATCGGTGCGGAATGGAGCGGCAGGCAATCCCGCGCCATTCACAAGATTGCCGTCGGGGTTATCCGTCCAGTTGTATCGCGCGGCGACGGGCGTTTGGACCTCTTTGTTAGACAAGACGAGCATGCCAGTCGCGTCGTCGAGCTTCGCATCTGCCTTATAAAACTTACGATCCTCATCTGCCACAGCGAAGCCTCGAAGCGGCTTGCCATCGGAACTTTTCAAGCTGTTGGCGTGTGTGAAATTGACCATCATGCGACCGGGACGGAGCTTGCCATTGCCGTCAATCGTACCACTGCGATATTGGCAGAAGCTCATCAAAGGGCCTGAGTACACGATGTCTTGGCCGTACGTTGTGCCCAGCGCCCACAACGCGAGTCGCAGCCCGACCGCTTGCTTGTTCTTCGGGTGAATGTCATTCGCTTCGCCGACGTCGGTCGTGATGGCGATGCCCGTATTCTTCAATCGCAGGATCTTCATTTCACTCTCGCGAACCATCACCCAGCCAGTTGTTTGAACAGGGAGCTCCGCCGGGGCGTGGAAGTTGGGCAACTGAACTGTCAGGAAGGAGAAGTCGCCTTCTTCCCACCGCGATCGCCAGTCGCCAATCAACGTCTTCAATTCCTGTTCGTAGAGCATCCCGCTTTCGCGCGATTTCGAGTTGTGTTCCCCCTGGTACCACGTCGCACCGCGAATCGCATAGGGAATCAGCGGATGTATCATTCCATTGAAGAGGTTGGCCGGTCGATTCTGATTCACGCGAGGATCGCCGGACAATCGCGGCCTTCGCGGGACAGGCTTCTTGGCCTTCCTGGCTGCGGCCACTCGGTCTTTCCACTTCGCGAGTGCTGCTTCGTTGGCGGCGTTGGCCTTTTCGGGATCATACGAAGCAATTCGGTCCTCGTAAGCTTCGAGCTTTGGCACGATCGCTTCGACTGCCTGTTGAGCCGGGAGGCTGCTCCATGCGGCCACGTCAGTTCCTCCCCACGAGCTGTTGATCAACCCGATCGGCACGTTCAACTCTTGGTAGAGCTTTCGCCCAAAGAAGTATGCCGTCGCGGAAAAGCCTCCAACCGTATCTTTGCTGCAAATATTCCAATCTCCCGAACAATCAGCTTGCTGCTCGGGAGTCGCATGGGCCTTGGTCTTGAAGTGACGAATTTGCGGAAAGTTGGCGTTCTGCTTTTCCTTCTCGAAGTCCATCGCACGGTTCACGGTCATCGCCATGTTCGACTGGCCTGAACAGAGCCAGACTTCGCCGACGAGAACATCACCGACGGTCAGTATATTACCGCCGCTAACCGTCAGTGTATGCGGGCCACCTGCTGGCATCGCGTCGAGCTTCACCATCCACTTGCCCCTAGCACCCACCGTCGCTCGCTTCGATTGATCGTCAATCGTCACCGTGACTGTCTCTTCAGAATCGGCCCATCCCCAAACCGGAATTGCCTTCTCGCGTTGTAAAACCATGTGGTCGCCAAAGACTCCGGCCAACTTGACCTCGGCCTGCAGCGAAGCACAGCAGAGCAATGACAATCCGATTGCGGCAGCAGATAATCTGAGCGAACGGCAAGCAAACGACATTTCACCAGTCCTTTCCAAGAGTCTCTCGACGGAGTGATTCACGCAGACAGACATTCTAACTCGCAGTGATGACAATGCGAGTGGTTTGGCAGGCCCAGAAAGCTCGTATCAAGTCATTGCTGGACAGAAGATATCGAACCTGTTGGCACTATGTCTACGTCTTTGCTACAAAGGCCGATGCAAAACGTAAGCGGACCCGTGTAGCAGGAAAGTACATGCTTGGCGACACGCTTGCTTATGTCTTCGGGCGTTTCAGCTCTTCAATATTAAGGCAATCATGGAAGCAAAAAACAACGTGTTGGTTTTGTACGATTCGCTCAGTGGCAATACCGCGAAGATGGCGGAGTTGGTTGCGGAGGGAGCGGGTTCGATTTCGGGGATTGAAGTCCGGGTACGTAACATTGACGAAGCGAGTGCCGAAGATGTGGTTTGGTGTGACGGGCTGGCAGTTGGCAGTCCGACCAACATGGGCTTGCTGTCGTGGAAGATGAAAAGGTTCTGGGACGAAACAATGATGGACCATTGGATGAAGGTCGATGGCAAAATCGCTTGCGCCTTTTCTTCTTCCGGCGGATGGGGCGGTGGCTCCGAATTGGCTTGCCAAGCGGTTTTGACATTGATGATGAATTTCGGTTTTCTGGTCTTTGGCGTCACCGACTACGTGAGCAAGTTAACCACGCTGCATTACGGAGCCATCGCCGTTCGCGAGCCGCGCGAAGAGGAAGTCAAAGAAGGGTGCCGTAAACTCGGAAAACGGCTTGCTGAATGGGTCGCGGTCTATGCAGGAGGCCGAAAGGACCAGCATCCGCTGGTCAAAGACGACGAACGATTACCGCCGGGGTAGATAGGCAAGGGGTCGTGAAGTCGATTGACGGCCGCATGGGCAGTCTCCTTGGATCTCTCTACTCCCAGATAGGCTTCAACTCATATACTCGCGGCTTCTCAAACGTCACAATGCCGCCTTTGACGGTAATCTCCAACGGTTTTGATGTCTGCTTGATCAGGTTGGGCAAGTGAATGAGTCCGTGTTCTCCCGCGTAAACATCCGTTGAGAGGTTGTCAACGACGATTCTTTGAAACGGTTTCAAGGCATTGGGCAGCACAACTTCTGTGTTGTTGACAACCGCGAAAGATAGGATGCAAAGCGCCAACAGTGAATGTTTCGCTCTTGACTTTCCGTTAGCAGAACCTGGATTCAAAATTGAAATTTGGCGCCGTGGTTTGAACACTTGGCCGACCAGAGACGGCAAAACTGATCACCGAAACGCGAAGTGGACATCTCAGAGATTTGCAAATTGGTCCTTAGCCGACTCGTGCAATACTGAAGGTAGTTATGGCAAGTCCCGCGCGTTCATGAACTCTTTCGTGCAGAGGAATGCCAGCTGTCCGACTGCCGTGAGATGGGCCAATCCAGTGCGTATTAAACCCACGGCCTACGGCCATGCGACCCTGAAAGGCTCTGCCGAACGTGGGACTGCCGGGAGATCGGCTCACAACGAGTTGTTTCGTGTAAACGCCATCAGTGGAAGATGACGCGCGTCGCCAGTGCGGCAACCACCGAGAACATGTCGTCTCAGCAGTGAAGCCTAGGCTGATTGATCGAAGCTCGGTTTTGAAACGCCGCCGGGCAAGTCGCCAATGTCGATGATGCCGCCCGGAAGATCTCCTACGTCGATGATGCCATCCGGAAGATCACCGATGTCGATAATGCTGTCCGAGGAGCCTGATGCCTTACGAGGCGTCTGTGGACCTGCGGCTTGTGGTCGTGAAACGAGCAGATTGAACGCAGAAACTGCACTAAGACCGTCTACCCCTGACATGGGTTTGCCTCTTGAATTGAGGTTGGTGAAATGATGCACTCAATTGAAAACATACGTCAGGATCACCGTCAGTCAAGTCAATCGGAGTATGTGGGAACCTCGCGACAATCCAGCACGACATCGCCGAGAGGCGTACTGATTTTTCGTACGCCGGAAACAAGGGGCGATAGCGACGCAGTTCCGGTGACGGAAACCACTTATTTTGACGCATTGCCGGAACTCCACTTCGCGCCGGACTCCTTGCGCGCAGATGCCAACGTGCCCGAGTCAGTCTTCAGGGAATTGGAATTGTTCCCTGAAGAACGCAATGACCGTTTTCGGTGGGATTGTGTGGCCACCATCGTGAATGTGATAGCGGAAGTTCTCGGGCTTTCCCAGGGCTTTGTACTGCGCTTTGTGGACGTCGAGGTAGTAGCGCTGGTATTCTCGATGAGAATTCCGGTCAGTAGGGCCGCCGTGTCCTGAGAGAAGCGGGCGGGGTGCGTAGGGAAACATGAGCACATTTCGGTCCCCGAGTTGAAAGGATTCCGGGACGATGTGGCAAATGTCGCCGACGCCGCTGAATTCCTCGGGCTTGATATCGTCGCCCAGTAACTCAAACAAAGACACAGACAAACTCAAACAAAAAACTCAAACAAAGACACAGACCATGCGGAGGGGAAATGGGGGAAATGGGCTGGGAGCGATTGAATGCGCGATCGCTCGTATCGATCACGTCGAAGTTTAACCAGGCTACCTATTTACCGACGGTGAAGTCTGTGTCTTTTTTAGGGTGTCTTGTTCTTGCCGCTGACCGGATCGTCCCCACAAAGGAACGCCTGGCGGACACAGGTGAATGCCTGACGCGCGTGTGAGATGCCTTGCAGCCAGGCGCGGAGGCTTTTTTGGGTGGAGGGCGATGCTCTCGCCGCGACATAGACGACTCCCATCCCACCCTCACCGATTTGCTCGCGGATCTTCGACGCCATTGCCCAGCGTGATAACTGTGAAGCCGGCGTGTTGCTGGCCTGGGACGGCCAACAGCAGCGCATCCAGTTGCTCGTTCCGCGACAAGTCGCCACGGTCGGTGTGGGTTGGAACGGTGGCAACTATCCTATCGATCTGCACTACGATACACCGTCGAACCTGCCCGCAAGCTGGTCCATTATCGGTGATGTGCATAGCCATGTTTATGGCGCCGCATATAGTTCGGGCCAAGACAAAAGTGACGAGGAGTACCGGACCGGGCTGCATCTGGTCGTCGGACGACTCGACCGTGAACCTCCTGACTTTCATGCGGAATACGTCGTCGATGGTGAACGATTCAAGCTTGAACCTGAAGAAGTGATGGTCGGCTACGATCAGCGAAACCCGCACGTCTCTCAACGCTGGCTACGAAAGGTGCGTGTCAAGGAATACAGCTGGAGTACAAACACACGCTAATCACGTTGGAGTATTGCAGATGAACGAGCCAACACCACGATCGCTCGCACAGTTGTCACCTCAACTTCCCGAGGGCGTCCGCTTCAAACTGGTCGGTGCCGGCGGCACCGGCGGGATCGTGGCGCGCTACGGCCTGATGTTTGCGGCATTTCTGGCGAATTCGCAACACTGCAACGCCAGCTGGTCGATTATCGACGGCGACGATTTTGAAGACTCCAACCGCAGCCGGATGTTCTTTTCGCATGACGGCAACAAGGCGGCCGTGCTGTGCGACGATCTGATCGACCTTGTCGTCGAATCACCGGTCACGCTGACGGCGGTCGAGGAGTTCGTCACCAAAGACAATATGCCGCGATTGTTTCACAACGGTGATATCATCCTCTTGACTGTCGATAATCATGCCACTCGCAAGCTGGTCAGCAATTACTGCGAACACGAGCTGGACGAATTCGCCCTCTTCTCGTGCGGCAATGACGGAGTCGAAGAGGACGCCTCGGGCCGGCCGCTGCGCGGCACGTACGGCAACTGTCAAATCTATCTCAAAGGCCGCTACGACAGCCCCTCTTTGACGCGCTTTCACCCGGAGATCGCCAACCCCGTCGACAAGCTTCCCACGGACACAAAGCACTGCACCGAGATCATTGCTTCCACACCACAAATCCTGTTTGCCAATCTCGCTGCGGCCTCCTCCCTGCTAAACGCCTTGTGGCTCTACTTATGCGATCATCTGCATTACTCCGAGTTGGCGTTTGACATCGCCGACGGGAAGATGCAGCCCCTGGCTATACCCGCGCCAAAGGCAAGAAAGGTAGCTGTCGCGAGCAATCACTACTCGTAAGCTGGGCAAGCCCCCAGGTTCGTCAAGATTCATCCAGTTGTCTTGTGATGAAGTCCATTCTTCTCTCCGCGATTTGGCTAGTGTTCTAGTAGTTTACCGCAGCTCAATGTTCGGGTAGAGCCGTTTGAGTTTTATCCGGGCATAGTCGGTTGAGAATTGCCAGTCGATACCGTACTGCCGCTCGTTGCGATCAGCCTGCCTCGCCGCGATA
>PVBE010589836.1_pt1 | contig 23687 bp, 16 predicted proteins | sample 1631181 | NCBI WGS metagenome assembly PVBE01 (sample SAMN08397723, study PRJNA350692) | Marine metagenome, whole genome shotgun sequencing project. | isolation source: water | place: Pacific Ocean | collected 2012-04 | reverse complement strand
GTCGACGACCTGCCGCGGATCTTGCTGGCTCGCTACAAGGCGCGCCACTGGAGGCTGGTCACAGATGAGCCGCAGGCGGTGCGGCCGGCCTCTGGTCAACTGGGTCAGCTGGCCTCGGCTCACTTTCCGGACCTCGCTGGCATGGTGCGGACTTCGCTCAAGCCGGGAGCGCATGTCTTGCTGAAGGCCGCGGAGAATCCGGTGTATGCCGACTGGAGTCTCGGCGGTGCACGAGTGGCGTACCTCGGACTCGATCTGTCAGGACCGTGGGGGGGCGCCTATCGGAGCTGGGACCAGACGGCCAACTTGGTGGGCCATGCGTTGCTGCGGGTCGCGGCCAGCCGTTCGCCCCAGCCGATCGATCTGCGGGTGGATTTTGTCGACGGTCAGGTCGAACTCGCGGCAGTGGTGCGCGACCGAGGCGTGCGTAACCTGACTGTCACGGCCCGCTCGGGTGGTCGCAGCCGTCGCCTACTCCTGGACCCGGTGCGCCCCGGCGTTTATCGCGGCAGGCTCTCGCTGGCGCCTGGGCGGACGTGGTCGATTTACCTCGAAGGCGCAGAGGGACGGCTGATCACTCCGCCCTATGGCCCGGAGTTGGGGCGGCTCGTGCCCGACCTCGAGGCTCTGGCCCTGTTGGCCTCGTCGAGCGGCGGGAAGGTACTTGCCCAGCTGGACCGGTTTCGGCCTTCGCCTCCCGTTTCACGGCCTGGCCGGAGCATCTCGAGGTTGCTTTGGCTGCTGTCCTGCGGTCTGTTGCTTCTCGGAGTAGGGGCTCATCGGTGGATCGGTCGCTGAGTGGCCGCAGCTAGACTACTCGACACAGGCTGCTTGGGTTGCTAGACTTCGGAGGGAGGAGATTTGCTCGCGTGTGGATGGTTGGAGGGAGCGCGCTGCCTTCCATATGGGTGTGCCTATAGATGAAGATCAAATTCTGGGGTACGCGCGGCAGCATCGCGACGCCTGAGCCAGAGCACATGAAGTATGGCGGCAACACGGCGTGTGTCGAGGTGCGGACCGCCGATGGAGAGTTGATCATCCTCGATGCGGGAACCGGCATACGCAGATTGGGGGCGAGTCTGCTGGCCGACGAGACCTGTCCGCGCAGGGGGTCGATCATCATTTCCCACTATCATTGGGATCACATCCAGGGTTTCCCCTTCTTTGCGCCGCTGTATGCCAAGGACTGGTCCTTCACGGTCTATGGCCAGTTCAAGGTGGATGGCAGACTGACCAGCGCGTTGGCGGGGCAGATGGGCAATCTCTACTTCCCGGTCGATATGGAAGCCTTCGGTGCAGAGCTCAAGTTCGTCGAGATCATCGAGCAGGATATCCAGATCGGCCAGACACTGGTGACCAGTCGCGCACTGAACCATCCCCAAGGCAACCTCGGCTTTCGTTTCCAGGACGGCGCCGGAATCATGGCCTACGTGACCGACACCGAGCACTTCGAGGACCGACTTGACGAGAAGGTGCTGGAACTGGCTCAGGACGCGGACGTGATGATCTACGACGCACAGTACACCCCGGAGCAGTATCCCAACCACAGGGGCTGGGGACACTCGACCTGGCGGGCAGGTGTGGAGGTTGCCCGGGCGGCCAATGTCAAGACGCTGGTATTGTTCCACCACGACCCGGCGGCCACAGACGAGAAGATCGACACGATCATCGAGACGGCGCGGACCGAGTATCCGAACACACTGGCTAGCTCGCGGGATCTGGAGATCACATTGGAAGGGCATCACAAGCCGGTGGTCTCCTCCTTGCCGAGGGCCACCACTACCGTGCGGTCACGCCTCAATTACAAGCTGGAGCGCGACGAGCAGAAGGTGATGATTCGCCCCTCCTCCTTCCTCAGCGTCTTCAACTCCGAGGAGTTCAAGCAGGTGGTGATCGACTCGTTTGTCGACGAGGTAAATACAGTCGTCTTCGATTTCGTCGACCTCGGCGAGATCGACTCGCTGGCGCTCGGGTCGATGGCTTACTTCCTCGAGGAGGCGGAGAAGAAGGAGATAAACTTTTATCTCTGCCGGGCCAATGAGTTTGTTCGCGAGGTGCTGATGATCACTCGGTTCGACCAGGTGATCAAGATCGTGGATAGTCTCGAAGACGTTGCGTAGGTCGTTCTGTCCCATACGCCCCTCGGACTCGTCCGCCGCTTTGTAAGCAGTCATCGCGGGGGGTACCTGCTGGGCGTCTTCTGTCTGCTGGGCACCAATGCGCTCGGAGTGACGATCCCCTGGATCCTCGGCCGGGCGATCACGCGGATCGAGCAGGGCGCGGCGGATGTCGTGATCCACGGGCACGCTATCGGTATCGCGATCGCTGCACTGGGTGTCGCGCTGCTGAGGGTCAGTTCCCGGTTGTGTTTCTTGGGCAACGCCCGTCGGGTTCAGATGGAACTCAAGCGGGAGGTGTTCGACGCCCTGCTCCGGCAACCCTCTCCCTACTTCGACCGGATGCGAGTCGGCGACCTGATGAGCCGGGTGGCGCACGATGTCCGCTCGATCCGCTCTCTGATGGGGCCCGGGCTGCTCTACAGCGTGAATATCGTCTGGCTCTACGGGCTGGCCTTGGCGCTACTGTTCTCGATCGATTGGCAGCTGACCCTGCTGGCTTTTGTGCCTTTCCCGCTGATGGTGTTCGGCATTCGCCAGGCCAGCAAGTCGATCCGGCACAACGCGCGGGCTGCTCAGGAGAAGCTGGCGGATGTGACCAGCCGTGTCCAGGAGACGCTGGCCGGGTCTTTCGTCGTGCGTGGCTTTGTCGCGCACGAGCGGGAGGCCAGGCGCTTCGACGAGGAGGCCCGAGCCTATCGCGAGAAAAACCTGGCCGTGGCGCGAGCGCGGGGTGTGATGCAGCCGCTGATGAAGATCGGAACCGGGATGAGCACTCTGGTTATTCTCTATGCCGGCGGGGTGAGGGTGATCGAGGGGCAACTCGGGCTGGGGCAGTTCGTTTCGTTCATGGCTTACCTGGCGATGTTGGTCTGGCCGACCTTCGCCATGGGCTGGGTGATCAACATCTTCCAGCGGACTCGGCCGGCGTTGGACCTTGTCTGTGAGGTGCTCGACGAACTGCCTGCCGTGGCGGACCGGCCCGATGCCGTGCCGCTGGTCAATCCAAGGGGCGCGCTGGAGGTCCGGGACCTGACCTGGGGCTATGGCCTGGAGGGAGGGGTGCCGGCGCTGCGTGATGTGAGCCTCGCGGTGGCCGCGGGGCAGCGGTTGGCCCTGATGGGGCGGGTCGGCTCGGGCAAGTCGACACTGCTAGCGTTGCTCTCGAGGCTCTACCCCGCACCTGACGGGCGGATCTTTGTCGACGGCGAGGATGTCAACCGGATCCGCCTGGAAGATCTGCGCAGAGCCGTGGCTCAGGTGCCTCAGGAGGCGTTTCTGTTTAGCAGGCCGATAGACGAGAACATCGCCTATGGCGCTCCGGATGCGGGCCGTCGGCTGATCGAGGAGGTGGCGGGCCAGGTTCGGATCGACGAGGAGATCCAGTCATTCGAAGAAGGGTATCAGACCTGGGTCGGCGAGCGGGGTGTGACGCTCTCGGGCGGTCAGCGGCAGAGGATGACGCTGGCGCGTGCGATCCTGACCGAGCCGGCCGTGCTGATTCTGGATGACGCCACATCGAGTGTCGATGCGGAGACCGAACAAGCGATTCTGGGCGAGCTTTTCGAGTTGCGCGCCGGCAAGACCACGCTGCTGGTGACGCATCGGACCAGCACCGCCCGGTTGTGTGACCAGATACTCTTGCTCGAGGGGGGGCGGATCGAGGCCCTTGGAACTCACCGGGAACTGCTCAGACGAAGCCGGACCTACGAGCGCATGGCGGATCAGGAGCAGTTGCGAGCCGAACTGGGGAAGATCGAGTGAGTCGGGTGGGCGACTTCAGGTTGTTGAGACGCTTTCTGCCGTTCGTCACCCCGCACTGGAAGCTGCTGGCGATCTCGGGTTGTCTGCTACCGGTACTGGCTGGTGTCCAGCTGGTCACTCCCTATCTGGTCAAGCTGGCGATCGACGACCACATTGCCGTCGGCCAGCTGGCTGGTCTGGGCAGGGTTGCCTGGCTCTACCTGGCGGCGGTCGGCGTGACCTTCCTCGCCATGGCAGGCAACCATTATGTGATGCAGCTAACGGGGCAGCAGGTCACCTACGCCATTCGGACGGCGCTGTTCGCTCACGTTCAGCAACTGGACGCGGCCTTCTTTGACCGCACGCCAATCGGGCGGGTGATCACACGCCTGACCGGCGACGTCGAGGCGATCGGCGAACTGTTCGCCAGTGGTCTGGTCGCGATCCTCTCGGATCTGCTGCTGCTGATCGGCATTGTCGTGGCGCTGCTTTTGCTCTCCTGGAAGCTGGCGTTGGTGACCTTCTGTCTGGTCCCGCCACTGGGGCTGATGGCCTGGTGGTTGCGGATCAAGCTGGGCGCGGCCTACCGAGAGATTCGTCAGCGGCTGGCCGCGCTCAATAGCTTTCTGGCCGAGGCGCTGAGCGGAATTCAGGTGGTCCATTTGTTCCGGCAGGAGGGTCGCACGCGCGACGAGTTCGCTGAGCGGACCGATTCGCTGCTGCGGACCGAGCTGTTCTCGGTTCGCTGGGACTCCACCCTCTCTGCCCTGGTCGAACTGGCCAGTTCCCTGTCGGTCGCCGTCCTGATCTGGTGGGGCGGTGGGGAGGTCGTGCGCGGCGGGCTGACCTTTGGGGTGCTGGTCGCCTTCATCCAGTACTCGCAGAAGTTTTACGATCCGATCAAGGACCTCTCGGCCAAGTACACCGTGCTACAGAGTGCGGTGGCCGCCGGCGAGAAGGTGGCTGGGTTGCTGGACGAGCCGATCAGGATCGGCCCGCCGGAGCGTCCCTTGGTGCTCGATGCACCTCGGGGCGAGATTGTCTTCGAGCAGGTTGGATTCGCCTACAACCGTCAAGAGACGGTGCTCGACCGGATCAGTTTGCGTGTGTCGCCGGGAGAGCGCTTGGGTATCGTCGGGCCGACAGGAGCCGGCAAGAGTACGCTCGTCAAATTGCTCACGCGGCACTACGAGCCGACGACCGGGCGGATCCTGCTCGATGGTGTCCAGATCGATCGTTATGATCCCGCTGATCTGCGGCGGGCGGTCGGCTTGGTTCCACAGGACGTCTATCTGTTCGCCGATACCGTCGCGGCCAACATCGGACTGGACAACCCAAATATCTCGCACGACGATATCCGCAGGGCGGCAGACGTGGTGGAGGCGACGGCGTTCATCGAGGCTCTGCCGGACGGGTTCGACACCGTGCTCTCGGATCGTGGCGGCAACCTGTCGACAGGACAGCGTCAACTGCTCGCTTTTGCCCGGGCGTTGGCCCATGATCCCCCGGTGCTGGTGCTGGACGAGGCCACCAGCGCGATAGACCACGAAACAGAGGCGGCCGTTCAGCGGGGGCTGGAGCGACTGCTTGTGGGGCGCACGGCGCTGGTCATTGCCCACAGGCTGTCGACCCTGCGTCGCGTGGACCGGGTTTTGGTCATCCATCGCGGGAAGATCGCGGAGATCGGTAGCCACGAGGAGTTGATCGAGCGTAGGGGAATCTACTGGCGGTTGCACCGTCTGCACTTCAGCGCTGTCTCCTGCTCGGCGTGATGAGCGCTGAATGGGCTTTCCGCATAGTTTGCCAGGGTGCCGAATGCGACGGGAGGTGGTTCTGGGGTCCGTTTGTGGCCGGCTGAGTGTGATCTATCCCAACATCTGGTCGGGGGTCATATTTCTTTGCGGTCGGGTGGCCTTAGACGTATGATCCCTTCGATGTTGTCTCCCCGTTGCAACTCCGAGGCGGCCGATCTGGCCGAGGTCTTTTCCGCGATCCAGGGCGAGGGCGTTCTGGTCGGAATCAGGCAGATCTTTATCCGCTTTCTGGAGTGCCACATCGCCTGCAACTATTGTGATACGCCGGACCAGAATCCAGCGCGGGTCGTCCCGCAGATCGAGCAAACCGCCGGGCTGCGCGACTGGGAGGCGGTGGTCAACCCGGTTCCTCTCGAGCGGATTCTGGGTGCGATCAGGCGGCTGAACAAGGACGCCGGATTGCACCGCTGGGTTTCGCTTACCGGCGGGGAGCCGCTCTGGTACTGGCCGATGATCGAGGCGCTGGCAGGGCCCTTGAAGGCGGACGGGTTGCGACTCTACCTGGAGACCAACGGCTTGCTAGCCGAGGAGTTGCGTCGGGTGGTAGACCGAATCGACATGGTTGCAATGGACATCAAGCTGCACCCCACGCGGCATGGGTTCCTGGACCGTGATGCCACACTGGCCTTTTTCGAGGTCGCCCGGCGAAGAGACCTGTTGATCAAGGTGGTGATCCCGTCGCGGCTGCAGCTGGACAATTTCCTCGATGTGGTGGAGACGATCGCTCCGCTGGCCGGCGGGGCCCCGCTGGTCCTGCAGCCGGTCTCTCCCTACGGGGTGGTTACTGAGGCGCCAAGCGCAGCTCAGATGCTCGCGATCCAGGGAATGGTCAATCCACTCTATCCGGGCTCGCGAGTCGTTCCTCAGGTCCATAAGTTGATCGGCCAGCACTAGTGCCCCGTCGCGGTCATTTCGGGCAGTCGGCTGGCTTCGAACGTCCGCTGGCGGTTGTTGCCGGCCCCGCTGGAGTACCGGTCGTGGAGGAGTACTAGTGCTCAAGACAGCACCGCTGAACAGGGGCATCACTGCACGTGGTCTGAGGAAGGTTTACAGCGGAGCCGAGGAGGATGTGGTGGCGGTCGCCGGCATAGACTTCGAGGTCGTGCCGGGACAGATATTTGGTTTGCTGGGACCCAACGGGGCGGGCAAGACGACCACGTTGCGGATGCTGGCCACCCTGCTGGCCCCGACGGCGGGCGACGTCTGGATCGAGGGGTTCCACTGTCGGAAGCACTCGGTAGAGGTGCGCAAGCGAATCGGCTTCCAGACCGGTTCGACCGGGACCTACGATCGGCTCACGGGTCGCGAGATGATCGCTTTCTTTGGTCGCTTGCACGGTCTGGGCGAGTCGCGGATCACGACGCGTATCGAGCTGTTGGTGCAGCAGTTCCAGATGGAAGAGTTCCAGAATCGGCTCTGCGGCCGGCTCTCGACCGGCCAGAAGCAGAAGATCTCGATCGCCCGCACGGTCGTGCACGATCCGCCGGTGCTGATCTTCGACGAGCCGATCAGCGGCCTCGACGTGTTGGTCGCGCAGACGGTGCTCGAGTTCATCAAGGCCAGTCGCGAACAAGGCAAGACGCTGATCCTGTCCACGCACCGGATGCAGCTGGCCCAGCGCCTCTGTGATCGGGTCGCGATCACCTATGCCGGCCGGATCCTCGCCCGTGGCACCTGCGCCGAGATCTGCGAGGAGGCGGAGGCGGAGGACCTGGAGGAGGCTTTTTTCACGCTGACTCGTCGGTGTGACCAGGAAAAATCACGGATGGATGGGATGGCATGAGAGGTCGACAGATCTGGACGATCTTCACCAAGGAGATGCTGGAAACGGTTCGTGACCGCCGCACTCTGCTGGCGATGATCGGCATCCCCGTACTGCTCTACCCACTGCTGGCGATCGGCGTCTCGCAGCTGGTCGCGATGCAGCTGGCCAAGCTGACCAAGCGTTCGGTCCGGCTGGTGATCGTCAACGATCATGGCAACGCCCTTCAGCTGCTCCGGAAGGACCCCAGGGTCGAAATGCATCAGGTCCAGGGGGAGCGTGCGGGGATCCAGCAGCTGCGGGATGGTCTGATCGACGCAGTGATCGTGGTGGACAAGAAGGTCGAGGGCAAGCGCCAGCGGATCCTGCTGAACTATACCATCACCGAGGATCGCTCGATGATGGCGCGCCAGAGGCTGGTCGACATGCTTCGGCGAATCACTGTCCGCGGGATGGTGGGTCAGCTCGGGGCCAAGGAGTTGACGCTCAAGCAGGTGGTCAAGCTCCGGGTGGTCACCCGAAATGTCAACCCACAGCTGCGCGGAGCGTTTGTGTTTGGCCGGATGATCGCCTTCATGCTGGTGCTGTTGGCGGTGACATTTCCGTTCCATCCCGCGCTCGACCTGGCGGCCGGCGAGAAGGAGCGCGGAACGCTGGAGACGCTGCTGGTCAGCCCGGCGGCAAGGCGTGAGATCGTCCTCGGCAAGTACCTGGCGGTGTTCGCCGTCGGATTACTCGGCTCTCTGCTCAACCTGGCCAGCATGGCGTTGACCTTCAGCTATTTCGCCGACATGACCAAGAACGCTGCGCTGACCAAGTCGGCCCACTTCGACAAGACGCGGGTGGCGGATGTGCGGCTCGGGCCCGACTTCCTGCTGGACGAGCTGGAGGCTGCGCCCACGTTTGATTTCTCGATCGGGATCGGAGCTTTGCTCAAGATCTTGCTGGCGCTCGTGCCGCTGGTATCCCTGTTCGCAGCTGTGTCGCTGATGCTATCGATGCTGGCCGGTAGCTACAAGGAGGGCCAAAATTACCTGACCCCCTTATTAGTGTTGGTCATGCCGCTGTCGATGGTCGCGATGATTCCCGACATGCACCTGGATTACAGCAATGCCTGGATACCGGTCTCCAACGTGGTGTTGCTGGTCAAGGACCTGTTCATCGAGAAGCTGAATACCGGCGCGTTTGCACTCGCGATCGGTTGTACGGCGCTCTACGCGATCGTCTCGCTGTGGGCCACGGTTCTGGTCTGCGGTCGTGAGGAGGTGCTGTTCCGCGAGGTGGGAACGGTCAAGGTCGGACTGCGACCGATGCGGCCGAGCGAAGTGCCCACGCCGGTGGCTGCGCTGGTGACCTTTGGCGTGGCGATGATATTGATTGCGATGATCAATCAGAAACTGGGATTGATGTTCATCAAGAAGCTGGGCGACCCGTACGGCTTCCCGGTCGGCACGGCGGTTGGCCTGGCGCTGCTCGGGTTGCTCGCGGCCTTCGCTACCTGGTACTCACGGGCACAGTTCCGATCGTCCCTGGCGCTGCGGCGGCCGGGGCTTGTGGCCCTGGTCGCGGCGGTTCTCACCGGTGTGGGAGGGGCGATGCTCTACCTGCCCCTCATTCCATATCTGATCGAGAACCACTTCCCGGGTCTGGCCAAGCAGCTCGAGTCGATGAAGCATCTCGAGGTCCTGATCGTCGCGATGCCGCTGTGGGTCCGGCTGGTCGTCATCGCGTTGCTGCCGGCCGTGTTCGAGGAGCTGCTGTTCCGCGGGGTGATACTGCAGAGCTTCCTTAGAAAGATGAAGCCGGCGCTGGCGATCCTGCTCGTCTCCGTGATGTTCGCGGTCGCGCACCAGCATTTCTTGAGGTATCCAGCCACCTTGAGCGTTGGGTTGCTGCTCGGTTGGATGGTCTACAAGAGCGGGAGCATCTGGGTCGGAGTGGCGCTCCATGCGGCCTGGAACGGCACGTCGCTGCTGGCCGCCATGTGGCTGGCGGACAAGCCTGCATTTCCGGGGTGGTATCGCCCTGCGGCCATTTTGGTGTTTCTGACGGGTGTGGTCCTGTTTGCTTTGACGCGGAACTCAGCGGGCCAGGTGGATCAGCCGGCCTAGCCGAGACAGTTCTTCGCGCAGCGCGTCCACGCCGACAGCAAGAATCGGGTCGTACTTGCCATGCAACGCCTGTTCGGCTTGCTCGAGTCGCTTGATCATCACGCGGATCTTGTGAATGACATCCTCACGGGACATGTCTACCCCCAGTTGGTAGTTCCCCGCGTTCCCTCAGCCCTTCAAAGGGACTTTACCTCACCGATTGAATCGAGTCAAAAATTCCCGTTCGTTGACCAATTCCTCAGGGGTGCCTATAGTTGCACCTCCGCCAGTGCCGGAGGATGGGTTGTTGAGTGACGTAACGACATTGGCGCCCGAAGAGCTGGGAGAACCCGAGTTCCTCGAGCGCAATTCGGAGCTGCTGTCCCTCAAGGAGGTCTACCAGGCCTCCAAGCGGGGCAAGGTGCGCTGCGCCTGCTTGATCGGTGAGCAGGGTATGGGCAAGACCCGCCTGGTCGAGAGCTACTCAACACAGTACATGCCGGAGGGCGAGTCGTTCATCGTCACGGACTTCAGTGATCCCGACCACCTGCCGATTCCGGCCAGACCAGTGGTGCTGATGCTCTCCAAGGTCTACCGCCAGCATGGACCGCTGCCGCACAAGGTGACCGATGTGCCGAGTGGTCTGGAGGTGGACATCTCGACGATCCAGTTCATCGCCAGCAAGTACCGCGAGAAGAGCACGGACGACCCGCTGAGCCAGCTGCACGGCAGCAAGCCGATGTTCTGGAAGGCGATGACGTCCTACCTCCACGAGCACGGAAGGATCCGTCAGCTGAATCTGGTATTCGAGAATGTCGAGCAGGCGGATGCGACCTCGATCGAGTTCCTCGAGTTCTTTTTGCGGGTGCGGGCACAGGCCGGGATCCAGATCTTCGCAGTCGTGACCTACCGCGGGGACGAGAAGACAGGAGAGAACCCTTTTCAGAAGGTCCTGCCCAAGATCAAGAAATCGGAGTACTACAACGCCATCGAGCTTGCGCCGCTGATGTCCCGCAGCATTCCCAGCTTGGTCACCTCGGTAATCGGCCGCTTGCAGGCGGACAACCTCCTGTTCGAGCAGGCGTTCAAGATGTCACGTGGCAACCCCAAGATGGTGATGGAGTTCCTGCGCAGCCTGGCCGCGAAGGGGAAGATCATCAAGAAGGACAACGCCTGGGTCATCGACACCGAGGGGGCCGAGATCTCGGCGCTGCCGGAGGAGATGGAGCAGCGGCTGATCGCTGGCGTCAAGAAGCTGGGCAAGAAGCACAAGCAGGCACTCGAGTGGTCGGCTCTGGTCGGGTACGACTTCAACACCAACCTGATCGGGACGCTGACCGGTATCAAGCCGACCCAGTTGGGCTATGTCGTGACCGACCTGGTTCGAGACCGGTACTGGGACGAGCAGGAGAACAGCTCTCCGCGAAGCTTCAACTTCCCCAGTCCGGAAGTACGCCGTGCGATCTGCGAGCAGATCAAGGAGAAGCCGCGGCGCAAGATGCATCTGGCAGCTGCCCGGGAATACGAGAAGATCTCCCCGCCGCCGGCCAGTCGTTTGGCCGAGCACTACTGCCTGGGAGAAAACGTCAAGAAGGAGCGCCACTGGACCTTTCGAGCGGGGCAGGAGTCCTACCTGTGCGGCGATTGGCGCAGCGCGGGAGCCCACCTCGAGCGAGTGCTCGAGGTCAGTAACGATGCCGGCAAGGCGCATGACATCGCGGAAGCCTGCGCCTGGCTCGCACGAGTCTACAATCGGTTGCGGGATCTACCGCAGGCCGAGGAGACGGTACGCACTGGACTGGCCAGTTCTGCGGGTGCGAAGAATGCGTTTGCCGACGAACTCAAGCGAGAGCAGGCTCTGACCCAGTTTCGTCGGCGCAAGATCGACGTCGCATTCAAGACGCTCAAGGCTGTGCATGACGCGGGTGGGCCGGTGTGTCGGCAGCCCGAGGTGCTGGGTACGCTTGCTGACCTGTATCGATTGAAGAACAAGCCCGCTCGCAGCAAGGAGGTGCTGCAGGAGATCGATCAGGATCACCCCGAGTTTCCGATATATCGTGGGTATTACGAGCACCAGCACGGTTGGCTCGAGTTGATGGCTGGGCAGTGGGACGAGGCCTGGAATTCGTTTCAGCGGGCCGAAGACACGCACCGTGAGTTGCGGGATTTCGGCGCTCTCGCGCAGACCATGTACTGGCAAGCCGAGTGGCAGGATCTGCGGGGCCAGACGACAGATGCGCTCAATCGGATCGAGGGCGGCGTCGGTTACGCCGCCGACCACGAGGCGCCCGCGATCCAGGCTCGGCTGATGGCGGCCCAGGCCAGGCTGCTCCGCAAGCAGGGTAAGATGGAAGAGAGCCAGCAGGCCTTGGTTGCGTCACACAAGCTGGCCAAGTCCACCGGTGTCGAGCGAGTGCTGGCCTACATCCAACTCGAGATCGCTCGCTGGAGTTCACAGGCAAAGAGTATCGAGCAGGGCTTGGTCATGGGTCGTAAGGCGCTCGAGGTCTTCGAGCGGCTTCCCGACCGAGAGGGCGGTGCCGCGATCTATGCGGCCCTGGGACGGCTTTACCTGCGGCAGGGAAACACCAAGCATGCGGGGAAGTACTTCGGTTTTGCGCAGAACTACTATGCCGAGCTGGGTGCGGAGTGGCAGGGCGCGTTTCTGGCTCCCGATCGGGCGGCTTGGGCGGCCCAGGTGGACAAGTCGGAGCAGCGTCAAGCCTTCCTCGAAGAAGGTCTCGCGCTGGCTGACAAGTTCGATCTGGCCGAGGCGAGAGGGTTGATCCTGGTCGAACAGAGCAAGACGCTAGAGGACGCGCAGCAGGTCAAGGAATCACTCAGCGAAGCATTCCAACTGCTGCGCGATGGCGGCAACATGCTCGCCGCGGGCCGGGCGCGCCGGCTGCTCAAGCAAAAGCAGACCGGACGCGCACCCGCCAGTTCCTAGTGGTGCTAGTGCCCGGTCCGGAGTGGACCCCCTCCGCCAGAGCTGATCGGGATCGTCACCGGTCATCGCAGCGTCTGTGTCGTCGTAGGTGCTGCTCGCCAGGAGGTCGATCCCACACCTGAAAGAAGGTCGGAGGCGGCCGTGGGCTCTGGTCAATCCTCCCGGGGGCGGTTGAGCGCTCGATCAACAGCAGGGCCTACGCTCAGTCGCCAGCTCCTGGCGGTGGGATGATCGCGACACCAGGCCAGGCGACCAATCAGCTGGGGGCAGGCTGCTACTTGGGTTTGTCCGGCAGCCGGATCTTCTTACGACTGAGCAGGACCCACTCGGCTCCCTTGAACTGGATTTCGTTCTCCAGTGCGTTCGCCTTGTCGCCAGGACTGTAGTACTTGAACATCCGCACGCGGTCCTCGATATAGTGGACGTCCCCCCGGACAACGACTCGATTGCTCAGTCCCTTGACCATGATGCCCAGATAGTCCATCTGCTTGTCGATGTCCTTGAAGATCGCCACGGCTCTGACAGACGCGCCGGGCGCCAGGGTGCCGATCTTGGCACTGGGTCGGAGTGGCCGGGGATACTTGGGCAGGATCTTCTGCAGGGCGTCTCGGAAGGGCATGTCGTAGTACCGCTTGAGTCGGAACACGGCCTTGCGGTTGTCGAATTCCCGGGTGTCATGTTCGCGAGGCCACTGCGGCAGTTGATGCTTGCGAAACTGATTGAATCCCGCCGTTTTTTGTGGATTCACACCATCTCGAACTCGGTCGATCACGGCAAAGATGTTCAACTGTGCGGCGCGAGAGTGCTGGCTCGCGTTGGTGACCGTGTAGACGAGGAAGTAGTAGAGGTGACCTTGGACCAGGAGTTTGTCGAAGCTCTCCGCCTTGATCGACAGCCTCCAGGATTCTGTGCGGGCCTGCGGGTTGTCCTGGCCGAAGACATTGAGCCCATGGGTGAGGAGCAAGGCGAGACACAGAGAGGTGGTTCGCTTCACCGGTAGACCCTTTCGTCTATTCGCAGAGTCTTACAGATCCAGTCCGGTGGGACTGCCACCAGAGAATGATTGTGGTCGGACCGGCAGAGAATCGTAACGGGTGCGTTCTACGGCTTGCTCGGGAACTGCACCTTGGTGCGCTTCATCACCACCCACTCGACGCCGCGCTTCCAGATCGGGTTTTCGTAGGCGTTGGTGGCGTCGCCCGGGCTGTGGTACTTGACCATCCGGACCCGGTCTTCCACATAGGGGTGATCTCGCTTGATCACGACTCGGTTTCGCAGGCCCTTGATGATGATCCCCGTGTAGTCCATCTGCTTGTCGATGTCCTTGAAGATCGCCACCGCCTCGACCTTGGCCTTGGGCGCCAGGACTCCGATTTCGGACGTGTGCTTGAATTGGATGTCCTTGAACCCACGTCGCTTGATCTGGGCCTGCACGGCTCCGCGGGCTTCGGTATAGTTGGAGTCGTAATAGCGCTTCAGCTTGAAGAAGTGCGGCGTGTTGTCGAACTCTTTCTTGATTCCGTCGGGAGTGGCGGGCAACTTGAATTTCTTGAAACCGTCGAAGTCCGGGACGTCCGCCACCGAGACCCCCTTGCGCACCAGGTTGATCATCGCGAATATCCTGAGGTTGACTTTTCGCGGGCGATCGGTCGGGTTCTCGAGCCGGTACAGGAACCAATAATAGATACTGGTGTTACTCCCCTGTGGCTGGACCTTGCCGAACATGATCTCTTTCAGGTTGAGGTTCCAGAACTCGGTTTCGACAAAGTTCTGAGCCTGCGCGGTCTGACTGGATCCGCAGATCACGCTAACGGCAAGAATCACGGCAAACAAGTGCTTCATGATGGGGACATCTCCTTCTCGAAGGGTCGAGAAGTGTAGCAATTCGATAATTAGTGGTCAACCACGGGCTGAGACACCTGTGGAAAACATCACTCAGGTTGCTAGACCAGTCCTCGGCGCTCCAGTTCACCCGCCGCAGTCTCGAATCGGTCCTCGGCCGGAGTCTCCGCCGACCACTCTGCGAGTCTCTCAAATCCTTCTTCTAGAGAGACTTGGGGCGAGTATCCAAGCTTCTCCCGGATCTTTGTCAGGTCGGCGTGGCAGTGCCGAACATCCCCCTTGCGGAACTTCTGGGTGATCTGTGGGGCAGTGTCCTGGCCAAGTACGCCAGCGAGCGCCTCGGCCACACCTTTTATCGTCTGAGGGGTTCCGCTGCCCACGTTGAACCTCTCGAAGTCTGCGGTCGTTCGTTCCATGGCAAGCAGATTGGCGGCCACGACATCGTGTACGGAGACGAAGTCGCGTGTCTGCAGTCCGTCCTCGTAGATCACGGGCGGGCGACCGTTCTTCAGTCGGCTGATGAAGATCGCGGCCACGCCGGTATACGGGTTGTTCAGTGACTGGCGTGGTCCGTAGACGTTGAAGTAGCGCAGTGACACGACTGGCAGTCCGTAGGTCTTGCCAAAGCCGAGAACCAGGTCCTCTTGAGCGCGTTTGGTCAGGGCGTAGACGGAGTTGATGTCGAGTCGCGCCGATTCCGGTGTCGCGACCGGCTCGATAGGGCCGGCGCACTCGGGGCAACTTGGGTTCCAACCGCTTGCGATCTGTTCTGTCCGCAGGGGTGGCTTTATCTGTCCGCAGTCGGCGCACCGATAGAGCCCTTCGCCGTAGCTCGACATCGAGGCGGCGACGATCAACTTGACGACCGAGTGGCTGCGGTTGGCCAGGATGTCGAGCAAGTTGGCCGTGCCGCCGACATTCACGTCGACATAATGCTTGATCTGGTACTGGCTCTGTCCGACGCCTACTGCACAGGCCTGGTGGAAGATCACCTCTGCCCGGCAGGCCGCCGCCGCCAGAGCGTCGTAGTCCCTCACGTCGCCATGCACGAAGCGCGAAGCGGGGGAAAGGTGGGTGGGGCGGGCTCCGGCCTCGTGCACCTGTGGATCGAGGGAGTCGAAGACCGTCACGTCGTGGTTGAGCTCTAGCAGTCGGTCAACGAGATGGGACCCGATAAAGCCCGCCCCGCCCGTGACCAGGACTCTCATCAGTCGCCCTTCTTGCTGGAGGGCTGAGGGGTGGCCAGCACGTCGAGTTCCCACATGCCGGAGCGGACGCCAACCATCCTGCGAAAGACCCAGGAAACCTCGCCTGTTCCGCCGCGCGTCTTGAACGTGACCAGGGCTCGCCGCTTCGGAGTGCGGCCCGTGATCTCTACTTTCTGGATGGTGGCCTTCTTCAGAAACTGGCCCCCGAAACGCATGCGGTAGAGTTCCCCGAGAAAGCTGTATATCAACCCGCGGGCCTTGGCGCGGTCGGCACGCTTTTTTTTGTCCAGCTTGCGCAGCTGGTCCAGTGGGAACTTCTTCAGCAGGCGGGAGAAGTTCTTGGCACGGGGGGTGCGTGGGTTGGCCACTCCTCTGAGCTCGGCTGCCACCAGGCCGCGCTTGCGCTGGTCCGCCACGATCTCGGCAATGAGCTCGAGGAGCTTGTCGGCGGTGCTCGGGCGGAGATAGTCCTCGCCAAAGGCGGTCGCGTCGTCGCCCTTGCCGAGGGCTTCGAGGAATCGCTGCGTGGACTGAACTAGCCGCTGTCGTGTGCGATCCTCCTTGCTCCAAGACCAGGCGGCGGCCAGGATGAGCAGCAGCACCAACTCTGCTGCGAGCAGGCGGCGGAGGAAGAGGCTCATCAGGCGAACGCCGATTGGGTCAGACGCGCACTGCTGCTGTTGGCGCGTTGGTCGCCCGGCCTCCAGTCGGCCTGCTGAATCTGGATAGAGCTTGCGGTCAGCGATTCGACCATCTGTCCGAACTCCCGCGAGATCGCCACGGGGCGATCTGGTCCGCCGCCAGTGTTGGATGCCCTGCCGGCGGTTTCGTCGATTCGGTCCACCAGCGTCACTTGCTGCCCCTGCCGGGACTTCCACTGTGCGGTGTTGACGCCGATGCACCCGGCTCCACGCAGTACGAGGGTCCTCACCTGTTGCCCACTCGCATGCACCACTAATATGATGATTGCCGCCCGGTTTTACACCGAACGACCGCATAGACCAGCAATAAAAACGCTGCGAGCATTCCAGCGAGAGGGCCGAGATCCACCCTTGCGAGTTGCCGTCCAGACACCGGCGCCAGCCTGGCCAGATCCTCGGAAAGCCAGCCTCGGTTGTCGGTCACAGCGGGTCCCGCAATGGTTGTCTCGAACTGGCCGGCATCTGGAAACAGCGCTCTGATGACCCGCCTCCAGAAAACCGGAAAGGATGCGTCTCCGGGCCAGTTCGTAACCGGTGGGCCAGGCCAGAAGGCCAGTGCGATGCGCTTTCGGGAGCGTGCGATGAGTGGTGTCTCCTCCTCGGCCGACCAGGCGATCGGGGTCAGGCCGTCGGTCTCGAGCGGCAGGGCAATGGCGCGGGCTACGGTCACATCCGAGAGATCCAGCCCTCGCAGTAGCGGATCGTCCGACAGGCGGCCGAATCGGCCGGGGTTTCCACTCCCCGAGCCACGTGGGGGGGCGGTCACGCAGGGCAGCGGCAGTTGCCGAGGCGTATGGCCCAGCAGCACGTGAACCGTGCGCTCTATGGGCGCGGTGGGGTCAACCTCGGGGAGCAGTCGGGTCAGTAAGTCGAGGCCCTTGAGCGAACCGCGTGGCGCAACAGAAAGCCGGACTCCGGGTTTATGTCGGGCCACGAGCTGGTTGTCGTCCGGCAGGCAGTCAGCCTCCACGATCGACAGGGTGACCTGCGACCCCTCGAGGACAACCGGGCCGAAGCGGACCTCGCGCCGCCCCAGTGGGGGGACCGACACGGTCATCCGTCCAAGTAGCCGTCCGCCACTATGCAGGCGCACCGTCGCCGAGCGTGGTTTGGTCGAGGCCGAGGCGAGTACTCCTAGCAGGGTCACGCCCTTTTGGCCGATCGGTCGTCCGGCATGAAACCCGACCCAGCCGAGATTGTCACTTGTTTCGGACCCCACTCCGATCCGTATCAAGCGGCTGGGATGGTCCGATCGACGAGGTCCCAAGCCGATCTGGTAGACGCGCACATCCTGCCCCAGGGCCAGTGCCGCGCGGACCATACCGCTCGCGGGGTGCCCGATGGTCCCTGCGCGAGTCTTGTCCAGTATGGCGCGAGTAGACTCCGGAGACATCCAGTCGGCGGGGGCCCGGCTCGCCGTTAGCCTCAAGGCGACTCGATCGTTCGGCCCGAGGGCCGAGATGAGCCGCTCTGCCGTCTCACGGGCTCTTTGCCATGCGGTTGTTTCCGGTGCGACCAGCGTTCGCATACGTAGTGAGTTGTCCATGACGATTGCCACACGTCGTCTTGCCGGTACAGCCTTGTGGACGTGAGGACCTGCCGCCCCAACGGCCAGTAGGGTCAACAGCAGGACCTCTAGAAGTAGCTTGAGTCGTCTGAGCCGGCGGCTCCTGCGATGACTCGCAGCGACTTCCTGGCCGAGTTGACGCCAGATCATCAGATTGGGCACGACCTCCTCGGAGTAGCGGCCCGAGAGCCAGTTGGCCAAGACTAGCAGGGGGAGCCCGAGCAAGGCCCACAGCGCGGTGGGGGAGGCGAAGATGAACTCCATGTGTCTTCAGTCTACCCGACCGGCCGCTGCGGAGAGTAGGTCGGGTCTGTTTGACTCGCAGCGAAAGTTGCTTTTCGCAGCTCGTGAATGGTCGTGGATGCGGATGGGAGAGCCCGGAGCGTCGCCTGGGAGAGTCGCAACGACCGGCTGCTGGTAGGTTGCGAGGCGATCGAGGCTTGATCAGCCGAGCTGCAGTGAACAAGCAGCTTGGCTGGCCAACTCTCAGGCAGAGTCTATTCCAATAGCCCGCCGTCGCGCAGTTGCGTGAGCAGTGCTTCCTCCAGCGGCTGTCGCGTGTCCATCCGCATGTGACCGATGCGATATCTGTGGCAAAAGCTGTCCCAGCGCTGAAGGTGTTGCTCGAATGCCCGGCGATAGGCCTGTAGCAGATTCGCGTCGATGTGAAACTCGATCGGCTCGCCTCCCTCGGCGTCTCGCAGGCGAAGAGGGCCCTCCAGGCGGGGAGACACCTCGTCTGCTGACATGAGGTGGAGTACGGTCCACTTGCGAGCGGGTCCTTGTGCGGCGAGCAGCGCCTTGTGCAAGGGCTCTTTGGCCCAGAGGTCGGAGACCAGTACGTAGCGGCCATGGGCCGACAGCGCCTTGCTCTGGGAGCGGAGCACGTCGCCCAGGTTTTCTCGGGGTGTGGTCTGGGTGATTTGCAGGCGAGCTGCGAGGGTCTCGATTTTCTCCGACCGGTCGTAGGGGCCCAGCCACTGGTTTTCACCGAGAAGCAGGACACGAACTCGATGCCGCCCCAAGAGTGACAGATAAGCCAGCGCGAGTGAAAGGCGCCGCCCATAGCGCCACTTGTCCGGCTGTCCACAACTCATCGAGGCACTGCTGTCCAGCAGGAGAGTGACCGGTTCGGTCGAGCGATGTTCATATTCCTTGATGAACAGCTTCTCTAGTCGGGCGTAGGCCGACCAGTCGAGATCTCTCAAGTCATCCCCGGGTTCGTAGTCTCGGAAGTCCGAGAACTCGTGTCGGCCAGTCCGACCCAGAGCACGGCGCAGGCCCTCTCCGCCAGCGCCGCGAGCTCTGCGAAAGGCGAGCTTCAGTCGGGCAAGCAGATGCCTGAGCTCCGAGTCGAGCAACTCATCGGTGTCTTGCTCTCGAGCCAAGGTGTGGAGAGTGTGACATGTCGAGTCTGGTCAGTCACGTCGGATTGACTTTAAAAATAGAGGTCCCTATACTGATCTCGCATATCCCACACGGTCTTTCCTGGTGAGGGTTAGCGTGACCAACAAGCTCCGCGTACGCTTCTGCGAGATCGTCCGAGACCGGGCGCTCGTGCCGGAACCACTGCTCAAACAATGCCTCCGTGAGGAGGCCGGCATCTCTACTGACGGGACGAATTTCCCGCTGATCGATCTGCTTGTCCAGAAAGAGTTGGTGGCGCCGTCTGAGATCGCCTCGATTTTGAATGAGATCGGGATTCATACCGTGTTCTGCCCGATCTGTGAGAGCCAGTACAGCTTGGACCACTGCCTGAATATTCGCGGTGCGGTTCTGGGCTGCGACTCCTGTGGTGTGAGCATGCAGTTCTTGGGAAACCCGAGCGCTTCCAGTGAGATACGCGGCGAATCGGCGCGCAAGAGCGACTGGCAAGCGGAAGCCACCCTGGTGATGGATTCGGGGTCGGGCAGCGAGGTACGCCCCGCCGCGAAGGATAATCCGGTGCGGGATGATCCGCGTGACTATTCACACGGTGAGACGCTGCAGGATACGTCTGGAGTGGCCCGTCTGGTTGGCGCCCGACCCTCGTCTAGCGAGCATGACGGTGTCAATCTGGTTGCGATGTCCTCGGGTCAGGTTCTCGACGGACGATACGAAATCATCGAGTTGCTGCGGGGCCACCAAGGAGTGGTCTACAAGGCGCTCGAGCGCGGCCTGGATCGCCTGGTGGCGGTCAAGGTTCTCGACCGCACACAATCTCAGTCGGACCGTCTGGCTCGAGAGATAGACTCGATCGGCAAGCTGTCCCATCCGAACATCATTACGATTCTCAATGTCGGCAGCATTGGCGACAAGGAGTACTTCGTGCTCGAGTACGTCGAGGGGACCGACTTGCACGATATGCTTCGTGCCGGTGCACTCGACTTCCAGGAGGCGACGCGAATCGCCAGGGACCTGTCGGATGCGCTACACCATGCCCACACGCGGGGCTTGATCCATGGGAGCCTGAGTCCCTCGAGCATTCGTATCGACCAGGCGGGCCATCCTTACCTGATCGACTTCTGCCTGGCGCCCACGGAGGTAGACCCCAACCAGTCAGCCTACCGCGCGCCGGAACTCGGCTCGGCCAGGGTGGCGGACGAGAGCAGCGATGTGTATTCGCTGGGCGCCATCTATTGCCATATGGTGTCCGGCAAGTTCATGACGGTGGGGCAGGACTCCTCAGTGTTTCGGTCGGTCCTGCCGTCCAACAGCGTCGAGATCTGTCGGAGAGCGATGGACTCCGACCCGGCCAAGCGCCATGACTCGATGCAAGACATGCGTAAGTCGTTTGACCTGTTTCTGGAGTCTAGCAAGCTAGCCTCGCGTCGGATCATTCGCCGTCGCAGGTCTCGTCGTTCGTTAGCCAAAGTACTTGGGGTGGTGTTGTTGCTGGTTTTTGCTGCGGGTGCGTACTGGAAGTTGTACCTGGCGCAGAGTAGCTCGGGTCCTTCCAATCCGGGCGCGAAGCAGGAGGCTTCGGTCACCCCGGCCCAGATCCAAGCCAAGGAGACGAAGCGCATTGGTGTCTTGTACGAAGCTGGCAATTGGGACGAGGCGTACAAGGAAATCCAGAAGCTGCAGGCGGGGAAGGGCAAGCTGGGGAAACAACTCGAGCGGATGTCCAGGGAACTCGACGTCTATTTCAAGGCCAAGGAGCTCGTGACGACGCCACAGGCGCTTTGCCGCTTTTTGGTCCAGGAGGCAGAGGAATTCGTCGATTCCAAGCTGTTCAAGCAGTTGGCTGAAGGTGCCCAGCTCTGGCGGTTGCGCGTGACTGTCGAGGGCAAGGAGGCCGCGAAGGTCACTCTCTTTCCTGTCGACTCGCTGACACTGGAGATCAAGCGGGACCAGCCGGTCAATCTGGGCAATACGCCGATCAACTGTCCGTACATCAACCAGCAGGGCTATCAACTCGAGGTGGTTCGCGGTTCCGGGTCTCAAGCTGAAAAGGGAGGTGGGAGGGGGGCCGCCGAGGTCTACAAGTTCCCGATCGAGTTCCGTGCGCCGATCTCCGACCCGACCAATACTGATCGCACGAAAGAGATCCGGCTCAACGGCAAGATCCCGCAGGGCATGTGCGTGGTTCCGGCTATCTCGGGCTCCGCGTTTGCTCAGGAGGCGGGCGCTGACCGTGATTACCTGGTGGACCAATTCGAGGTGACGTGTGCGGACTACCAGAAGTTCTTGAAGGCAATGAAGGACAAGGGAATCTTGATCCCTCCACCGAGGAATTGGCCGCGAGGGGAGATGCCGAAAGACTGGGAGATGCGGCCGGTGGCTTGTGTGAGCCTCCCTCAGGCGAACTGGTTTGCCTTCTGGCGAGGCAAACGTATACCGACGAAGGTCGAATGGGTCAAGGCTGCGGGTGGGCAGGACCAACGGGATTACCCCTGGGGCACGACGTTCAAGGGCGTGGCCGCGGTCACTAATGAGGGCAGATTCAAGCTCCCGCAGAAAGTTGGTGGGCGCAAGCTGGGCGAAAGCCCGTATGGGGCCCAGGACATGTCCGGCAACGTGTGGGAGATGGTTTCTCGCTCCGCGACGGACATCTCTGGCAAGTCGAAGATCCTCGGCGGTTCTTTCGCGCAGAAAGAGGCCGAGGTGACGATAAGCACCGAGAAGGTGATCGACACGAGTCGCCGCAGGTACACGGATGTCGGTTTTCGCTGCGTCCGAAGCCGGTTGTTGTCTAGGCAAGGCAAGCCACTGACCGCCGAGGAAGCGCTGGCCGACAGTTACTTTGGGGTTGCGCTGGCGGGGCTTGCAGAGTTGGCCAAGCAGGGACCTGGCGCGCACGATAAGATCTTCTCCAAGCTGTCTTCGAACAAGCGGAGTGTGCGCCAGGCCGCGGCCTTCTACCTGATGCAGAGTGATGCCGAGACGCTCCGGTCTCTACTCCTGAAGAAGCTTGCTGCCCCCGATCCTGTCGACCGGCTGCGGGCAGTCCGAGCACTGATGTCCGGCATCCGACCGAGCCTTGTAGACTTGTTGACTCGGCTGGCGCGGGACCCCGACAACCTGGTCCGACAGTCGGTCTACCAGGCCCTGGTCCGGTTTGGTGTGCCCAAGCTACAGAATGCCTTGCTGAAAGGCGTAAAGGACGAGTTGCCCAGTGTTCGACTCAACAGTGTCCAGGGGCTGTGCGACTATCCTCGACCGGAGGTGACCGCTGCTCTTCGCGGTTGCCTCACCGATAAGGACCGGAACGTGCAGTTCTGGGCCGCAATCCGTTTGCTTGAGCGGAGGGACGCCGAGTCGCTGGAGCCGATCGTTAGGCTTTCTCTGCAGAAGATTGCCGGGACGCGGCGTCTGAGCCGGCTCACTGCATTACTTCCGCTGTTGGGTCTCGATCGGGTCGTTGACGCGACGAGCAAGCATCTCCAGTCCAAGAATGTGGGCATCCAGATCGCGGTTGTCCAGTCACTTACCTATTTCGGGGCGGCCCAATTTACTCCGTGGTTCTCTAGCCGAATTCGCCACGCGAAACTCGCTGGGTCATGCGCCAGTGCCATCAGCCAGTTCCCGACCCAGGGAGGTTGTAAGGCATTGCTGCCTCTGCTGTCTGATCCGAAGACCAAGCCCCAGTTGCTGCTTCGCATTACGTCTGCGATGGGTCTTGCGCGTTACGAGCCTGCGATACCGGCGCTGATCGCCTTGCTCAAGCGGCGGGAGTTGAACGCTCAATTCAAGGTCAACATTCTGAATGCAATTGGGATGATCGGGGGCAAGAAGGCCCAGGAGTGCCTCTATAAGATCTATAGCACGCCGGGTGACCCCTTCCAGCGGTATGTCTATGCACCCATGGCCAGGGCGAAAAATCCTGGGGTGATCAAGCTCCTCAGGAAGTTACGCGAGAATTACGTCAGGCGTTCGCCACAGCGTGTTCCGCAGGCCGATATGCTCCTGGCATTAGCCGGCGATGATCAAGGGAAGCAGTTACTGCTGAAGTACCTCGTGCGTAGGCGCCTGGACAACTCGTCTATACAGCCCGCGCTCCAGGTGCTCGCGACCCGCTTGAGTGCCCAAGAATGGAGCGCTCTGCTGAAATCGACCCAGACCAATGCACGGTTTCTGGCTGTGTTGACACTTGGTTACTCGACGCTATCCATCGACATCAAGGTCCTGGAGGATTACCTGGCCCGGGAGCCTGTTCAGCGCCTGAAGATAAATCTCATCCGGTCAGCCGCTAAGGTCGGAATAACCGAGATGCTTCCGGTCATCGAGCGCCTGATGAAGGGAAGATCTGCTTTTTGGGCCCGCGGTCTACTTCGGCCATCTTCTTCTTACGATAGGCCCTAATCAGAAGCCGACTGTACTGTGTGGTGAGCTCGTTGAACATGCCATCTCTCGCAGATCTTCCCTTCATCAGGCGCTCGATGACCGGAAGCATCTCGGTTATTCCGACCTT
>PVBE010053009.1_pt1 | contig 23689 bp, 21 predicted proteins | sample 1631181 | NCBI WGS metagenome assembly PVBE01 (sample SAMN08397723, study PRJNA350692) | Marine metagenome, whole genome shotgun sequencing project. | isolation source: water | place: Pacific Ocean | collected 2012-04 | reverse complement strand
AAGAGCTCAGCAACAGTCCCGCGGGTCAGGATCAGCAGGCCTGGGAGCGATTGGACGAAGAGCAGCAGCGGGCTTTTGAAGAGCTAGATGAGCAGCACCAGGCGCTCAACCGCAGAAGCGAGGAATTTCATGATTCCCGTCACGAAGAAGACGAAGATCACGAAGAAGACGAAGATCACGAAGAAGACGAGTGACGGCACCGAAGGTCCGGTGATGGGCCGCATCCGCGGTTAGTTGCGGATGCGGCTCCAACTCCCCGCTCCGCTTCACGACATAGCCCCATCAATGTGGCCGAGGGAAGCCGCCGCTCGAGGGACTCGGGACCGGCGGCTTCCCTCTTAATCCGCCGTCCATTGGCTGGGTCAGGCAGGTCCGGGGCAAAGTAGGTCCAGCAACTGCGCAGCATCAAAAGGTTGGAGAGATCCGAACGGTCATGCTGCCCTGCTCTCACATGGTTGCGTGAATCTTCTTTGATGTAGGCTGGACGCTGGTCGTGGAATTGACCCGGTAGGGTGGACACCCCTGGAGCTACCTTTGAGGCGACCGGGAGGCACCCCGAAAAGCCCCTCTACCTGTGATGGGGATTTGGGTGAGTAGAATCATGATCAGATTTCAGACCGGATGCGTATCCGATCCACCCCTGACGAACAGGTAGAACCCCGCCTGTTTGCCAAGTAGGATGGAAATGTGCTGGATACAGACTCCTCTCCATATGTGGGCAGATCTCCTTCGTGTTGCAGGCGAACTAACGCCTTATCCTTGTTGGCCGTGTCCGCGACCACAGCGTGGGCACGATCAACGCAGGTGACTCCGAGCTCTACGTGGTGACCATGGAAGCAGTGATCACCGATAACTGAAGTAAACACTTCCAAATTTCAGATTGAAGTTGAGATCAGCGCAGCATAGGGCTACACGCCGGAAGTCTCTATGGCCGAGGTCCATGCAGAGCTGGAGCACCGAACGGGAACGCGAGTCCGGGGCCTTTTCATGGGGGTGACGGAAGAGATGGAGAAGGAATGATAACCTCGAGAGAGCGTGTGCTGGCCGCCTTCGCCCGACAGGAGAGCGATCGGGTTCCGATCAACTACAGCGCGAATCCGAGGATCGACGGCCGCCTGAAGGCGCACTACGGCCTCGCGGAGAACGACACGGAGGGACTGCGGCGGCTCCTGGGTGTCGACTTCCGCGGTGTGGGCGCCGCCTACACCGGCCTGCAGCTGCACTCCGAGGTGCCCGACCGGCGCGTCGATCCCCTGTGGGGACGGCGAACCCGCTGGGTGGAGCACGAGAGCGGCGGCTACTGGGACTTCTGTGATTTCCCCCTGCGTGACGCCGACGAGGCGATGATCGCCGGCTGGCCCTGCCCCGACCCGGCTCACTACGACTACGAGGGATTCGCTGCCGAGGCCGCGCGGCTACGGTCCGAAGAGTTCGCCGTCTACATCGGGAACCCGGGCCTGGGGGACATCATCAACAGCAACGGGATGGTGAGGGGCATGGAGCAGGTCCTCGTCGACCTGCTCACCGACGACCCGGCAGGACTGATGCTGATCGACCGCAAGGTCACCCACGAGCTGGCCGTCACCCGGCGCTGCCTGGAGATCGCCGGTGACGACATCGACTTTGTGTGGCTCGGGGAGGATCTGGGCACCCAGAAGGGGGCCCTGATCGGCCTCGACCTGTTCCGTCGCCACATCCGCCCGCGCCATCAGCGCTACGTGGACCTGGCGAAGCAGTTCGGAAAGCCGGTGATGATCCACAGCTGCGGATCCAGCAGCTGGGCCTACGACGATTTCGCCCAGATGGGGATCGACGCCGTCGACACCCTGCAGCCGGAGGCCGCCGACATGGCCCCCGCCTATCTGAAGCAGCGCTACGGAGACCTGCTCGCCTTCCACGGCTGCATCAGCACCGCCGGGCCGGTGGCCACGGGCTCCGTGGAGGAGATCACTCAGTATTGCCGCCAGACTCTGGAAACGATGATGCCGGGTGGAGGCTACTGCTTCGCCCCCACCCATCAGCTCCAGGACAACTCCCCCACCGAGAACGTCGTGGCCATGTACGACACAGTGCGCAGCCACGGCGCCTTTGCGTAGGCGCGTCTACCCGTAGTCGTCGTCCTCGAGCGCCTCGACGGAGGGCACCTGGTTCTCCGGATCGTCCCGGAAGGCGAGGGACCGCTCCAGGTACGTCGTCGAGGAGCTCGATCTCGAACTCCTGCGCCATCGCCTCGCAGCTGACCTCGTCGTCCTCGCTCGTGATCAGCACCGATCCCATTCGGTGAAATCAATCGAGTTCGCATCGAATTTGAGATCGAACAATCGGACACGGTCTTTCAAACCTGGGTGGACAACGGATACCCCAGGATGATAGAGGGGGAAAACGACTCCCCCCACCATTCAAAATTTCTTGAGTTGTCTGACAAGACTGGAGTGGCTTGGCTCAGAGACGTCGATGTGTCCGCCGCTTGATTGCTCAGAGTTTCATGAAGCGGTCTTGATTGGTGATATTGATGCGGCCCAAAAACACGATGCCGAGCACAGCGCGGCACACCTTTCTGAGCGTGCCAGGCTAGAAGCGGATCCAGCGACTCGACGCCGTTCAGTCGAGGCACGTCGACCTCTTCACAGATCTCTATGCCAAGACCTGCCTCTCAACAAGAGACGATCGTCCGAGTGATCTCACCGACGAGACCGTGCCAGGCAGCTACCTCCCGTACACCGCGTGAATACAAGCCCGGATATACCCCGTCGCCAGCGCATGCCCCGCTCGCGCCATGGCATCGTCCCCTGGAATCGATGGCGTATGATCCATCATGAAGGGTCCCTCGAAGCCAACGGCCTTGTAGATCTGCATAGCCTTGAGCATGTCCACGTCACCCTCGTCGACGAAGACCTCCTCGAAATACTTGCCCGTGCCCTTCACATTGCGAAAGTGGACATAGACGATCTTTCCCTGTGAGCCGATCCGCCGGATCCCCTCATACACATCGTCGTTCTCCATCTCTGTCACACAGCCCTGGCAGAACAACATGGCATTGGACGAACTCGGGGCAAGCGAGAAGATGCGCTCGTATTGATCGAGGGTGGACACGATGCGGGCAGCGCCGCCCATGGCCTCGGGAATCGGCGGATCATCCGGATGAAGTGCCATCCGCACACCACACTCCTCGGCGACAGGAATCACACGCGTGAGGAAGTATCCGATGTTCGCCCACATGGACGCCTCATCGATCTGTTTGTCGGGATACTCCTTCGGCGTACGCTCCCACTCCTCGTAATCGAAGGTTGAGTACTTCGCACCGCCTCGACCTGTCGCCGATGTCGTGCGGAAGTTGCCGATGGGCTTGAAGTTGTACCCGAGCGTGGGCACACCGGCATCCCCCATGGCCCGTAACATCTCACACCACTGCTCGATCTTTTCGTCACGCTCGGGTTGTGCCAGCGTGACCGTATCGGGGCCAGACAGGGCGATGTTTGTGAAGACGAGACCGTGATTCTCTGCCTGTCTACGCACGTCCTTGAGATAGTCCGCCATCTCGGCACGTGTCTGCAGATCTCCGTGATGACCGAATGGCGGTGGATAGATCGTCAGGTCGTCGACACCGATGGCTCGATAGAACGCGAGATTCTCGTCGGTGAGATGAGCATGATTTACCTGATCCTGGATCCGCATGGTCGCGCTCTACTTGTCGTCCTTCATCCAACTCATTCCCTCGCCCCGCACCAGGAACGAACGTTCATCCCACCAACCCGGACGTTCCACGGGAATGCGCCCCTCCTCGACGGCCACATCCAAAGGATTCGCTCGTGTCTGCAGGGGTAACTGCACGCGTTCGTGAACTCTGGCCGACTCATAGACGGCCATCATGATCTCGAGAGCCGCCTTGCCCTTCTCTCCGTTCCCCCTGTAGTCCTCAACCTTCCCTTCGATCCACTCACAGATCCCATAGGCCTGATGGACGAAGGCATTGCCATAACCCGAGTCTTCTTTGTCAGGCGGATCGAAGACCTGCCAGCCAGCCTTGTCTTCCGTCATGTATTTGAGACTGTTCCCCTGCACATCCATCATGCCCTTCGTCCCATAGAGCAGGGCGCCGACCATGTATTTACCTGACAGTTCGTTCTCGATGACGCCCGTAGCGCCGTTGGCATAACCGATCAAGCCGCAGCATCGGTCTTCGACGCGATGGCCGAAGATGTGATGGTCCGTCTTGCGCTCCACAGAGCCCATCACCCACTCGGCCGGACAGTCGCTCATGGCATACGCCTGAAAATCGATCCCATGAGTTCCCGTGTTCATCATGCCCGCACGCACGCCGGTCCAGAGTCGTTCAACCTCACCGATCGCCCCATCGGCGATCAGGCGGCGTGCCTCTGTCCACGAACTGAAGAAGCGGCGCTGGTGTCCGATGGCCAGCTTCACATCATTGCGTTTGCAGGCGATGATCATCGCCTCTCCCTCTCCCAGGGAGATGGCCATCGGCTTTTCCGTCAGCATGACCTTTGGACGATACGCGGCGGCAGCGACGGTCATCTCAGCGTGCTGCGGATCCCACGAACAGACGCTGACGATGTCGAGATTCTCCTTCTCCATCATTTCTCGATAGTCGAGATAGGTCGACTTCACATTGAAGTCCTGAGCGTAGGAGGCGAGAGCTTCTGGATGTGAATCGGCACACGCGACGATATCCGTGTGCTCGCACTCCGCCCAACCGCGACCGTGTTCGCGGGCAATCCGTCCAGAGGCGATGACGCCAACGCGATACTTGGGTGCCATGAAGAGATCCTTCCTATGGATGCCTTTGATTCAGCTGCTAAAACCGGCTGTCTTCGAACTCGGCGAAGGAAACCTGCACACCGCACTCATCTGCGTGCCCTTCGAGATATTCCCGCTGCTCGTCGCTGACCATGATGCCCAACTGTTTCGCCTCCGCTTCCCATGCCCACTCCATGCCACCCGCCAATTCGGCCCGTTCCATACCGGGCAGGGGTTTCGTCGCCCGCGCTTCACCGATGTATCGATCCATCTCGGCCTTGAAGGCAGCTACATCGGCAAAGTGAGCCACATTCCAGGCGGTCAGATGTGAACCTTGGTTCGATTCCCAACGGCTCGCGGGTGGCTTCACCTCAGGCCGATAGATGCCGGCGAAGATTCCACCGAGACTCACGATCACCGCGCCGAGACCGAGGCCCTTGAAGACCGCCCCGGGCGAGTGCTCCATGTTCTGCTCCGACGCAGAGACCATGTGGCCTCCCATGTCGAGCACGATAGGCGGCTGCTTGTCTGCGGGAATTGCGAAACTGATGGGCGAACTTGCCGTGGCGCTGCTCACCATCCCCTGTGGGTTTGGATGGAATCGATGGGAAGAAGTCGACATGCCGATGCAGTCGTGTTGCAACGCCATTCGCGACCACTTTCCTGCCGAGCCGAAGTGGTAGTGGTTGTACGTCGTCACCGACCCGACGCCGAGTCTCTTCGCCTTCTCAATCGCCATGGTCATGCCAACATGGCAGGCGATGTGTCCCAGGCCCCCATCCCCGTCGATGACGGCCGCTGCCCCACCATCACGCTCGATCTTGACCTCGGGGCGAGGATTCACGACACCGGCGCGAATCTGATTCAGATACTCTGTGAGTTTCTTGGTGCCATGGCTGTAGACGCTCCGTTGGTCATTGGCCACCAGAAGGCCTGCCACGAGGGTTGCCGATTCGTCGTCCATGTCCACGGACAACAGCATTTCACTTACAACGTTTTCGAGATATGCCGCCGGCACGCGAATTCCATGCTCGGGCGGGTAGTTACGGAACTTTGCCACATTTTCCTTTCATGGTCGGTTGGAAGGGTGAGTCAGCGATGCGAACGCAGGGGATTGTCGCGCCGGAAAGCTCGGGCTCGACCTGCCTTGCGAATCGGCAACCAACTCCGATAGGGCGCCCCCCCCTCTCCGGCGCTGGCGAAATCAACCAATCGAACTCGGCGCCCGTCGGTTCCCTGCGCCGTCATCGTCAACATCGCCGGTGCACCGTGTTTCTCAGGCGTGGCCCGACGCAGACGCAGATCGGTCGCATCCAGAGCAGGCACATCGTCCGGGTCCATCTCGTTGTGCCGTCGATCGTAGGTCAGTAGTACGGGTCCTCTATACAGACTGACGAGCCCCTTGCATTCACGTTCACCGACCCACCAATGGGGGCGCATATCGAATTGGATCTCGACGACATCACCACGACGCCAGCGCCTCTGTAGGGTCAGATACGAGCCGGCCTCGATGCCGCCCACCTTCTCGCCATTGACAGTGACTCGAGTACGCTCAGACCAGTAGGGAATCCTGAGGGCCAGTGAGAACTCACACACGCGCTCGGGCTGGACGGTGAGTTTCACACTACCCTCGGCCGGATACTCCGTCTCCTGCTTCAGCGTCACTTGTGTATCGTCCACCTGTGCAGAGATCGCACCCAGACCATACCAGTTGAGCACGAGACCACCTGCCTCTTCCATCAGCGCCCAATCGGAAATCATCCCCAGGATCCGTGGGCCATTCACGCTGCAGCAATTGAGTTCAGGACTTCCTTCTCGTGCTTGGAAGACGATGTCATGAGCACTTGCCCGGCGCACACCATCCATCGGCGTGTTATACGTCACCCATCGACCCGACGCCGAGTGAAGACCGATGCCGGAGTTGATCGTCGACAGTTCAAGTTCATCTGCCACCAGCGACGATCCGGTCAAACGAAGCATGTCGATGGACATGGCTGCCCAGGCTACGGTGCAACACGTCTCGATGGCTCCCTGATGGAATGGATTGCCTTGCGCCTTTTCTGCCGAGGTAAAACCACCATTGTTATGGCGGTCCGTCTCGACGATGCTCCACCACAGATGCTCGAAGGCAGTGCGTCCGTCCTCATTTCCATCCAGCCAGTGCAATTCGAGCATCCCCTGGATCGGATGCAGACTCTCCCAGCGAGGTTTGGGCCCTTCGAAGAAGGGAACCTCCGCCATGCCCGCCTCCAGATAGTCTCCGGCGAGAGGCTCACCATCTCGCCCCCGTGCTGCAAACTCATCCTGAATCTGGCGGGCCAGTTGCAGATACCGACCGTTGCCGGTTCGTCGATACAGAAGGCAGAGCGAATGAATGGGTGCCAGATTCATCTCGGTGCTTCCCGTATCGACGAGACGACGGCCCCGCCGTTTCTGCCCGAGGAATTTCTCGCAGAACAGGTCGCCGATCTTCTTGGCGCAGCGCAAGGCAGCTCTGTCTCCGGTGTCTTCATGCCACAGCAGCAGGCCGAGCATGATGTGGTAGTGCCCCCAGGCGTCCCAGGTCGCCCCGACCCCGCGGCGCCCACGCACGTTGTACCCCTTACCTGTGAGCCGGTTGTCGCGATCCCACGGTCCCAGGTACCCATCCTCATCTTGAAGGGTCACCAGTTCCTGAACGAACTGGGCGGTTCGTTCATGCAGAGCTTCGTCACGCGTAAGTCGAAGGACCTGCACACAAGCCGTGACGTGTTTCCCCGCAAACTCTCCCGCCCACGGAACCATATCCCGATGCGGTTGACGATCCCGATCTCTGAAGATGTCGAGCATCGCCGGATTCGCAGACGGCGCGGGTAGCAACCACTGATCGGTGACCGCTCGCAGGTAGTCGGCCATGGGGCCCTGCAGATCGAACTTGGCAGTTGGTGATCGGTCGTAGACCGGTTTCAGGGTAGCACTCGCTTTGGGCATCATTTCATCCGTGATGAGTGGCGGTGTCAGGTCACAACCAACGATTCAAGACCGTTTTCTGGCGCGTGTAGAACAACACTCCCTCATGCCCCTGCACGTGGAGATCCCCATAGAAAGAATCATCCCAGCCGGTGAACGAGAACAGGGCCATCGGGGCTGGCACACCCACATTCACACCGACCATGCCACAGCTCACCTCGCGCGTGAACTGCCGTGCCGCACTGCCATCACTGGTGAAGATCGTGGCCGCATTGCCGTAGGGGATGCGATTGAGGGTATCGATCGCCTCCTGCAGGCTTGCGGGTCGCATCATGCCCAGGACCGGACCAAACAGCTCTGACGTGAACACGTAATGGTCGGGTGTCACCCCATCCAGAAGCGTAGGTCCCACGAAGAAACCGTCATTCGACACCCCCTCGCGGCCATCGCGGGCGAGGACCAGATCAGCAGACGCAGCGGCCGCAACGGCCTTGTTCAGGCGATCTCGAGATCCACCATCGATGACGGCCCCCATGTCGACATCTGAATCGAGTGGATCTCCGACAGTCATCGCTTCCATGGCGGACACGAGCTGATCTCGCAGAGGATCACAGTGATCGCCGATACCCATCAGCAGCGATCCGGCCATACAACGTTGACCGGCGCAACCGAAGGCCGAACTCAGCACGCCGGTCATTGCCATGTCGGCCACTATTGCCGCCCCCATGACGTCCGATTCGACGGCATCGGGCATGACGAGGATCACGTTCTTGGCGCCACCTGCCGCCTGACATCGCTTGCCGTGTTGAGTCGATAGTTCGTAGACATGTTTGGCCACTGCCGAGGATCCAACGAAAGAGACGGCCACGATCCGAGGATGCCTACAGAGGGCATCCACCACTTCGCGCCCGCCGTGCACGATGTTGAAAACCCCGGGCGGCAGGCCTGCCTCCACGAACAGCTCGCCCAGGCGATTCGCCGTAAGAGGCACCTTCTCGCTCGGCTTGAGCACGAAGCAGTTGCCACATGCGATGGCCACGGGGAACATCCACATGGGCACCATGGCCGGAAAATTGAAGGGCGTGATCCCCGCACAGACGCCAAGCGGTTCCCGACTCGAGAAGCCGTCGATCCCATTGGCAATCTGTGGGAGATGTTCACCCTTCGACAGATGACCAATACCGCAGGCCAGTTCGACCACCTCGATCCCCCGACGTACATCGCCGCGGGCTTCGTCCATCGTTTTGCCATTTTCCCGACAGACGATCTGCGCGAGCTCTTCAAAGTGTGCTTCGAGGAGCTCGCGATAGCGAAACAACACGCGTCCCCGATCCGGAGCCGGCGTGTTTGCCCAGTCGGGGAAGGCGGCGTGCGCGTCCTGCACAGCCATATCGACATCGACGGCACCGCAGTGGGGTGTGCGTGCGATGACCTCGCCCGTCCCAGGTCGATGGACCGGTGTGAACTGCGTGACCTCCGGTTCCAGCCATTGTTCGCCCACCAGGACGGGTACGACAGATGGGGTCGTCACGGGAATGCTCCTTCAGTCGCCTTGCAGGTGCACGACGCAGATTGCGTAGACCAATACGGGGGGAACCTCAAATTCCAGATGCGGGCCATCCTGACGGAAGTCGATCTGCGTCATGCCGTCCACCTCTGGATCGAGCCAGCGGATCTCCTCGCAGAGCCGGTCTGGCGGCAACAGGAGCTTCACGTAGATGGAGCCGGTGGGCACGGGACTCTCGCCATCCACGCCCTCTTCCTGATGGTAGTTGACCCAATGCAGCACGACCCGCTCCTCTGCCATCGCCGGACACCAAGCCCGCACACGCACCGTCCATGGCGCCTGAGTCCGCAGGCGACGTGTCTCAACGAGGGTTTCCAGATCGTTGAGGAACTGCTGAGCGAAAGGATCGGTCGCCGTGATCGGATGCACTTGGATCTGGCCGCCTGGTGTTTCGACGGACTGCGTCCCCCAATCGTCTTTGTGCAGACTCAGAACGCGACCGCCATCGTGGATCTGCGTCGAGGGGGACGCTCCAACACCCTCCCCTGCCCCGAAAGCTGATTCGGCGCGCGGGTGACCGCCTTCGTCCATGGTCCCATTTCGGCCCGCAAGCACCAGACGTCCGTCGCACTCCTCCAGCCACCATCGCAGATGGGCCACCTCTTTGGGGGACAGGCGCTCGACCCCTGCCAGGACCAGCGTGTCATAGTCCCTCGCGCGCTCGAGAATCTGTTCGTCGAGAATCATGTCGAAGAGCCAGTGGTCGTCCTCCAGCCATCGGCCGATCTGCCGTAGGGCATCGGTGCACGTGGCGTCCCCTGCGACCTCGCCCCGCCGGGGATAGACGATGGCCAGTTCTCCCCAGGGGTGGGCCCCACGAATCAGAGGTTCGTGGTCAGCGACAAATCGCTGATACCGATAGACCGGCTCCTTGTAGGCATCCAGGTCGAGATCGGCGGCGGCGTCGTAGTGTTCTGCCCAATGAACGGCGAGTGACGCACCGCCATGGGCGGCCATCTCGGCGATGGACAGCCGATACCGCTTCCAATCGTATTTGTTGATGATAAAGGGGCGCCCAGCTGCGGCGGCATGCAGAAACCGTGCGGGCATCCCCATGTCGGCGATGTAGCCATGCTCGACGTAGGAGACGCCCTTCTGCGCCCCCTGACTGTACCAGATGAAATCCTCGTCCTTCGCCCAACTCGTCGAGGGCAGACGACTGCGCTCATCGTGTGGGCCGAAGTCGTATTTGTGATACCACTGACCCAGCAACAGATCCGGCTTCAATGAGCGTGCGTAGTGCACGAACAGATCGTCGAAACCTTCCTTGCGCAGGTCGTTGGTGGCGCGCTCCAGAAGAGATCCGAATCGAGCGCGCTGATCCCTAGTGGAGGTATCTTGCGCCGTGCTCAGGTCCCCCGCCTCCTCCAGCGTATCACCACCGAACAGTGCCACCCGTTCGTCCGTGTCGAAGGCCTCTACGAGGCGTGGCCACAGGAACGCACGACAGTGTTCACACCGACATGGCGACTCGAAGTTGTGGTGAACGTTGAGTCCATCGACACCCAGATCGATCGCCTTGCGGATCATGGGCCGGAGAATCGCCCGCCAGAGCATATTGTTCAGACACCCTGAATAGGTTCGATAGGGCCGACCCTCAATGGGCCATGATCTGACCATTCCCCCTTCATCGATCTGGCACGCAGCGACGGGGTCGTCACATGGAGCGTCCCCGAGCAAGTCGGGCGTCCACATGCGGGGCCATGCCTCCCACAACCCTTTTCGCGTCTCGTGGTCACCGTAGTGCCACGACACCGACATCTGCCCGATATACCGCGCACCTGCCGCCTGCACATCAGCGATTCGCGTACGGGCCTCATCGAGACACGTTTCGAGGCCATACGACGGTTGTCCGGGAAACCAGCGGGTGACAGACTCGTCGTCGGCCAGGCCATAGAGCATGGGGCCAAAATTGCCCGCCTGCACGACCTGTAGCCGGCCTTCCCGAACATGCTCGGCCAGGTCGATCCGCGGTGATGGGCTCCAGTGGACGGTGACTCGCTGAAACCAGTCTTTGGTCGGTGTCATTGAGGATGGCATCGTGGTCAAGATAGCGGCACCCCATAGGGGGTCAACCGCCCCTGGCGTGCATCTTCCTCTGGGGTGAGTTATCATTCCCGCCATGTTTGGCCGACCGACTGACATCGACTGCGATCTGTGGCGGACCGACGGCGCCCTGCTCATCGAAAACGCCATCTCGAGCGATGAGTTGGCCGGACTGCGCGAGGCCTTTTCACGGTGCGCCGAACAGGCCAAACCCGACTGGCTTTCAGGCGTCAGGGCGGGTACGAGACCTGCGGCCTTCTTCGACCTGCCCGACCCGATGGGTCTGGACGATCGTTTCCTTGAAATCGTCGATCACCCGAGTTTCTATGGCCATCTGATGGCCTTCTCTGAAGGTCAGGTCATCTTTCTCAGTCCTCAGTTCCGCACCGTGCCCGCCGCCCCTCTCAGCTATGTGGGCTGGCACTACGACGTGCATCGCGAGTCGACGCCGCTGCATATGATAGGTGCAGATCTATCTGGATGACACGAGCGACGAGGATGGCGCCTTCGGATACATCCCCGGCAGCCATCTTGAAGACTCGGGTCCCTATCCCCTGGTGCGAGATCCGGCGAGCATGCCGGGGCATCGTGTTTTTTCGGGTAGCGCCGGATCTGCCATTCTCTTCAACAGCTACGGCATGCACACGTCCATGGTGAATCGCTCAGGCCGAGCCCGCAGATCGATCATCCTGATCTATGAAGTCTTCAGCGAAGCGACCTTCTCGCCGGAACAGTATCAGCGTTTTTCGGAGCGACTCACGACCCCCGATCGCCGACAGCTGTTCCGGCTGGAGCGACGACCGTGAACGATCGCTCGCCCGTCATCGACGCCCATCTGCATGTGTTTGCCCAGGCGAGCAGGCAGTTTCCCCGGGAGCCCACCGATCATGTGCCGCCCGAGCGTGAGGCGACGGCAGAGATGCTCCTGGAGAGAATGCACGCAAACCGCGTGGACGGCGCCGTGTTGGTCCAGCTCGGTGGCACGTAGATCGAAACGCACGCTTATCTACTGCACACGCTGAAGCAGTACCCCGATCGGTTCCGTGGAATCGGACTGGTATCTGGGGACACTGCAGACCCGGGCGACCATCTGAGTCGCCTCGTGGACATGAGCGAAGGTCGCATTGTCGGTGTTCGTCTCGGATCACTCGGAGGTCCGGAAGACCCCTTCGAGCCGGTGGATGTTCGGACGCTGCCGGTCTATCCGATCTGGGAACATGCGGCACGGCACGATCTTGTCATCTGGCTCTATCCGCGAGCCGTCGACGCCCACGTGGTTCCGTATCTGTTCGAGGCGTTTCCTCTGGTACGGGTCGTCTTCAATCATCTGATGGTCTGTCCCGGGAAATTCTGGTGGGATGAGAAGGGCCGACCGCAGGCAGATGTCCCCATGCCGCCGCAGACGCGGTATTCGACGATGGGGTTGAAAATCGGACGCATCCTGGCCAATACACGAGGCACCTACCCGTTCGAGAACGTCTGCGTCCATATCTCAGGGCAGTACGCTTTCAGCAAACAGCCCTTTCCCTATCGCGATCTGGCCGGATGGCACGACAGTCTGTATCGCGTCTTCGGGGCCCGCCGACTGATGTGGGCCACAGACTTTCCCTGGATCGATGTCGATCCGGGGTACGGCCAATCTGTCGGCCTGCCGACGGAGTTGATGCCCTATCTCGATCCACAGGAACGGCGGCAGCTCATGGGCGGTACCGCGTCTGAGTTTCTGCGTTTTACACCACCACCGATCACATGATGAGGCCCCATGCCCGCTGACGAGCAGCCGCTTCGCGACGATGAAGATGCGCGGCGAGAATTCTGGACCTTCCACATGGAGCGTAGCGCCGATCTGCTCGGTGCTATGCAGAAGCAGCCCACCGAGGAGTTAGGCGAAGGATTCGCCTCCATCCCTGATGCGGCTGACGCGGCCGGAGTAGAGATGTGGTTCTCCGATACCAAGATTGCCGGTGATCTCGATCGGATCTTCTACATCCGAGAAAGTTTGATTCCAGACCTGATGGCCATCGGCCGCGACATGAACGAGCGGGGCTGGATTCTGAAGATCGAGGACGGGTATCGCACACGAGAGATGCAGACCCAATTGGGCCGCAAACCTGCCGTCTTCGACATGATCGTGCGCAGCTGCTGGTGGGAAGCAGGCGGCGAGAAACCGTCACTTGATCTCATTCGGCGGCGCTCTACCTGTCTGGTGGCCAACTATCCCAATGTGGGCACGCACACGATGGGCGCCGCCGTAGACATCTCGGTCTTCACACGCGACGACGGCATCGAGGTCTCGCGCGGCAAGCCCTATCTGGAGATGAGCGAGCTGACGCCAATGGATTCTCCCTTCGTCAGCGAGCAGGAACAGCAGAATCGCGTCGACATCACGGCCATGATGGAAACCCACGGTTTCCTCCACTATCCGGGTGAATTCTGGCACTACAACAAGGGTGACTCCCTCTATCACCTGGTCACGAAATCAGGTCAGGCCGCCGCCTATGGGCCCGTCCACTGGGATCCGAAGACCAATCAGGTCACCGCCTACGACGATGTAAGTTCACCCCTCACACCACCGGAGCTCATGGCCGAGCTTCTTGATGAGGCTCTGCAGCGCCTCGATCTGAGATGACGACAGCCTACCCACCCATGCCGGCCGTGCTTGAGGGATCGGCCCTGGTCGAGGCCTATATGGCCCGGACCACGGGTTCGGCTCGGCTGGCCGAGCGCGGACGCACGCTGTTCCCAAGCGGCATCACCCACGACGCCCGCTACATCGAGCCCCACGGCATCTACGTCACCCATACGGAGGGCTCGCACAAATGGGACGTGGATGGGAACGAATACGTCGACTATCCCGGTGGCCATGGGGCTCTGCTGCTTGGCCACAGCCACCCCGAGGTCGTGCAGGCAGTAACCGAACAGGTCAGCAAGGGCGTCCACTACGGTGCCAACTCGGAACTTGAACTGGAGTGGGCCGAACTCATCCAGAAACTGGTTCCGGGCGCCGAACGGGTGCGGTTCACCAATTCAGGCACCGAAGCAACGATGCTCTCTCTGCGACTGGCTCGTGCAGCGACGGGCAGACCCAAGATCATGCGACTTACAGGCCACTTCCACGGCTGGCATGACTACGCCGCGTCCGGATTCCTCGGACAATTCGATGGTGGGCCCGCACGCGGCGTCCCGGAAGATGTGGCGCGCTCTGTGGTTCTCGCAGAGCCGGGCGACCTGACCGAAGCCGAGCGTCTCTTCGACGACGACATCGCCGCCGTGATCCTCGAACCAACAGGATCGATCTGGGGGCAAGTCCCTTTGGCCCCGGAGTACGTGCGGGGGCTGCGCGAACTGACCGCGAAACGGGGCGCGCTGCTCATTTTTGATGAGGTGATCAGTGGCTTTCGCTGTTCACCGGGCGGTGCCCAACAGGCCCTCGGCGTCACGGCCGATCTGGTCAGCCTCGGCAAGATCGTCGCCGGCGGACTGGCCGGGGCAGCCGTCACCGGTCGCGCCGACGTTCTCGAAGGCATGGACTTTCGTCGTGCCGTTACCGAAGGTGCGGAAAAGGTCTTCCACATGGGGACGTACAACGCCGCTCCCACCACCTGCGCCGCCGGCATCGCCGGATTGCGACTGGTGGACACGACCGATGCGTGCCAGAGAGCGATCAACTATGGGAATGGTTTGATCGATGCCCTCAACGAGATGTTCGCAGCCGAGGCCGTGTCCTGGATTGCCTACGGCACCTTCGGCGGCTTCCATGTCTTTCTGAATCCGGAACAGATCACGACCGATCGTCAGCGCATCGAATCTGGAGAACACGACCGCGCCACGATGAAAACCGCCGTTCCGCCAGCAGTCTCGTTGAAATTGAGAATCGGAATGTTGCTGAATGGCGTCGACATACAAGGCTGGCCCGGCGCACCTATCTCTGCAGCCCACACAGACGCGGACCGCGATCAGACGGTGGAAGCCTTCCGTCAGACGATTTACGCACTTCGTCGCGAAGGCGACTTACCATGACCGACCACCACCGGAGGCTACGATGCCCAAGTGCCTGAGTGACGACGCCATCTCCCAATACCATCGGGAGGGGTACTACTTTCCTCTGCCAGTGCTCTGCGACGAACAGGTCGCCACCTGTCGCGGACATCTCGAAGCCTTCGAGCAGTCGCAAGGTGAACCGATCGGCGGGGCACTGCGCAACAAATCGCACCTTCTGTTCAAGTGGATCGACGACCTGATGCGGGAAGACGCTCTCCTCGACCCCGTTGAGGATCTAATCGGTCCCGATCTGCTGTGCTGGAATACCCTGTTCTGGGTTAAGGAAGCCGGTAGCGAAAGCTTCGTCTCGTGGCACCAGGATCTGCGCTACTGGGGGCTCGATACGCATGACCTGATCACGGTCTGGCTTGCCTTGTCGCCAGCGACCACGGAAAGTGGCTGCATGCGAGTGCTGCCGGGAAGCCACGTCGGTGAGCTACTTCCCCATGCCGACGAATACCAGGCCGACAACATGCTCACCCGTGGTCAGGAGATCTCCGTCGAAGTAGATGAGGCCCTCGCCGTCGAGATGCCCCTGAAGCCGGGGCAGGCCTCCATGCACAATGGGCGACTCGCGCATGCCTCGACGCCAAATGCATCGGCCGACCGTCGCATTGGCTTGTCCTTTCACTATGCACCGACGAAAACAAAGCAGGTCGTCGGCAACTGGGACTCGGCCGCGCTGGTTCGGGGGGAGGATCGGTACGGGCACTTCACGCACACGCCGCGGATCACGCGTGACTTCGAGCCAGCAGCCGTCGACTTCCACGAACGCGCATCGACGGCAGTGCGCGATGTGTTGTTCACGGGGGCGGAAAAGGTTCGCAAGACACTGTAGCGTTACATCGGGGCGGTACGATCTGTCCTGAGATGTGTCTGATCTGCAGGACCTCCTCTGGTGCCGAATCTCCAGCGAAAACACTACGTCCAGCTCAGCCTGGTCGCATCGTTACTGCTGCACCTGCTGTTACCCTGGCTCTATCAGCAATGGGCTGCGGATCAGTTGGTGGAGCAACTACAGCTTGTCCGCTTTGACCAGGCCCCGTCGACCAGCACCGAACGCTTCGAAGCCCGCCCTCGCACCGCCGTACCTGCGGTTGTCATGGAACAGCTGCGACTCTCCGAACTTCTGCAGCTGCCGGAACCAACTCCTAGCCTACCGTCACCATCCATTGCGCCAGACGATGCGACCCCGAGCCCTCCCGCCGGCCTGACCGATGAACTGAGGCCAGAGTTTCTGCCCGGCGACACGGTCAGCTACGGCAGCACCCTGCAGGATCTCTACCACAGCGGGACCATAGAGCTCGGCAGAGACCGGCTTCTTGTTCTTCCCCTCGTCGACGTGGATTCCAAGGCATGCCAGCGGTGGGATCGGGCCGAACAGATCATCGCTCGGGCGATCGAGGCGGTGGGGGGTCTGGAGAACATGAAGGCCATCCGCGACAAGAAGATTCGGCGCGAGGCCTGGGACAGCCTCTCCAGTGCCTGGGTCCCCAACGGCACACTGTACTATCGTCGTGGACTGCAATACCTGGAATAATATGAGCGATACGACGGCTCTCGAACCCAGGCCCGCGGCTTTGACGGACGCCGCAGCTGGTATATCCGCTATGGTCTGCACATGCCGCCTCGCGACGAGCGGCACAACGCCGATCGTTGGGACTTCCTGACGATTTCGAGGCGACGGAGTGGTCGCAGAGTACGTGGGTCAGCGGCAGATACGGGGCAAGTCAGTAGAGACGATTCGAATCATCGACACGAAATACGGCCGTCAGCGTCTCGCGTATTTCGACACCCGCAATAGTTTACTCAGTTCAGAGACGGAGGCTGGAACCACAACCCACTATGTCGAGCACCGGTGGACGGGCGATGTCTTCACTCCGTTTGAGATCGCCGTGGCGCGACCCTGTTTCGGCTGTATCGCGCGGTACCGATGGCATACCGAGCTGAATCTCGATCTCACTCCAGACATGTTCTCCATGCCACCGCCGATGACCTGGACTCCATAGATGGTACACAAGGTCATCTTCGAGGACGGTGACGCCGACTTCCGCGTGTTGTGGAATGTGGACGAGTACTACGGGGGGAAACGTGAGACGATCAAGTTCACCGTCGTCGTACAGGAAGCCAGACTCGACGGCGGCAAGTGGGTAGGCCACATCGCTCATGTATGGAACCCCCAGGCGCCGCCATAGACGATCGCTACGCCGACGGTGTCACCTACTTAGTGATCTCACAGATCTCCGCTGGTATGGCGCAATTGGGGCAAGCCGAGATTCTCCAGGATGCGCCGTAACACCAGTTCGCCAAGCCTGCAGACCCACCTCGAAGTTCACCCAAATCATTCAAGCGGTTACCAAGACGGCAATCCGACTCCGTTGGTGTCGAACGTGTATGGCGCCGCCCATACCCTCCCTCAGACCATCGGCAGAACTCAGAAACGGCGTAGCCGGCTCGTCAACCCGGTAGACAGCCGTCAGAAGAGACCCACCGACAGACCGAAGGCGCCCCAGCACCGAAGCCACCAACCGAGCCGGAGGCCACTTGCAGCAACCACCCCTCCCACACGATACTGTTGATCTTCAAAATCCAGACAGGAATCTATAATGAAACTGAAGGTCTACCAGTCCTATTGGGGCAGCACCGCCCTCCCCTACGGAAGTGACGCGGAGTGGAGCATGGAGGAGAAGCTGGCCAAGATCGCTGAAGCCGGTTTCGATGGTGTCGAGTATCTGATGGAAGATGCCGATCATCGCAAGGCAATGACTCCCTTGTGTGACAAGTATGGCCTCGACCGATCCAACATCGTGTTCCCGTGGAAGCCGGAAGAGTTCACCGCCGACATTGCCGCCGCCAAAGACGGTGGCGCCAGCCACATCAACCTGCAGCCCATGCCGATCACTCGCACCGTCGCCGAAGCGGTCCCCTACATCGTCCGCTGTCACGACATGGCCGCCGAAGCCGGGTATGAGTTGTTCTTCGAGACCCACCGCGATCGCACCACGACGGACATGTACTTCACCCTCGATCTGATCGATGCGGTTCCAGACATGCGCCTGTGTGGCGACCTGTCGCACTTCCTCGTCGGCCGCGAATTCGCCGGCCCACCGATTTCCGAGCAGAATCAGAAATACATGGAGCAGATCCTTGAGCGCTGCGGTGCCTTCCACGGCCGGGTCGCCTCACGCGAACAGGTGCAGGTCTCCATCAGTTTCCCCCACAACGAGGTCTGGTTCGACCTGTTCGCCGGCTGGTGGGAGCACGGCATGCGGCACGCACGTGCCAACGCCGGGGCAGACGATGTCTTCCACTTCGTGGTCGAGTTGGGCCCACCGACGTATGCCATTCAAGGCGCCAACGGTGAAGAATTGTCCGATCGCTGGGAGGAAGCGATCATGATCAAGGATCGCGTGCAGCAGATTTGGGCAACCCTGGACGCCGAAGGCTGAAGTCCAGCAGTTTCGCCCAAGTCGCATCGACCTGAGAATCTCATCAAACGCGATAGAGGGAGTCACCTAACGTGTCGACAGCCGTGACGTCGTTCGCACGTGACATGAAACACAGCTACGACGAGAAGGGTTTCCTTGTCGTTGAGCGTCTGTTCTCGGACGAGGACTTGGCCGGTGTCCGGCAGCAGATCGATGATCTGATTGCGAATCCCGACGATCCTCCTGAGGGCGTCACCGTCGGTCGCGAGGGGGACACCGAAGAAGGGTCGAAAGGCACCGGCGCCGTACGCGGTGGCGCTTTCCTGGTGCGCTTCATCCCCTACTTCCAGGATTTCGCCCGTACGCCGAAGCTGCTGGAGTATGTCCGTGGGTTGCTCGGCCCTCGAGTGAAGGTCTTCCGTGATCAGATGCTGCTCAAACCACCCGGCGGTCAGGCCAAACCCGTGCACCAGGACCAGAGCTATTTCCAGGTGATGCCCGTAAACGATCTGGTCACCGCATGGATCGCCCTCGATGAAGCAACCCTCGACAATGGATGCATGACCTACGTTCCCGGGTCACATAGACACGGCATTTTCCCTGTTGGCGCCGATCCGAAACGTCCCGTCCACCATATCCCGGACACGGGCGATCTCGACCTGCCCGAACCGGTCTCCTGCCCCGTCCCCGCAGGGTCGATCATCTTCCATCATGGTTGTGCCCTTCACGCGAGTGCTAATAACAACACGGATACGTGGCGAAAGGCCTTGGTGTTTCACTATGCCACGTCAGATTCCGCGTCGGCACACGACAATCTCAACGAGCAAGTCTCGCTAGAAATCGACTGATGGCCTCTGACCTCTACCTTGCCGAGATCGGCCAGATCGCTCTCAACGTTCGCGACGTGGATGCCTCCGCCGAGTTCTACCAGCAGAAGCTGGGGATGCAGCTTCTATTCAAGGCACCTCCGGGTCTGGCCTTCTTCACCAACGGGTCCGTCCGCCTCATGCTCAGCGCCCCGGAGAACGGCGACTTCACCGCCTCTTCCTCCATCATCTACTACGAGGTGGATGACATCGACACGACCACATCCGCGCTACGGGGGAAGGGTGTGCATTTCACGGGTGAACCACATATGATCGCTCGGATGCCCGACCACGAATTGTGGATGGCGTTCTTCAACGATCTCGATGGCAATCAACTCGCCCTGATGGAAGAGCGGCGCTAGAGGCAGGCGCCCCAACGGACGGGCGCCTGCACTCCAGGTCAGATCACGACGCGGCAGCCATCGCCACGTCGAGTTCCTTCTCCTTCTTGCCTTCCTGAATCGCCGTCAGACCGGCCGTGAACGCCTCAAGGTGGGCGCGTGTCTCGGCCAGTTCCTGGTCCTTGTGAGGTTCAAGGGTTTCGACGATCTCCGTCATGTCCCGACGGGCCGCCAGACAGCGCACGCCTTCGCACAACATGGCGTCATCGAGATCGGCGATGAGCGGCTCCAACGCTGCCAATCCCTTTCGACGTGTCAACTCCGACAGGTCAACCAGGAGATTCGTCAACAGATCCAGATTCAGCGTCGATGCGGGGGCTACCCGCAACTGAGCCTGTAGCTCCTCGATTGACGCTCCCGTCGGTTCGATGACCACGTCAAAGTCCACTCGATAAACGGCGACGAGCTTGTTCGCCACGATCCTCGGATTGTCCCCACCGCAGATAGCGACGATACCTTCGAGAATCACCAACTGTCGATTCTCGAAGTGCTGAAGTGTCGCTCGGATCCGGGTCTTCAGCAGGTCTTCCAACAACCGGGGTTCGGCGCCATCGACGGCGAGTCGCAGGGCTTCCTGAACGAACACATCACCAGCAACCTTGGCCGCGACTTCCAGGGACATGATGCCATTCTCTCGGGCTCGCCGAGAGAGACCGTGTATGAAATCGTGGATCTCCTGCAATTTCAGTTCTGCAAGCGGGCGCTTGATTACCCCGGCGATCGCCGGTTCGAGATCGACCTCTTCGGGGGGCTCATAGGGCGGCGTCTCGTTCCCGAGAGGCCAGCCGATCACGTCATCGCGCCCGAGAAGGCGGACCTGTGCGAGGATTCGCTCCTGAACCTCGAGGATTTCTTCCTCCGGCATGGGCCCAAGGAAGACCATCTCCTCTGTGATGAAGCGCCGGACCCGCGCCGACATAACGTTGAGCATGCGTCGTTTGACGTCGTCGGGGGCCAGCTTGAGGGCGATGGCGAGATCTTTCTGGTCGGTCTCGCGCAGCAGGCGCCGAGTGTCCTCATCGGACAGGGCAGAAAGCTGCTCAAACTCGAGTTCTGCGGCGGCGGCCAGGGCCGGCCATTCGCGGTATCCGTATTCGCGAGCCAGAACGTGCTGCACTTCCATCAACGTGACATCGTCGACGGTCGAATCCTCGCTCAAGCGCGGGAGGCCCTCGCGGATCTGTTCAGTGGTGGCGGGGTCGCCGTCCTGCAGTGCCCGGTGGAACTGCTTGGCCTCCTGCTTGAGGTGGCGCAAAGACGGCTGATGCGGAAGATCGCGTGTGGACATAGAGTCCCCTCTTTCGTGGTGCCCGATGTCCGCTGCATCAAGGGCAGAAAGAAGGTGACAATGTGAGTACTGCAGTGGAGGCGGCCTGTGGCCTTTCCGCGGACGTAGAGGCGCCCTCCCGCGCCGTGATCCTAATGTAGTCCGCCTTCGCGCAGAATCAACCTACTCGATACTTCTCGACGACCTCCATGTTGAGCGTGACACCAAGACCCGGCCCTTCGGGAACCGTGAAGTGTCCATCCTTCAACCCCAACCCCTCCTGCAGGACATCAGTCACACGCACAAAAGGCAACTCGTCACAGGGCAGTGTCGCATTCGGGATCGTGGACTGCAGATGGACAGAGTACGCCGCCTTCACACCCATACACAGCCCGCCGAGCTGCACCCAGCATGGCACATCCGCTGCCGCCGCCACTGCGGCGGCGTCCCGGATTTCCAGGGCCGATCCACTCAGATTCACATAGTCGATGCACTCCATCTTGAGCGCATTCACCACCATCGTCGAAGACTGAGCATGAAGAGCGATGGGGATGAAGGTCTTTTCACGCAGCAGTCGAAACCACTCGTAGTGCGTCTTGAGCACGGGATTCTCGAAATTGTGCACCGTGCCGAAGGGCTCCAATTTGTGCGCCAGTCTGGCGGCAACATGCACCTCACCGAAATTCTGGTTTGGGTCCAGGCCAACCGAGTAGTCCGAACCGACCGCTTCCTTCATAAGTCGGACGGTCTCGACCACATTCCACGGACGTGCCTTCAGCTTGTGATTGGTGAAACCGAGACGGGCCCCCACCTCTGCCTCGGCGGCGGTTTCCTCTGGCTCCATCGGCCGTGACCAGTATGACACGGGCACGCGGTCTCGCACCTGCTTGCCGAAGAACCGGTGCAGGGGCAGACCTGCCGCCTGACCGGCGATGTCGAGCAGGGCACACTCGAAGGGGTCCTCTTCTGTGAAAGGATCGATCGACAGTGGATCGCTGCCGATCAGACGCTGCTTCGCTTCCTCGAAGTCGGGCGGAAAACCGTGAGCCTCGCCGAGACCGATGAGACCTTCGTCGGTGATCACCCGACAGAGGGTCAGGTCGAAGATCTTCGGCATGTACTTCGCAATGGCGGGAATCGGCGGGATATCAACCTGGAACAGCTCAATCTCTTGAATCTTCATAAATGGTCTCCCGGATGATCGGATGCCTTGGGGTGAAGACCGGCGAGCCGTCGTGGCCCACCGGCTACGGATCAGGGTTCGTGGGACTCCATCAGGGCAGCGATCTGGTCGAGGCCCGCGTGGCGCACCCAACTTGTGGCCGGCGCGTTGTGCATGGCATCTGGCACGGTTGGATCACCGCCGTGGGCGAGGACCCATTCGACGATGGGCAGACGCTCCTGCTCCACGTCGGTCTTGTCCCGCGTTTCACCGAAGGAGGGCCCTGCTAGCCGGTGCAGGACAGTGGAATCGACATCGGTGCCGCGGACGAGCGCGTCTGCCCGGGCTCCATGTGCCAGCAACCACTCTGCCGCTTCGAGTCGACCATGCAGGCAAGCGTATAGAAGAGCCTGGCCCAGCACCACGTCGTCGGTTCGTTCGGCACGCACACTCGGCTCCCCACGGGCGACGACCGACCGCGTGTAGGGATCGGCGAGCCCCTGGTCGGGCAGCAGACCGGCGGGACCTACGAAGGTCTCCATCACATCGATACGACCGAGCCCCGCTGCGAATCGCAGATCGAGGCGCGCGCCTGCGTTGGCGAGCATTTCGCAGCACTCGGTGAAGCCGAAGAGCATCGGATAGGCGAGCATCACACCGGGCGCGGGGGCTTCGCTGTCGACGCCACCGGCGATCAGCGACTCGACGACGCGTGGACAGTTAAAACTGACAGCACCCTCCAACGGCTGCCCGTCGAGGTTGGGATCAGCGCCGGCGGCAAGCAGATCGGCGGCGATCTCTCCCTCGTTGCCCTTGCGGTTGGTGCCGTTGAATACCGCCTCAGACACATCGAACAAGGGAATCGAGTCGTTCGGGGTACCGGGACTATCCCCTGCCCAATTCGGCTCGAAGCCGGCAACCCAGCGAGGATTAGCCACCTCGGGTGTCTTAGCCAGAATCGAGCGCACTGTGTCATGTTCGCCCTCACGGATCGCGACAATCAGATCTCTCACCACCGGATCGAGACGGACATAGCTCTCATACTTGCTCCACAGCGCGTAACCTTCGCTGTTGGCGATCACAAGCCGCGCGTCGGGTGCGGACAGTTCGGTGTCACCATCGCTATAGTCGACAAACCGCTTTCGGTCGTGAACCGGTTCGAGCAGTCGCTGCCGCCCCGCCGTGTCTGCTCCGGCAAACTGTT
>PVBE011101550.1_pt1 | contig 23698 bp, 23 predicted proteins | sample 1631181 | NCBI WGS metagenome assembly PVBE01 (sample SAMN08397723, study PRJNA350692) | Marine metagenome, whole genome shotgun sequencing project. | isolation source: water | place: Pacific Ocean | collected 2012-04 | reverse complement strand
CTTGCTGACCAATGTGAGCAGGCGTGGCATGAAGTGAAAAAAGTAGACTTCTCAAAGTCCCTCAAGTCTTTGGATCGAGTTGTTGTATGTGGAATGGGTGGATCTGACTTAGGTGCATACATGATCAAGTCTTTGTTTAAGCGAGACTTGAAGGTGCCGTTTGAGATCGTGCATGACTACTCGCTTCCTGAGTACGTGAACAACAAGACTCTCGTGATAGCAATCAGTTACAGTGGCTCAACCGAAGAGGCTTTGTCGGCCTTAAAGGACGCACGAGCTCGTAAAGCAAAGATCGCCATCATCGCAGGTGGCAAGAACCTTGAAGCATCCGCAAAGAAGAACAACATCCCCGCTTACATTTTCGACGACAGCAAGAACAACGTATCTCGCGCCCCTCGAATGGGTGTGGGACTCACGCTGTTCGGACTCGTTGGCATAATGAAGCAGCTCGGTTACATCAAACTCGCTGAGAAGGACGCGCTCGCTGCGATTGATCATATGCGGACGGTAGAAAAGAAGTGGAACGGTGTCGTGCCGCTCGGAAAAAATGCTACAAAGAAACTCGCAGACGTTCTTCACCAGAAAATGCCAATCTACGTGGCGTCAGAGCACCTTTGGGGCAACGCGCGGATCATGCGCAACCAAACTCACGAGACTTGCAAGACATTCGCAGCACACTTTGATGTACCGGAGCTTAACCATCACCTAATGGAAGGTCTCGCGCATCCAAAAGAAAAACATGCAATGCACTTTGTACTGTTCCCGTCTAAGTTGTACTACACGCGGATACAAAAACGGTACCCGATCACAAAGGCCGTGATCAAAAAGAATGGTATCGATGTCTCGGTAGTCGAGCTTGAGGGAAAGACAAGGCTCGCACAGGCACTCGAGGCACTTTTGTTCGGCGGATACGTCACGTTCTACATGGCGATGCTAAACAAGCTCGATCCAACACCAAATCCTTTTGTAGATTTCTTCAAAGAGCAGCTCAAAAAATAAAACAAACTAAAAAACGAGCGCGAGCTCGTTTTTTGATTTCTACATTTCAGGAAACAACTGCTCCCCTTCCTCGTTATAGATAAATATCGCCAACGTAGGACATGACTGCGCCGACAACAACAAGTTCTCGTAAGCGTCATCCTCGAGCTCTAGCCATCGCTCGTATGTTTCTGTTTGATCCTCAGCTGCCTCATCCAACACAACCGCCTTGTTCTCGTCGTTCAACGCAAACACGTCAGGAGCAACGGTCACACAAGATGCTGCACCGATGCACAAGTCCTCATCAACTCTTATTCGATATTTTTTCATACTATCCAAAATATTTTTCTCTATAAAAACGTATCAACTCTTCTACTGCAGGTAGGATCGTAGGATTCCCCACACCAACCTTTGTCTTTTTCTGCACCGCCTCAAGGTCGAGAGCACCATCTAGCACAGCCTCCTCAATGTCATGATCCGTTACCTTTGCAATCGGATCAATCATCCTCTTAGCTTCGACAATCATTTTATCAGTTTGGTCTGTTCGGCGAAAGTAATCGTTGATGGCGTCGCGAACTGCCTTGTCGCACAGAACGCTGCAGTGAAACTTACGTGCAGGCAACCCTTTGAGTCGCGTCATGATGTCCTGAGGCCTAATGTTCCGCGCTTCGTCGATCGTCATCCCCCCGTTTTCCGTCACCATCACACTTGCCATCGACGTACTTGCAATAGCAGAGCCGCAACCGAACGTTTTCCATTTAAAATCTATGATCCTCTCATCGGAATCAATCTTCAACCATACTCTGAGCTCGTCTCCGCATGCAGGTGAGCCCACCTTTCCAATTCCGTTGAACTCCGACTCATCAACGTCGTTCATTATGAAGTTCTTTGGGTTAAAGAAATGCTCCTTTACCTCGTCAGAGTAAAACCAAGAAGACGCGCCATCATACGCGGACACGTCGCCCTTTCGGCCTTTCACTGATTTTGCTTTGTAGTCGGACATGAGGATATATTTTCAATTTTGCAATTCGGCAATTTTCAATTTATGGAAGTTCTTTTTTCTTACTCGTAGTATTTGGGGTCCACGCGCACCGGCGAGATCGCTCGGAGCTTCTCGACGAGCGGTGGGAGCTCTTTTATCACATAATCGATGTCGGCCTCAGTCGTGTTGCGGCCAAGAGTGAATCTCATTGACCCGTGAGCGACCTCGAACGGCATACCGAGCGCGATTATCACGTGACTTGGGTCCAGAGACGCGCTCGTGCACGCCGATCCAGTTGATGCGTAGATTCCCTTAGCATCTAAGTAGAGCAACAACGCTTCTCCCTCAAGATCCATGATGGAAATGTTTACATTGTTTGGAACTCGTTGCTCACGATCCCCGTTTAGCCGAGTTTTTGGAATAGTATTCAAGATCCCTTCGATCAACTTCTCTCGTAACGGCAAAAGGTGACTCGTATCCGCCTCGCGTCGGTCTTGAACGAGCTCGAGAGCCTTCGCAAAGCCTACAATCGCAGCAACGTTCTCCGTTCCAGGACGAATTCCTCTTTCTTGTGCACCACCAAACGTGAGCGGCTGCAACTTTGTTCCTCGTTTCACAAACAGAGCACCAACACCCTTCGGTCCGTAGACTTTTGATCCATTGATCGACAGTAAATCAACGTGAAGCTTTCTGACATCGAGATCTAGATAGGCAGTGGCCTGCATCGCGTCTGTATGCAGAGCGACATGTTGCGCTTTTCCATCCTTCTTCATCTTCTCAATCGCGTTTCCGATCTCCGCAACCGGCTGCACAGTCCCAATCTCATTGTTAACGAGCATCACAGACACTATCGTAGTGTCTTCACGTATCGCATCAAGAACTTTCTTAGCATCAACGATCCCATTTTTCTCAACCGGTACAATCGTCAGTTCAAACCCTTCGTTCTTTTCCAAATGCTGCATAGTCTCGAGCACAGCATGATGTTCGATCGCAGTCGTCACGATATGTTTTCCGTGTTTTGCATGCGCCCGAGCGTATCCAAGGATCGCGAGATTGTCAGACTCGGTTCCTGATCCTGTAAACAAGATCTCATCCGGACGCGCTCCCAGAAACTCAGCAATCTCGTCTCGCGCTTTGTCGAGATGGTCCTTCGCTCGTTTCCCTTCACTGTGGAAACTCCCCGCGTTTCCCTTCAAATCGAGCATCGCCTTACTCACAACCTCAACAACCACCTCATCGGTGGGCGTTGCAGCAGCGTGGTCAAGATACACGTCGTGTCCGTTGGCAGTCATAATAGAGCCAAGGTATCTGGAAAAGGGTCGCGCGTCAAGGATTGACAGAGGGCCTGACAACTGTTAATCTCGAGATCCACATACGGAGGAGACACGAATGGAAATGTACCTAGCTGTAGTCTTAGTGAGCTCCGTGACCTTGACGTTGGCGATTCGCTGGTATTGGGCAAGCGATTTTCGGCGAAATCGCAGGATCGAGAGGCACAAGCTGATCGCTGCTCGACACATTTCGTCCTACGGCAACCTGGAGCGGAGAGAGCTCTGGAAGGCCCCTGGAGTCGCCCATGGGATCATGGACCTCGCTCTCGCGGTGATGCGGCGAGATGGCATGACCACGATCAAGACCGCCCCGCCGCCAAGCGGAACGGACGCGATCGAGGAGTTTCACAGCTTCACCGACACAGGAGAGACCTGGGCACAGGAACTCCTGACCTGACACAAAGCCGCTCCGATCTGGGGCGGTGATTTATTTTGGGTTGACAAAGGGGTCAAAATAGTGTTTCATGCCCATGAACCAAGTAGGAGGAAACATGGAAACAGTAGCAATCGTGCTGTACGTCATTTGGTGGCTTGTGGTCCTGTGCATCGGGGGCTACGTGTTCACAGAAGCCTTCCGGGCCGAGCCCCTGACCCCGTGGTACACCCGCTAGGAGGTGCGATGACCAAGATCCTGTTGACCATAGAGGCCCTGGTACTGCTCGCGCTTCTCATCTGGGCTGCACGAAGAGTTTTCGGCGGCGTGTCGAGCAAGAAGCGGCTGGAGATAGAACGCAAGACGGTAGAGCAGACGTTCATTGTGACTGGTTACCTTTACCAGTACACCAAGGTGGCACTCACAGACCTTCAGCGAGCACCGAACATCGACAATGAGACGCTGACGACGATCCTGCGCACCCTGAAGAAGAAGGGGTACGTCAAGCACAGGCCCAGCATTAGCCTGGGCCACAGCATGCACTCCGGCAACGGCCGCGTGGACTACTACTGGCTCACGCCAGAGGGCCGCACATGGGCCACCGAACTACTCACGCACTCCGCGTAAACGAAAAGCCGCCCTACTCTGGGGCGGCGGTTTTTATTTCAACAACTTTTTGACGTGATGTATGTCCGCGGACAACATCGACGTCTGACTTTTTCACACCATAATGCTCAGCAAGCACCTTTACGAGCTCAACGTTCGCCTTGCCTTTCTCTGGCGGCGCATGAATCCGCACTTTCAACGTACCATCCGCCATCTCACCGACAACCTCAGACGTCTGCGCCCCCGGAATAACTTTAATTTTGACTTGCATAATTACAAATTGAAACTTGATTTACAATTTATAATTTACAATTGCTCGTTAGCCCTGCTTTACCATCTTGTCTCGCAAGAAAGCAATAACTTTCTGGTTTCGCATGCGGTGCTTCATATACTCTCGGTACTGCGCAGTCTCTACCTGCTCCTTCTGTGCCTCGTTATCCTGATAAAAACTTGCTTGCTTTGTAATCTCCTCGGTCACATCGTCATCAGTCGCCTCAATCTCCTCAACCTTTGCAACCTCACGCAACACAAGCGCAACCTTTACACGCAACTCTGCCTGATCCTTCCATGACTCTCGCAGTTGCTGCGGAGTTTTGTCGATCTGCTGTAGGTAATCTACAAATTTCCCACCCTGTCGCTCAACTGAGTGCTCCAATTCGTGCACCATCTTGTCGAGCTCGTCGTTTACGAGCGCTGAAGGGATGTCTTCAAACTTAGTTTCGTTTGAAAGCAACTCCAACATCTCTCGCTCCTGTCGATTTTTTTCTTCTTCAATCTGCTCTTTCTCCAAATTCTCTCGTAGCTTCTTCTTAAGCTCATCAACTGATGTCAAACCAATGCTCTTAGCGAACTCGTCGTCGATCTTTGGTCGATCCAGTGTGAATACCTCGTTCACTTTCACCTCAGCATCCACTTCGTTCCCAGCGAGGTTCTTCTGATAGTGATCTTCCGGGAATGTTACTTTGAAAGTCTTCTCTTCTCCCTCCTTCATTCCTCGAACACCCTCTTTGATCCCAGGCACAACAGTATCTTGCGCCATGAAGACCTTGAATCCCTGCGCCTGTCCGCCCTCAAGAGGCACGTTATCTTTCTTTAGGTTCAAGTCGATCACAGCGAGCTCGTCATCGCCCACAACATGACCTTTCTCTGCACGAACTTCCTTTGTCTGCATGCGTGCGATCTCTGCAGCCGCCTTTTCAACTTCTTTTTCATCCACTTTCTTACCAGCAGACTTAATAGACAACTTCTTGTAGTCACCGAGCTTGGTGATAGCCGGCATCAACGCGATCACCGCAGTGAAAACTAGATCGTTCCCAGGAACCATCTTCTCAATATCGATCTTTGGCATCCCTACTCCGTTCAAATCCTCTTTGTCCGCCGCCTGCACATAGTACAAGCTAACCGCAGGCTCAAGAGCTTCTTCAAGCACCTTCATCTCTCCAACCTGGTTGATGACAGCATCGAGTGTGGCCTTCCCTTTTCGGAAACCATCAATCTCCATGCCTTCTGAAATATGCGTAGCTGCAGTCAACAAAAATGGCTGCATCTCCTCGTTTGTGACTGTAATAGTCAGTTTCACCTCGTTCTTTGAAATGTCTTCGCGTTTCACGTTCATATATATAGATAAGTATGCGCGGAGGATAAAGAAAATACGGGTCTGTGTCAAGTATTACGCCTTGAAATAAAAAACGGACACCTAAGAGGGTGCCTCGTTCGTAGAACCCCTATTCAGGGTCATGTGGTGGTGGAAACGCCAAGTGCTCCGCGGATCAGCTGCTGAAGCGCGCTCTTCATCGCTTCGTTCACGCCCCATGCGCCAAACCACTGCCAACCTTCAGGCTCGCCCGCGTACTTTCCGCAGGGAGTAGCTCGCCACTTAGGCGCTGGCCTCACTCCCTCGCCAGATGCGATGTACCGCGTCAGCAGCTCAGAATGCTGAAACTGCTTGCCATCGAAGAAGTGCTCGTTGCCTACGACAACGTCGCGCCCTCCACGATCTCGATTGAATACGACGACCAAGCCGTACCTCGAGAGCCCAGCAATCGCCAGCACAGCCTCTGCACCTTCCCTGATCTCCACGTCTCTCTCACCATACAGCAGTACTCTCACATCAACCTCCTCAGTCTCCCCGGTTTTTCGGTGACTGGAGCCTACTCGATTCCCCGCGTCTTGTCAACACAAAAGACGAGCCTGAGCCCGTCTTTTGTTCTATCGAATGTATTCAAGTGGGTTCACGAACTTTCCGTTGCGGATCACCTCAAAGTGAAGGTGAGTTCCGGTGGATCGTCCCGTCGTTCCACAGACTCCGAGCGGAGTTCCCTGCGAGATCTGCTGGCCATCTGCCACGGCAAGGCTCGCGTGGTGACCATAACGTGTAACGATTCCGTTTCCATGGTTGATCTCCACCGTCAGACCGTAACCGCCCTTCCATCCCGCAAACTGCACGTAACCGTCATCCGCTGCGTAGTTGTGATGCGTGAAGTGACAGTCAACGTCTAAACCGGTATGTCTCCAACCGTAGTACTGTGTGATCGTTCGTAGGTCTGTTGGCCAGATCATGCGCCCAGGGCTCTTAGGAGCAGGGGTCGCAGGAGTCGATGGCGCCGCTGTTGGAGTCGAGAAGACTCGAGCAACCGACCTTGTTCTTGATGGCGCCGATGCGATCAACTTCCCGTCTGGAATCAACAGAAGCTCGCCGATGGATAGATCGCCTGCATCTGCCAAGTTATTGAATGTAAGAATCTTCTCCGTGTCAGAATCGTACTTGTTCGCGATCTTGATCAGTGTGTCGCCCGACTTCACCTTATGCTGGACTCCATCAACCGGCATAATGGTCAGCTTATTACCTGGTCTGATCACAGACCGAGTGCTCAAACTGTTAGACCACAGCAATGTGTTGATAGAAATTCCGTGAGCTTGTGCGATGGTCCCCAAAGTATCTCCAATCTGAACCTCGTACTCTGTAACATCTGTACGAGGAGCAACACTATCACCGACTTCCGAAATCGTAGGGGCAACAATCGCCGCTCCTCCCGACACGATCGCAACATAGTCATCCAACGGATCGTGAAAGTCTATATCTGGTTGTACACTAAGTGCAGCTGCTCCCAAATAGTTCGATGGCTTTGAAACAGGAGCATCGGATCGCACCACAATAGTCACATTAGATTGATCGGACACCAGACCATACAAAATACTTTTTTGTCCAAAGTCCTCTGCACGCAAACCGCTCGCTTGAACGTTCATCACGCTTGTTCCAAAAGCCACCAAAATCACCAACACGTGAATCGCATACCGGTTAGTGAGAAAGTACATCAACTTATTTTTACCGGGAACATAAAACTTTGCCGTCACCCGTCGAATATAGAAAATTATGCGATACAGTGGAACTCCAACTGTTCGTAATAACGCACGAGTACCCCACTGAAGTGGGATTGCTAGCCACCGCACGACGCGCTTGGCATAGAAGGTTGTTATGGCGCTAACTTTGACTACAAGTATAAACACTCGTACTAAGATACGCTTTATTTGTAGGTAAATATGCTCTCTTTAAGAGAAAGTTACGATATCTCGAAAATGGGAACTCGTCAATCAATTTAGCTATCAACTCTTTTGTGTGGATTCTTATATGCAAGAGCGGGTGGATCTAGGTATTCGTTCAACTGCGGGATCCCTTTCAACGCCGGAGGACCATTGAGCGACCCTTCTACCTTCTCTAAACGATCGTCATCGCCATTTATGATCGTGACATATGAATGCCACGAGCTCTCACCTTCATTTTGATAGTACACAACCCGCCGCTCAACCTTTCCATCAAGACCAAAGAAGTCGTCGTACACCATCTCACCTTCATGGCCATCATCAGCATAAATCCTCTGCTTGAAAAGCTTTCCATCGACCTTCACTTCCTCTTGTGAGACAGTGCCGTCATTTCTAAATGCACGATGGATCCACTGTCGCTGCTCCTTACCGTCCGCGCGGGCAACTGTACGCATGTCCTCCAACTCGACGGTACCATCCGGCATCTCTGCATACGCCCAAGAAACCTCACCCGCCGGCATGACGCCAGCCAGTTCCTCGTCATACACTACATAGTCCACAGGCAACCTCTGATCACCCGGCCGACTCAAGTGCTCGGACGACACAAAGACCTCGGTAGACTCGACGCTGACATTTAAGTCCACGTTTGCGTCACGTACATCCTCTGTTCCGTAGTCGGAGAGGTTGATGCCATGAGAAATCTCGTCGACCTCAACTGCGACCTCTCTTCGACGAAGGTCCTCTACCCTTGGGGCTTCAAAGCGTTCCGATGGTTGTGGTGATGAAAATTCACTCATATTGATATTGTAAATGATGCTCTGTGTGCGCTTATCCGTCCGTGATCAGCTACCGCTTGTCGATGCTGCACGGTGCCGTAACCTTTGTGTTTCGCGAATCCGTACTGCGGAAATTCTGTCTCGAGCTTTAACATCATGCGATCTCGCGTTACTTTTGCAATGATCGATGCAGCCGCGATGCAGAATTCTTTTTGATCTCCCTTTATTATAGCAGTCTGTGGAGAATCTATGTTGATCGTATGCGCATCAACCAGCACATGTTCTACTTCTTCGAGCTCAGATACGGCTTTTTCCATCGCGAGCAGTGAGGCTTCCCGAATATTGATCTCATCTATCACTGTAGCGTCCACGATTCCGATACCAATGGAGATTGCAGCCAGATGTATCTCGTCAAACATCCTGTCACGAGCCTTTGAAGTCATTAACTTGGAATCCCTCACCGCCAAACCATGGTTTTCTGGCAAAATTACCGCTCCCGCCACTACTGGGCCGGCCAAAGCACCGGCGCCAGCCTCGTCTACGCCTGCTATTAGCACCAAACCAGAGGATCGGAGATTTTTCGCGATATCACCGGTCGGCAAAATCATATTTGGGTCGTTTTTATTGACATTTTCGGCTAACATAACGTATTATAGCGTCACTTCGTATTAATTGAAAGACACGATTCTTATTTATCTATGAGCACGATCTCATTCGCTATCGTAGCTAGCCTTATTGGGCTAATCTACGGACTTTATTTAGTTCGGTGGATACTACGTCTTCCAGCCGGTGAAGGAAAAATGACCGGCATCGCTTTAGCCATCCAGGAGGGGGCAAAAGCATTTCTAAATCGCCAGTACACGATGATCGCCTACATCGGTATCGCGGCACTTATTCTCATTTGGGTGTTCCTTGGGCTAAACACAGCAGTCGGCTTCCTTGTTGGAGCCGTATTGTCTGGTGCAGCCGGATACATAGGAATGTGGGTTTCTGTACGAGCAAACGTTCGAACAGCAGAAGCCGCAAAGAAAGGGCTTCACGAAGCAATGGAAGTTGCCGTGAAAGGTGGTGCAGTGACAGGACTCTTTGTAGTCGGTCTCGCATTGCTAGGCCTCAGCTTATTCTGGCACTTCACAGGTGACGTGAACGCGTTGCTCGGATTTGCGTTTGGTGGTTCCCTCATTTCCGTGTTCGCACGACTTGGTGGTGGAATCTACACAAAGGCTGCCGATGTTGGTGCTGACCTTGTTGGAAAGGTAGAAGCCGGAATCCCAGAAGACGACCCACGAAACCCAGCTGTTATTGCTGACAACGTTGGAGACAACGTTGGAGACTGCGCCGGAATGGCCGCGGACTTATTTGAGACATACGCAGTGACAGCCGTTGCCGCTATGTTGCTTGCAGCCATCAGCTTTGGTGGAAACGAGACAGTTGTATTGTTCCCTCTTATGCTCGGTGCAGTGTCGATCGTAACCGGGATCATCGGACTCTTCTTTATTAAGCTTGGACCCAAGATGAACATCATGGGTGCGCTTTACAAAGGATTGATCGCATCTGCTGTACTCTCAGCAATCGCATTTTACTTTGTAACCGACTGGCAGCTTGCTGGTATTGAAGGAATCGACTCAATGAAGATTTTCTGGTCTGCAATCGTTGGACTAGCAATCACAGGTATCCTTGTTTGGATCACTGAGTACTACACTTCGACTGACTTCAAGCCTGTGCAGAATCTTGCAAAGGCATCAGAAACTGGACACGGAACAAACGTAATTGCAGGACTCGCGCTTTCAATGCGATCAACTGCGTACCCAATCGTTGTGATCGTGGCTGGAATGTTGCTTGCTTCATGGCTTGGTGGATTGTTCGGAATTGCGATCGCCGCAATGTCTATGCTTTCACTCGCAGGAGTTATCGTTACGTTGGACGCTTACGGACCTATTACAGATAACGCCGGAGGAATCGCAGAGATGTCAGAGCTTCCAGAGAAGGTGCGAGAGGTTACAGACGAGCTTGATGCAGTTGGAAACACAACAAAGGCTGTTACAAAAGGATACGCTATTGGTTCAGCCGCACTTGCAACTCTAGTTCTCTTTGGAGACTACACGCATAAGCTTGAGGAGCTTGGGGCAGGAATTGAGTTCTATATCAACGATCCTAAAGTTATCGCCGGACTATTTATTGGAGGACTTCTACCATACCTCTTCGCAGCATTTGCTATGGAGGCAGTTGGAAAGGTTGCCGGTAAGGTTGTAGAGGAAGTTCGACGTCAGTTCCGAGAGATCAAGGGAATCATGGACGGATCAGGAAAGCCTGAATACGGAACATGTGTGGACATTGTTACAAAGGGTGCTTTGAACGCAATGATCATTCCATCACTCATCCCTATCATAGCTCCTATCGTTGTTGGAAAGGCTCTAGGACCAGCAGCACTTGGTGGAATGTTGATCGGTACAATCATCACAGGAATCTTTGTGGCAATCTCAATGACCACAGGTGGTGGCGCATGGGACAACGCAAAGAAGTACATTGAGCTTGGAAACTTTGGTGGTAAAGGATCTGTTGCACATGCTGCAGCAGTTACAGGAGACACAGTCGGTGATCCATACAAGGACACAGCTGGTCCCGCTATCAACCCAATGATCAAAATCGTAAACCTTGTAGCGCTGCTAATAGTGGCACTCATCGTTTAACAAGAAAAAGAAAGCGGCCCTTAACGGGGCTGCTTTTGTTTTGCGCTACACGTTGACATCGTGCCATTCCCGTGGTAACACTGAGGTAGATCAACCGAAAGGAGATCCACTATGGCACTCAAGCCACAGGTACATGGCGGAGATGGCATCAGGGATGACGACAGCTTCGAAGTAGAAGTTTCGGACAGAGGAGTCAAGGTCAACCACAAGCGTGGCGGCGAGGAGCTCGGAAGCGGAGCGCACAGGTTTGACATGAGGTTGGTCGCGACGGACATGAAGCCGAACCGCTTCCTCAGTGTCTGGAGCCTGATCCATACGTTCTTCCTGAACGGGCAGGGCAGGCCTTTCTGCAGGGTCCCACTACCGTCGGAGGACGGTGCAAGGAGTGGAAGCGGAATCGTGCAACGTGAGCCAGCGGATACCGGTCTGCGCAAGTACACCGTGCAGGGTGGTGATGTGATCTCACTGAGCACCCCTGCCTACGGCTGCAGAGGCCAAGAATGGGCGGTGGTACTGCGTCGCGGCGGTCAAGAGATCGCTAGGGTGGGGTTTCAGCAAGACTGCATCGACAAACGTGATGCCGGATTGCTGTACGACTTGCACCGCACGGCGATGCTGACCATGGCGCAGCATCTGAACCCGCGAGGGCTCGGCGTCTGCGTTTGGAACGTGGATCTGGATCCGACAAAGCGCGGTGACAGCAACGAGCTGATGGTCCAGGGCTTCATCAACGCTGCGCTCCAGGACCACACGGTCCTGGAGTCCAGCGTCAACATGAAGGCGGCGAATGCGATCCTGGCGATCGACTTCATGGTCCTGCCAGTCGGTACGGCGCTCCGATGAACGTCGGGTCTCAGCGTATGCTGGGGCCCGTTTTTTTATAATAAAAAAGGCGTGCGACAGAAGGTCGCACGTCCCGTAGTCCTCGATCTATCCGACGTCCTCTTCCGCTACCCGCTTGGGCTTGCGAAGTTCTCGCAACGCGAGAAGCCCAGCGACAGCCTCTGCGTACGCTCTCAGCTGAGCACGTGCCTTGCGCTTCTCTTCCAAGCTCATCCGCGAGCCGCTTTCGATGTGGCACTCGATCCTCCGGAGAAGCTCCGAAAAACGCGCCATCGGCGTGTCCAGTACTGCCTCATCATCGGCCAGATGTGCCAGGACGTCCCCAACCTCGCGCCTTACGCACTGCACGACAGGCACGGTGCCCGTGGTCACCTGCGAACTCACGGCGTAGCTGATGAGTAGTGGCCTCGTCGCCCTGAGCAATCCCCGAGACTCAAGCTTGTCGGCGAAGTTGTGAACCAATCGCGCCAAATCCACTGACCCATCCCCAGGGAAACGGCACCTTGCGAGGTCGATCACAGAACGCTGATTGCCCCTGCGACGGACGATGACCCTAGTAGCCCTCAATCCGTTGTAGACCTCACGATCTTGGGTGGTCACGCTTCCAAATAGACGCGAGTACGCACCGAAGATGACGTTGGTCGTCGCGGCTCCATCGGACCGGAATCCCTGAATACACCAGCCCAAGAGTACCCACCTCGCCTCAGCCTCATCCAAATCCATCTGTCTATCCCCACTCGTGCTAGTCATGAAAGTCCTCTCTCGCTCTAGCGAAATCACTAGTCTTTAACCTATCAGCAAAATGTGAGATTGTCAACAAAAAAACCTGGTTGCACGAGCGTGCAACCAGATCACGTTTGCTGTCTCTTCGCTTCTCTACTGCGCGCCTGCGACGCGTTCAAGACCTTCCTGAACGGTCTGCAAATCCGCATCAGAGGCTCCCGGCACGATATCTGGGAGCATCGCACCCAGTTCCTCGACCAGATCGCCGATCGGCTCACTGCGCGTCGCCGACCCTCGTACCCTCGGCCCAGCGCGCTCCATCACATCCAGGTCCATAGCATCCATGTGCTTGGGAACCGGCGCCCAGAACCTGCCAAGCGGCACCAACGCGGCGCCCTTCTCGACGTCGACGATGTAACCGAGGATGGTCAGCCTCATCTTGAGCCGATCGAGATCCGCGCCCCTCAGGTCTCCACCAAACACGGTCATGTACCACGCACGGAATCCCTGAAGCAACGGGGCGCCCCCTCGCGAAAGCAACGCCTCCACGACCTGCTTGTCCGATGCGCAGAGATCATTGCTGTTCTCGTCGGTGCGCAACGAGAACAGCGCCTCGCCCTCCCTCAACCTGCCCGCGAGCTTGCACGCGTTGAAGTCGTTGGGCTGCCCAGCGACAGCGCCTTCGAACCGCGTCACCAGGCATTCTGTCTCCAGCTTCTGCAGGACCAGCACAACCAGCTCTCGCGGAACGATGTCAGCCTTTCCAGACCTCTTCAGCACCCACATCATGAACTGAGTGCTCACTCGCCCCTCTGGATTCCGCGAGCTTCGCATCACTGCTGCGAGAGCAGCGAACACAAACCCTTCCATCTCACTGTCTCCGTATACCAGGAAACGTTCTTCCATGCTTTCCACCTCTCTCTGCCACCAGGTGTGACAAGGAAACCTAACAATTATTCCCTGATTTGTCAACATAAAAAGGACCGGCGATTATCTCGCCGGCCCACGTAGTCATTCGCCCTTTACCAGCGCCTCGCGCTTGGCTGCGATCTGCCGCTGCAGCTCTGCCAGCTCGTTGCGTTTCTCCAGGATCTCCTGAAGTCCTGCGCTGAACTTGGTCAGAGAGCCTGCGATCCGCTCTCTCGCGTCATCGACGGCAGCCATCACAACCAGGACCTCGTTCGGGTCGGTCATGCCAATCAAATGCTCTCCGATCCAGTCGAAGAGCGGTCGGATCGCGCCATCCAGCGCTTTGGCGACGTCCGGCATGCCTTCCAGCACGATCGGAGCCGATGCTGGAGCTGCCTTGGGCTTGTCGCCGCCTGCATCAGCCTCTGCACCGAGCTTGGCCTTGACCTGCTCCAGAGTGAACAAAGCCTTGCGACCCGTTTCACTCTTGTACCGAATACCCGTACTTCCGGCCACATTGACCTTCAGTCGGTACGCGTACGGAGCAGACCCGGGCATGCGCTCCAGAATGCCGTTATCCCGCAATTCCCGAATGGGGGAAGGATGGATCTTGACGTTCCCGGTCACCAGCCTGTGTGCCTCTGTGACCCGTGCAGCCGTCACCGGCTCGTTGGCTTGCTGCAGATGCGCGAACAGCTGCATGAGCGTGTAGGTCCGGTTCTTCAGGATCAGTTCGTCAGTGATCACCGGCAACTCGCCGTCGTTCACATCGCCTTCACCATCACCGTTGCCACTCCCGCCATTTCCGGCTCCGTCATCGTCACCATCATCGTCACCGGCCTCGAGGCTCGCCTTGCAGATCCGCTCGATCTCCTTCAGGTCGAGCACGTCCCGCGCTCGCGCCATGATCGTGATCAGCTGAGCTGTACCCTGCGGCGACACCCTGTAGCGCCACTCGGTACCGAACTTCTGCTTCTGCAAGAGCCCGTTCTCAGCCAGCGCGACCTTTGTGCGCATGTCGATCTTCCTCAGACCGGTCACTGCACGCCATGCTCGATTGAGGTCTGCAGCCTTCGCAAACATGTTGATCGCTGGCATCACGAATCGGAGAACGTGGTAGAGCTGGACCGACCGGAACGCAAGGAACGCGAACCGTACGAAATCCGGCTCAATGACACGCCCGTCGTCGCTCTCGTCACGCTGGACCGACCGCATCGGCCTGAACGACCATGAGATCGGAACCTGCTGCGTCCTGGGGATGCCGCGCACAGGCGGTCCGAACGCCTCCAGGAACCCAAGCGACGCCATCGCGCTCTGACGATTCGCACGCGTTCCGTTCGTCATCGGCCCGAGCCACGACTCCACAAACACCTTGATGTCCGTGATCGGCTCGCCGCCCTGCGCCATGATCGGTCCAACCAATCCCAAGGCCTGCGGATTCACCGTGCTCCCAGGCTCGCGCACCGGATGTCGGAACACAAGTCGCCGCTTACACAGACGCTCGCTCATCTCGAACTCGGTGACCCAAACTCCAAAGCCGCTGCGACACGTACCAACGCCAGTGATCAGCTCGTCGGACTCCAGAACCTCAAGGAACATGGAGATCCGTCGAACGAGCTCATCCTCGACTTTCTTGAATGCCCCGCCGCCGATGCTCTTCGCAAAGACAGCCAGGAACTCGTCTGAGGTCACCTTCTTGCCGGGGCCGACTTGTTCGGCAAACAAATTCAGCACTTCGAAGAAGTGCCACCCGAACGCCGACGAAAACGCCATCGATCCGGGGCCATTTCGCTCTGTCTCCATCTTTTTCTCGTTTCTGTCCCAATGGATATGGAACAGTAGAACCTAACAATTTCAGCACTCTTTGTCAAGATGGATGCGATTTAAACAAAGGAACAGGCACTCGCCTGCCTCTAGTACGTTCCGCCGAACGTAAACGCGTATAATCGCACTCCTTTGGGGACCTCTAGCCTCAGCTCAGCGTCTTGATGGTCACTCGACATCAACAAATTGTACATCCGCGACGCCTTCACCTCGACTTTCGTCTCATCTCCATCAAATTTTATATCATTCCCCACATCACCTCGCGAAATCGACTCACCATCACTGGTCACAGCTATAGTACTCCGTGCTGCATCCTCAGCGAGCTCCATAACCAAATTCACTTCCCCTGCGCTATACGGCATGCACAAAGTACCACCGCCCGACTCCACATACTCACGGGTAACTTTCCATTTACCCTCAAGCGATGGAAGACTTTTTGCTTTGCTTTTCTGGTACTCATGAAAATGATTTTTCTCGACTTCATTTCTATTCGCCAACACACCGCGTGCAAACCCAAGATACGTCTCGGGTGTTACTGGACGACAAACGCCACCTTTAACACCCTCACCATGAATTGCAGGCATAGACCGCCCGCCGTTCGCCAACAAGGCTGACTGGATAGCAGACTCGGTTTCTTCATAGCTACCCTCTCCAATATGATCATAAATAATTGTACCGCCTTTATTTATGAGCAATTTTCGTGGCCACCACTGATTCTGATACAGGTTCCAGATCTTCTGATCGTCATCGAGTACCACTGGGTACGTTATCTCTGCATCACTGACTGCTTGTTCAACATTTTTTTTGTCCTTCTCGAACTCAAACTCAGGCGCATGAACACCAATAATCGTCAGACCCTTCTTCTCATACTTCTTATGCCAGTCTTTGATATGCGGAAGTGTCCTCTGACAATTCACGCATGAGTATGCCCAGATATCAATCAGCACAACCCGCCCACGCAACCGTCGCATAGTCAGTGGCTCGGAGTTGATCCACTCAAGGTTCAGCGGAAACTCCGGCGCAGCAAGATCCACTTTATTTTTTCTAAACATATTAGACGACTATTCCAAATAGTGATCGAGCTCCCAATCCGAGAGCATAAGCTATCCCAGTCGCCGCTCCCGCAACAACCAACATCTCTACCCCTGCCTTCCACTTTGTCCTACCAGTTATGGTCGCGCTCCAACTTCCAAATATAAATAATGCAACCATGGTCACGATAATAGAGGGCCAGACTGCCTGCTCCACAGGTAAAAACAAATACGCAGCCAAGGGGATGATCCCCGCCGACAAATAACTGATGCCCATAACAGTACCTGCCAGAATCGGTCGCTTGTTATGACCAATAGACGCATTGCGCGTATGTCTCATCACCTGTTGTAGCCATCGTTTACGCTGAGAATTAATCGCCTTCCACAACATGAACTCATCTTCGGGCGAAATATCGATTTTCTTTACCGCAGTTTCGATTGGCCCCTTCTTTTCATCGCGTTTCATTAAAGAATGCCAATCGTCCTCGTGTTGCTTCATCCAAACCTGCCCCTCAGCTTTAGAAGACAAGTAGCTTCCCGCTGCCATGGATAATCCTTCCGCAAATATTAAAACAATACCGGACAACACAACTACATATGAGCTCTGTGTGCCGGCTGCGACTCCAGTTAACACCCCCACCGTGGAGACAAGGCTATCTTCCACCCCGAATATGACCTCCTCCACAACGTAGGCGATCTTTTTTCTCGCCCGTTTCATGACTCGATTATACCACGCGGTAATAAAAAAATTTCAATTGGGCAATTGGGCAAATTTCAATTTTTGGAAGATCGTTTCTTACGTCTACACTCGACTCCTCCTTTCCCATTGTGTGAGTCTCGTCACCCGTGATGGTTCGAGGTGAATTTCTGGTCGGCGCTTCTTGATTAATGCGATAGCATCAACCGCTTCGCGCATTACGTGAACACCCATCGCGGGTTTTTCATGTCAGGTGCAGCGTGATCGGACCTTGGGGGCCTCAACTTAGTCGATTAAATAAAGCTCCAATGAATCAAACTGCAACAACCAGGAAGCCATCAACCCCACGGTCTCTGTTATTAGCATGATACCAAAGATGATGATAAATACACCTGCTCCGACGTGTATCCACTTTTGTATTCGTGCGGTCTTTCTGATCCACGGCATCATCTTGTCTATAAAAAGCCCCAGCACAATAAACGGAACCGCGATCCCTGCTCCATACGCAAACAACAAACTCGTCCCTGCCAAAGTTCCAGACGCTTGCGACGCCCAAAGCAAGATCACCGCAAGAACGGGACCGATGCACGGCGTCCATGCGAACCCAAATGTGAGGCCGAGTAGAAACGAGTTTACTGACTGGTACTTTGAAATCTTTTTGTGAAGATCAATCTTCAGCTCACGATAAAGCGCAGGGTTCTTGAACACGCCAGTAAGATACAAACCGAGCAGGACCATGATCACACCGCCGATCTTAGACATGACCTCACGGTTCACTGCAAACAAATGACCAATCGACGTCGCGGCAAGCCCAAGAATAACAAAAACGAGGATCAACCCCGCAGAAAAAATCAAAGAATACTTAAAAATTGTCGCACGCTTCTCTGCAACATGCTCATCCGTAGCAGCAACCCCAGAAAAGAACCCAACATACGCCGGAACAAGCGGCACCACACACGGCGCAAAAAAAGAAACGAGACCAGCAATAAACGCGATCCCAATATTAACCGAAGAACCATCGAGGATCATAAGAGCCTCCCCCGCAAGAGACCCTGACGAGCCAAATACGATACTAATTACTAGCGGAGTATAACATAAAGACATCAACCAATCGTATGCCCATTTTGCCAAACGTGGCATGTGATCTAAACCAATAAAAAACCCAGGCATTACCTGAGTTTCCTTGCTTCCAGTGGGAAAATCAAGAAAGTCGATGAGAAATCGACGACGTGTGAGGACCAGAGTAAGTCGTACATACAGTACGACGTCGAGGACCGGAACGCGTTGTCGATTTATCGCGGCTTTCGTGGTTTTCCGGGTGGAGGCGTGGGCGAGAATCGAACCCGCGCATAGGGGTTTTGCAGACCCCTGCCTTACCACTTGGCTACCACGCCGTGTGGCATGATATTACGAGAAAACTGCGCTGATGTCAATGTTTCCATATAAAAAACTCCACCGCGCTAGACCGCGCGGTGGAAAGTGTCTATGCGCTCGCGGCGGCGCGGGCGCTTTCCTGATCTTCTTCGAGCAGCCGAGACAAATGCACTCGCCAGGAGTCGGAGCACGCGGCGCCTCGCGTTCGCATCACCCGCTTAAGCGCCCCGGACGACGACCGTGCAAGCTGACCCCACCGGTACCCATCCATGAAGAGCACCATGTCCGGCGAGTGGTAGAGATCCAACATCGTCTCCCAAGCAAGCATGACGTCATCCTCGTGTGCCTCTCCTTCACTCTGCATGGCGTCAAATACCTCCTCAACCAGCGCCTCGGCACGTGCGACAAGGCCGTCGCGCTTCTCTTTGCTGGTGTGCGCACTGTCGGGGAAGATCTCCGAGTCAATGATCACGTCTCGTAGAACGGACAAGAGAATCACCAAGACGATCACCAACGACGACACGACCAGCTCACCGACGTTGTCTCGCCACGGCAAGTGCACCACTGCATTCAAACCCAAGGCAAATACGCCAACTACCAACATGAACCTCGTGAACAAAGCCACAGTCACCCCTTCACAGATCACTTTGATATGAAACTACTAACTCTAGAAATCCCGCACTTAATACCACCCACCGCCCAGATCGTCAACAAAAAACCGCCGCGCCAGATAGCGCGACAGCAACGGTCAGTCAGACCCTGCTCGGTGTACTCGGAATCGACGGCGGATCCATCGGAACGATCGAACACGGCATACGTGCCGGACGATGCCACCGCTTGTGGTCGTACTCAAGTCCGCCACCCGAATCGGTCACGGTCACGGTGGGCTCATCCAAGAAAGCCAACACTGTGAAAACCCCGAACATCCCTAGCAGTGCGGCGTAGTGACCCAACGTGTTCGTCACCGGCCCGATCGAGTAACCACCGAGCGACGCCGCGAAGTATCCCAAAGCAAACACGGTGCCTATAAAACTCCCCATCAACTCCTCCAGCACAAGTTTCGGTCATCTTCAAACTCGAACCCAACCTTTGTACCAACAACGCCGTCCATCGTCAAACAAAAACCGAGCTCGTAAAAGCTCGATTTTCCTGCTCGTCATTGCGAGCGGCAGCGAAGCAACCTTTTCGTTTAAGTGCTACCAGCTATTCCTGGACTTCTGGATCCTCACCTTCTGGTGGCGGCTCCGGCGCTGGGTCCTCAACCTCCAGCAAGATATTTCCAGCCTGAATCGTGTTACCCGATCCTGCCTCTACCGCAACTGCAGACAAGATGTACTCACCCGGCTCAGGTAGGTTCCAAGTAAACGTCTCAATGAATCCAGCCGGTTGAATGATCGATCCCGTCAGTGTTCCTCCTCCACCTCGCGGTCCCAAGAAGAAATCAATCTTCTCGTACTTCGCAGGGTCATCGAGCTCAAGCCTCACCGAGTACGTTGGGCTTACCTTTACAATGATCTGGCCCGGTCGCGGATCCACAACTTGGATCGACCCAGCATCATTACCAGGAACCTTTACGCGAACAATATCATCGCCCTCGTTCTCCATATCATCAAACGCAACCACGCGGATGTTACGATCACCAGCCTGAACGAATCCAGGAATCACAGCATTGATCACATATGGTGACGTCGATGTCCCTCCAAGATAGAACCCATCAATGTAAGCCTCAACACGCGAGACCGGTCGGCGTGCAGAAACCCGCGCCCTAATCTCAACCTCTCGGTTTTCCAACGTGTCATCCTTGCGCGGCGACTCAATGTCGACATCAGGTATGTTCGCAGCCGTATGAACATCATCATACTCTGTTGGAGGCTCTTCATTTACAAACTCTTCCCCAAGCTCCTCCTGACGCGCCACCCAGTCCTGAACAGCAGACTCCCAGTTCTGATACTGCGGGTCTTTGGAGTCAGCCAGTGGTGGAGCACCTAACTTGTCCGCTCGATCAACATAGTGAAGAATCGAGTGATGTGAAACGAAAGTTTTTTCGTCGCGCAATCGAACCGGCGTTTCGTCAGTCGCGAGCTTTCCTGAAACTCGATCAATCAACAAAGTTTGTGACGACCCAAGCTCTCCATCCAACGCGGGTTTTCCAAGATTCGGAATACTCGGTCCAGGGAAACCTACAACCGCCTTGTCAGCAAGGTAACCTCGCATAACCTTGTTCCAAATTGGCGCCGCAACAGAAGACCCACCGGCTCCACGTGCCATCGCGGTGTTGTCGTTGTTCCCTCCCCATACACCGATCGCAATCTGCGGCGTGTAACCAAGCGTCCAACCATCGCGATAGTCATTCGTTGTTCCTGTCTTCGCTGCAACCGGTCGTCCACCAAGCTGAAGCTGCGATCCTCCGCCGAATGCGTACTGCCGAGCACCATCGTCAGACAAAACGTTTGTGATCATCCGCGAAATATTCTCGTCCAAGACACGCGCACCGTCTTTCTTCTCTTCTTCATAGTCAAACAACACTTCACCGTCTGCGTCTTCGATCTTCATAATCGCAACCGTGTCATTTCTAACACCATCGTTCGCCATAGTGGCGTACGCATTGGTGTGCTCAAGCAATGTCACCTCCCCGCCACCAAGAACAACAGACAAACCAAACCGGCTCCTGTCTCCAAGCGTCGTGTAGCCCATGCGATCTGCAAAATCTAGGAAGTTAGAAACGCCAACCATGTACAGCGCCTTCACGGCGGTAATGTTTAGCGATCCCTGCAGCGCTTTTCGAACTGTAACCGGACCATGCTCAGCAAGGTCGTAGTTTCGTGGATGATATGTTCCTACATCTGATGGAAAGTCTGTCTCAACATCATAGAAAACTGTGTTCGGCGTGTAACCAGCCTCAAACAGGGCGGTATATGCCATTGGCTTCATTGACGATCCTGGTTGTCGCGCTCGCGTTGTAACGTTCACGGCACCATCGCTCTCCTCATCAAAGTAATCGTGGCTTCCAACCATAGACAATATCTGTCCATTAGCAGGATCGATAGCTATCAAAGCAGCATTGCTATAGTTCAACGCCTCACCATTTGTTGCAACCGACTCTGTAACCGCATCCTGTGCGATCCCCTGTAGGTCGTAATCAAGCGTCGTAATCACAGTGAGTCCACCCTCTTCAACCGCGCGCTGACCAAACTCGTCCTCAAGCAATTGCTTAACGTAGAAAACAAAGTGAGGGGCGTCGATCTCTCCAAGTGTTCGCTCAAGCACGAGTTCTTCTGCCTGCGCTCCGTTCTTCTCTTCCTCTGTAATGTAACCCTCTTCGAACATTCGTCGCAACACAAAGTCACGTCGAGTTTTCAAAGCATCTGGATTGTTCAAGTAAGCAGTCGGCGCCTTTGGAAGCCCAGCCAAAACTGCGGACTCAGACAAAGACAACTCGGAAGCACTCTTTGCAAAGTACGATCGCGATGCCGCCTCTACTCCGTAGTTAGTAGAACCATAAGGGATCTCGTTAAAGTAAATCTGTAAAATTTCATCCTTCGTGTATCGCTGCTCAAGCTTCACGGACAAGATGGCCTCCTTGAGTTTTCGCGTGATGGATCGCTCATTGGTCAAAATAGCATTCTTCACCAACTGCTGAGTGAGCGTTGATGTTCCGGCGATCCTCTTGTTTGTGAACGTACCGTAGAAAACGGCGCGCGCGATACTCAAAGGTCGAATCCCCTTATGCTCGTAGAAGCGAGTATCCTCGGTTGCAATTACTCCATCAATCAAATGCTGCGGAATCTCGTCGAGCTTGATCAAAGTTCGACGCTCATCGATAAATATTTCAAATAGTTGATGCTCTCCTGTGCGGTCCAGAATTTTTGTACTCTGCGCAATGGACCGATCTTGTAGCGCATTCGGATCTGGAAGGTCGCGCCCTATAAACAAAAACGTCAATCCAAGTATCACCACCCCACCCGCAAGACACACGCCTCCAAACAAAAGAACATTCCCCAAGAATCCTCTTGAGAAAATCACCTTAAGCTTACCGAACTTTTTCTTGAACCCCATCTTGGGTTTTCGAATTACTCGGCGTCGACGAGAGCGGTGTTTCTTCCATCGATGAGATCTATTGTAATGTGGGTCTGCCATTTGGGCTTTGTATGAATTGAATTATACATTAAAAAGAACCGTACGAGAATGGTGGATAGTCGTCAAGAAGATTTAAAATTGATGGCTAAATATACCGCTAAGATTGGTCAAAAAACACGTTTTACCCCTTGACAAAAGAGGAGATATGTGTTATAACTGTGTCGTTCTCCTTTAACAGGGAGTTCTTATTATTCAGCAAACATATGAATAAGTTCATCCAAAAATTCCAGATCCGTTTGAAGAAATATCTTCACAACACGGCGCTTGGAACAATGGCGATGCTTTCGTCTTTTGTGTCCGTAGTGCCAATGACGGCACCTACTGTGCACGCACAGGCGATGTTGGACGAGTTCGTTGCTGAGGCTTCAGTAACCGACGAGGCCACCTTCCCTGTTGCAGGCACCCGTGCGCCATCGCGTACGATGACGATTCCGGTTTCGGCATACAACTCGTTGCCAAACCAGACCGACTCAACGCCGTTTCATACGGCCGACGGTACGCACGTTCGTGACGGATTGATCGCTGCTAACTTTCTCCCCTTGGATACGCGTGTGCGTTTCCCAGAGCTTTACGGAGATAAGGTGTTTATCGTGAAAGACCGAATGAACAAGCGATACAATTACAAAGCGGACATCTGGATGGAGCATTACGACGACGCCATTCAGTTTGGTGTCCACCGTACAACCATCGAGATTTTCTAACGCAAGCTAGAACCAAGACACCGCCCGAGAGGGTGGTGTCTTTGTTTAAAAAAATTGGGCGGCCCAGTGCGGGCCGCCAGTGTCTAGAGAACTCCGTACTCGATCAGCTCTCAGACGATCCGCGCGTTGGGGAAGTCTGTGGCCGGGTCGACATCGGGTACGACCGGGACCAAGCCCGACTCG
>PVBE011258069.1_pt1 | contig 23705 bp, 18 predicted proteins | sample 1631181 | NCBI WGS metagenome assembly PVBE01 (sample SAMN08397723, study PRJNA350692) | Marine metagenome, whole genome shotgun sequencing project. | isolation source: water | place: Pacific Ocean | collected 2012-04 | reverse complement strand
CTATCTCTTTCTTGTCAGGATTATTAATAATATAAACATTTTTTATGCTAGTCATATCATTATTAAGTAAGACGTCTATTCCATAATAATTTTCTGAATTTTTTAAATCGATTTTTGAAATAGTACCAATCGGTAAATTTTCTGGAAAGATAGCAGACATGCCTCCTGAAACTATGCTGTCTCCAATTTTTATTTTAGCTATTTTTGGCACATCATTTAAATTTATTCTACTTGGATGTTCTCCATTCCATTCTAAACTTCCAAAGTGAAATGAGTTTTTAATTTTAGCATTTATTTTTGAATTTAAATTTAAAATAGACATTACTCTCGAATAATTTTCTGAGACATCTACCGTTATTCCAATTATTCCATAAGAATTTGCTACCCCCATTTCCTTATTAATTCCATCTTTTGAGCCTTTATCAATTATTAGATAATTTTTTGAATATGAAAAATTATTATTTATAATCTTTGCTGAAGAAAAAATATAAGAGGATTTAATTAAAAGAGAATCATCAATTATTTCTTTATTAGAATATAGACGATTTATTAAATCTAAATTTTCTTGAATTAATTCTTCATTATTATCTTTTAAATTGAAATAGTTTTCAATTGATGAAGACCATTCAAAAATGATCGATGTAAAATTATTAGAAATGCTGTTGAGTTTAGATTGGTGGTAATGATTGGAGTCAACTACAAGGTAAATTGAAAATAACAACAGAATTAAAAAAACTAAAACATCTTTATAATACAAGATGCTATCAATGATTCGTTGCATAATTATTTACTATTTCACTAAAACACTTTTATATCTTTCAATATTTTTTAAGGTTATTCCTGTTCCTCTAACTACAGCTCTAAGTGGGTCTTCGGCTATAAATACTGGTAGATCAGTCTTTTTAGAAAGTCTTTTATCAAGTCCTCTTAACATAGACCCACCCCCTGCTAAATATATTCCTGTATTATATATATCTGCAGCCAATTCTGGAGGTGTTTGAGATAGTGTTTCCATAACGGAGTCTTCAATTCTTATTATAGACTTATCTAAAGCTTTAGCAATCTCACGAAATGAAATAAGTGCTTCTTTCGGTTTTCCTGTTAATAGATCTCTTCCCTGAACAGAAAGATCATCCGGAGGGCTTTCTAATTCATCTGATGCTGAACCAATTGAAATTTTAATTTTTTCAGCAGTCCTTTCTCCAATAAATAAATTATGTTGAGTTCTCATATAATATATTATATCTCCAGTAAATACATCACCAGCAACTTTAACAGATTTATCACAAACTATTCCAGATAATGCAATTACAGCAATTTCAGTAGTTCCTCCACCAATGTCAACAATCATATTCCCTTTAGGTTGCATTATATCAACACCAATCCCAATTGCTGCAGCCATTGGTTCATGTATTAAATAGACTTCTTTACCATTAACTCTTTCAGCTGATTCTCTTACAGCTCTCATTTCTACTTCAGTAATTCCAGATGGAATACAGATTACCATTTTAAGTGCAGGAGTAAAAAATTTTTTATTTAAAGCTGGAATACTTCTTATTAATAAACTTATCATTTGTTCTGAAGCATTGAAATCCGCAATTACACCATCTTTAAGGGGACGGACGGTTTTAATATTTTCATGAGTTTTACCTTGCATTAAACTAGCTTCCGCTCCAACAGCAATTATTTTTTCAGTTTTTTTATCAATTGCAACAATTGATGGGCTATCAACAACAACTTTATCATTATGAATTATAAGGGTGTTAGCAGTTCCCAAGTCAATTGCTATAGATTCAGACCAAAAATCAAAAAATGCCATAATTAATTAAGTGTGTTACAAGTTAATAAAATTAATGTTTAAAATGACGAGTTCCTGTTAGAACCATTGAAATATTATTTTTGTTGCAATAATCTATTGACAGATTATCTTTTATTGAACCGCCTGGTTGAATTACAGAAACAATTCCTTGCTTATGTGCTATTTCTACACAGTCTGGAAATGGGAAAAAAGCATCGCTTGCCATTACAGTTCCATCAAGATTAAAATTCAAGTTTTTTGACTTTTCAATTGCTTGTTTTAATGCATCAACTCTAGATGTTTGTCCTGTGCCTGAGCTAATTAATTGTTGATTTTTTGCAAGAACTATCGTATTAGACTTTGTATGCTTACAAATTTTTGATGCAAAAATTAAATCTTCAGTTTCTATATCAGATGGTTTTTTAAGAGTTGGAATAGAAAAATCTTCAATTGAATCTGTTTTATTGTCTTTATCTTGAAATAAGATTCCATTTAAACATGTTCTAATAATACTTTTAGATAAGTTATTATTCTTTAATTTAAGAATTATTCTTTTTTTCTTGCTTTTCAATAAATCAAAAGCATCTTTATCATAATCAGGAGCAATAATAACTTCACAAAAAAGCTTATTTATTTCTTCTGATGAAGCCAGATCTATAGCCTTATTACAAATTAAAATGCCCCCAAAAGCAGAAATAGGATCTCCAGCTAGTGCATCTTTATAAGCTTCTAAGACAGAGTTTCTTGTAGATAATCCGCATGCATTATTATGTTTTAAAATAGCAAAAGTTGGATTATCATTTGTAAATTCAGATATTAAGTTAACAGCTGAATCGATATCTAAAAAATTATTATATGAGAGTTCTTTGCCATTTAACTGATCAAACAAAGAATTAAAATCACCAAAATAAGTTCCATTTTGATGCGGATTTTCCCCATATCTTAATGATTTTCCATTTAAAAAACTAGATTTCAATATATTTTTTTCATTATTGAAATAATTAAAAATTGCTGTGTCATAGTGTGAAGAGATATTAAATGCTTTAGCAGCATATTTTCTTCTAGTAATTTCATCAAATTCTCCGGAATTTTTTTCTAATAAATTAATAAACTTGTTATAATCATCTTTAGAAGAAACACAAATAACATCTTTAAAATTTTTAGCAGCTGCCCCTAATTAATGCAATACCTCCAATATCAATTTTTTCTACTATTTCATTTTCACTCTCTCCAGACTCAACTGTTTTCTCAAAAGGATATAAATCAACAATAACTAGATCGATAATTGGAATTTCAAAATTATTTATTTCTTCAATGTCTTTTTTATTATTTCTCCGATTCAAAATTCCTCCAAAAACTTTTGGATGAAGGGTTTTTACTCTGCCACCAAGAATTGAAGGGTAACTAGTAATATCTTCAACCTTAATAACAGGAATACCTATTTTTTTTAAAAAAAGTTCTGTTCCCCCAGTTGAATAAATTTTAATCCCCAATGAATTTAATTTCTTAGCAATAGGTTCAATTCCATTTTTATCAAAAACAGAAATTAATGCAGATTTTATTTTTAACATATTTATTAGGTAATTAAAGAAAGGTAAAAGTAATTATTTTAGTAAAAAAAAATTAAGATTTTTATTTTATTTTAAAAAATTTTTCTGCAATCAGTGCATTAATTTTTATTAAAAAATTTAAATCAATTTTTGTGAATTGATTTAGTGTATTAGAATCAATATCAATTTGTCCAATATTTTTTTTATTATTAAACAAAGGAACAACAATTTCAGATTTTACATTAATATTACATGAGATGTAGTTAGATTCTTTTGAAACATCATCAATTACAATTGGATTATTTGTTAATGCTGATGTGCCACAAATTCCTTTTCCAAAAGGAATTTTAGTATGTTCAGTAGCTATCCCAGAAAATGTTATTAATTCTAATTCTTTATTCTTTTCGTTATGAAAATAATACCCTACCCAATCATAACCTTCAATTTTTTCATTCAAAAATTTACATATATAACTTAAACAATTTTTTAAATCGTCTGATTTTTTTATTTCATTTTCAATAATATTGATTGCTATTTTATACATAAAAAAAACTGCCCCTTAGGGCAGTTATAATTTAAATGGATTTACATCATTCCGGGCATTCCGCCGCCGCCGCCCATTGGAGGCATTGGAGGTGCGTCTTCCTTGATATCAACCAATGCACATTCAGTAGTAAGAATCATTCCCGCTACAGAAGCAGCATTCTCAAGTGCAATTCTTGTCACTTTTTTCGGATCAATAATACCCTCTTTCAATAAGTCAACAAATGTTTCAGATTTTGCATCATATCCAAAATTACCTTTTCCTTCTAAAACTTTAGCAACAACAACTGATCCTTCACCTCCAGCATTTTCAACGATAGTTCTTAGTGGAGATTCAATAGCTCTAGAAATTATTTGAATTCCTGTAACCTCATCAATATTATTACTTGTTAATTTTTCAAGTGCTCCACGAGTTCTTAGTAATGCGACTCCACCACCAGCTACTATTCCTTCTTCCACTGCAGCTCTTGTTGCATGCAGTGCATCATCAACTCTATCCTTTTTTTCTTTCATTTCTACTTCAGAAGCAGCTCCAACATATAGTACAGCAACTCCACCAGCTAATTTAGCTAGCCTTTCCTGTAGTTTTTCTTTATCATAATCTGATGTTGTAGTTTCGATTTGAGATTTAATCTGATTTACTCTGGCAGTAATATTTTTTTTATCTCCAGCTCCGTTTACAACTGTTGTATTATCTTTATCAATTGTAACCCTTTCTGCAGAGCCTAACATTTCAATTGTAGTGTTTTCTAATGTAAACCCTCTGTCTTCAGAGATAACAGTTCCTCCAGTTAGGATAGCAATATCTTCAAGCATTGCTTTTCTTCTATCCCCAAATCCTGGCGCTTTTACAGCAGCAATTTTTAATGAACCTCTTAATTTGTTTACAACCAAAGTAGCTAGGGCCTCCCCATCTACATCCTCTGCTATAACTAAAAGTGGTTTTCCAGTTTGAGCAACTGGTTCTAAAACAGGCAAAAGATCTTTCATTGCAGAAATCTTTTTGTCATAAAGTAAAATATATGGAGATTCTAAATCAGATTCCATTTTTTCTGAATTAGTTACAAAATATGGAGACAAATATCCTCTATCAAACTGCATTCCTTCAACAACATCAACATATGTGTCGGTTCCCTTAGCCTCTTCAACAGTTATCACTCCTTCTTTACCAACTTTATCAAACGCTTCAGTAATTAATTCTCCTATAGCTTCATCATTGTTAGCTGAAATAGAAGCTATTTGTTGTATTTTTTCAGATGAATTACCCACTGTTTGAGCTTTCTTGTTTAATTCTTTTACAACAACTTCTACAGCTTTATCGACACCTCTTTTCAAATCCATTGGATTTGCACCAGCTGTAACGTTTTTTAGTCCCTCTTTAACAATAGCTTGAGCTAAGATAGTAGCAGTTGTAGTACCATCACCAGCTAAATCATTAGTTTTTGAGGCTACTTCTTTTACCATTTGAGCTCCCATGTTTTCAAGAGGATCTTCTAATTCTATTTCTTTTGCAACAGTAACTCCATCTTTAGTTACTTGAGGACCTCCAAAAGATTTTCCTACAATTACATTTCTTCCTTTCGGACCTAAAGTTACTTTCACAGCATTGGCTAATGCATCTACACCTTTTTTGAGACCTTCTCTAGCTTCTACATCAAATTGAATTTTTTTTGCCATTTTATTTATTTTATAAGTTTATACAATTGCAAGAATATCGCTTTCTCGCATAATTAAATAATCATTATTTTCAAGTTTAAGTTCTGTACCTGAAAACTTTCCATATAAAACTGTATTACCAACTTTTACAGTTACTGGGTTTTCTTTTGTTCCAGGCCCTACAGCTACAACGTTTCCTTTTTGTGGTTTTTCTTTTGCGGAATCTGGAATTATAATTCCTGAAGCTGTTTTAGTTTCAGCTTCAAGAGGCTGAACCAAAATTCGGTCTGCCAGGGGTTTGATATTTATTTTACTCATTATTATGAAATTTTAATTTAACTATAATATTTACATCAATCATGCCAAATAAAATAAACTGACAAATTGATAATTATTATTTTTTATCAAATGACAGCATGACATAATCCAATTTTTTTAATCTTTAACCGGAATTTCTAAAGGAATATCCTCAGGTAAAGTTTCAGGAATAGATGCCTCTATTTGATTTGGATCCAAAAGTTTAGAATCAGTATTTTCATTTCCCTTATTTATTGTAAGGTTTGACAATAAAATTAAGATCAACAATAATGAAGCTAGAACCCAGGTACTTTTATCTAAAAAATCAGTTGTTTTTTTAACACCACCTATTTGTTGAGAATCACCTCCAAAACTTGAAGATAGACCACCCCCTTTTGGATTTTGAACCATAATTACTAAAACTAGTAAAAATGAAACAGAGATTATAAGTAATAAGAATATTGAAAAACTACTCATGATTTATTTTTTAAATTATTTTTTATTTTTTTTATTTGGTCTGCAAATAAACTGATTTTTTCTGGATATTTCAAACCTAAAATCTTATAAGCTTTAATTGCTTCTTTAAATTTACTTTGCTCAAAATAAAGTTTCGCTAATGTTTCAGTCATATATTCTTTTTTACTGACTTTAAACTCTTTGGCTAAATTATTCTTTGAACTTTGTTCCTCAAATGAAATTACAGGTTTAGATTTAATGAAATTTTGTATCAAAGTTTCATTGACATTTTTTGCGTTATTTGATATAGGTTTTGTGACTTTTAACCATTCTATAAAGGAATTTTTTGTTTTTTCTGAAGAAAGAATAATTTCTTCTGATTCTATTAAATTTTTATCATTGTTATTGATTTTGTTAAATTCAATTATATCTCTCAAAACACTTCGATCAGTTGAAAACAATGCACATCCTTTTAGTGCTTTATTAAATCTAATACTATTATGTTTTTTTAAGCCAATTAGTTCAATTATTCTAGCTGCTTGAAAATAAGGATATTTTTTTACGAGACTTTTAAATGAAAGTGTTTCATCTAAGTTTATTTTATTAGGATTAATAATTATCTGAGAAAATTTATTTTTACTGATTTCTACCATTTTGCTAATGAAGCATTAAAAATATCTTGTGTTATTCTTTCAAATATTAAGTCATGTGCTTCAGATTTTATATTTAATAATTGAGTTTCAGCTGGATAGTCAAAATAGAATGAAAATCTTTTTTCAAAATCATCATCCTCTTTTTTAATGTTAATAAACCTAACATTAACTGAAATGCTTAATCTGTTTTGTGCAGCAGTTAAATCTGATGTAGCAGTCATAGGGCTAACTCTATATTCAGTAATTTCCCCTTCATAAACCAGATCGCCATCATTAGAAACTAATTGGAGATTTGTTTGGTTTTGTAGTATGTTTTGCAAAGCTAATGTGAAATCTCTATCTAAACCGGGTTCAAAAATAGACCCCATATTATTTCCTGCATCATTTTCAAAAAAGTTCACCTGAAAAGTTTCTGTTCCTTCAGGAATTGAAGCTCCTGTAAACGAGTAACTGCCACAACTTAAAAATGTTAATGCAATTACACTATAAAGAAGACAGATTTTTTTATAATTCAATATCATGCTGTTTAATTTTTCTATATAATGTTCTTTCAGAAATTCCTAGTTCTTCTGCTGCAGCTTTTCTTTTACCTTTATTCCTTTCCAATGCCTTAATTATTAATTCCAATTCTTTGTCATGAATAGATAATGTTTCTTCTTCATTTATTTCTTCAGCAAAATGGTATTTGTCTTCAAATGAATTAGATTCTTGAAATTTCTTGTTTTTTTTATCAACTTCAATTAATTCAGTAGTTTTTGTCTTAGAGTCAGAATTTATTTCATATAATTTCTCTAAATTACTTAAATCTTCTTTTTGATAATCTACATTTTTTTCACTATTATTTAAATGTTCTGTAATTTTTTTCAAATCATTTAAATCTTTTTTCATGTCGAAAAGTATCTTGTATAAGATTTCTCTTTCATTCGAAAAATCACTTGAGTCTTTTTGTTTGTTTATTATTGCTGGCAATGTTGAATTAAAATCAGGCAAATAGGACTTTAATAAAGAAACTGAAACATCTCTTTTTTCTTCCAAAACTGATAGTTGTTCAGCAACATTTCTGAGCTGTCTAACGTTTCCATTCCAAGGATATAGAGTTAAAAGTTTTTGAGCATTATTATCTAATCTTACAGTAGGCATATTATATTTTTTTGCAAAATCTGAAGCAAACTTTCGAAATAATAAATGTATATCATCCTTTCTGTTTCTTAATGGTGGAACTTTAATTTCAACAGTACTGAGTCTATAAAAAAGATCTTCTCTAAATTTTCCTTTATGTATTGCAGATTCCATGTCTAAATTAGTTGCAGCTACAATTCTAACATTTGTTTTATAAACTTCTGAAGACCCAACTTTTATAAACTCACCATTTTCTAAAACTCTTAAAAGCCTAACTTGAGTTGTTGTTGGTAGTTCACCAACTTCATCTAAAAAAATTGTTCCCCCATCAGCTACTTCAAAATATCCTTTTCTGGAATTTGCTGCTCCAGTAAAAGCTCCTTTTTCATGTCCAAACAATTCAGAATCAATTGTTCCTTCTGGTATAGCCCCACAATTAACTGCAATATATTTATTGTGTTTTCTGTGAGATAATTGATGAATAATTTTTGGAAAACTTTCTTTTCCAACTCCACTTTCACCAGTTACTAGTACTGAAATGTCTGTAGGAGAGACTCTTACTGCTTTTTCTATTGCCCTATCTAATAAGTGGTCATTACCAATTATTCCAAAGCGTTGTTTAATTGTTTGAGTAGATAATTCCATTTGTTGAATTTTTAGAATAATTAACTGCATTTCCAATCAATGTAGCTGAAGTGCAATCAGTAATTAAAACATTAACAAAATCTCCTATTTGATAATTTTCTTTATCAAATACAGCTACTGTATTTTGTTGATTCCTTCCGCTCCATTGAGAGCTTGATTTTTTAGATTCTTTTTCAATTAAGACTTCAACTATTTTACCTAAATATGTTTTGGTTCTATAATTACTATGCTTTTGTTGTAAATCTACAATTTCTTGTAATCTATTTTTTTTTGTCAATTCAGATATATTATCATCAAATTTTTTGAAAGCTAGAGTTCCAGGCCTTTCAGAATATTTAAACATATATCCGAAGTCATATTTTACTTTTTTCATCAAATCAAGAGTAAGTTTATGATCTTCTTCAGTTTCATTAGGAAATCCGGTGATAATATCTTGAGAAATTGAGCAATTTGGTATGATTTCTTTTATTTCATTTATTAATTTCAGGTATTCCTCTCTTGAATGCTGTCTATTCATTGCCTTTAGAATTTTATTGCTTCCCGATTGAACAGGAAGATGAATATGGTTACAGATGTTATTATACTTAGACATTGTTTTTATAACATCAGAACTCATGTCCTGGGGATTTGAAGTAGAAAATCTAATTCTTATTAAAGGAAAAGATTCAGCAACTAATTTTAATAATTTTGAAAAATTAATAGAGGTTTTTTGTCTTAGTGCACTAATTTTTTTAAAATCTTTTTTTAGACCTCCACCATACCATAAATAACTATCTACATTTTGGCCTAGAAGAGTTATTTCTTTATAGTCTTTATCAACCAGTTTTTTTATCTCTTGTAATATACTTTTAGGGTCACGACTTCTTTCTCTCCCTCTTGTAAAAGGGACAACGCAAAAAGAGCACATATTGTCACATCCTCTAGTTATAGAAACAAAAGCTGTAACACCATTAGTTGATAAACGAATGGGATTTATATCTCCGTAAGTTTCTTCTTTAGACAGTATTACATTTACTGCATTTCTTCCATCATTAATTTCTTTAATTAAATTGGGAATGTCTTTATATGCATCTGGACCTACTACTAAATCTACTATTTGTTCTTCTTCCAAAAATTTGTTTTTTAAACGTTCTGCCATACAGCCTAAAACACCAACTTTTAAATTTTTATTATTTCTTTTTAATTTATTAAAGCCTTTTAATCTTTTTCTAACAGTTTGTTCAGCTTTTTCCCTAATTGAACAAGTATTAAGTAATATTAAGTCAGCATCATTTAAATTTTGAGTTGAGGTATAGCCCTCTTTAGAAACAATAGAAGCAACAACTTCGCTATCAGCAAAATTCATTTGACATCCATAGCTTTCTATGTAAAACTTTTTCAAATTAGCTTTAGCTGAATTAGAATGAAATTCTTTTTTTTCTATTTTCAAATCAACACTCATTTATAATCTATAGTTATAATCTGGTGCAAATATAATATTTAATAGGAATTATGACAATATGTCAGTAATAATTTTAGAATGAATAGAATCATAGAAAAGGTATAATTAAATTTTAATAAAAAAAATAATATACTTTTGTGATCTTAAATTTCAAACTTTATGTCCAAAAATTTAGTAATCGTTGAATCTCCTGCAAAGGCTAAAACCATTGAAAAATATTTAGGAAATGACTTTAAGGTTGCTTCAAGTTATGGACATATTTCTGATTTACCATTAAAAGAAATTGGAGTCGATATTGAAAATAATTTTAAACCAAAATATATTGTATCTAATGACAAGAAAGATGTTGTTAAAGACTTAAAGAAGAAAGCAGATAGTGCAGATTTTATTTGGTTAGCTAGTGATGAAGATCGAGAAGGAGAAGCTATTGCTTGGCATCTTTATGAAACTTTAAAACTTGAAAAGAATAAAGCAAAAAGAATTGTTTTTAGGGAAATTACTAAAAATGCTATAACAAAAGCAATTGCAAACCCTAGGGAAATTGATTATAATTTAGTCAATGCTCAACAGGCTAGGAGAGTATTAGATAGATTAGTTGGGTTTGAAATATCTCCAATCTTATGGAGAAAAGTGAAAGGAGGTCTTTCTGCAGGAAGGGTTCAGTCAGTAGCAGTAAGATTATTAGTTGATCGTGAAAACGAAATAAATGACTTTGTCCCTTCTTCATTTTATAAAGTATTAGGAAAGTTTAAGAGTTCAAACAATGAAGAATTTATTGCTCAATTGTCAAATAATTTTAATTCAGAAGATGAGGTAAGGGAGTTTTTAAATAAAAGTATTGATGGAAAATTTACTATTTCTTCAATAGATAAAAAACCTTTTAAAAAATCCCCTTCTGCACCATTTACTACATCAACTTTACAACAAGAGGCTTCAAGAAAATTAGGTTTTAGTGTTAGTAGAACAATGTCAGCAGCACAAAAGTTGTATGAGTCTGGTAATATTACTTATATGAGAACTGACAGTGTTAATTTATCTAATGAAGCATTAAATTCAGCAAAGGAAGTTATATCAAAACAATTCGGTAGCAATTACTCATTTAGAAGAAAATATAGTAACAAGAATAAAACTGCTCAGGAAGCACATGAAGCTATTCGACCAACTAATTTTGATAAATCTGAAGTTCAAATGGATTCAGATCAATCTAGATTATATAAATTAATTTGGCTAAGGACTATAGCTTCTCAAATGAGTGATGCATTACTTGAAAGAACAGTTTTTAAAATAAATTCAAATACTTATCAAAACGAATTTAACAGTAAAGGAGAAGTAGTAAAATTTGATGGGTTTTTAAAAGCTTATGTTTCTAGTATTGAAGAAACTGGGGGTGAAGAAAATGTTACTATTCTCCCTAAGCTTTCCGTTGGAGAAAGTTTAAGAAATCTAAAAATGGTAGCTACTCAAAAATTTTCTAGGCCACCATTTAGATTTACCGAAGCATCATTAGTTAAAAAACTTGAAGAGTTAGGTATTGGGAGGCCTTCAACTTATGCACCTACTATAACTACTATTCAGAATAGAAAATATGTTTCAAAGGGGGCTTTTGAAGGTGAAACAAGAATGTATACAGAGTTATATTTAATAGGTAATAATATTGAAACGAAAAAATCTAAAGAAATAATAGGTTCTGATAAAGGTAAACTCGTTCCAACTGAAGTAGGAATTATTGTTACTAATTTTCTAGTAAATAATTTTAACAATATTTTGGATTATAATTTTACTGCCAGTGTTGAGAAAGATTTTGATAAAATAGCTAATGGAGATAAAGAATGGACAAGTATTTTAAAAGATTTCTATGGAAATTTTCATTTGAATGTAGAAAATGTTAAAGAAAATGCTAAAAGAGAATCTGGAGAAAGAGTTTTGGGTAATGATCCAGTAAGTGGAAGGAAAGTAATTGTTCGTTTAGGAAAGTTTGGTCCAATGGTACAGATTGGAACAGTTGAAGATGAAGAAAAACCAATTTTTGCTGGCCTACTTCCCGATCAAAAAATTGGAAAAATTACATTAGAAGAAAGTTTAGAACTTTTTAAACTGCCATGTTATTTAGGCGATTTTGAAAATGAAAAAGTAGAATCTAATGCAGGTAGATTTGGTCCTTATGTTAGACACAATAATATTTTTGTTTCCTTGCCTCGAGGTATAAATCCATTGGAAGTTACTTTGGATAAGGCAATTGAGTTAATTCTTGAAAAAAGAAGAGCTGATGCGCCTATTGGAAATTATGAAGGATATGATATTAGTAAGGGAAAAGGAAGGTTTGGTCCTTTTATAAAATGGAATGGATTATTTATAAATGTGAATAAATCCTATGATTTTGAAAACTTATCTCAGGAAGATCTTGAAAAGTTGATTGAGGATAAAAAGAAAAAAGATGCAGAGAAAATTCTAAAAGTTTGGAAAGATGAAGAAATTAGAATTGAAAAAGCTAGGTGGGGAAGGTTTAACGTTATAAAAGGAAAAACTAAAATAGAACTACCTAAAGGAACGGATATTGAAAAATTTTCTAAGGATGATGTAATTGCTTTATTCATAAAAAAATCCAGCAAAAAAAATAAATCTAAAAAGAAATAATGCTTAATGATTTTCTTACTCCATTAGAGGGGAGTATTGTGAATTATATAGATAGCCTACCTGTTTCATCAATTGGCAAAAACCTGTCAATTAATGATGGAAAAATTGATTTATCTAAAATAGATATTGCATTAATTGGATTAAATGAATATAGAGGTTCTTCTTCCTCTAATTCAAATTATATTAAATCTAATTCTTTTAGGAAAGAATTTTATTCTCTCTATTGCGGAGATTGGAAGGTTAATTTAGTTGATTTAGGAGATGTTATTAATGGAAATAAACTTTCAGATACTTATTATGCTGTTCAATATATTTCAGAAACTTTAATTAAAAATAATGTAATTCCTTTTTTTATTGGAGGAAGTCAAGACTTAACATTTCCTATTTACAAGTCTTATTGTGGAAAAGAAAATGAGATAAATTTAAGTTGTATAGATAATAAATTTGATTTTGGTCAAATTAAAAATGAGTTTAATGATCTTTCATTTATGTCAAAAATAATTTTAGATGAAAAAAATGAATTAAACCATTATAGTAATATTGGTTTTCAAACGTTCTTAAATTCTCAGGAAGAAATTGATTTATTAGAAAAAATGCAGTTTGAATCCTATAGGCTAGGAAAAGTTGATAGAAAAATTAATATTGTTGAGCCATGCTTAAGAAATACTAATATTGTTTCTGTTGATTTTAAATCAATAAAAGCATCTGAATTAAATTTTACACATAATTTTCCTAACGGCTTTCAAAGTAATCAGATTTGTACTATTTCAAGATATGCTGGAATTAGCAACAAAGTCTCTTCTATTGCTGTTTTTGATGTTTTTGATAATCAAATTTCTTATGCATTATTGTCACAGTTTGTTTGGTATTTTATTGAAGGTTTTTGTCTTAGAATAAAGGAAGATCCTCGTTCTAAAGATTTTAAAGGAAATTCTTATTATGTTTCCATAGGAGATCAACAATTAAAATTTTATAATAGTGATTTAAGTCAGAAATGGTGGTTTGAGTTAGATAATAATTCAAAAAACAATACGTTAATACCATGTAATAATGAAGACTATATGGATGCTTGTAATCAAGTAATTTCAGGAAGAATATTGCTAAGTTTAAAAAGAAATTTCGTATAATTAAACCAAAAGTTTATTTTAGCGTCTAAAATTATGTTATTTTTACAGATTCTAACTATTGAAAAAATTAAAAAATAAGTGAAAAAGATATTCTTAATAGTTGCGATTTCAATACTGGCAATTTCCTGTTCTAAATCAGATAAAGGTGAATTAATTGGATATACTGGTCAAAAGTTTTTCCCCTCTCAGCCCTCAGGGATGGTTTTAATACCTAGTGGAGCTTATTTAATGGGGATGGCAGATGATGACTATGTGCAACTAAAAAATGCACCAACAAGTACAGTCTCTATCAAAGCATTTTATATGGATGAAACTGAAATTACAAATGGTGAGTATAAGCAATTTGTTAATTGGGTTAGAGATTCCGTTGTAAGAGATGCATTGGCTAAGAGAGCAATTGAAGAATTAGGATCTAATCCCACTCAAGAAGATTTAGATAAAGACAATAGCATCAATTCATTTTTTCCGATATATGAAATTCCTGAAGATGTTAGTGATGAGGAAAAAGGAGGTTATACTCTTTATAAGGAAGCAAATTTAGATCTTGAAATTAGTGAATTTGATAAAAGCACATATAATTTAAATTTTGATAATGATATTTTTTGGGATAGAGAGGAATATCCTGATCTATCTTATGCTGAAGTAATGGAGGGTTTAATCCCAGGTGAAGGGTTTTTTCTCCCAAAAGAGGAATCTTTTAATGGAGAGAGAACATTTAATACCAAAAAAATAGAATATACATATACTGTTTTTGATGCTGAAGCAGCAATTAAATCAGATAGTGAAACTAGGAAAGACTTCTTTAAAGAAAAGATAATTCCTATTTATCCAGATACTACTGCATGGATTAAAGACTTTAGTTATAGTTATAATGAACCAATGCATAATGATTATTTCTGGCATGATGCTTATAATGATTATCCTGTAGTTGGAGTTTCTTGGGAACAAGCAAAAGCTTTCGCTCATTGGAGAACGATGTATAAGAATCAATATCAAAAATCTAGAAAAAAGAATGGTCTACAAGTCGCTTCATTTAGACTTCCTAGTGAAGCAGAATGGGAATATGCAGCAAGAGGAGGTCTGGAGTCAGCAACTTATCCTTGGGGAGGACCTTATACAATTGATGCTAAAGGTTGCTTTCTAGCAAACTTTAAGCCTAATAGGGGTGATTATGCTTCCGATAATGCACTTTATACGGTTGAAGCTGAATCTTACTGGCCAAATGATTATGGATTATATAATATGGCTGGTAATGTTTCAGAATGGACAGATTCATCTTATGACAAGGGAGCTTATGGTTTTGACATGGGGCTTAATCCAAATGTTGCAGATTCTACTAATTTAAGAAAAGTTATCCGTGGAGGATCCTGGAAGGATATAGCTTACTTTTTGAGAGTTAGCGCTAGAGATTATGAATATAAGGATGAAAAAAGATCTTATATAGGTTTTAGGACTGTACAAGATTATCTAGGCGAGGATATAGGTATTAATGATAATCCTAATAAGGTATTTTAATTATTTGATAGATCTTTTATAAAAAGATTTGCTAACTTGAAAATATAACATTTAATAAAAACAACTAACTGATAAAATAAATATTAAAAATTAAACATTATGAAGACAATTAAACACAAAAGATTTTTTATTCCTGACAACGTATTAGAGCTCTTTTTTGGATTGGGTGCATCTATTGTAATTATAGGAGCCCTTTTAAAAATAACCCATGGATCTTTTATCCTTTCTGGAAATGCATGGTTAACTATAGGTCTTGTAACTGAGGCAATTATTTTTGCTATTTCAGGATTAAAGGGATATATGACAATTGATCCAGATGGTTTTGAAAGTGGAGATGATATTGAAACTTTAGAGGTTGAAACTCATGAGCTTGCTAAGGCTGTAGGTACTTCAATTGCTAAAATAAATAAACTTAATGAAGATTTAGGTGCTGCTAGTAAATCAATTGGAGCACTTCATGTTCCTGCTGACATGAACTCACATATGAGTGATTATAATGCTAATATTCATGCAGGTGCAGTTAAATTAGATGAAATTAATAAGCTTTATGAATCTCTAAGCAGTCATCTTGTTGAAGTAAATTCTTCTACAAGTGAAATGCATGTTCCTGAAGGATTAAATGAAGAATTAGCTAAAATGAAAAATAAAGTTGCTTCACTTAATGCTAAATATAAAGGAATGATTAGTGCTATGAACAATTAATAAATAATTATGGCTGGAAAACTAGATACAAGACAGAAAATGATAAACATGATGTATCTCGTGTTTATCGCCATGCTTGCTTTAAATATTGGAAAAGAGGTTCTTGCTACTTTAGGAGTTTTAAATAATGACTTAGAATCTTCAATTACAGAATTAGAAGCTTCTTCTACAGCAATCTATAATAATATAGAATCTAATTCAGATTCTCCAGATTATAAGATAGCAGCAACTAATGTCCAAGATATCAAAAAGGCATCAGATGAATTTTTTGATTTTATACAAAAAGTAAAAGATTCATTAATAGTTGGTGAAGAAGGTGAAGCTAATAAATATTTAAAAGAAGTTGTTGTTAAAGGAACAGATTCTGTATTTACAGTAACTGCATATCAAGAAATGGATAAATCATTGGTTTTGGATGACATCTTATTTGAAGATAGTGAAGGATCATTAAAACCTATAGGACAAGAGTTTCTTAATAATTACAAAAATTTTCCAAACAAAATGAATCAAGTTTTGGATAATTTAGTGTTTATGGAAGAGGAAGCTAAAATAGCAAAGACTCAACTTGATGGGTCTAAGGATGAGGATGGAGTAATAATTAACTATGATTTTGATTCTACAAAAAACGATTTACAAAATAGATTTTCTTATTCTGAGCAAATTATCAATAGTGAAGGAACCTCTCAAGACTTTTTAATCTATAATTTCTATCAATTCCCTGTTATTGCTTCTCTTGCAAAATTAACTAAAATGCAATCTGATATTAGGTATATAGAAAATAAGGCCTTGAATCAAATTCTAGCTTCAATTTCAGGTAAAGGAACTAGTTTAGATACTTTTCAAACTTTACTTGAAGCATCTAAACCAGTTTATTATACTACTGACGTGGTAGATGCAGCTCTTGTGTTGGGTAAAAAAGATGCGGCATTTTCACCTGATAATGCAGATTTGTTTTTAAATGGAACAAAATTAAGAGAGAATGAATACCTTATAGAAAAAGGAAAAGTTGTTCTGCAAAAAAGAATAGGCTCACCTGGGACTTATGATTTAACAGGGACATTATCAAAAAAGAATCCAAATACTGGGGAAGTACAGTCTATATCTGTTGCACATAAGCTAGTAATAATTAGAGAGCCAAATTCTGCTGTGGTTTCCGCAGATAATATGAGAGTTTTTTATAGAGGTTTAAGAAACCCAGTTTCTATTTCTATCCCTGGAGTTGCTGCTAATACTATACAGCCTTCAAGTAAAAATGCAAAATTTTCTAAAACCAATAAGGGATGGAGTGCTCAACCAACTAACCCTTCAGCTACGGAAATGAAAGTTAATGTTTCAGGAGTTTTAAATGGAAATAGAAAGAATTTTGATGGGGGAACATTTAGAATTGAAAATGCTCCAAATGGATTAGGATCTATTCAAGATAATAAAAAATTCTACTCTGCTGGAAATTCCATTTCTAAGAGAATTCTAACTTATGGAAAAGTAGCAGGTAAGAAGCCTGAAAACTTTAATTATGATTATGAAATTATTGTAAGCTCATTTGATATTAAAGTAGGGACTAATGCTACAATTTCTGTTACTGGTAGTTCAGCAGCAAACAATACCAATGCAGTACAAAGAATTTCTAATGCAAGTAAAGGAACGGTTGTAGTAATTTCAAGAATTGAAGCAAGCACTAAAGATGGAGATTTGATAACACCTGGAAGTAAGGTTGATCCTTTTTTCCTAACCATTAATTAAGCTATTAATAAATGAAAAAGATAATCTGTTATTATTTATTTTTTGCATTAATTTCTTATGAAGTTTCTGCTCAGTCTAATATCTTAAATGCATCTTCACCTGATCAAGTAGGGATTCAAAATATTGACCAGGTTCAATCTGATTTAGATTCATTTTTAGATTATAAATATATTGATGACAGAGATATTCTTTGGTCTAAAATTGTTTATGAGAAAATTGATTTAAATGAGAGATTAAATTTTCCTTTATTGTTTCCAGTTGATGATAATAAATATGAAAATACTAGAAAGTCATTATGGAGAGTATTAAGAGAAAATATCAAGGATGGAAAGATTACTCAGATATATAGTTCAGATAATGATAATTTTCTTCAAAAAAATCTAGTACATGATTCGATATACATGAAACAAGTGGAAATACCGGAAGAGATGATTAATGGAAATTTAGCTCCTGCAGAACCTCTAGGATCAAAAGATATTAAAGCATATATGATAAAAGGCATGTGGTATTTTGATAAAAGAAGAGGAGAGATGGACTATCGTTTGTTAGGTATTAAACCTGTAGGTCTAGATCTAGGTGCTGATGATAGAGACAGTGACGAGGCTAAAAATACTGAACTTTTTTGGATATGGTACCCAAGTATAAGAAAGATTCTTCACACTGAGTATGTTTTTAATGACACAAGTAATAATAATCGAATTTCTTTTGATCAACTTTTAATTTCAAGAAGATTTTCTTCTTATATATACAAAGAAGACAATCTTTTTGGAGACAGGCCAATTAGAGATTATAAAAGAAAGGGCTTAGAATCTATTTTAGAATCCCAAAGAATTAAAATGGAGATCCTTGATTTTGAACAAGATCTTTGGAATAGGTAATTTTTCTATTTAGTTTTTCCTACTTATTAAAGAATAAAATAAAAATTCTATTTTTATTGTAAATTTTTTGTATTTTTTATCTGTTAAATGAACTATTAATTTTTTTTTATTATAAATAATGAACTATTATTTATAGTAATTTTCGTCAAATTTTAATTTTGTTTTGTTAATTTTTTCAATTTTTAATATATTGTATATATAATAAAGAAGGGCTTTTGTCCTTTTTTTTATCTATAAAAATCAAAAAATATTGCTTATACTAAAAATTTAACCCTCATATCATAAGAAATTTCCTCAATTAGATCATTCTATTTGAGCAGTTATTTTTTTGATATATATATTAAGTCATTATGAAAAATACATTATCCTCACTCTTTTTACTTATATCACTTTTAATTTATTCTAGTCCACCCCCCATTCCAATTCATTTGGTTGCTGCACCAGAAACTTCTTCTGCCACCATTACAATTAATGAGGGAGCTACAGTGAATATTAATTTAGCTGACTATACTACTGGAAGTCCCACTTCTTATTCTATAGTTTCCCAGCCAGTTCAAAAAACTAGTTTTAACGCTAATGGAAGTAACTATACTTACGTACATAATGGTTCAGAGGCACCAACTGATTCCTTTACTTTTAAGGCTACAAATAGTGATGGTGACAGTAATACTTCTACCATAACCATTAATGTTACTAATGTTAACGATGCACCAACTGTTGATGCTATTTCTAAAACTGTAGATGAGGGTTCTTCAGTAGAAATAACTGTGATTGGAAAGGATGCTGAGAATACTGAATTAACAATTACTAATGGTAATCCTTCTAATGGTACAGTTACTAAAGATGCTACATCAGGAATTTTTACTTATACACATAATGGATCCGATACAACTTCTGACTCCTTTACTGTTACAGCTACTGAGAAAGCAAATACACAGAATGGTGGTAATAATCTTCTTTCTGGATCAGGTACGGTAACTATTACTATTACTGCTGTTAATGATGCGCCAGTTGTTAGTGCTGCAACTATTACTTTGGATGAGGGAGGTTCTTCTTCAGGTTCTTTCGGGGTCCAAGATTCGGATAGTACTACATTGACTTCTTCTGTAACGAGTATTCCGACTAATGGTACTGTTACTTTAGATACGAATAATCCTTTAAATTATACTTATACTCATGATGGATCGGAGACAACGACTGATTCTTTTACTTATAATATTTCAGATGGAGCTTTAAGTTCCTCTGCAATTATTTCTGTAACAATTAATCCCCAGAATGATGCTCCTGCAGCAAGCGCAGATACTTACTATATTTCTGCAGCAGAGTATACAATAACTAATCCTGGTATGGGTCTTTTAAGAAATGATGTGGACCCTGAGGAAAATGATATGACAGTAGAAATTGCTAGTGACCCATCATCTGGTACTCTTAACCTTAATGCTGATGGTACTTTTAGCTATACACCTGAGACTAGTACTGTTTTTGTCAATGATTCATTTACCTACAAAGCTAAAGATGCTTCTGGAGCAGAAAGTACAGCAGCAACGGTAACTTTTAATCTTGCTACTTTAATTCCTGTACCAGATACTTATAATCTTGCAGAAGGAGCCTTGCTTCAGGTTGCTGCAGATCAAGGTATTAAGGCTAATGATGTTGATTCCAACAATTTTACAATTGATAGTGTAAAAGTTGCTACTGCTCCTAAGTATGGAACATTAAATCTTAATAAAGCAGATGGTAGTTTTACTTATCAGCATGACAGTTCTGAAAATAGACGTGATTCCTTTGAATACAAGATTAAAAATTCAAATGGTGATGAATCTGAAAAGACATTTGTTACTTTATTTGCTTCAAATGTTAATGATGCTCCAACTTCATCTGGGACTACTGTTACTTTAAATGAAGGTGCTGAAAAGATATTTAATCTATCCTATTCAGATACAGATAATACACTAAGTCAAATGGTATTTACTATAGCTTCTCAACCTAGTAATGGTAACCTAATTGATAATGGTTCAGGAAATGTAAGATATATACACAATGGAGGAGAAACAACTAGTGATTCCTTCACTTACACAGTTGGTGATGGAGAAAATACTAGTTCAGCTGCTACTGCTTCAATTACTGTTACTGCAGTAAATGACTTGCCAGTTGCTAGTGCTGTAAGTATAACTGTTGCAGAAGGTGGAACAAAAACTCCAATAGCTCTTGCTGCTACTGATGTGGAAACAGCAGATAATACTTTGACATTCAAATTGGAAACAGCTCCTACTAATGGAACAGTTACCATTAGTGATGCTGGAGTTTGGACTTATACACATAATGGAACAGAAACAACTTCAGATAGTTTTACCTATTCTGCAAATGATGGGACTGCAAATGGTAGTGCTGCTACTGTTTCCGTTACTGTAACATCTGTAAATACTTCACCCGTTACTACTGCTGCAAGTTTTACATTAAATGAAGGGGCAAATAGCACCTATGATTTACAAACTAATACAACGGATTCTGATACTGGAGCAGGAACTATAAAATATATTGTTGTTACAGTACCTTCCAATGGCTCTTTAACAGATCCAAACAATTCTAATGCAGCCGTATCTGCCGGTACGCAAATAGCAGGATCTACAGTTAAATACACACACAACGGAGGAGAAACTACTTCAGATTCATTCACTTTTAAAGCCAATGACACCAATTCTGATAGTAATACCTCTACAGCAACTATTACTGTAACTGCAGTTAATGATGCGCCAACTATTACTGCCACAACTAACGGAAGTGCAGACTATACTGTGAATGAGAAAGATAAAGTAGATATTACAATTGTAGGAACTGATGTGGATTCTTCATCATTAACTTATACCCTTGTAAGCACCCCTTCTAGTGGAACTCTAACTGCTACGGATGGTGCCGAATTATCGACTGGAAATACTATATCTGAAGGAGATCTTACTTATACTAATACTTCAACCATTAGTTCAAATGCTACAGATTCTTTTCAGGTAAAAGCAAATGATGGCACAGTAGATAGTGCTACGGCTACAATTAATATTGCCATTACTGCAATTGATGAATCCAAACCTCAAATTGTTTTAGATGTAAGCTCAGATACAGTTTCAGAAGCTGTGGGAACAGTAACGTTAACAGCGAGTTTAGTGAGCAACTCTTTTTATTCAGCAAGAAGAGACATGGATGCGCCTGTAGTTTCTGCTTATGCTACCAATTCATTAGGATATCAATATATAGGAGAATATGGTGGACACAAGTATTATTATAAAGATGACAATGTAACTAATAGTGTAGCAAAAGCCGATGCTCTTGCTAAGGGTGGTTATTTAGTTGTATTTGAAACTTCTGCTGAAGAAAACTGGTTAATAGGTGAATTAGCTAGTAATAAGGCTAACCAACAGACTGAACATTTTTGGATTGGACTTAATTATAAATTAAATGGAGCAGCATGGAAATGGATTAATGGAGCTACTTATGATGGCAGTAGTTATAAAAACTGGGACACATCATGGCCTCAAGATCAAGAAAATCAAAAAGGTGCTACTCAATATCATAACGGTACTGCCAATGGAAATGGATGGGAAAATCGCGCTGAAACACAATATGCTAGATATATTATAGAGTTTGATAGTAGTGTAAATGCTTCTGCTGCTACAACAGTAAATTTAGCATATACTGGCTCAGCTCAAAACACCAATGGGGATTCTACTGCTGATTCAGGGGATGACTGGACGATAAATGCAAATTCTATTACTATTGCTGATGGTGCATCTTCAGCTACTGCAACAGTAACTGTTGTAAATGATACTACAGCTGAAGGAACAGAACCAATTATTATAACGGGAACTGAAGCAAATGCTAGCGTAGCTATAGTTAAGGGAAGTAAAAAGAAGGTTACAATTAATATTCAGGATAATGAAGATGCTGTAGCTACCATGACTACCTCTGCTAATAAGGTTACCTATACAGAGGGAACAGATACAAGTGTTGATATAGTAGCTACATTGGATTTTGCAAAATCATTTGATTCTACCATTGCTTTAACTATTTCGGGTACTGCTACTGCAGGTACAGACTTTACATCATCTGATGAAGGATATTTATCAGACCTTTCTTTTGATGGAATGAGTAGGGTATATGGCATTGTTGTAGATGGAAGTGGAAATTACTATGCTGGTGATGCTAGTAGTAGAAAAATTTGGAAAATGGCATCTAATGGAACAATTACTTCAGTTGGAAGTGGAAATTATGGAGACTTTTCTACTTCACCAAGTACTGGATCTGGTGCGAAGTTTAAAGACATAAGGGATATGGATATTGATAGTAATGGAAAAATATATTTCATAGATCAAAACGCTATAAGAATCCTAGACCCAAGTAATAATCAAATCTCGTATGTTGCAGGAAGTAATAATTGGAGTGAAACAATGGTTCCTTCTGGAAGTTCTTCAGCTGTTATTGCAACTGATGCTAGATTTAAATATTTAAAAGGAATTGCTGTAAATTCTGCTGGTACTATAATTTATGTAACGGATGAAAATACAGTTAGAAAAATTTATACGAATGATTCTGATAATATTTTCACTAATGCATATGCTGAAGATTTTAACAATATAAAAGTTGTTAATGTTGGGGCTGTTAGTGATGAATGGGGATGGAGTGAAGATAATGTTTCAGCTTCTTCAGCAAAACTTGAAGGACCTAGAGCTATCGATATTGATAGTAATGGCGATGTTTTAGTTGGAGATCACCGGGGTATTAAAAAATTCACTTTTGGTTCTCAATCTAGTGATCCAAAATATCTTACAGTTGTAGAAAAAGGATGGTCTGATAAATATGGTTTGGTTGCAGACGCTTCAAATAATATATATTTTGGAGCTAGAAATAATAATTATATATATAAGTATGTTGCTTCCACAGGGAGTTTAGTTAAAATTAT
>PVBE011436313.1_pt1 | contig 23708 bp, 12 predicted proteins | sample 1631181 | NCBI WGS metagenome assembly PVBE01 (sample SAMN08397723, study PRJNA350692) | Marine metagenome, whole genome shotgun sequencing project. | isolation source: water | place: Pacific Ocean | collected 2012-04 | reverse complement strand
TGACGACGACGATAGCGGCGACGACGACGACTCAGGCGACGACGACGACTCCGGCGACGACGACGACTCCGGCCCCGCTGACGGCGACGGCGACGGCGACCCCGCCGACACCGACTGCGACGACACCGATCCGGCCCTGAACTCCCTGGACGAGGACGGCGACGGCGAGACCAGCTGCGACGGCGACTGCGACGACAGCCACGCCGGCATCTTCCCGGGCAACACCGCGATCTGCGACAGCATCCCCGACAGCGACTGCGACGGCGTCGTGGAGCCCGACGAGAGCGACGACGACCTCGACTTCCAGAACGAGTGCGACGGCGACTGCGACGACGCCGAGATCGCCGTCTACACCGGCGCCCCCGACGTCTGCGACGGGATCGACGACAACGACTGCGACACGGTGACGGACGCGTCCGAGGCAGACGCCGACATCGATGGTCAGTCCGAGTGCGATGGCGACTGCGATGACGGCGACGACACCGTCTACGACGGCGCCCCCGAACTGTGCGACGCCGTGGACGACAACGACTGCGACACCGTGACCGACAGCAACGAGAGCGACGACGACACCGACGGCCAGTCCGAGTGCGACGGCGACTGCGACGACACGGACACCGACTACTACGACGGCGCCCCCGAGTTCTGCAGCGACGGCGTGGACTTCGACTGCGACGGCATCGACGCGACCCCCTGCACCTCCTGCAGCGACGCCCTCGCCGCCGACGCCACCCGCGCCGGCACCGACGCGGTGTTCACGATCGACAGCGACGGCGCCGGCCCCCTCGGGGAGGTCGACGTCTGGTGCGACATGAGCACCCTCGGCGGCGGCTGGACCCTGGTCCTCCGCACGACCCCCGACGGCCTCGCCAACGGCGCGCTCGTGACCGACTACACCACCGTGTACGGCACCGACGCGGGCGACCCGGCGGGCAGCGACCCGGTCCGCCTGTCGGCCCAGCACTGGGAGGCCGTTTCGCCCGCGGGCGACCTGATGTCGCGGCACGACCTGCGCAAGGAGGTCGACGGCACGTCCTGCGACCCGCTCTTCTTCACCCTGTCGGGCTCCTTCGCCGTCGACGTCCCCGGTGGCAGCGGCCTGAGCTACACCTTCAGCGGCACGGACGACCACGGCGTGGTCAACCAGCTCGCCTCCCCGGCGGTGTTCAGCAGCACGGACGAAGGACCGCGCAGCAACTGCGTCAACGTCATCGAGACGGCGCCCTGGTTCTACGACCTCTGCGGTCGGAACCTGCCCTCAGCGAACTACTACACCTCCGCGGGCGAGCCCGAGCCGCTCATCCGCGACGAGGTCCTCAACGGCACCGATGCCCAGGGCTTCACGGTGGATGACGTCTGCGGCGGGGACGCCGTCGATGGTCCGGCCACGACGACGTACAACTACGAGAACCTGCACGAGTACTACGTCCGCTAGCCGCCCTCGGGGCACGCGCTGAGTCTGACCTCCAGCACCGCGGGCATCGCCCCCGTCCGACACCATGCAAGGCGGCGGGTCGGCACCGCGACTCCGTAGCTGGGCGAGACCCGCGAAGCCTCCTCGCTCAGCTCCCAGCCTTCGGTTCCCTCCCACGTCAGCTCGAAGCTGCGGCCGCCGGCCCGCAGGCGCAGGTCGGAAGCGCTGCGGTCGACCTCCACCCCCGGGGCGAGGTGCAGCGGGACTTCGATCGCGTGATGGCCCGCGCCCTCGAGCGAGTCGCGGATCGTGAGCCGATGCTCGCCGCCGTCCAGCTCGAACCGACGGACCACCGTCACCGGTGAGGCGAGCCGCTGGTAGCCGTCGTGGGACACCTCCAGCGACGTCGTCGTCGGCGTGACCGACCAGGATCGGACCTCGGGCCGGGTGTCGTCGTGGAGGGCCCACAGCCAGTCCCGGCGCACCAGTCGGTTGATCTCTTCGCCATCGACGGACGGGGTGTTGTGGGCGGCGGTCGAACGGAACTCGTTCCGCTCCCGGGGCGAGCCGGTGTAGACGAAGCAGCCGCGGTCGCTGACGAGGCGCACGCCGTCGAGCACCGCCTCGAAGCTGAGCACGTCGTTGTGGCCGTGGCCGCCGACGCCGGCCATGCCCACGGGACCGCAGTCCACGAACACCTGGTCGGCGCCGTGGGCGAGCACGCGGTAGCCGCCGTGAGGGAACTCGCGGGACTCCCCCGGGGGCGTGGTGCGTCCCGCGGCGGCCTCGGTGCGGGCGGCGCCCAGGATCCACAGGACCTCGTCGACGGGCCCCCCGAACCGGTCCAGCAACGCGGGCCGGTCGAGCCACTGGGCGGCCCACGCGATCAGGTAGCGGTGGTCGTCGCGGCGCCCCGAACCGAGGGGCAGCGCTCGGCCGTCGTCGGCGTCGCCCCACAGCGGGGATCCGCCGTCGGGGCCGGAGTAGGCGGCGACGAACTCCGCCATCGCCGCGGTCCGGTCGCGCCACCCCGCCGACACCGGGCGGCCGTGGGCCTCGGCGTACATCGCGGGGAGCACGAACAGCTCGGTCACCAGCCGGTGGTAGGGGACCGAGCCCTCGAAGTCGACGCCATCGGCGGTGACCTGGAGGGGCAACTCGGCTTCCAGATCGGCGAGACCCCGGTCGGCCCAGCGGTCCGGTGCGTTCCCGGGCCCCAGGCAGAGTCCTGCGAACACGAGCCCGGCGGCGTCGGCGACGAAGTGGTTGCCGTTGAGGTCGGACCGCTCGAAGTGGCGCTCGGTGTACTCGCCGTGCAGGAGCAGGTTCTTGAGGAAGCGGAAGCGGAAGTCGGGATCGGCGAACGCGGGGCTGTCGTGGAGCGTGAAGAAGAACCACGTCCAGGTGAGAATGCGGATCGCCGGCTCCATGGTGCACGACCAGTTGACCGTCCACGCGTAGGGGTTGCCTTCGATCCAGGCGTCGATGAGGTCCCGCGCTCCCTCGGCGTACCGATCCTCCCCGGTGAGCAGCCACGCCTGGCCCAGCGGCAGCGCCCACTGAAGGCGGCTCAGCTCCCAGGGGAACTTGATGTCGCTGGGGGCGTCGAGGTTGGCGTAGTCGATGCCCCGGGAGAACGCGGGCGGCCACGACCGGCCGCTGCGCACGTCCGTCAGCCAGTCGATGCGGGGCCCCAGCTCCACCTCTCCGGAGCCGACCAGCTCCACCTCTCCGGAGCCGACCAGATCGACCCGCCGCTGCAGGGCGCGGTCTGCCGCCTCCAGCACTGCGGCGCGGTGCTCCGGGCAGAGGCGGTCCAGGTCCCCCAGGTCGTCCCGGGTCGAGGGGAACGGCCACGGTCGGGCCGCGCAGCGCTCCCAGAGGGCGTCGATGGTGGGGGCGCCGAGCTCGCGGCAGAGGCGGTCGGGGGTGAGGGAGCGGTCGCGGCGGGGGGCCCGCCAGCGGTCGGCCTCGGCGCGGGCGTCGCGGACGACGCGCCGGACGACGTAGGGGGGGGACTTCCCCGCGGCGCGGCGAAGCTTGCCCAGCAGGTCGCTCATGCGGTCAACCGACCGGTGCGTCCCCGGGCCGATCCACGAAGGTCCGGCACCAAAGTTCGACGCACATGAGACCAAACACGGCGTAGGCGCCGTCCACCTTCCGCGCCCGGTCCGCCTCGATCAGCCTGCGCACCGCGGCCGGATCGAACAGACCCCGGTCGCGCACCGAAGACTCCGACAGGAGATCCTCGACCTGGCCCCGCAGTTCGTCCTTCAGCCACCGCCGCAGGGGCGCGCCGAAGCCCGTCTTGGGGCGGTAGATGACGTCGTGGGGGAGGTAGGGCTCCATCGCTTTCTTGAACATCGCCTTGGGCACGCCGCGCCGCATCTTGGCGTCGACGGGGATGCGCGTAGCGTAGTCCACGAGGTCGGGATCGAGGAGCGGAACACGGACCTCGACGCCCTCCGCCATGCTCGTCTTGTCCGTGTAGTTGAGGTTGTGATCGGCGAGGAAGTGGCGCGCCTCGAGGTAGAGCATCTTGTTGATCGGCTCGGGCTCGTTGCGCACCCGCTGGAGTGAGCGGCGCAGGGGCGCACCGGTGTCGACGTCGCGCAGGCGGGCGGCGACGTCCGGGGCATACAGCGAGCGCCGCAGCTCTTCGCCACCCCAGTAGAAGTACGAGATCAGCCGGTCTTCGGCGTCGTGGTCGACGTGGGCGAGGCCCCGAGCGAGCTGGCGGGCGCGCTGTCCGTCGAGGCCCGGCAGGAGGCTGCGGCCGTTGAACGCGGCCCGTGCGGGGGCGGCCACGAGCTTGCGCGCGCGCCGGGGGAGCCAGCCCCACATCCGCTCCAGGCGAAGGGCGCGGTGGCGGCGGTAGCCGGTGAAGATGTCATCGCCGCCCTGCCCCGACATCAGCACCTTGAGGCCGTCCTGGGAGGCCTGGCGGGCGATGAGCAGCGAGTTGATGGGCGCGGGGTCGACCTGAGGCTCGTCGAGGTGGAACAGGAGCTCCGGGAGGTGGCTGATGATCTCGGGGCCGACCTCGATCACCCGCAGGTCCACGTCCAGGTGCTTGGCGACCCGGCGGGCGTAGGGGAGATCGGGGGAGTGTCCGCCGAGGGTGCCGCCGTCGCGGAAGCCGATCGTGTAGCAGGGGATGCGTTCGCCGGGTTGCAGCTCGCGCATCATCGCGACGATGGCGCTCGAATCGAGCCCCCCCGACAGGAACGCGCCGACCTCTACGTCGGCCACCAACTGCCGCTTCACCGCGGTCCGCAGGGAGTCGGCGATCTGCACGCCGATCTCTTCGTCCGAGGCCTGCAGCGGCGGGCGTCCGTAGGGCAGGTCGTAGAAGAACCAGCGCCGCAGGAACTTGCCCCGGCGCACGATCGCGGCCTCGCCGGGCTCGAACTTCCGCACCCCCATCAAGGGCGTGCGGGGCGCCGGACACCACAGGTAGGTCATGTAGTGGTGGATGGCGACGTGGTCGATCGAGCGGTCGATCATCGGGGACGCCAACAGCGCCTTGAGCTCGGACGAGAAGAGCACCCCCGCGTGCCCTTCGGCGTAGTACAGCGGCTTGAGCCCGAACCCGTCTCGCGCCAGCAGCAGGTCGCCGGGCTGGCCGTCGCCGACCTGGCCCGAGGAGCGGCCGTCGTACAGCGCGAAGGCGAAGATGCCGTTGAGCGCCTCCAGCATCGCGGGGCCGCGCTCGGCGTACAGGTGCAGCAGCACCTCGGAGTCGGTCTGGCTGAAGAAGGTGTGGCCGGACCCTTCAAGCTCCGAGCGGAGCTCCCGGTAGTTGTACAGCTCGCCGTTGTAGACCAGCCACATCCGGCCTGCCTTGGGGCCCTTGCGGGTCGATCCGCAGCAGGCGCAGCGCACCTCCATGGGCTGCTGCCCGGCGGCGCTCAGGTCGATGATCGAGAGGCGGCGGTGGGCGAGACCGACCGGGGGAGCGTCGCCCCGCGGCTTCAGGACGAGGTTGTTGAAGTCATCGGGGCCGCGGTGCGCGATCCGCTTGCCCATGCGATCCAACAGATCGGCATCGAAGTCCCCCGCGAAGCCGGCGATGCCACACATCGGTCGCTCAGGCCGGCGCGCCGGTTCCGCCGCCGGCGCGGGCGAGCTCCGCCACGGCGATGGAGACGCGGCTCACTTCGAGGACTTCGTCCCACGGCATCGGGGAGGTGCCGCCCTTGCGTACGGCATCCGTGAAGGCGGTGAGGGCGTCCTTGTGGCCCTTGTCCTGGCGCCGCGAGCTCATGCCCCGGAAGCCCGGCCAGCCCCAGCCCTTGAGCGACTTCCAGTCGTTCAGCTGAAGCACGCGACCGCCCGCGAACGCTTCGATGCGCTCCTTGGGGAAGGCCCGGGAGCCGTTGCCGAGGTAGTGCAGCACGCCGAAGGAGCCGTCGGCGAAGGTCAGCGTGATCGTCGCCTTGTCTTCGGTGATGGCGAGGCCTCCGCCGGAGACGGCGCTGACCTGCCAGCCCGTGATGGGCTTGCCCACGAGGTAGCGGAGCAGGTCGACGAAGTGGCAGCCCTCACCCACGATCCGGCCTCCGCCGGCGGTGGGGTGGTGGACCCAGTGGTCCGCGTCGATGACGCCCGCGTTGATGGTCGCCACGAGCGACATGGGCTCCGCGATCGTGTCCAGCATCGACCGCATCTTCACCGCCATGGGGGCGAAGCGGCGGTTGAAGCCGACCATGAGCAGCGGCTGCTCGGCGCCATCGTGGGCCTCGACGACCGCGTCGAGCTGCTCCGTGGTGACCGCCAGCGGCTTCTCCACGTAGACCGCGCGTCCGGTGCTGAGCGCCCGGGCGGTGAGGTCGGCGTGGCTGTCGTGGCGGGTGGCCACGAGCACCGAGTCGATGGCCTCGTCGCCGAAGAGCACATCCAGATCGGTGGTCGCCCGCGCGAAGTTGAACTTGCGGGCGAGCTGGCCGCTGCTGACGCCGGTCCGCGAGGCGGTGGTGTGCAGCGTCATCGGCAGCTTGTCGAGGATCGGCACGAGCATGCGGGTGGCGAAGCTGCCGGCGCCGATGACGCCCAGCTGGCCTCGCCCGGCGGCCCGGCTGCGGGGGCCCGGCTGGTTGATCGTGCGCTGGACGAGGTCGTCGTCGCTCTTGGTGTCGGGCCCCTCGTAGCGGAGCAGGGCGCCGAGGATCGGCTCGTTGCGGCCGACCTTCTCGTACAGCTCGACGGCGTCGGTGAAGTCGTACCGGTGGGTGATCAGGCCGTCGACCTTGACCGCCCCGCTCTTCATGAGGCCGAGCACGGCCTCGAAGTTCCGGTTCTCCGTCCACCGCACGAAGCCCACCGGGTAGTCGTCGCCCGGCCCCTCGTACTGCGGATCGTAGCGGCCGGGGCCGTACGAGCAGGAGACCTGGAAGGTGAGCTCCTTGGTGTAGAAGTCCGCGCGATCGATGTTCAGACCGGTGACGCCGACCAGCACGATGCGGCCGCGCTGGCGGGACATCTGGGCGGCCTGGCGGATCGGATCGTCGCTCTTGGTCGCGACGGTCAGGATCACGGCGTCGGCGCCTCGGCCCTGGGTCGCGGCCATCGCCACGGCGATGGGATCTTCGCCCGCCGAGATGCAGACCGGAGTGGCGCCGAAGCCGGCGGCGAGCTCGCAGCGCTCAGCGTTCAGGTCGATGGCGAGGACCTCGCAGCCGGAGGCTTTGAGCATCTGCACCGCCAGCAGGCCGAGCGTGCCCAGCCCCATCACGGCGATGGTCTCGCCGATCGTCGGCTGCGCGAGCCGGATCCCCTGCAGCGCGATCGCGCCGAGCACGACCCAGGCGGCCTGCTCGTCGGTGACGTTGTCGGGAATGGGGGCGCAAAGCCGGCGGGGCACGAGCACCGCTTCGGCGTGGGGGCCGTTGGACATGACCCGGTCGCCGACGGCGATGTCGGTCACGCCCGCGCCCACCTCGAGCACGACGCCCGAGTTGCAGTAGCCAAGCGGGATCAGGCTGTCGAGCTTGCTCTGGACCGCCTCGAAGGTCGGCATGAGTCCGTCACTGCGGACTTTGTCCAGCACCTGGCGCACCCGCTCGGGGTTCTGCCGGGCCTTGTCGATGAGGCTTCCCTTGCCGAATTCGACCACGGAGCGCTCGGTGCCGACCGACAGGAGGCTCGCGCGGGTGCGGATCAGGACTTGGCCGGCTCCGACGCCGGGTGCGGGTACGTCAGCGAGAATCGTCTCTCCCGACTTGAGGTTCTGCATGATTTGACGCAAGAGGGGGGTGCCTCCGAAGGTTCATTGGCCGGCAGGAGGCCGGCGAGCCTACCATCCCTGGCAGGGGGCCGACCCGGCACCAGGGAAACTGCAAGATGGGCTCGCTACACTCCGTCCGCCAATGAGGATTCGTTACCTTTCTCAGTACTACCCTCCCGAACCGGGTGCGCCGGCCGCGCGGGTGTCCGGACTGAGCCGGTTCTGGGCCGCCCACGGGCACTCGGTGCAGGTCGTGACGGGCATGCCGAACCACCCCGATGGCGTGGTGCGGGAGGACTGGCGGGGGCTGTGGAAGTCCCGCGAGCAGGACCAGGGGGTCGAGATCCTGCGGAACTGGCTGCTCGCCATGCCGAACAAGTCGATGGCGCAGCGGCTGATCGGACAGGGCTCCTACGCGGTCTCGGCCTCGACGCTGGGGCGCGTGCGTTCGGCCAAGGCGGACGTCGTGATCGCGACCAGCCCGTCGATCTTCACCGGGTGGGCGGGTCTCACCCACCGGATCGGGTCGAAGGTCCCGATCGTGCTCGAAGTGCGCGACCTGTGGCCGCAACTGTTCATCGAGATGGGGATGATCACCAACCCCGTCGCCATCGCGTTGGCCTCGCGGATGGAGAAGAAGCTCTACACCAGCGCTGATCTCATCGTGACGGTCACCAACCGCTTCAAGGACATCATCGTCGGCCGCGGCATCCCCGAGGACCGGGTCGTCGTCATCCACAACGGCTTCGACCCCGACCACTTCGCCGAGGTGCCCGGAGAACGGGATGAGGTCCGCGCGCGCTGGGGGCTGCAGGACAAGTACGTCGTGTCGTACGTCGGCACCCACGGCCTGCTCCACCGCCTCGACTTCCTCCTGGATGTGGCCGAGCGGCTCAAGGACGATCCCCGCTTCCAGATCTTCTTCGTCGGCGATGGCGCCGAGCGCGCCAAGCTCGTCGCGGAGGCGGAGTCGCGAGGCCTCGGCAACGTCACCTTTGCCGGCTTGCTGCCCTACTCGGAAATTCGTGGCATTTACGCCGCATCGGACCTTTGCTATGTCCCGCTGCGGCCGCACCCGTTCCTCTTCGAGAACTTCGTTCCGAGCAAGATTTTCGAGATCCTCGGTGCCGGCCGACCCATCCTCGGCGCCGTGGGCGGTGAGGCTGCCGAAGTGATCGAGGAGAGCGGCTTGGGACGAGTGGTGCAACCGGGCGATGTCGACGCAATCACGGCTGCGGTTCGTGACATGGCGGACCATCCGTACGATGAGGCGGCGCGCCAGAAGGCCCGCGACTCCGTGAGCCGGTTCCGCCGCAACGATCTCGCGACGCGGTACATGGACCACTTGCAGGAGCTGGTCGAGGAGACCTCCCGATGAAGACTCCCGTCGCCGCGCTGATCATCGGGTTCTTCGTCGCCGTCTGGCTCACGCCGCTGGCCCGCGATTTCGCCCTGCGGGCCAACCTCGTCGACGACCCCAAGGAGGGGCGGCGGGTCAACAAGGTCCCGATCCCGCGCATCGGCGGCATCGCCATGGCCATCGCCGTGCTCGCGCCCATCGCCGGCCTCGCCGTGTACGAGAATGAGATCAGCGCGCTGATCTACGCCGACGCCCGGGGGGCGGTGACGCTGCTCCTGGGGGCGATCGCCGCGCTCGCGGTGGGGCTCGCCGACGACCTCTTCGACACCTCCGCGAAGCTCCGACTGGCGCTTCTGCTGGGCATCGCCTGGTTCGCCTGGATGGGCGGCCACCGGATCGACGTGCTGGACGTGCCGGGCTACGGAATCGTCGACCTGGGGCTGCTCAGCGCGCCGGTGACGATGCTCTGGATCGCCGGGGTGATGGTCGCATTCAACTTCATCGACGGGCTCGACGGGCTCGCCGCGGGGATCGCGCTGATCGCGAGCCTCACCATGTTCGCGCTGGCCTACCTGGAGGCGAACGTGCTGTGGATGACCTGGACGGGCGCCATGGTGGGCGCGCTGCTGGGCTTCCTGGTGTTCAACTTCAACCCCGCGTCGATCTTCATGGGGGACTCGGGATCCAACTTCCTGGGCTTCCTGATGGGCGTGGTCGCCCTCGGAACGAGCCGCAAGGAGACCACCGCGGTCGCCATCTTCCTCCCCATGGTGCTCGTGGGGCTGTCGCTGCTGGACCTGTCGCTGACCATCCTGCGTCGGGCCTTCCTCCGGGAGGGCCTGTTCATGAGCGAGCGGGGCCACCTGCACCACCGGCTCCTGGACCTGGGCCTGAGCCACCGCCGCGCGGTGCTCGCCCTCTGGGGCACCGCCACCACGCTATGCGTCGCCGGACTGGTCATGGTCGTCGGCGTGCCGGGCTCGCAGATCATCGCCATCTCGCTGCTGACGGCGGTGGTGTTCACCCTCATCTTCAAGACCGGCTACGTGCGGCCCGATGACCTGATGTCGATGTGGCAGCGGGGCAAGGACAACCAGGCCCGCATGAGCGCGCTGGCCGAGCTGTCCACCGATATCGCCCGGGAGGCCCCGGCGGAGGCGGCCCGCACCGGCCGGCTCGCCATCGCCCTGGAGCGCCTCACCAACGAGAGCGGGATCAGCGGCGCTGTCTACGTGCGGGACGGCCAGGAGATGGTCGTGGGCGACTACGAGCAAGACGCCAAGGGGGTGCGCGCCACGCTGCCCCTGGTCGTGGCCGAGAACGGTCCCGCGGACGACGGAGCCGAGGTGGTGTTTCTGTGGAAGGGGCGCACCTCAGGCCCCACCAAGCGGGAGGTCGAGACCCTGCGGGGCCTGCTCGCCGACCTCTCCGAGAAGGTCTGATCGAACCGATGTCTGTGATTACGCGCTGGATGGATCGGGTGCTCTACCCCGACCACGCGGACAACTGGGACGACACCGCGTTTCGCGGCCTGATCCTCAGTGAACTCAAGCCGGAGATGCACGTCCTGGACGTCGGCGCCGGCGCCGGGATCGTGACCCAGCTGAACTTCCACGGGCGGGTCGCGCGCATCTGCGGCCTCGATCCGGACGAGCGGGTGACGACCAACCCGAACCTCGACGAGGGTCGGGTCGGGTTCGCCGAGAAGATCCCCTGGGAGGACGAGTCCTTCGACCTCGCCTTCAGCGACAACGTGCTCGAGCACCTGGAGAACCCCAAAGCGGTCTTCAAGGAGGTCGCGCGGGTGCTCAAGCCGGGCGGTCGGCTGCTGGTCAAGACGACCAACAAGCGGCACTACATGCCCGTCATCGCGCGCCTGACGCCTCACGGGTTCCACAAGTTCTACAACTCGCTGCGGGGCCGCGACCCCGAGGATACGTTCCCCACGACGTACCGCGTCAACACCGGTGAGGACATGCACCGGTGCGCCCGCGCCTCGGGACTCGAAGTGACTGAGGTCAAGCTGATCGAGGGCCGGCCCGAGTACCTGCGGCTCACCGCCGCGACCTACCTGGCGGGCTTCGCGTTCGAGCGGGTGGTCAACCGGTTCGAGGTGCTCGCCCCGTACCGCATCGTCCTCATGGCGACGATGGCGAAGGCCTGAGTCTCCCGGTGGTGTCGCTGGACGCGCTCGGACCGCGCCTGCGCGCCGGCCGCCACTACCGCCCCCGCCAGCTGGCCGCCTACGTCTGGGACCGCGGAGTGCGGCTGCTGGAGAGCGCCTCCCCCGTCGACCCACGCCGCGCGACCCGCCTCCTGAGCCCCCGGTACGACCCCGATCGAGGCGTGCTCGCGTCGTGGGGGGGCCGTCCGGGAGCGATCGCGCTGGCCCCCAGCTGGCGTCCCGAGGTGCACGGCGACCCCCGGCAGGGGGTCTATCGCTTCCAGGAGGTCGAGGCGGTGTTCGGGGATCGGGTCGACTGGGAGGCCCCCGCGCAGTCCAAGCTCTGGCGCTTCCACCTGCACTACTTCGATGGGGCTGCGGCGCTCGCTGCGTCCGATCCCGAAGGCGACTGGCAGGGCTGGCTGGCGGCGGTGCTCGAGGACCACTGGGAGCGCTGTCGACCGGGGCAGGGGTACGGCTGGCAGGCGTTCCCCCTGGCGTGCCGGCAGGCCAACCTGCTCCGCATCTGGGCGGTGTTGGAGTCGGTCGGCGGCATCGATCCGGCGCTGCTGAAGCAGCTCGCCCGCCACACCCGGGTGGGCTTCCACTACCTGCGCCTTCGGCTCGAGCAGCACCTCCAGGGGAACCACCTCCTCAAGGAGCTCGCGGTGCTGGTCACCTCGGCCCAGGTGTGGGCCGAGCCGGCGCTCCGTCGACATTTGACCCAGCGCCTGAGGCGGGAGATCGAGGTGCAGTTCCTCGCCGGGGGAGGCCATGAGGAGCGCTCCCTGCGGTACCACCTGGACTGCCTTCGGGACCTCGCCGAGGTCCGGGCCGCGCTCGGATCGGAGACGCCCTCGTGGCTCGACCGGGCGACCCGTCGGGGGCTCGACTTCGCCGCCGCCCTGGAGCACCCCGACGGCCAGGTGCCGCTGTTCAACGACGCCGAGCTGGGCATGGCCCACCCCCGGGCCTCCCTGTCCGAGCTCGTCGGCCATGTCGCCCCGGGCGGCGAAGGGCTCCGGCGGTTCGACGCCGAGGGGTACGTCGTCGCGCGCTCGGCCCGCAGCCACCTCGTCGTCGACTGCGGCCCCGTCGCGCCCGATCACCAGCCCGCCCACTCGCACTGCGACATCCTCAGCTTCGAGCTCTCCATCGACGGACAGCGGATCGTCGGCAACCGGGGCACGTTGGCCTACGGCGGCGGTCCGGACCGGGCCCTCAGCCGCACCACGGCGTCCCACAACACCCTCCAGATCGGGGATCACGAGCAGGTCGAGGTCTGGAGCGCGTTTCGGCTGGGGTGGCGCCGCGCGCCGGAGATCGTGGTCGCCCAGGACGGTCCTCCTCCGCGCATCGAGGGACGCTTCCTGTGGCACCCGGACGTCGGCGCCGAGCATCGGCGGACCTTCCGGCTGACGGACGCCGCCGCCCTTCGGGTCGACGACGAGGTGCGCTTTTCGAAGGGGCCCCAGCCCGTCGCCGCCCGGCTGCATCTGCCCGACGCGGAGCTGGTCGAAGCGTCGGCCGATCAGGTGCTGGCGCGCACCGGCGGGGTGACGGTGCGCATCGGCGTCGAGGGGGCGGCCCTGGAGGCCGAGCCGTGCGATTGGTTCCCCCGAATGGGGGTGCGACGGCCCGGGTTGCGGGTGGTCGTGAGGCCGCCGGCCGGGGGGGCGGAGCTTCGGTTCACGACGACGGTCGAGGCGGTCAGCGCTTGAGCTGAGCGAGGAGCCGTTCGTGTTCGTCGGTGAGGGCGAACAGGGAGCGGTCTGCAGCCTCCATGTTGGCCGACCAGCGGGCCAGGTCGTCATCGGTGATGGCGCGCAGCTGAGCCATCGCGTCGTCCGCCTTGGAGATGTCGAGCACCAGACCGAGGTCGTGGTCCCGAACGACGGTGGAGTCGTCCTTGCCCTCCTGGCCGATCAGCGGCGTCTGGTACCAGCCCGCCTGGTAGAGGCGGTTGCTCCGCGCCCAGCCCCAGTTCTCGTAGGGGCGGAGCAGGTCGTGGTGGACCATCCAGCAGACATCCACCGACGCGAACATGCCGGGCAGATCGTCGGGCACGCGGTAGCGGCCCCCGAAGCTGATGTTGTCGAACGTCTCGGCCTCTTTGGGGATCTGCTGGAGCTGGTCGAAGGGCACCCCCCGCAGCTCGATCTGCACGGCGTCGCCGGCGGTCCGGGCGAGATCCTTGAGCACCGCCCAGGACTGCTGGCAGCGCAGCAGCCCGAACCAACCGATGCGCAGGGGCGTTCCCGGCTCGCGGGGAGGCCGCGGCAGCGGGGGCAGGGTGACGTCGCCGTCGACCTTGTTCTCGATGATGAACGTGCGCAGATCCCGCAGCCCCTGGACCTCCCGGTAGAAGCGATCGACGTAGGGGGGCGATGTGGCCACGAGGGTCACGTCCCCCCGCAAGAGCCGGCGCTCGAACCGCCGGGCCGCCCGGGCGGCGTGTCCGTCCCCGAGCAGACCGTTGGGGATGTCGCCGACCTCCGACACGATCGTCGGAGTTCGCGTCCCCACCGTGGCTGCCTTCACGAGGCCGATCAGGTCGGTGCCGAAGGTGTAGACGACGTCGCTGGCCGAGGCCGCCGCGCGGATCTCGCGGAGCGCCCTGGCGTACACCCCGAGCCGCTTGACGTACTCCTCGTTGGCGATGACGCCGAGCCGCTCGACCGGCCCGTCGGGGTCGCCCAGTTGGCCTTCCCGCTCGAACGCGAGCACGCGCACGTCGGCTCCCAGCCGCTTGATCGCGCGGATGCGCTTGCGGTGCCGGGGGTGGCCGAGCGTCGGCAGCAGAAAGGTGATGCGCATCGGAGACCTAGCTGGCGGCGTGGACGATCTGAAGCGGACGGTCCATCGGCGCCGCCTGCTGTTGGGGTACCGCCCAGTACGCTCCGGCGGCGATGATCGGGGCCCAGAACGCCCAGCCGCTTACCTGGGCCAGCCCCGTCGCCCCGGTGGATAGCAGGAAGATCGGCCAGTTGGCGGCCCAGAAGATGATCACGCTGGCCCGGAATCGGCCCGCGGAGGAGTGCATGGCCCCTCGGATCGCGACCCACATGGCGAGCAGGAAGAGCAGCGTCCCGGGGATGCCCGTGGTGACCGTGTACTCGAGCAGGGCGGCGTGGGAGGCGTGTTCGCCGACCAACCGCTGGGTGTAGCGCTCGTCCATCGTGGCGTAGTTGCCGTACCCGACGCCGAAGATGGGCCGGCGCCCCAGCGACCGGATGTACGTGCCCCACACCACCTGACGGACCTCGACGCGGTTGGCGCTGACGTTGTCGGCGGTCTCGGTCATGCGGAGGATCTGGGTTCGCCCCACGTCGGTCATGGCGAGGCCGGCTGCGAGGATGACGACGCCGACGGCCCCGACTCCGATCTGCGACCACTGGCGCCGGGAGTAGTGCTTGCTCCGGAAGGCGGTCGACACGGTCAGGTAGCCCAGCCCGCTGAACACCCCCACGAAGCCGGAGCGTGCGCCGGAGGCGAGGCCGGCGATGGAGCAGAGCAGGACCATCGGGAAGAACCACCAGGCGCTGCGTCCGCGTCGCGACAGTTCGGCGTACCCAAGCGTGGCCCCGAGTCCCAGGCAAGCCACCTGGGCGAGGTCGTTGGGCGCGCTGAGGAGACCGCGGAACCCGACCCCGACGGCGCCGAGCACCATCCGGTCGGCGCGGGCGATGGGCGCGCCGACGAGGACCATCAGCATCGAGATGGACAGCACAACGGCGAGGCCGACGATCAACCAGCCCAGCCAGCGCCGCCAGAACTCCGCGGGGTCCTGGAAGCCGGACACGGCGATCGCGAGGATCACGATGAGGAGTGCCAGCGCGATCACGTGGAAGATGGCGTTGCCGGGCACCGGGCACATCAACCCCGAGACGACCGCCCACCCGAGGTAGAGCAGCACGAACTGGCTGGAGGCGCGGCCGGTGCCGTGAAACAGCCGGGTGCCGCGGAACAGCAGAAACAGCCCTCCCACGGCCAGCACCAGGGGGATCCGGACCTTCTGGAAGATGCCCCCGAGCGGATCGTTCAGGAGGGTGTAGCGGAGGAGGTTCTCGTAGTTCAGGAAGACGACGACGAGCAGGATGACCTCGCGCTCGGGGCGGCGTAGGACCAGCGGGACCACGACGAGCACGACCGCGCCGATCAGCAGCAACGGGAGCCCCACGAACAACGGCTGAGCCGCCAGCACCAGGCCGGCGAGGGCCGATGCCGCCACGATGGCCGCGAGGATCAATCCCTTGCGGAGGGCGCTGTCGTCTCGGGTCATGAAGCCTACCGGGGGGTGCGTCGCTGCCGGCGGAAGAGGCCGAGGGCGAGGAGCAGCCAGGCCGCCGAGGACGAGGTGCGGGCGTCTGCCGCCGAGCAGTCGCAACCCCCGTCGACGTCGTCGTCGTCGTCGTCGTCGTCGTCGTCGTCGTCGTCGCCGCAGAGCACGTCGCCGCCGTCGCAGTTCTGGTCGATGCCGTCGTCGCACACCTCCTCGGCGCCGGGGAAGACGTCGGGGTCGTCGTCGGCGCAGTCCTCGCAGGACAGGAAGCCGTCCTCGTCTACGTCGACTTCGCCCGCGGGGTCCGCGTCGGGGGCGCCGGAGCAGTCGTTGTCGATGCCATCGCAGAGCTCTTTGTTGCCTTCGAAGCGGAGCGGGTCGTCGTCGTCGCAGTCCCCGCCGCAGAGGGTCACGCCGTCGTCGTCGTTGTCGCCGTCGGACGGGATCACGAGGGACGCGCTGGCGTGCAGGTCCCCGCCGACGTAGCCCTCCACGAGGATCTCGACGAGCCCGCCGATGAGCGGGATGTCGACCTCGGCGGACCAGGTGCCGTCCGAGGCCGGGACCACGCCCTCGACCTGGAGGAGGCCGGCGACCGAGACGTCGAGGGTGTCGATGTTGCGCGACGTGCCGCTGACCTCGACGGCCTCCCCGGTGATGCAGTCGCCCGGCTCGGGGGCGAGGATCTCGATGGCGACGCCGAGGCCGTCGACCACCAGCGCGGAGCCGTCGGAGATGGAGACGAGCAACTCGTCGATGCCGTCCCCGTCGACGTCGCCGGCGCTGAGGTTGGCGACCGGCTGGCCGACGAAGGTGCCCCACTCGACGGTGGGCGTGCCTTCGGCTTCGGTGACGTTGACCGCGTAGAGGTAGCCGGACCGGGAGCCGACGACCGCCTCCTCTTCGCCGTCGCCGTCGATGTCCATCACCAGCAGCGCCGACAGGGGCTGGATGACGGCGTCGTTGGACTCATCCAGGGCGCCGTCGGAGAGGCGGCCGGGGAACGCTTCCAGCAGGGTGCCGTCGACGCCGGAGACGCGAGCGAGGCACCCATCCGAGGAGATCCAGACGACGTCGAGCACGCCGTCGTCGTCGAGGTTCGCCAGCGCGATCGACTGGGCCACGTCGGCGGGCGGCGGGAGATCGGAGATGGCGGGCCAGTACTCCCCGAGCGTCGGCGCGATGCTCAGCGCGATGATCTGCTGGAAGGCGAACTGCTGGCTCGTGGCGGCGATCAGCTCGGGCGTGCCGTCTCCGTCGAGATCGGTCCATGCGCCGCGGGAGATGTTCCGCGCGGCGAGGTACTCGGCCTCGGGGGCGGCGGCACCGGTCTCCCAGACGTCCAGGTGGCGGCGGCCGGCCCGCACGATGTCGAGCACGCCGTCGGTGCTTCCGAGGCCTCCATCGCCCACCAGATCGATGGCCAGGGGCGGGGAGTGGTAGGCCTCGCGGTTGGAGATCGCCTGCTCCATCAGCACGCCGCCGTCTGTCCCGTCCAGGGCGAGCAGGTAGCTGGCGCCGAAGTTCCGCACGTCGACGATGAGGTCGTCGACGCCGTCGCCGGTGAGGTCGGCGACGACGGGGAGGAGCTCCGAGAAGAGGCCGTAGCTGACCAGGTCCGGGGATGCGGTGTAGGTCCACTGCAGGGGGAAGGCGGGGGTGCCGTCGAAGCTGTGGCAGACGATCTCGAAGCCGCCGTCGGGCAGGTTCGTGTAGCCCAGCAATTCGAGGTTTCCGTCCCCGTCGAGGTCGTCCGCGAGCAGGAGCTGATCGCCCACCCGAACGTCCGCGTCCGCGCCCGAGGCGGGGGGGGGGCTCGACCAGAACACGTGCCCGTCGACGATGCCCGTGGCGGCCGTCTCGGCGCTCCCGAGTACGGCGGACTGCCACTGCGGCTGGGCCTGCGAGGCCGGTTCGTAAGCGTCCGCGAGCGCGGTCAGCTCCCCGGTGTAGGGGCGGAGGTTGGTCCCCCCGAGGTCGATCAGGACGAGGTCCTCGGTGTCGCTGAAGGAGGAGACGTCGTCCTCCTCGGTCAGGGTCAGCGAGGCCGCTTCGGTGATGCTGTCGACGCCGTCGAACTGCACCAGGGCGAGGTCGTCATCGCGCCACAGGAACAGACCGCCGCCCGCGGCCTCGGTCCGGTTCATGAGGTCCAGGCTGGGGAATCGGTTGTCGTTGAACCGCTCCGGGAACCGAAGCATCCGGTGGTCCGGGGCGGTCCACGCCAGCTCGAGGGTGCAGCCGGGGTCGCACACCAGCTCCCGGCCCTCGAGGGTGCCGTCCGAGAAGGTCCAGTCGGTGGTCGTCTGGAGCACGATCTCGGGGACGCCGTCGCCGTCCAAGTCCGTCGTGCCGTAGGCGTAGACGTCGTTCAACGAGGTCTGCAGCGCCCCCGTCGCGGCGTCGTAGATGCCGAACGCGAAGCCGTCCGCGTTGGCCAATCCGTCGTCAACGGCGGCGCCCGCGCGGTCCACCTCGTCGGTGCCGGCGTTGAACAGGTTGATCAGCACGTCCACGGTGCCGTCGCCGTTCAGGTCCGCCGGCTCCTCGTTGGTGGTCGACGGCTTGGTGGCGTTTCCGGCGGGCGTGTAGTCGTAGAACCACCGGGGCAGGGCGGCGCTGTCGGGCGTGCCCGAGGCGAGCCCATCTTCGAGCGAGAACAGACCGAAACCGCTGTCGTGGGCGGGGTGGTTGAAGACGCTGAGGACCTCGTCGGTGCCGTCGCCGTCCGAGTCCAGGTCGAGGGGGAGGGGGAAGGCCCGGTTGAACCAGATCGACTCGAAGAGGCCGACGTGGCAGAGGCAGAAGATCCCGTCGAAGTCATCGCAGGAGGCGCCCGCGTCGGTGTTGGCGCAGACGCGCTGGACGTCGAGGTCGTAGCCCTGGCCGACGGCGATCTCGTAGCCCGGGAGGTCGGGGAGGAAATCGCCCGCGGAGAACCGGTTGTTGGTCACGTCCGCGCCCGCGAGGGTGCCGACCGCGACCCGCGGGATCTTGTCCGGGTAGGACCAGTCCACGGCGTAGATCTCGGGGGTTCCCTGCAGCGCCGGTCCGAAGACCGCTTCGAGCGCCCCGTCGCCGTCGATGTCGGCCACATCGAGCTCTCGGAGGAAGGCGCCCGAGCTGAGGGCGAGCTCGTTGTAGGACCAGAGCACGCCACCGGTCTCGACGTCGATGAGGTGGATTCCCCCGCCGATGCGCTGGTCCACCACGAGGATCTCCGTCTCCGCGCCGAGGCCGTAGGCATCGAGGGTGCCCCAGATGGCGCTGACCCCGATCTGGGGGGTCGTCCACACGACGTCGCCGGTGTCGACCCGGAAGGCGGCCACGCGCTGGCGGTGAGCCGCGATGATCTCGGGAACGCCGTCGCCGTCCACGTCCACGAGCGTGCCGACGTCGAACGACGTTTCGTCCAGTTGCACCCGCCACGCCACCCCCGGCAGCTCCGCGGGGTCCGACGAGATGGCACCCACGGCCGTGGTGCGCGAGGCCCCGGTGGGATCGTGGCCCGCGTAGGGCCAGTCCCCGGCGAAGGCGCTCGCGGGGAGGGTGGCGGACAGGAGAAGGATGGGGAGGAGAGCCCGGTGGGTCATGTCAGTCTGCTCCTTGGCCCGAGTCGGGCGAAGACGGCCCTCCGAGCTCGTGGCTGAGCGCCTGGAATCGAGGGTCGGCACCGTGAATATAGGAAAGGGCCTGAAGCCGCGCCAATGAGTCTGCCGTGCGCCCCAGTTCGTGCAGGAGACGCACCTCGTCCAGCGCCGCGTCCAGCAGCAGCGGGGCTGCGCGCTCGGCTCGGGCAAGCAGCTCGAGCGCCTCTTCGTGGCTGCCGGCGGCCCGCTCCAGTCGGGCCTCCAGGCGGAGGCTCTCAGCCACCACCGCGGCGGTCGGATCGTTCCGGGCGCTGCGCAACGCCCGGCGTGCCTCGGCGGGCCGCTCCAGCTCGACGAGCCAGCCCCCCAGCAGCAGCCACATCGGACCCTGGCGCCCGGGGAAGCCGTCCAGCACCGGGGTCAGGTACGCCACCGCCAGTTCGGTGTCCCCGGCCTTGTGCACGACGCGGGCCATGAGGTGACGGACGTAGGGGGTCAGATCGTCGCGGTCGGCGAGGCCGCGGATCAGCTCGATCGCCTCGGCACCCCGTCCTTCCTGCCCCAGCGCCCAGGCGTGCACGAGGATGGCGAGCTGGATGTCGGGCCGGGTCGCGTACGCCTCGTGGGCGACGTCGCGGGCGCGGGGGTCGCCCAAAACCAGTCCGAAGAGGGCGATCCAGGGGTCCTGCTCGGGCTCGCCGGGGGTGCGCAGGCGGGCCAGCGCGTCGGGGTCTTCGTACGCCGCGGAGACCTCTTCGACGACCTGGCGGCCTGTGCCCAGCAGATCAGCGCGAAGGGCCAGCCGGTACTCCCCGAGCCCCTGGCGGGGGCTCCCGAAGCTGCGCAGCAGCCGGGCCGCGAGCAGGTGGGGATCGGGCTGCCGGGGGGCCAGGAGCATGGCTCGGTTGGTCCACCGCAGGGCCAACGAGAGGTCCTCCCGGGCGGCCGCGGCGCGGGCCAACTCCAACGCGAGGTACCAGTTCGAAGGGTGGGACGCCCACAGCGCCTCGGCCGCCTCCTGGAACGCGTCACCCTGGGGGTCGGCGTCACGAACCTGGGCGTCGAACGCCCCCTGGGCCTTCCACGACCCCACCTGGGGGAGGGCAATCAGCGCGGCGAGGGCGACGGCCGCGCCGGCGGTCCCCCACCGGGCCTTCGTCCAGCTCGTGCGGCCCCCGGGGGAGGAGAGGATCACGAGGAGCACCGCCGTCAGCAGCACGGCCCCCCCGTCGAGGGAGAAGTCGAACAGCTCGTGCGCGGCGAGTCCGACCAGCGCAGCCGCGGCGGGGACCCGTCCCCGGTGGCGGAGGGCGCCTCGGATGCAGCCGGCGAGCACCGCGAGCAGGAGCAGGAAGATGGCAGAGCCGACGATCACGCCGTGATCGACGAGGAGCTGCAGGGGGAGGACCTCGACCTGCGCGAAGACGACGCGGCCGGCGGTCTCCTGGAAGCGGGGGAACACGTCGCCGAAGGCGCCCCGGCCGACGCCCGCCCAGCGGTGCGCGTCGACGACGTCCAACACTTGAGGGAGGTTGCCGAGCCGCGGTTCGGTGTCCGTCAGTTCCCGCGCGAGGCCGGTGTCGGGCGACTCGAAGTCCGGGCTCAGGCGGTCGACCTGAAGGGCGGCGAGGGCCAGCACGATCGTCACCCCCACGGCGCCGACGGCGGTCGTTCGGCGCGAGCTCCTGCCCGAGTGGTAGGCGGTGAGGGCGACGAGGGTGACCAGCCCGACGGCGGCGCCCAGCGCCCCGCCCCGAGACTGGGTCTCCACCAGCGCGAGGGTCGCGGCGGCGGCGGCGACGATGCCGAGGATGCGAATGCTGGCCGATGCCTCACGCCGCAGGAGCAGCCCGATCGCGAGCACGAGCACGATGCCGAGCCAGGCGCCGAAGTGGTTCGGGTTGATGAACGTGGCGCGGAAGTCGGTGGGGAAGCCCCAGTTCGGTCGGTAGATCCCCATCACCGTCTCGGCGCCGACGGCCGTCTGTACCAGCGCGGCGGTGATCGAGACGACCCCGGAGAGCACCAGGATCACCGAGGCACGCGAGTTCCCGAAGGACCGTCGCCGGGCCGCGCAAGCGAGCGCGAACGTAGCCGCAGTGCCCCACTTGGTCAGCTGGAACAGCCCTCCCCCGGGGGTCTGGTGGAGCGATCTCCAGGACTCCGAGGGAGCGCCGCCGACCGGGCCGAGGGCCCAGAGCTCGGCCGCTTTCGGCGACAGCGCCGCGACCAGCGACGGAGGCAGGGGGAGCACCGACAGCAGCAAAGCCGCCCCGGTCAGCGCCGCGAGGGCGGTCGGGAGCACCGGCGGAGAGCCGGTCCGAACGGTGGACTGGGATGCCGCCACGAGCGCCGCGGCGGACAACACCCAGGCGCCCAGCCAGGCCGCGGGGTGCACCACCGCGACGGCCAGAGGGGCCGACAGCAGGATCGCAATGAGCAGACCGTTGGCCGCCGTCCCCCACCGATCGCGGGTCTCGCCCGAAGCCGACATCATCGCTTCAGCTTCCCGGCGATCTTGCCCAGCAGGTCCATCCCCAGCTGCTCGACCTGTCGGACCTCGCGGATCTTCAGCACCCGCGCGAGCCCCACGTACGCGAGGGCGTAGGTGCCGGTGCCGAGGCTGAGGCCCAGGAAGAGCCGCAGATCACCGGCCCCCGGGGCGTAGCCGCCGAGGAGGTAGAGGACGCCCGCGCCGGCCACCAGGGGCAGGCTCGCGCCGATGGCGAGGCGGACGAGGAAGCCGCTGATGCCGTCCCACTGGAAGCCGAGCTTGATGCGGGCGCGGCGCATCAGCCACAGCATCGCGGTGACGTCGGCGGTGGCGCGCACGAGCGCGAGCCCGATGGCCCCGGTCTTCAACGCGAACGGGAACAGGCAGAGGCAGACGGTGACGCCGATGCCCCCGGCGAGGTTCGGGGAGACGAGGTCGCCCTTGCCGTAGAAGGCGGTCGCGAAGACGTTCTGGGTGATGCGCGAGGCGGCCGAGGGGAGCAGGCAGACCAACAGCAGGCCGGTCAGGCGGGCGGCTTCGTCGTCGAAGGCGCCCCGGCCGAACAGCAGCCGGATGATCGGGACGTGGGTGGCGGCCATGAACAGCAGCATCGGGATGAGCACGGCGAACGCCACGCGGGCGGCCTTCTGACTCATCCGACTGACCGCTTCGGTGTCGTCCTCCTGGTACCGCTCCGCCATCGTCGGCAGCAGCGTCGTCATCATCACCGGCATGGTGATCGCCATCGGCAGCTGCATCACCCGCTCGGCGAGGCTGTAGCAGGTGAGGTAGCCGCCCGGCAGTGCCGCGAAGAAGACGCGGTTGACGAAGGACATCACGTAGCCGCCGTTGTGGCCGACCATGGTGGTGCCGCCCGACAGCGCGAGGATGCGCGTGCCCTCCGGCATGCGGCTCAGGTTGGGCTTCAGCGGGATGCGCTGGCGGATGGGGTACGACACGACGAGCGCGCCCATCACTGCGGCCCCGCCCGTCACGCCCACCGCCGTCGACAGGATGCCGAGGCTCTTCGAGGCTGCCAGCAACCCGACGATCATCCCGGCGTTGATGGCCAACTGCGCGGCCTCGGGGAGGCGGAAGTGACCCCGCGCCCGGGCCACCGCCATGTAGACGCCCGTCACCCCCGCGATCAGCATGATCGGGAGCGTCCACCGGAGCATCGTGGCGGTGAGGGCCTGCGCTTCGGCGTCGAACTCGCTGCCCACGAGGCGGGCCAACGGCTCGGCCCAGACGCCGGTAGCGAGGGTCACCGGGGTGGCGATGGCGATCACCACGAGGATGATTCCGCCCAGCAGCGTGGAGACGCCCTTGTCCCCCCGCGCCTTGTGCTCAGCCAGGTAGCGGGGCACCAGCACGTTGCTGACCCCGGTCATCATCAACAGCGCGAGCTGAATCCAGACGGGGAAGACGAGGTTGAAGACGTCAGCTTCTCGGCTGGCCCCGAAGAGGCCGGCGATCAGCCCGTCCCGACCGAAGGCGAGGAGCTTCGCCACCAGGCTGATGATCACCAGCACCAGCGCGGTGCTGCCCACCTGCCTGAGGGAGTCTTTGGCCATGGATCGGTTGGCGGCTCGCTCTAGATGTCGGCGCCGCCGTTGGAGGCGCGTCGGCGTCGTCGGCCGCGCTCGCCCGTCTCCCCCTCGGAGTCACTGTAGTAGTGATAGTAGTTGTAGGCGTAGTAGCCGTAGCCACGCTGCAGCAGGTCGACCTGGTTCAGGATGACCCCGGTCGGCTCCACGTTGATGCCACGCAGCGCGCGCAGCGTGTCCCGCAGGGGACGACGGTCGGTGTACCCGATGCGCGCCACCAGCAACGTCGCGTCCGTCTTCTGCGCGAGGATCCGCGAGTCCGTCACGGCCAGCGTCGGCGGCGAGTCCAGCACGAGGTAGTCGTACCGCTCCTGGAGCCGGTCCAGCAGGGCATCGAACGCGTTGCTGCCCAGCTGCTCGGCCGGATCGGGGGGCGGGGGACCGCAGGGGAGGATGTCCAACCCGGGGATGTCGGTGGCGTGCAGCGCCTCTTCGAGCTCACACTCACCGGCCAGCAGGTTGGCCACGCCGTTGACGGCGCCGAGTTTGAAGATGCGGTGCATCCGGGGCCGCCGCATGTCGGTGTCGATGGGGAGGACCCGGTTGCCCGCCAGGGCCATCGTCGCCCCGA
>PVBE010231789.1_pt1 | contig 23710 bp, 25 predicted proteins | sample 1631181 | NCBI WGS metagenome assembly PVBE01 (sample SAMN08397723, study PRJNA350692) | Marine metagenome, whole genome shotgun sequencing project. | isolation source: water | place: Pacific Ocean | collected 2012-04 | reverse complement strand
CCGCCGTGCGGCGAGGGCCTGAGGAAATCGACCTCCGCCCCCGCCACCAGCTCGAGCCCGGGCCGCGGTTTTTCCACGATGAAGCCGGAGAAGCGCTTGAGACCGTCGGTCTCGCCCGTCACCGCGACGACGACGAAGAGATCGGCGATGGGCCCGTTGGTCAGGTAGGTCTTCTCGCCCTCCAGAACATAGCCGTCGCCCGCCACCGTGGCCCGCGTCTCCAGCCGCTTGGGGCTGCCGCCCATGCCGGGCTCGGAGACGGCCAGCGAGACGGCCAGGCGGCCGGCCGCCAGTTCGGGCAGATAACGTTTCTTTTGATCCTCACTGCCCAGCCGCTCCAATACATAATGCCCGACCAAATTCTGCACCGACCACGACAGCACGATACCCAGGTTGCGGCCCTGCTCGACCAGGGCGGCGCCGGCCTCGATCAGGGCCTGGGCATCGCCGCCAGAGCCACCATGGGCCGGCGAAATCCCCATCCCCAGCAATCCCGCCTGGCCCATGGCGCGCCACAGATCGTGGGGAAAAGCCGGATCCGCCCCCAGCCCCGGCCGCGAGGCGATGTGGTCGACGGCAAAGCGTTCGATCTCGGCAAGCGCGGGCACGGCATTCTTCTCCGACTGGTGCGATCCGGTGCAACCGTAGCATGCCCGCGACAAGGCCGCAGGGTTCGGGCTATCGTGGCGTCAATTCGCAGCCAACCGGGCAGCAGAAACGGAACCAGCGATGGACTTCACGCTCAACGAAACGCAGGCCGAGATCCAGGCCGCCGTGGCCAAGATCTGTGCCGCCTATGATCTCGACTATTGGCTCGACCATGACCGCACGGGGGAGTTTCCCGCCGATTTCGTCAAGGACCTGACGGAGGCGGGCTGGATCGGCATCGCCATGCCCGAGGCCCATGGCGGTGCCGGCCTGGGGGTCATCGAGGCCACCGTGATGATGCAGACCATCGCCCAGTCGGGGGCCGGCTTCAGCGGTGCCTCGGCCGTGCATCTCAACATCTTCGGCCCCAATCCCATTGTCGTACACGGCTCCGACGAACAGAAGGAACGCTGGCTGCCGCGCCTCATCAAGGGCCAGGACCGCACCTGTTTTTCCGTCACCGAGCCCAACTCCGGCCTCGATACCGGCAAACTTCAGACCCGGGCCGAACGTCAGGGCTCGCACTTCATCACCAATGGCCGCAAGGTCTTTACCTCGGGCGCCCAGCGGGCCAACAAGATCCTGCTGCTGGCCCGCAGCATACCCTTGGACCAGACCCCCAACCCGCTGGACGGGCTTTCGCTCTTCTATACCGACCTCGATCGCGACTACATCGAGGTGCGCGAGATCGAAAAGATGGGCCGCAAGGCCGTCGATACCAACATGCTGTTCATCGACGGTCTGCCGATCCCCGAGGACGACCTGATCGGCGAGGAGGGCAAGGGGTTCCGCTACCTCTTGGAGGGCTTCAACCCGGAACGCATTCTGGTGGGCGCCGAGGCCGTGGGTCTGGGCCGCATCGCGCTGCAGCGTGCCGCCACGTACGCCGGCGAGCGCGTGGTCTTCGGCCGCCCCATCGGCCAGAATCAGGGCATCCAGCATCCCCTGGCCGCCAGTTGGGCCGAACTCGAGGCGGCCAATTTGATGGTCTTCAAGGCGGCAGCACTTTATGACGCCGGCCAGCCCTGCGCCGCCGAAGCCAACGCCGCCAAGTACCTCGGCGCCGAAGCCGGCTTCCGCGCCTGCGAACGCGCCATCATGAGCCACGGCGGCATGGGGTATGCCAAGGAGTACCACGTCGAGCGCTTCATGCGGGAGATCTTCATCGCCCGCATCGCGCCGGTGAGCCGCGAGCTGATTCTCAGCTTCATCGCCGAGCGTGTGCTGGGGCTGCCGAAGTCCTACTAGGGCCGCTCGCTCTCTCAGGCGCCCATCACGTGCGCCCGGATGGTCTCGTTCTCGGCCTCGAGTTCAGGCAGCCGGTTGTTGACCACGTCGCGCATGCTGATGACGCCGACCAGGGCGCCGGCGCTGTCGGTGACGACGATCGAGCCGATGCGGCGGGCGGCCAGCATCTCGGCCGCCTGGGCAACGGTGGCCTCGGGTGAGATGGAAACGATGCCTTCCGGCTTGGCTTTGAGGATAGCTGCTACATACATATATGCTACCTCGTAGTTCATTTTTATAAGCCGATTATAGCATGTTATGAGTTAATTTGGAAAGATTCCTATTTGCGATAAAGACCCCGTTCTGGGCCGCCACCTGGCGCCTGGCGGGACAAATGAAAACGGACCCCGCCCGGTAAGGCGGGGTCCGCATCAAGTCAAGAAAACTCTAGGAGCTGACGTTGATCGAGCCGATCGAGGTCTGGTCGGTCACGTCGCCGCCGGAAGCCCCGGCACCGGCATAGGCCCCGGCACCCGAATGGGCATGGGTGTCGGCTTCGGCGCCGCTGGCGCCCCACTGGCTGGTCCCGGCCGAGGCCCCCGAATAGGAACCCGCGCCCGCACCTGCCGCCGCGTCGCCACCGGATTTGCCGCCCTGCGCGATACTTGCATCACTCATATTGCCTCTCCGTTCATTTGGGTTGCTTGCAGGGCAAAATATTAGTGCCGAGACGTTGCCGAAATATGAATCCCTCAGCCCCTCAGCGCGTCGAACTGAGCGGCGTAGGCGGTGGGGTCGATGTGGGCATCGACCAGGGCCGGGCCCTCGGCGCTGTAGGCCGCGGCCAGAGCGCTTTCCAACGAGGCCGCGTCGTCGGCCTGCCAGGCCTGCCAGCCCAGGCCGCGGGCCGTGGCGGCGAAGTCGGTGCGAGGATAGCGCAGGCTTCCCAGGTGGCGTTGCTGGCGCTGCTGTTTGACATCGATCATCGAGAGCGCGCCATCGTTCATCACCACCAGCACCAGGCGGCAGCCAAGGCGGGCGGCCGTGGCCATTTCACCCAGGCACATGATCAGGCCACCGTCGCCGGTGAAGGCGGTGACCGGCCGGGCGGGATCCTCGAGCGCCGCCGCCACGGCCGCCGGCAGGGCGAACCCCATGGTCGAGAGGCCGTTCGACTTCAACACCGAAAAAGGTCCGGGCGCCGGGCTCAGCGTCATGGCGGAAAACATATGCGCCCCCGAATCGACGCACCAGCGCCCCGCCGCTGCCGGCGCCGCCGCCACTGTCGCCGCCACGACACTGCCGGCGTTCAAGACCTGTTCCGGTGCCATGGCAACCCGGGTCGTCAGGGTCTCGCGTATGCCGGCGATCTCATCCAGCGTCCAGGCGAAAGCCGATTGATCCGCGAAAAGCTGGGTGGCGATCTCGGGCAGCGCACCTAGCAGCATAGCTGCGGGCTCGACGGGATAGGGCTGATCCTGGCTTTCGGCCAACACCAACAACGGCTGCTCGAGGCGCCAGGGGCCGGGAAGCGGCTCCACCGGATCCACCCCCAGCAGCACCAACAAATCAGCCTCGGCCAGACAGCGGACCTCGGAGCTGGCACCGGTGAAAAGGCCGCCGTAGTGGGGCTCGTCCGCCGCCACCACGCCGCGGGCCTGGTAGCTCGACATGACCGGACAGCCCAACGGCCGCAGCAAATCGGCCAGGGCGGCGGCGCAAGGCCGGGCCTGCAGGCCGACGATCACCACCGGCCGCCGGGCGCCGGCCAACAGGGCCCGGGCGGCGGCGCTATCGCCTGATCGGGCGGCAGGCGGCGGAACCGGCACGTCCCCAACGTCCGCGCCCTCCGTCACCGGCGCCTCGGCATCGCCGGCATCCATCTCGACGAAAACCGGACCCATGGGCGGCGCCATGGCGGTCGCCACCAGAGCCTCGGCGGCGGCTTCCGCACCTTGCGGCCGCAGCCGATGGCGGGCCTTGGCCAGCGGCGCGAACATGCCGCTCTGGTCGAAAACCTGATGCCGGCTGCGTCCGCTTCCCGCTTCCGATCCGCCCTCCGCGGCGTCGGCCAGCAGGATCAACGGCGCCCTTTCCAGGGCCGCATAAGCCATGCCGTTGACGGCACAAGCGGCGCCCGGTCCGACGGCGGTCATGACCACGCCCGGGCTCTCGCTGAGCAACCCGGTAACGGCAGCCATGATGGCGGCCGGGGTTTCGCCGGCGGTCAGCACGAAATCGATGCCCTGGTTCTCGAAGGCCGACATCAGGGACAGACTGGAGCCGCCGCCGGGAATGCCGAAGGCGCGCTCGACGCCGTGGCTGCGCAGCACCGCCACCAGGGTCTCGGCCAATTTGGCTGTCGTCGATGAGTTCGTCATGGTGGCGCACTCTAATGCCAATCCGCCTGACTTGGAATCGCCCTCTCAATGGGCTCTTTGGCTGCCGGGCGGCGTCAGGTACGCTATGTGGTGGATCAATTTGAATCAGGCATCGGAGGGCAACCATGAGCGAGATCACGGCGGAACAGCAAGTCTCCCGCATGTGGCAGCACATCAAGGGGTTTCACGTCGTTCACTTCGTCAGCATCGGCGAGAAACTGGGTTTTTTCGCCCAGCTTCGGGAAGCCGAGGAAGGCCTCAGCGCGGCCCAGCTGGCCGCCGCCGCGGGGCTTCACGAGCCCTACGTCAAGGTCTGGTGCGACACCGGCATCGCCTACGAGATACTCGAATCGGCCGGCGGGCGCTACCGCCTGGCGCCCTTTCTCGACGTGGTGCTGGCCGATCCCGGCGGCCCGCGCAACCTGACGCCTTACTTCGCCTGCACCGTCGATTACCTGAGCCACGACCTGGAACGCTATCCCGAATTCTTCAAGAGCGGCGAAACCTATACCTTCCAGGAGCACGGTGACCAATTCTCCCGCGCCATCGGCGACATCACCACCGGCCTGCACATCGTCGTGGCCAAGCGGCTGTTGCCGTCGATCCCCGGATTGAAGGAGGTGCTGGAAGGCGGGCCGCACATCCTCGACATGGGCTGCGGCGCCGGCGGCCTTCTGGTGCGCCTGGCCAAGACCTACCCCGGGGCCACCTGCGTCGGCGTCGACGTCGACGCCCACGGCGCCGCGGCGGCGCGCGAGAACGTGGCCGCCGCCGGCCTCGATGATCGCATCAGGATCGAACACATGACGGGCGAGACCATCGCCCACCAAGACGAATTCGACCTGGTGACGCTCTTCGAAGTGATTCACGAAATCCCGATGCCAGTGCGGCCGCAAGTCATAGCCAACTGCTTCCAGGCGCTGAAACCCGGTGGCGCGCTGTTTATCCTCGATGAGACCTATCCCTCGCAGGCCGCCGACCTGGCCAAGCCGGAATACGCCTTCGCCGTCCAGACCGCCTTCAACGAACTGATCTGGGGCAACGTGGTGCCGACCCGGGAGGAGCAGGAAAGTCTGCTGGGCGAGGCTGGATTCGTCGATCTGCAACGTGCGCAGATCGGCGACATCTTCACCATGATCACGGCACGAAAGGCCTGAGATCGGACGGAGCAACCTGACGGCCGGGCGCTTTTGCTTGGCCAGCGCCGGGAAGCTGTGGCATATGCAGGGGACGGTCGTGCGCTCGTGAGCACGTGAAATGGGGGCCGGATCCAGCTTTGTTTAGCCCTGAATGGTTTACCGCCCTGGGTTCGGTCATCATCATCGATTTGGTGATGTCCGGCGACAACGCCATTATCGTCGGCCTGGCAGCGGCCGGCCTGCCGCCCGAGTTGCGGCGCAAGGCCATCGTGCTGGGCGTTGCCGTTGCCACCGTGTTGCGCATCTTTTTTGCCCTCATCACTTTTCAGCTTTTGCAGATCATCGGCCTGACGCTGGCCGGCGGGCTGCTGCTGCTCTGGGTGAGCTGGCAGATGTGGCACGACATTCGGCGGCGCAATGTCGCGGAGAACGACCAGAGCGGCGAGGACGCCGACGGTGCAAGCGGCGGCAAAACCTTCCGCCAAGCCCTGATGGCCATCGTCATCGCCGACGTCTCGATGGCGCTGGACAATATCCTGGGCGTCGCCGGTGCCGCCCACGATCACATCGAGGTGCTGATCTTCGGGCTGGTGCTGTCGATCGCCCTGATGGCGGTGGCGGCCAACTACATCGCCAAGCTGATCGAGCGCCACAGCTGGATCGGCTACATCGGCCTGGCGGTGATCGCCTGGGTGGCCGTTGACATGATCGTGCGCGGTTATTCCGAAGTGGCTGCCGCGACGCTATGACCGGGCGAGCGCGGTTTCCATGAAGTCGAGCCGGTCCTGGCCCCAGAAGATTTCCTCGTCGACGATATGGGTCGGCGCCCCGAAGACCTGGCGGGCAATGGCTTCCAGGCGGGGACCGCCCAAATATGTCCAGGGCGATGACAGGGCGTAGTAATAGTCTATTTGCTTGCTCATCTCGTCTCCCGGTCATGCATTGGTATAAAACACCCCGCTCCATCCCGCCCTATCTTGACCCCTGTGGGCGGCTGGCGTTGGTTCGCTTTTCCGTCCTGCGGTAGAGCCGGCTATTATTGCACCCAAAGGAGTTAGCCTCACCATGGTCACCTCCACCTTGGAAGACGGCAATGAGGCCAAACTGGTCATGGGCATCGATGACGAGCCGACCATCTTGCAGTTCCTGCGCGCCATCGTGGGCCAGGCCGGTTACAAATTCGCTGACGCCTCGAGCGGCGAGAAGGCGCTGGCGTTGGCGCGTCAGGCGAAGCCCGATCTGGTCTTTCTCGATGTCACGATGGACGGTATCGACGGCTACCAGACCTGCCGGCGCTTGCGCGCCGAAATTCCCGACTTCACGGCGCCGGTGATCTTCCTCACCGCGCGGCGCAGCAAGGAAGCGGTGCAAAAAGCCATCGATGCCGGCGGCAACGACTTCATGATCAAGCCCTTTCAGCCCCGCGCCGTGCTCGAGCGCCTGGCCCGCTGGTTGCCGGAGGAATAGAGCGGCAAGGGGCACTAGCTGTGAAGTCTCAGGAGGATGCCCACCATGGGTGGCGGCGGTTACGCGGCGCCTGGTTGGTTGGACACTGGTGTCCTACCCCAGAAATTCATAGGATGAGTTTCTGGGATAAGCAGGCCACTAAACATTTGATTCTAGTGTGATTCAGATCCCGAATTTCGGCGCCTAAAATGCGCCGAACTTCAGAATCATCACACTAGTCCTCGTCGTCGTAATCGTCTTCGTCTTCTTCGTCGCCTCCATCTTCTGCCTTGCGCCGTCGCATCAGCAGCACCACCACGACGCCCCCCAGCAGCAGCAACGCGACGGCCACACCGCCGCCGACCCAGAGCCAGACCGGCGTCTTCCAGGTCTTGTCCGCGGAGGACTGAGCCGAGTTCGGCGGCGCCTTGATACGGCGCGATAGTTTGGCCAGGTCAGGCAACGAAAAGCCCTTCTTCTGCTTTGTCTGCTTTTGTTCCGGCTCCTCCTCCGTTTGCCGGGCTTCATCGACGGATTCGGGTTCGGGAAAACTGATGCTGCTGGAGCACATGCGGGCGATCATGTCCTCGTCGTCCAGGCGCAGTTGGGGAATGTCGGCGGCGTTAAGAAGCAGGAAAATGCGCTTCGCGCCGACCTCTCGAGCGCCAAGTTCGTCGTCGAATTCGACACGATGCTGAGCGCTTTCAATCTCGCTCGGCAAGAGCGGCCGGGCAAATCGGCCAGCTACGGCGACGTCGAGGCGGCGGCGCGCTTCATGCTCGAAGGCGCGGTAGCCCAGGCAAAAGACAAGAAACTGCTGAAGTCGGCCATGCTTCTCGACGCCGTGGCCACCTTCAACATTGTGCTGGTGGAACTGCTGGGCCGGCACTCCAAGCTGCCCGACAAAGAGCGCCGCGAGCTTCAGGGCACGGTGCTGGGTTACGTCTTACCCCGCAGCGTACCAAAACTGCTGGGCGCCAATCCAAAAGCCGTGATCGGCAAAGCAGTATCCAACGGCATCATGCGGCACGCGAAACTGAAGGGAAAAAAGAAGTTCAAGCTGGCCACCGTGGAGATGGAAAATGAACTCACCCAGTTCGTCCTGCAGCGCGACGAGAAATACCTGGGTGTGCTGGTCCGCCACTTCGAAACCCTGAAATAGCCCGGCCTTCAATCCCGGTTTTGCTGCCCGCCCGGTAGCAGGTCGATGACGCCATCACCGCGGCCTTGCAGACGATGGCGCTGGACCTTATGGGTCTCGGTCTTGGGGATGCGATCGACGAATTCGAAATAGCGCGGCACCAGGAAGGCGGCCAGGCGCTGGCGCAGGTAGGCCGCCAGATCCTCCGCCGCCAGGCCGTTTCCGTTCCCCTTCTCGAGCACCACCGCGGCCTTGATCTCTTCGCCCATGATGTCGTCGGCCAGGCCGACCACGGCGCAATCGGCCACCGCCGGATGCCGGGCCAGCATGACTTCGATTTCACTCGGCGAGATCATCTGGCCGGCCCGGCGGATCAGGTCCTTGGTTCGGCCCTCGAAATAGAGATAACCGTCATCATCGAAGCGGCCCCGGTCGCCGGTGTGGAACCAGAGATTGCGATAGGATTCCAAGGTGATCTCGGGGGCTTCGTGATAGCCGTTGAAGAACACGAACGGCTCGGACGGTCGCACCACGATCTCGCCGACCTCGCCGACCGGCAGCGGCTGGTCGTGATCGTCGACGATCTGCGCCTGGGCATCCGGACGCACCCGGCCGCAACTGTGGTGGCGGCTGTCCGCGGCGCTGTTGAGGCTAATGAAGCCACCGGTCTCGGTCATGCCGTAAAGCTCGCGCACCGCGACGCCGAAGCGTTCCTCGATCTGGTCCCAGACCGCCGCCGGAGCAGCCCCGCCGCCGGTGCACCAAGTCAGGCTGTGATCGCGCTGGGGCTCGGGGTAGCGGGCCGCCAGGATGCCCAGCACGGTGCCCACGTAGGTGAAACAGGTGGCGCCGAAGTACTTGGCCTCGGCGAAGAAGCGCGAGGCCGAAAACTCCCGCCGCAGCACGATTGCGCCACCGCACTGGATGGACGACATCACGGCATACATCTGCGCATTGGCGTGATAGAGCGGCAGCACCACCATGATGCGGTCGGCGGCCGTCAGTTCGTTGGCTCGGCGAATGCCGTCGCCCGCCACCAAATAGGCGGTGTGCGAGATCACCACGCCCTTGGGCAGGCCGGTGGTGCCGGAGGTGTAGATGATGGCGCATGATGAACCGGGCTCGGCCGGGGCCGGGGAAGGCAGCTCGGCCACCTTTGGCAAGGCCTGTTCCAAATCGGCGTCATCGGCGAAGGCGAAGATCTCCAGGTCCGGAAAATGATTTTCGATCTCGTCCCGCTTGTCGGCCAATTCCGCCCACTCTCCCAGCAGCAGGCAGGCGCCGCTTTGGGCCAGGATGTAACGCAGCCCCTCACCCCTCAGAGCCGTATTCAGCGGCACCAGGACGGCGCCCATTGCCGCCAGGCCGAACCAGATGGCGAGAAAGGAGACGTTGTTGCCCGAAAGCAGCGCCACCCGGTCGCCGGGCGCGATGCCCCGCCGCCCAGCCCAGTCGGCGAAGCGAGCGGCCAGGTCGGACATTTCGCCGTAGCTCACGGTGCGCTCGTCGAGGATGATGAAGGGCGCCTCGGGCCGGCGCCGGGCCTGTTCGAAAAGAGGTGCGGCGATCATGGTAGGTTGGCGCGCCGGACCAGGCGGACGAGATGCTTGGCGATGGTGTTCTTAAGGATCTCGGACGAGCCGCCGGCGATCTCGTAGGCCTTGGCGTCGCGCAGGTAGCGGCCAAACGGCGCTTGTTCGGTGACACCATGGGCGCCGCAGACCTGCACCGCCAGCGATGCCGCACTGCTGGCGACGCGGCTTGCCAGCAGCTTGGCCTGACTGGAATAGCGCGCTATGTCGCGCTCCTCGTCGAGCGCCCGGGCGGCGTCGAAGACCGCCAGACGGGCGGCGTCGATTTCGCTCAGTGCCTCGGCGAAGTACCACTGGATGCCCTGGAAATCGAGCACCGTGCGGTCGAAGGCCTGGCGCTTGGCGGCGTACTCCAGCGCTCCGTCGAAGGCAGCCCGGGCAATGCCGGTGGAAATCGCCGCCGCCATGGTGCGGGAATAGTCGAGCGTCGTCACCGCCTGGCGCACGCCCGCCCCCTCCTCGCCCACCAGATGCTCGGCCGGCAATCGCAGATCGTCCAGCACCAGGTTGACGTGGGGCCCGTTGCGCAGACCGAAGGTGTGGGAATTGTCGCCCTCGTAGGTCGACACCCCGGCCGCCTCGCGGGGCACCGCGAAAACCGAGACGCCGATGGGCGTCTCGGCCAGAATGATAAAAAGCTCGGCCGCCGAGCCCGAGGTGATGAAGGATTTCTCGCCTTTGATCAGCCATTCCCCGCCGTGGCGCTCGGCCTTGGTGTCGAGGCTGCGGATATCGCTGCCATGGTTGGCCTCGGTCAGGGCATAGGAGCTCAAGAGGCCCTGGCGAAATCTGGGCAGGTAAAGTTCCTTGAGGCGCTGGTTGGCGAAGAGATCGAGGATCTTTTGCGCCTGCAGGATGGTGATCAGGCTGATGGCCACGGCCGGACTGGCGTAGGCCACCTCTTCAAACAGCGCCGCCGCCAGGGTGTAGGAGCGGCCACCACCACCGTAGGCCGGATCCAGGGTCAAACTGTTGTAGCCCTCCGTGGCCAGGGCCTTGACGATGTCGACGGGGTAGTAGTCGCGCCGGTCGATATCGTCGGCCAGCGGCGTGATACGGGCCGCGGCAAAGCCACGGATCTGCTGCACGAAGTCGTCGTCGACGAGGCTCTGCCAGCACTCCATGATGGATTCCTGCACGTTTGAGACGGCAATGCTAGTTTAGCCGCCACTTGGGTATTGATCGGAGGCCGATTTGGCTATCGAAAAACGAAGCTTCGGGCGCACCGGCCACATGAGTTCTGCCGTGCTGTTCGGCGGCGCCGCCTTCTTCAACGCCGACCAGGGCGTGGCCGACCGGGTACTCGACGTGTTGCTCGAGTTTGGCATCAACCATATCGACACGGCGCCCGGCTATGGCGATTCCGAATTGCGCATCGGCCCCTGGATGGCCCGGCACCGTCAGGATTTTTTCCTCGCCAGCAAGACCCGGCTGCGTGACTACGACGGGGCTGCAGAGGAAATCCGCCGCTCGCTAGACCGCCTGCGCACTGACCACGTCGATTTGTTGCAACTGCACGCCCTGATCCATCCCGACGAATGGGACCAGGCGCTGGGCCCGGGCGGTGCCCTGGAGGCCCTGATCGAGGCCCGCGAGGAAGGTCTGGTGCGCTTCATCGGCGTCACCGGCCACGGCTGGAACGCCGCCGCCATGCACCGGCGCAGCCTCGAGCGTTTCGACTTCGACAGCGTGCTGATGCCCTGGAACTGGTTTGCCGCCAAGCACCCCACCTACGCTGCCGACTTCGAAACCACGGCGGCGCTGTGTGCCGAGCGCAACATTGCCGTGCAGACCATCAAGGGCGTGGCCCGCGGCCCCTGGGCGGCCGGGGTGGCGCGCAGCCACCGCACCTGGTACCAGCCGCTGGAAAACGAAGCCGACATCCGCCAGGCCGTACATTGGGTTCTGGCCCGGCCCGGCATCTTTCTCAATTCACTGGGCGACGTGGATCTGCTGCCCGCCGTGTTGCGGGCGGCGGCCGACATGGGGGCGGCGCCTGACGACGCGGCCATGGCCGAGCTCAGCGAGCGTACCGGTCTCTCGTCGATTTTTGGTTTGTGAGGAAACATGAAAATAGATCGTCTCGAGGTCGACACCTTCCGCATCCCGCTGGCCGAGCCCATCGAGGCGGCAGCGGCCGGGGTCATGACCGGCTTCGATATGGTGCTGGTACGCATCACCGACAGCGACGGTGCCGGCGGCAGTGGCTACACCGTTTGCCACCAGGGCCAGGGCCTGGCCATCGCGGCCATCGTCGATCAGGCCTTTCGCGGCCACCTGATGGATCAGGATCCGCGGCTCATCGAACGCCACTGGCAGCGGCTTTGGAAGGCCCATCACTACGCCGGCCGCGGCGCGCCGTTGAGCTTCGCCCTGGCGGCGGTGGATACGGCGCTTTGGGACCTGCGCGGACGCACCCTGGGCGAGCCGCTGTGGCGCCTGCTCGGTGGCCATGATCCCCGTGTCAAGGCCTACGCCGGCAACATCGATCTCAACTTCCCCCAGGACAAGCTGCTGGCCGGCGCCAGCGCCAGCCTCGAGGCGGGGCACCGTTCGGTCAAAATGCGGCTGGGCCGCCCCACCTTGGGTGAAGACGTCTCGCGGGTGGCCGCCATGCGCGAGCACCTGCCGGTCGAGGTCGAATTGATGGCCGACGCCAACGAAGCCTGGCGGGTCGACCAGACAGCCCGCGCCATGCACGAATTGCAGCCCTTCGGCCTGGTCTGGCTGGAAGAACCCATCCGGCCCGACGATTTCGCCGGCCACGCCTACCTGCGGTCCTTGGGCAAGGTGCCACTGGCCAGCGGCGAGAACCTGCACACAGTGGCCGAATTCACCCAGCTGATCGCTGCCGGTGGCGTCGATTTTCCCGAACCCGACCTGACCACCTGCGGCGGTGTCACCGCCTTCATGAAGATCGCCCGGCTGGCCGAGGCCAACAACCTGCCGGTGATCTCGCACGGCGCCCACGATCTTCACATACAACTGCTGGCAGCCTGCCCCAACGCCGCCTATATCGAGATGCACGCCTTCGGACTGGAGAAATTCATGGCCCAGCCGCTGACGGTCAGTGAAGGTTACGCCACCGCCCCGGACCGCCCGGGGCACGGCATCGATCTGGATATGGAGGCGCTCGGCGCCCACGCCGTGACATGAACGAATAGGAACAGCAATGGCCGAGATGATCTACGCCAAGCCATTCGCCGCCGGGGAACAGATTTTCCGCATCGGCGACCGCGGCCACAACGCCTACTTCATCGAAAAGGGCGCCGTCGACATTTCGTTGCCCCGCGACGGCAAGGGCATGATCATCGCCCATCTCGGCGTCGGTGAGATCTTCGGCGAGATGTCGATGATCGACGATGCGCCGCGCTCGGCCACGGTTACCGCCACCGAGGATACCGAGGTCATCGTTATCGAGCGCTCGCGGATCATGAAGCCGCTGCAGTCCGCCAACCCGATGATAAATTTGATCCTCAGGGTCATCCTGGCACGGCTGCGCGATGCCCAGCACCAGCTCTCGGGCCTGAGTGGCCAGCGCGACGAGATCGATTCGTCATTGGGCGAAATACGCGCCCTCGCTTTCGATCGCATAAACAGCGAACGCGACCTGCGCCGCGCCCTCGAGGCCGTTGAATTCGAGATGCATTTTCAGCCCATCGTGGCGCTGGATCGCGGCCACATAGCCGGCTTCGAGGCGCTGATGCGCTGGCACAAGCCCGACGACGGTTTCGTCTCCCCCATGGAGTTCATTCCCCTGGCCGAGGAAACCGGCCTGATCATCGAGCTCGGTCGCTGGGCGCTGCAAGCCAGCCTCGGCGAACATCATCGCCTGGCCCAGGCCGGCGCCGATGCCTACCCCGACCTGCCGCCGCCGTTCATGAGCGTCAACGTCTCGGCCGGACAATTTGCGGACCTGAATGAAATCGATGTGCTAGGCGGCATCATCACCGAGAGCGGCGTCAGCCCGGAGGAAATCAAGCTGGAGATCACCGAAACCCTGATGGTGGAGAATTTCGACCACGCCACCGAGGCGCTGAACCGGCTGAAGGCGCTCGGGGTGCAAATTGCCATCGACGATTTCGGCACCGGCTATTCCAGCCTGAGCTACCTGCACCAGTTCCCCCTCGACACCCTCAAGATCGACCGCGTCTTCGTCAACAACATGGACAAGTCGGAATCCAGCCTGCGCATCGTCGCCTCCATCGCCCATCTGGCCCACGAGTTGGGCATGGACATCGTCGCCGAAGGCATCGAGGAGGAGGCCCAGATGGAGGCGCTGCGGGACCTGGGCTGCCAACTCGGCCAGGGCTATTTCATGTCCAAGCCGCTGCCCGGCAACGAGGCGCTCAAGCTGATCGAAAGCGCGCCGCGCTGGTAAAAGGGGCAATCGGCCCCATCACTTTCACCCCTTGCGCGAGGCCAAAAAGGCATCGATGACGGCCTGGGGTTCGCCACGGGCAAAGGCCTCTTGTTGGCCCAAAACGCCGGCCCGGAAGGCCTCCTCGAAGCCGGCCATTGCGATTTCGCGAAAGCGCGCCTTGGTGCGAACCCAGGCGGTGGCGGGTTTTTGCGCCAATTCCTCGGCCACCTCGCAAGCCTTGGCGATGAGCTGGTCAGGCGCCACCAGGTGGTTGATCAGCCTGAGTTCACGGGCCTCAGCCGCCGTCATCAGGCGGCCCGTGAAGGATAGCTCCTGGTTCATCGACCAGCCCAGGTGCAGGCTCATCCAATAGGATCCCATAATGCTGGGGATGCCGGCGTTGATCTCGGGCTGGCCCAGCCGCGCGCCTTCGTGGGCAATGCGCAGGTCCGAGACCAGGGCCATCTGGAAGCCGGCGCCGGCGGCGATGCCGTTGATGGCCGCCACCACCGGCTTTTCGGTCTGCAAGATGGTGCGGTAGATGTTGCAGACCGTGCCGAACCAGTGCTCGACCTCGGATACTTCGATCTCGCGGGCTTCGCGCAGATCGACGCCGGCACAGAAGGCGCGCTCGCCCGTGGCGCTGAGGACGATGGCCTCGACGTCGGCGTCGTTGTCCGCCGCCAGCAGATTTTCCGCCAGGCTTCGGGCCAACTCTAGACTCACGGCGTTGAGGGCGTCGGGGCGGTTGAGGCGCAGGACGGCAATGGCACCTGCGCGCTCGACGGTGACGACATCGCTCATTTTTCGATTTCCTCTTTCTGGGCCGAGTGGCACCATATTGTGCTAGCATGGTAGCGACCCTAGCGCACCCGAGGAGGGGGCATGAGCCACGTCAAATACATCGACAAGACGCGCGAATACTACGCCAAGGAAGGCTACGCCGAGCCCTACAACTGGGCCCATTTCGACGACGTGCCCTTTACGCCGCTGAAAAAGCCGCTGGCTGAGAGCCGGGTCGCCCTGGTCTCGACCAGCGAGGTCGAGATCCGCGCCGAGGAAGGCGCGCCCGATCCCAACGAGGCGCCCGTTGGTACCGTTTATTCGATCCCCGCGGACATCGACCCGGAGCGGCTGTTTTCCAGCCACGACGCCTACGACCGGGTGGCCACGACGCTGGATGACCCCAATTCCTACTTCCCCATCACGCGGCTCAACGAACTGGTGGCGGCCGGCCGGCTGGGCAGCATGGCAGCGCGGGCGCACGGGCTTCACAACCAGTACAGCCAGCGCCGTTCCATGGAGTTCGACGCCCCCGAGGTCTTGCGCCGGCTGATCGAGGACGAGGTCGACGTGGCCGTCATGACACCCGTCTGACCCGTCTGCCACCAGACCGTGAGTCTGGTCGCCCGCCACATCGAAGCCAACGGCATCCCCACAGTGATGATCGCCAACGCCCGCGACATAGTCGAATTCTGCGGCGTGCCCAGGCTGTTGTTCGTCGACTACCCGCTGGGCAATCCTTGCGGCGAGCCCTTCAAGGCGGACCAGCAGCGCGACATCGTCAGCCGGGCGCTCGATCTTCTGGAAACCGCAAGCGAGCCCCGCTCCACCGTCGTGGCCCCCTACGTCTGGCCCCACGGCGACGACTGGAAGCGCCTGATCTTCAGCGACGAACAGTCGTTCCTGTCGGAAGAAGGCACGGAACGCTGGCTCGAGGCCAAGGAGGACTACCGTCAGGCCAAGCAGGAGGGGAAGGTTTAGATCGGCTCGTGATCGCCTGCCAAAAAGGCGTCACGTAGCGCGAACTTTTGGATCTTGCCTGAACCGGTGAGCGGGAATTCGTCGACGTCGAACCACATGACCGGCGTCTTTTGCGGCGCCAGGTGCTCGCGGCAATGGCGGCGGAGTTCCTGGGGATCGAGATCGCCGCCACTTTCCGGGCGTAGGAAACAGGCCACGATCTCGCCCCACTTGTCGTCGGGCAGGCCGACCACGGCGACCTCGGCCACTTGGGGGTGTTCCAACAATACGTTCTCGATCTCGGCCGGAAATAGGTTCTCGCCGCCGCGGATGATCATCTCCTTGACGCGGCCGGTGACGCGCACGTAGCCGCGCCCGTCCATGGCGCCGAGATCGCCGGTGTGCAGCCAGCCCTCGGCGTCGATGGTCTCGGCGGTGGCCTGTTCGTTGGCGTTGTAGCCGGACATGTTGCAGTAACCCTGGACGCAGATCTCGCCCACCGTGTCCAGCGGCACGACCTGGTTTTGCTCGATGGAGCGAATGGACATGCCGGTCTGCGGCAGGGGTTGGCCGACGTTGTTGCAGATGTCATCGAGGCTGTCGTCGAAGTGGTGCTGGGTGACCACGGGCGAGACCTCGGTCTGGCCATAGACGGTCTCGAAATCGCACTCGAAGGTGGCTTTCACCCGGCGCACCAACTCGGGTGCCACCATGGAGCCGCCGGAGATCACCATGCGCACCGAGGAAACGTCGCGCGGCGCCTGCTCCATAACTTCCAGCATGGCCACCAGCATGGTGGGAACGCCGACCAGCGCCGTCATGCCTTCGCGCTCCATCAGCTCCAGCACGCCGGAGGGCTCGAAGACCTTGACCATCAGCAAACGGCAAGCCATCTGCAAACACCCCAGCGAGATGATGCCGCAGCCCGAGGTGTGGAACATGGGCATGAAGTTGCCCCAGGTGGCGTCGGCTCCGATATGGGCCCGCTTGGCCACCAGGCGGGCGTTGTTGGTCAGGCCGCGATGCGGCAGCACGGCGCCCTTGGGAAAGCCGGTGGTGCCCGAGGTGTACTGGATCTGGGCCGCATCGTCGGGCGTTGTCTGGGGCAGCACCGGCGTTCTTTGGCCCTGGCGATGGAGCGCCTCAGTGTCGTCCATGTCGACGATCTCGCGTACCGCTTCCAGGCCCCGGCAGGCCTCGACGGCGATCTCGGCCATGGGGTTGCCGCGATAGCTGGCCACCGAAAAAAGCGCCACCGAGCCCGATTGTTCGAGTACGTAGCGCAGCTCACTTGCCTGATAGGCGGGGTTGGCGGTAACCAGAACGATGCCGGCCAGGGCACAGGCGTACTCCACCAACAGCCACTCCGGCACGTTGGGGGCCCACACCGTGAGGCGCTCGCCGGGCGCGAAGCGGCTCGCCAGCGCCAGCGCCAGCTTCTCGCTGTCAGCCAGCAGCTGGCCGTAGGTCCAGCGGCGGCCGTTCTTGAAATCCATATCGATCTCGAGCATGGCCGGCGCCTCGGGATGGTCGGCCGCGGTCTGGCGCAAGAGATCGCCGACGGTGGTTTCCAGGACCACGTCGTCGTCCTGAGGCGGCACCAGGGATTCGCTTAGATCCAACGGATACATGATTTTACCGGTCCGGTTTGTTCGCTAGGTTGCGCGTTCGCAAGGATGGTATGTGGCGCCGCCGACCAGGGCAACACCCCTCCCCGGCGATCTTCGGTGCGTATGGATTCCTGATCCCCCGGCGCCTATTCTGGCACCAGCAGGAGGTAACATCATGATCACCGGAAACCAATACCGCGCCTCGTTGGCTGACGGCAGGGCCACCTTTTTCGAGGGCGAGCGGGTCGAGGATCTGCCGGGTCATCCCGTGCTGGGCAGTGCCGTCAACACCGTGGCCGCCTGCTACGACCGTTTCTACGACCCCGCGCCCGGGGCGCTGAGCCCGTTGATGACCATCCCCCGTTCGGCAGACGATCTCAAGGCACGACTGCCCATCCTGCACCAGGCCGACCTCTTGGCCCACACCACCCAGCAATCGATCATGACCCTGATTACGGCGGCCGGCCGCATGCCCGATCTTCCCCACTACGGCGAGCGCATCGGTGCCTACGTCGATGAGCTGCAAAGCCGCGACGCCCGCGTCGCCGAGTGCATCACCGACGCCAAGGGCGACCGCGGCCTCTCGCCAGGCAAGCAGCCGGACGCCGACGCCTACACCCACGTCGTCGAACGGCGTTCAGATGGCGTCGTCATCCGCGGCGCCAAGCTGCACATCTCGGGTGCCTCGCTGGCCCACGAGCTGATGGTCATCCCGACCAAAGCCATGAAGGAGGGCGAGGAAGACTACGCCATCGCCTGCGCCGTGCCGGTGAATGCCCCAGGGTTAAGCATCGTCGACGTGAGCTATGCGCCGCGCCACAGCGACGACCGCGCCTTCCCCATCACCTCGAAAAAACAATGCCCCGAGGGTTTTGTCATTTTCGATGACGTGTTCGTGCCCACAGAGCGCATCTTCCTCGATGGCGAGGTCCAATACGCCGCCATTTTCGCCCATTCGCTGGGGCTCTGGGAACGCCTGGGCGGGCTCTCCTTCATGGCCGACGAGGCCGACGAGCTGGTCGGCTTCGGCCAACTGATCGCCGAGGCCAACGGGCTCGAAGGCGCGCCGCACATCCGCGAAAAGATCTCCGACATGATCATCCACACGACGCTGATCCGGGGCTCGCTCGAGGCCGCCATCCACAACTGCAAGATCGGCCCCGGTGGCGAAGCCTTTCCCGACGAGCTTTTCACCAACGCCGGCAAATACCACGGCGCCGCCAACTACAGCCAGATGGTGCGCCACCTGCACGACATCGCCGGCGCCTCGACGGTGACCGCCCCGGCCATATCGGACCTCGAGAACAACGAGGTCGGTGCCCTGGTGCGCAAGTACATGGCCGGTGCCGAAGGCGTCGACGGCGAATACCGCTTGCGCCTCTATCACGCCATCCGCGACCTCACGGCCGATTCCTACGGCGGCTGGAAGCAGGTCGCCAACCTGCAGTCGGGCGGCGGCCTTTATGCCCAGCGCATCGTCACGCGCAAGCACTACGATCTCGATCGGGCCAAGCAACGCGCGCTGGAGATCGCCGGCATGGCGGAACAGGGCGACTGAAGCGGCAGGCCCCTGCCCTAACGGTTCAGGTATTCCCGGATCCTGGCGGCGATGCGTTCGGCCCGTTGGGCCCGGTGGAAGGTGGTGAGCAGCTTGCCGTCGGCGTCGATCAGGTAATAAAGCGCCGTGTGGCTGAAGACGTATTCGCTGTCGTCGTCATCGTCTTCTTCTTTTTCGTCCTCGTCCTCGTCCTCGTCCTCATCCTCATCCTCGTCGTCATCGCTGGGCGGCAGAAAAAACTTCATGGCCCGCACACGGAAGGCCTTGCGGGCGCGTTTGAGTTCGACCGGCGTGCCGGTCAGCCCGATCATGCGGGGGTGGAAGTGGCCGACGTAGTCCGCCATCACCGCCACCGTGTCGCGCCCAGGATCGATAGTGATGAAGATCGGTGTCACCCGTCCATCCAGCTCAGCCAAATCCTCGACGGTGCGGGTGATGACCTGAAGGTCGGTGGGGCAGATGTCGGGGCAATGGGTATAGCCGAAGTAAATCAGCAGGAACTGGCCGAGAAAGCGCTCCTCGGTAACGGCCTGGCCGCGGTGATCGGTGAAGGTCAGGGGCTTGCCCTCGGCATCGACCAGTGCCGGAGATCGGTCCTTTTCGTCTTCGTAGGCCGCCGCCGGAAACGTGCTCCAGGCCAGGGCGCCGGCCAGAGCGAAAGCCGTGAGACGTCTCATGCCACCAATATCGTCTAGCCGCAGCGCACCGTCAGCCCGCCATCGACCACCAGTTCCGCGCCGGTGACGTATTTGGCCTCGTCGGAAGCCAGGAAAAGCGAGGCATAGGCCACGTCCCAGGCGTCCCCCATGTGGCCCATGGGGCACATGGCGTGGCGCGCCGCCACGGTTTTCTCGGCATCGCCGGCGTCGAACTGGTGGGTGACGCGAGCCCTCACCAGCGGCGTATCCATCAGGCCCGGCGCCACGCTGTTGCAGCGAATGCCCCGGGCCGCGTATTCCAGCGCCACCACCCGGGTCATCTGCGTCAGGCCCGCCTTGGCGGCCTGGTAGGACACCATGTTGCGCCCGAAATAGCGCATGCCGGCCACCGAGGAGACGTTGACGATGGCGCCGGCGCCCTGGCGCGCCATCACCGGCAGCACGTGCTTGAGGCCGAGAAAAGCGGTCTTCAGATTGAAATCGATGTTGGCGTCCCAGACCGCCTCGTCCATTTCCACCGGACCGCCGGGCTCGGAGCCGCCGACGTTCTGTTGCAATACGTCGATGCGGCCATAGGCCTCGAGGCAGGCGGCGACCATGGCCTCGACCGAGGCCGTATCGGTGGCGTCGGCCTGATGCGCCGTGACGGTGCCGCCCTCGCCTTCGATGATGGCCGAGGTTTCGGCCGCGGCGTCGGGGTTGATGTCGGCGGCGAAGATGCGAGCCCCCTCGCGGGCGAACAGCACCGCCGCCGCCTTGCCGTTGCCCCAGCCCTCGCCGACCGAGCCGGCACCGACGACCAGAGCGACCTTGTCCGCGAGACGTCCAGGCATGGTTTTCTCCCTAAACTACGATCTCATCGTCGGTGAAAAAGAAGGCGATCTCCTGGGCCGCGTTCTCGGCCGAATCGGAGCCATGCACGGAATTGGCCTCCTTCGATTCGGCCAGGTCCTTGCGAATGGTGCCGTCGGCCGCCTCGGCCGGGTCGGTGGCGCCCATGATCTCGCGGTTGCGGGCGACGGCGTTTTCGCCCTCCAGCACCTGCACCACCACCGGGCCCGAGGTCATGAAGTCGCAGAGCGAGGCGAAGAACGGCCGCTCCTTGTGCACGGCGTAGAAAGCTTCTGCGCGTTCGCGCGACAATTTCAGGCGGCGCTGCGCGATGATGGCCAGGCCGGCCGTCTCGAAGCGGCTGTTGATGCGGCCGGTGATGTTGCGGCGCGTAGCGTCGGGCTTGATGATCGAAAGCGTGCGTTCGAGGGCCATGGCTGCGGGAGACTCCATGTTAAAGGGGATCGGCGCGCGGTTTATAGCCGCTTCCCGCCGGGGCCGCCAGCGTGCTATGAGGCGCGGCCATGTTGCGCATCAACCAACTCGTCTATCGCATCGCCGGGCGCACGCTGTTTGACGACACCAGCGTACACCTGCCGGCCGGCCACCGCATCGGTCTGGTGGGCCGTAACGGCAGCGGCAAGAGCACGCTGTTGCATCTCGTCGAGGGTGGCTTGCAGGCCGACGGCGGCAGCCTGGAGCGCCGCGCCGGCAGCCGCCTGGCAAGTCTGGCCCAGGAAGCACCCTCGGGCCCCAGCAGCCTGATCGATACGGTGCTGGCCGCCGATCTTGAGCGCAACGCCCTGCTCGACGAAGCCGAAAGCGCATTGGACCCCGGACGCATAGCCGAAATCCACACCCGGTTGGCCGACATCGGTGCCCACACGGCAGCGGCCCGGGCAGCTGCCATCCTGGCCGGGCTGGGATTTACTCAGGCTGAGCTCGCGCGACCGCTCGACGACTTTTCCGGCGGCTGGCGCATGCGAGTGGCCCTGGCGGCGACGCTCTTTCTCGAGCCTGACCTCTTGCTGCTCGACGAGCCGACCAATCATCTTGATCTGGAAGCCGTGCTGTGGCTGGAGAACCACCTGGCCGGCTATCCCCACACGGTGATCGTGGTGAGCCACGAACGTGACCTACTGAACCGGGCCGTCGACCATATCTTGCATCTGGAAAAGCAGAAACTGACGCTCTATCGCGGCGGCTACGACGCCTTCGAGCGTACCCGGCGGTTGCGCCTGGAGGGCCAGACCAAGGCGCGCCAGCGCGAGCTGCGCCAGCGCCGCCACATCCAGGCCTTCGTCGATCGCTTTCGCTACAAGGCGACCAAGGCCCGCCAGGCCCAGAGCCGGATGAAAATGCTGGAACGCATGGAGCCCATCGCCGCGGTGATGGAGGAGCGCACGGTACCGCTCTCTTTCCCCGAGCCCAAGGAGGCGGCACCGCCGCTGGTCTCGCTGAGCGGCGTGAGTGTGGGCTACGCGCCCGGCCAGCCGGTGCTCAGCGGCCTCGACCTGCGCCTCGATCCCGACGACCGCATTGCCTTGCTGGGCGCCAACGGCAACGGCAAGTCGACCTTCGCCAAACTGCTGGCCGGCCGCCTGCAGGCCGAGGCAGGCAAGCTTACCCGTCATCGCCAGCTCGCCGTGGGCTATTTCGCTCAGCACCAGTTGGAGGAACTATCAGCCGCCGCCACCCCGCTGGCCCACCTCGGCCGGCTTATGCCCAAGGCGCCCGACGAGCTGTTGCGCACTCGGCTGGGCGGCTTCGGCTTCGGCGTCGACAAAGCCCAGGTCGCCGTGGCTCAGCTTTCGGGCGGCGAAAAGGCGCGTCTGCTGTTGGCGCTGGCCAGCCATGCGGCGCCGCAACTATTGGTGCTCGACGAGCCCAGCAACCACCTCGACGTCGATTCCCGCGAGGCCCTGGTCCAGGCCCTGAACGAATATCAGGGGGCCGTGCTGCTGATTAGCCACGACGCCCACTTGGTCGAGCTTTGCGCCGATCGTCTTTGGCTGGTAGCCGAGGGCAGTGTCAAGCCTTACGAGGGCTCGCTTGGCGACTATCGCGAATTGGCCTTGGCCCAGCGCAAAGGTCCGGCCAAAAAGGCCGAAAACGGTACCCCCAAGGCCGGCCACGATCGCCGACGGCAGCGCCAGGACAAGGCCCGGGCCCGGGCAGCGCTGACCCCCTTGCGCCAGGCCGCCCGCCAGGCCGAAGCCGAGGTCGAGCGCCTGACGGCCGAGGTCGCTGCCTTCGACGCGGCGTTGGCGGAGGGTGCCGAATATGACCCACGGCACGGCGCCCTGGCCCGCCAGTTGGCCCGCGCCGAGGCGCACTGGCTCGAGGCCACCGAGGCACTGGAGACGGCGGCGAAGGCGTAGTCTGGATTCTGGGGCTGAATTCAGCCCGGCCGCCGGGCGATCATGTCGATCAGGGCCGAGAGGCCGGCATGACCGCTGCCTTCATCGACGACGCTGTCGTGTTCTTCGAGATGCCGGATATCGAAATCGGCGAAGGCGGCGCGCAACAGGTCGCTGGTGTACATGTTCTCCGCCTGAGGCGGGCCGCCTGTCTTGTAATCCACCTGTTCCGGCCGATAGCCCTGCATCACCACCAGGCCACCGGGCTTCACCAACCGCTTGAGGGTGTCGAACAGAAGTGTGCGTTTGTCCGGCGGCGCGAACTGAATGAAAATCGCCAGCACGATGTCCCAGGCGCCATCGTCGCCTTGCCACTGGTAGACGTCGCCTTGCTCGAAGTCGATTTCGACGTTGAATTCCTGGGCCAGGCGGCGGGCCTTTTCCTGGGCCGGGGCGGAAAAATCCACGGATCTGACGCGGGCGCCCTGACGGGCGGCGAAAACGCCATTGCGGCCCTCGCCATCGGCAATCGCCAGCACCTCTTGACCGGGCTTGAACAGATGGGCCTGTGATCTGACGAAGGCGTTGGGTTCGCGGCCGAAAAGATAGCCCTCGGCCTGGTATCGTTGGTTCCAGAAATCCTGCGGCGTGTCGTTCATTGTTCCCCCTAGCTGGTTCAGCCCTACCAAGTAGGGATTTATGCGCCATCGGCCAGTTTTTTCCGAACCAGAACCTGTGCCGGCCGGCGAACCGGTTACCGCCCCGTTACTACTTGCAAATTAATCGCAATCAGCCAATGTCGGGTTTTTCAGGAAACCCACCCGCACCGAGGTGCCCCATGACGCTGAGCGTCCGTCCCGTCGTCAATATCGTGCGTTCGCTGGAAACCCGAGACGGAGCCGGGGTGCGCATTCGCCGCACCATCGGCGGCCCCCTCCAGGAAAACCTCGATCCCTTCCTGCTGCTCGACGAATTCGGCTCGGACGATAGCGCCGACTACATCGCCGGCTTT
>PVBE012105357.1_pt1 | contig 23714 bp, 22 predicted proteins | sample 1631181 | NCBI WGS metagenome assembly PVBE01 (sample SAMN08397723, study PRJNA350692) | Marine metagenome, whole genome shotgun sequencing project. | isolation source: water | place: Pacific Ocean | collected 2012-04 | reverse complement strand
CTCGCCAAAAGCTATTCGATTTGCACCGCCTACAAACCCGCTCCCCATACCATCTGCTGGTGAACTCGTCCCTGCAGTGAAGGCACTTCCGCTCCTTCTCCTGAGCCTGTGGCGGCGTGTCCATTTCCAGATCATGCTCGATAGTAGATATCGAACCCGTGCCTCGTTCCCTGTTGCAGTTCTTGAACACAGATTGTAGCACCGTGGTCGGTTGGGATTGCAAGGCGGGAGCTAGGGCAACACGGGCCAACGTGCGCCTGAACCCCCGCCAGCCCACCCTGACTACGACCCAGGGCATCCCGGCAACCCTGGTTAACACTTGAAACCGTTGCGCCATTCGCTTGCTGGAATGCAAGAGCCCCCAGGGGGTGGCATGGCCCTTGCCCGCCCTCTTTCGTGCCCCTTAATAAGCGTTTTTTAGCCCCAAAAACGCTAAACGATTTCCGGGGGCTGTCTACCTACCTGGATTTTGGAGTTGCGTCTCTACGGTCGAGAAACACCATTAATAGCATGCACAAATGACCGTCTGGAGGTGGGGTGGGGGTGGCCAGGACCAGGATGGGGTTGGGTGGCTTGGAGGTGGGGTGGAGGTGTTGGGTGGGGAGGTTTCGGGCGGGTCAGAATTTGGGTCCTGGCACAATCTGGGCACAATTAGCCCTTGATTTGGCATAATTTCAGTCCCAACTTATAGACGTGCCAAATTAGCTTTGAGGAGCTGAAAGGCGCTGAAACCCTGGGATTTTTGAAGGTCAACCGGTAGACCGGTTCAGGTACGGACCCTGCAAAATTCCGATTAAAAGTCAGATGCTCTGCCAACTGAGCTACGCGCCCCCAAGGGTGGCCACCGTGTGGCTGGCCGGGTGGCTTGCCACCGTGTGGCTGGCCGGCTGCGGCAACTTAGGTTCGCCGACCGGCGCGGTCAATAGTCCCGGCACCGCACTGACGCCGCACCATCCAATCCGCCGCCAATTTGGACTATCCTCCAGGCTTCGATATCTGCCCAGGAGGACGACCGTGCTTCAGCTCTACTATTTACCCCGACAACGCCAGCTTCGCCCCGCACGTCTGTTTGCGGGAGGCCGGGGCCCGGTATGAACTGGTAAAGGTCGACCGCACCTTGGAAGCCCACAAGTCACCGGACTATCTGAAGCTTAACCCCAGCGGGCGCATCCCGACGCTGGTCGATGGCGATCTGGTGCTTTTCGAAACGGCGGCGATCTGTCTCTATATTGCCGACAGCCATGCCGAAAGCGGTCTTGCTCCGCCCTCCGGCACGAGGGAGCGGGCGGTGCTGCACAAATGGCTGTTCTATATGGCCACGACGATCCAGCCGGAACTGCTGGTCTATCACTATGCCAGCCGTTATGCCGCGGACAGCGCCGGCGAAGAAGCGGTCAAAGCGGGCGCCGAAGCGCGGTTGGCGGAAATGTTCGAGGTCATGGACGAGGCCGTTGTCCGGCGGCCCTTCCTGATGGGCGAGAGCTTCACGCTGTTGGATCCCTATCTCGCCATGTTGTGCCGCTGGGCCAGAGAGCTGCGACAGGCGCCGGGCAAGCTCGGCCATCTTGGCCCCTACCTCGAAAACATAGTTGCCCGCGCCTCCGTCGCCCGGACCATCGAGCGCGAGGGAATCGAGCCGCCGTTTCTTTAAGCTATGGTCTGATGCCTGCACCCACCCGAGGGGTCGAGATCATGATCAAGCTCTATCAGTTTCCGCCCGGCTGGGGGCTGCCCAGCTACAGCCCCTTTTGTCTCAAGCTCGAAACCTGGTTGCGCCTGACCGCCCTGCCCTACGAGGTGGTGGATGAGCCCGATCCCCGCAAGGGGCCCAAGGCAAAGCTGCCCTACATCGACGACGGCGGCACGGTGCTGGGCGATTCGGGGCTGATCATCGATTATCTCTCGGCCCAGTACGCCGTCGACCTCGATGCCCACCTGGAGCCGCGCCGGCGCGGCCTGGCCCAGGCGCTGGGCCACCTCTTCGAGGACGGCCTTTATTGGAGCGCCATCGTCTATCCGCGCTGGGCCATCGAGGCCAACTGGCAAATCGTCAAGCCGGAGTACTTCGCCGCCCTGCCCGGCCCCCTTGCGTCCGCTGATCGCCGCCCTGGCACGGCGCAGTACGCTCGGCAGCCTCAGGAGCCAGGGCGTCGGCCGCCACTCGGCCGCCGAAGTGGCGGCCATGGGGTGTCGCGATATCGCTGCCGTGGCCGACCTGCTGGGGGAACAAGACTTCATGCTGGGCGATCAGCCCTCGGGCATCGACGCTACGGCCTATGCCTTTTTGGCCGCCATCCTGGCGGTACCGATCGAAACCCCGGTACGCCAGCGCCTGCGGCAAAGCGAGAACCTGACGGCCTATTGCCGGCGCCTGCGCGAGCACTGTTTTCCTGGTGAGAATGCGGTTTAGCTTCGCACCATCAGGCCGCGCAGCACCGGCGCGCCAATCAGCAGCGCGACGCCGAACATCTGATTGAATAGCGGGATTTCGACAGGAATCGGGCCAAACAGGATGAGGTAGAGCCCCAGGCCCATGGTCATCGCCGTCACCGTGATTTGCTTCTCCTCGTGCCGCTGACGGTATGCCTTGTTGGCCGGAATGGTAGGTCAATCGGCCAGACGCGAATATGGCGGCTGTCACAGTCCCTGAATTGGCGGTATGTCGCCCGCCGCCTGGAATTCGGTGAATTCCCGCGTGAATTCGGCGAACCGCCCGGCCTCGATGGCCGCCCGCAGCCCCGCCATCAGGCGCTGGTAATAGGTCAGGTTATGTTCCGTCAGCAGCATCGGCCCGAGCATCTCCTTGGCTCGGAAGAGGTGATGCAGATAGGCCCGGGAATAGCTGGCGCAGGCGGCACAGGAGCAAGCTTCCTCGAGCGGCCGGGAATCGTCGCGGTGACGGGCGTTGCGGATGTTGAGCGCACCATGGGCCGTGAAGGCCTGACCGGTACGGCCCGAACGCGTCGGCAGTACGCAATCGAACATGTCGACGCCGCGGCCCACGGCACCGACGATGTCGGCGGGCTTGCCCACGCCCATGAGATAGCGCGGCCGATCCGCCGGCAAATGCGGCACGCCGGCCTCGAGCACGCGAAACATCTCGGCCTGGCCCTCGCCGACGGCAAGGCCGCCGATGGCGTAGCCGTCGAAGCCGAGCTCGATCAGCCCGGCCGCCGATTCGGCCCGCAGCTCGGCATAGGTGCTGCCCTGGACGATGCCGAAAAGGCCCTGCCCCGGGGCCGGCCGGCTGGCAGCCAGGCAGCGCTCGGCCCAGCGCAGCGAGAGCCGCATGGACTTGGCCGCCTCGTCCTCGCTGGCCGGATAGGGCGTGCACTCGTCCAGCACCATGGCGATGTCGGAGCCCAACAGCGCCTGGATTTCGATGGCGCGTTCGGGCGTGAGCTCGTGGCTCGAGCCGTCGAGGTGAGAACGGAGACTAACGCCGCTTTCACCCAGCCGGCGCAGCTTGGCCAGTGACATGACCTGAAAACCGCCGGAATCGGTGAGAATGGGCCCCGGCCAATTCATGAAGACGTGCAGCCCGCCGAGCCCGGCAATGCGCTCGGCCGTGGGCTGCAGCATCAGGTGATAGGTGTTGGCCAGCACCATCTCGGCGCCCGTCTGGCGCACCGCCTCGGGGGCCATGGCCTTGACCGTGGCGGCGGTGCCGACGGGCATGAAGGCGGGGGTAGCAACGCTGCCGTGGGCGGTATCGAGATGCCCCAGGCGGGCCGAGCCGTCGCTAGCCCGTACCTCGAATCCGATGCCGCTCATGAATTCCGCTCCAAAAGACAGCAATCGCCATAGGAATAGAACCGGTAGCGCTGGGCCATGGCGTGGGCGTAGGCGGCCAGCATGCGCTCACGCCCGGCGAAGGCCGAAACCAGCATGAACAGCGTAGACCGCGGCAGGTGAAAATTAGTCAGCAAGACGTCGACGACCTGAAAGCGGTATCCGGGCACGATGAAGATGTCGGTTTGACCAGCCCAGGGCCGCAAGCCGCCGGCCGAAGCGACGCTCTCCAGCAGCCTCAGCACCGTCGTGCCCACCGCCACGATGCGCCGGCCCTCGGCCCGGGCGGCGCTGATGGCGGCGGCGGCCGGGGCGGCGATCTCGCCCCATTCGGCGTGCATGACGTGGTCCTCGGTGTCTTCGCTGCTCACCGGCAGGAAGGTGCCGCCACCGACATGCAGGGTCAAGCGCTGCTCTTCGATGCCCTTTGCCTCCAGGGCAACCAGCAATTCGGCCGTGAAGTGGAGCCCCGCCGTCGGTGCCGCCACGGCGCCGGGCCGGCGGGCATAGACGGTCTGGTAGTCGGCCCGGTCGCGCTCGTCGCCGGGCCGGCCGAGGTAGGGTGGTAGTGGCATCTCGCCGAATTGTTCCAGCACTGCCGGCAGTTCGGCGGCGGGGCGATCGAACCTGAGCCGGACTTCGCCCCCGCGCCGCTCAATCACCTCGGCGAAAAGCCCGCCAGCCCCATCCGGTCCCGGGAATCGCACCACATCCCCAGGCCTCAGGCGCTTGGCCGGCCGCGCGAAAGCCTCCCAGGTGTCGGGCTCGGGAGCCGGTTTGTGCAGTGTCACCTCGATGCGGGCGGTGCCCCGGGCGGCCTGGCGGCTGCCGCGAAGCCGGGCCGGTATGACTTTGGTGTCGTTGAGCACCAGCACGTCGCCGGGATGCAAAAGCCCCGGCAGGTCCGAAACCAACCGGTCTTCGAACGCCTCCCCCACGTGCAACAGGCGCGCCTGGTCGCGGCGCTCCAGCGGCCGTTCGGCGATCAGCTCCGACGGCAGTTCGAAATCGAAAAGCTCGACACGCATATGGCGGCCGGGCCGCCGGCTAATCCTTGGCGTCGGCGGCCACCTGCAGACGCACGATGTGGTCGGGGTCCTCGACGCTGCCGTTGTCCGACTTGGAGCCCTTCTTGATCTTGTCGACGAACTCCATGCCCTCGCTGACCTGGCCCCAGACCGTGTACTGGCGGTCGAGGAAGGGGGCCGCTTCGAAGACGATGAAGAACTGGCTGTCGGCACTGTCGGGGCTGCGGGTGCGGGCCATGGAAAGGGTGCCGCGAACGTGGGGCTCGTCGTTGAATTCGGCCTTCAGGCGCTGGCCCGAGCCCCCCGAACCGGTGCCCGTGGGATCGCCGGTCTGGGCCATGAAGCCTTCGATGACGCGGTGAAAAACAACGCCGTCATAAAAGCCCTGGCGCACCAACTCCTTGATGCGGGCGACATGGCCGGGCGCCAGATCGGGCCGCATTTCGATAACCACGCGGCCGTATTCAAGGTCGAGATAAAGCGTGTTTTCCGGTTCCGCCGCATCCACGTTGCCTGCTCCCAGTATCAAAGCGGCCAGGGCCGCCAGAATGAAGTGCCGCACCATTGCGATTTCCCTCTCCTAGTACCTAGCCCCTACCGCCCGGCTTCAGGATGCCGAGCCTTTGGCACGTTCGTCGGCCGCCCGGTGGCGCAGCTTTTCGTCGATGTTCCTGGGCACGAAGGAACTGACGTCGCCGTCCAGGCGGGCGATGACCTTGACCAGGCTCGAGGCGATGAAATGGTTGTTCTCCGAGGCCATGAGAAAGATGGTCTCGACGTCGGCGTTGAGGCGCGCGTTCATGCCTACCATCTGAAACTCGAATTCGAAGTCGGAAACCGCCCGCAAGCCACGCACGATGATGGAGGCACCGACATCGGTGACGAAATGCATGAGCAGATTGTCGAAGGTCCGGACCTCGATGGTAGTGCCGTTGTGGCCGTTCAGGTGTTCGATCTCGGAGCACACCATGGCCTGGCGTTCGGCCACATCGAACATGGGTGCCTTTTCCAGATTGGCGGCAACGCCCACCACCAGGTGATCGACCACCCTGGTGGCCCGGGTAATCAGGTCCAGGTGGCCGTTGGTGATGGGATCGAAGGTGCCGGGGTAGACGCCGGTTCGCCGCTTGGCCACGCAGATACTCCTCGATTACGCGTCTGACTCTGTAGGCTCTGTTGTCTCTGTAGGCTCTGTTTTTTGCTGATCGTCGGCGTTCTGGTCGGCCGCCTCGCCCACTTCGGCCTCGTCGCCCTCTTCGCCCTCGCCAGCCTCGTCATCGCCGTCTTCGCCGCCATCGCAGAGGCGGGCCACCGAAACCACGCGTTCGCCTTCCGCCGTGCTGAACAACGTTACACCCTGGGTGTTGCGACCGGCAATGCGGATGTCGTTGACGGGGCAGCGAATCATCTGGCCGCCGTCGGTGACCAACAGCAGCTCGTCGCTTTCGACCACGGGAAAGGCCGCCACCACCTCGCCGTTGCGTTCCGAGGTCTCGATATTGATGATGCCCTGGCCGCCGCGATGGGCGATGCGGTATTCATAGGCCGAGGTGCGTTTGCCGTAGCCGTTCTCGGTAATCGAGAGAATGAATTCCTCATGCGCCGCCAATTCGGCCAGCCGCTCGGGCGGTAACTCGGAGGCCGTGGCGGCAACTTCCGTCTCGCCGTTGGCGCGGCGCTCGGCGGCGGCGGTGCGCAGATAGTCGTCGCGCTCCTCGACACCGACCTCGGCGTGGCGTACCAGCGACATCGAGATCACGTCATCTCCCTTGGCCAGCTTCATGCCGCGCACGCCGTCGGAGGTGCGGCTCTTGAAAACGCGCACGTCGGTGGCGGCGAAGCGCAGGCACTTGCCGCCACGAGCCGCCAGCAGCACGTCATCGCCGTCGTCGCAGGACTGCACGCCAACCAGGCGATCGCCTTCGCCCAGGCGGATGGCGATTTTGCCATTGGCCATGACGTGGCTGAAGTCCGACAAGGCGTTCCTGCGCACCCGGCCCATGGCGGTGGCGAAGACGATGCTGAGGCTGGCCCACTGTTCCTCGTCCTCGGGCAGCGGCATGACCGAAGTGATGGTTTCGCCCTCGTCCAGCGGCAACAGGTTGACCATGGCCTTGCCCAGCGCTTGCGGCGTGGCCAGCGGCAGGCGGTAGACCTTGAGCTTGTAGACTTGGCCCGAGGAGGAAAAGAACAGCACCGGCGTGTGGGTGTTGGCGACGTAGACCTGGGTGACGAAATCCTCGTCGTGGGTGTTCATGCCGGCCCGGCCCTTGCCGCCACGGCGCTGGGCCCGGTAGGCGCTGAGGCGCACCCGCTTGATGTAGCCGCGGTGGCTCACCGTCACCACCATGTCCTCGCGCTCGATCAAGTCCTCGTCGTCCTGGTCCAGCTCGCCCTCGACGATTTCGCTGCGCCGCGGATCGGCGAAGCGCTCACGGACCTCGGTGATTTCGCGTCGCATGACGCCGGTCAGGCGCTCATGGCTGCCCAGGATATCGAGCAGATCGACGATCTTTTCCGCCAGCCCCTTGAGCTCGTCGCCGATCTTGTCGCGCTCCAGCCCGGTCAGACGCTGCAGGCGCAACTCGAGAATTGCCTTGGCCTGAACCTCCAGCAAACGATAGCTGCCGTCCTCGACGACGTGGCCGGGCTCGTCTATCAGCTCGATCAGGGGCCCCACGTCGACCGCCGGCCAGGACCGTTCCATCAAGCGCTCCCGCGCCACCGCGGGGTCCGGCGCCTTGCGGATGATGGCGATGACCTCGTCGATGTTGGCCACCGCGATGGCCAGACCGACCAACACCTGGGCGCGCTCCCGGGCCTTGGTCAATTCATGGCGGGTGCGCCGGGTGATGACCTCGCGGCGGAAGGCGACGAAGGCCGAGATCATGTCCTTGAGGTTGTGCAACTGCGGCCGGCCGCCATTGAGCGCCAGCAGGTTGACGCCAAAGCTGGTTTGCAGCGCGCTGAGGCGGTAGATCTGGTTGAGCACCACCTCGGTGGTGGCGTCGCGCTTGAGTTCGATCACCACGCGCACGCCGTCGCGGTCCGATTCGTCGCGCAAGTCCGAGATGCCCTCGATGCGCTTGTCGCGCGCCGCCTCGGCGATCTGCTCGATCATGCGCGCCTTGTTGACCTGGTAGGGGACCTCGGTGACGATGATGACGTCACGGTCCTTGCCGGCTTTTTCGAAATGCACGCGGCCGCGCATGATCACCGAGCCCCGCCCGGTGTGATAGGCCTGGCGCGCTCCGCCCCGGCCCAGGATCAGGGCGCCGGTGGGAAAATCCGGCGCCGGCACGATCTCGATCAACTCGTCGATGCCGATCTCGGGGTTTTCGATATAGGCCAGGCAGGCATCCAGCACCTCGCCCAGATTGTGCGGCGGTATGTTGGTCGCCATGCCCACGGCGATGCCGCCGGCGCCGTTGACCAGCAGGTTGGGCAGCCGCGACGGCAGCACCACCGGCTCGTGGGCCGAATCGTCATAGTTGGGCTGGAAATCGACGGTATCCTTGTCGATGTCGCCGAGTAGCGCCAACGCCGAACGATCGAGGCGGATTTCGGTATAGCGCATGGCCGCGGCACGATCGCCATCCATCGAACCGAAGTTGCCCTGGCCGTCCAACAGCGGCAGGCGCATGGCGAATTTCTGGGCCATGCGTACCATGGCGTCGTAGATCGCCTGGTCGCCGTGGGGATGGTACTTGCCCATCACGTCGCCGACGACACGGGCCGACTTGCGGTAGGGCCGGTCGGGAAGCGCGCCCTGCTCGTTCATGGCGTGAAGAATGCGCCGGTGCACCGGCTTGAGGCCGTCGCGCACGTCCGGCAGGGCCCGCGAGACGATCACGCTCATGGCGTAATCGAGGTAGGAGCGCTTCATCTCCTCCTCGATCATCACGGGCACGGTGTCGCTGCGCGGCGGTGGCGGGGTGTCTATGTCGGTCAAGGGAGGGGCGTCAGAATTGATGCGTCAGAAGTTGGGCCAGGCCGGGTTTCCGAAGCCACCGGTAGGCGCCCCGGCCACCCCCGACATGTTGGGGGATGGGGTGCGGTAAATATACCAGACCTTGTTGTCAGCGGCAAGTTTTCGCGGGCGCAAAAAAGCCCTGTTTGCAGCGCAGCAAAAGGGCCTCGGGCGGCTGCTTGGGGGTTCGCTAGAAAGGAATCTCGTCGTCGAGGTCGGCGCCACCGCCAGCGCCTGTGTCGGCGCCTCCACCTCCGCCGCCGCCGCCTCCTTCTCCCCCGCCGCCACCACCTCCACCATAATCGTCGGGGTATTCGTCAGGTGCGCCGCCGCCATAACCGCCACCGCCCTCGCCGCGCGAGTCCAGCATGGCGATCTCACCCCGGTAGCGCTGCAGCACGACCTCGGTGGTGTACTTCTCGACCCCCGACTGGTCCTGCCACTTGCGGGTCTGAAGCTGACCTTCGATGTAGAGCTTGGAGCCCTTGCGCAGGTATTGCTTGGCGATGTTGCCCAGGTTCTCGTTGAAGATGACGACCCGGTGCCACTCCGTGCGCTCGCGCTTTTCGCCGGTATTGCGATCGCGCCAAGTTTCGTTGGTGGCCAGATTGAGATGTACGATCTGATCGCCGGCGTTGGTGCTCCTGACTTCGGGGTCGCGCCCCAGGTTGCCGATCAGAATGACCTTGTTGACGCTGCCCGCCATGCCGCCTCCGCTGTTTGATTGACTGGCAGCATAATAGGCGCAAAAGATCGCGCCGGTCGCGTTTTTTTGTCGCTCACGGCGGCGGACCTTCGGTCCGCAGCCTGCGCGGGGGCGCCGCAGTAGCGGCGGGTCGCGGTCGCTCCCGTTGCACAAAAGGACCAAACAGAAAAAGTAACAAACGGCGGCCGCGCTAAGCCGCGCCCCGGCACGGGGGGCGGAGGCCAAGCGCGCGGAGCGCGCGCCCGGTGAGGGTCAAAAAAAGATAATAATACGAAATCCGAATGATCCATTCGGATTTCGTATTATTATGCCCCAGGATTCCATGCAAAAGACCATCAGCATTCGCGGCGCCCGGGAGCACAATCTGCGGGGCGTCGACCTCGACATCCCGCGCGACAAGCTGGTGGTGATCACCGGCCTGTCGGGCTCGGGCAAGTCCTCGCTGGCCTTCGACACCATCTACGCCGAGGGCCAGCGGCGCTATGTCGAGAGCCTGTCGGCCTATGCCCGCCAGTTCCTCGAGCTGATGCAGAAGCCGGACGTCGAATCCATCGAGGGCCTGTCGCCGGCCATTTCGATCGAGCAGAAGACGACGTCGCGCAATCCGCGCTCGACGGTGGGCACGGTGACCGAGATCTACGACTATTTGCGGCTTTTGTTCGCCCGCATCGGCGTGCCCTATTCGCCGGCCACCGGGCTGCCCATCGAGAGCCAGACGGTGTCGCAGATGGTCGACCGCATCGCCGAGCTTCCGGAAGGCACGCGGCTCTATCTGCTGGCCCCCATCGTGCGCGGCCGCAAGGGCGAATACCGCAAGGAAATGGCGGCCCTGCAAAAGCGCGGCTTTCAGCGCCTCAAGGTCGACGGCGAACACTACGAAATCGCCGACGTGCCGGCGCTGGACAAAAAATTCAAGCACCATATCGAAGTCGTGGTCGACCGCCTGGTGGTGCGCGACGGCATGGCCCAGCGACTGGCCGACAGCATCGAGACGGCGCTCGGCGAAAGCGACGGCCTGCTGGTGGCGGAAGACGCCGACAGCGGCGAGCGCACTATGTTTTCGGCCAAATTCGCCTGCCCCGTGTCGGGCTTCACCATAGAAGAGATCGAGCCCCGCCTCTTTTCCTTCAACAACCCCTTCGGCGCCTGCCCCAGCTGCGACGGCCTGGGCACGCGCATGTACTTCGACGCCGACCTGGTGGTGCCGGACGAGCGCCTGGCGCTGAACAGCGCCATCGCACCTTGGTCGCGCTCGTCCTCGCAATACTACGTCCAGGCGCTGGACAGCCTGGCGGCGCATTTCGGCGCCAGACCCAGCACGCCCTGGGAGGAATTGCCCGAGGAAGCACAGCGCGGCATCTTGCAGGGCAGCGGCGACGAGCCGGTGACCATGACCTACAACGACGGCAACCGCAGCTATTCCACCTTCAAGCCCTTCGAGGGCGTCATTCCCAACCTGGCGCGGCGCTGGCGCGACACCGATTCCTCGTGGCTACGCGAGGAATTGAGCCGCTACCAGAGCACGGCGCCCTGCGAGGCCTGCAATGGCGACCGCCTCAAGCCCGAGGCCCTGGCCGTCAAGATCGCCGGCCTGCACGTCAGCCAGGTGACGGAAATGTCGGTGGCGGCGGTGCACGAGTGGTTTCTCGAACTGCCTGGGCAGCTCGGCGCCAAACAGCTCGAGATCGCCGAACGCATCCTCAAGGAGATCAACGAACGCCTCGGGTTCCTGGTCAAGGTGGGTCTCGAGTACCTGACGCTGAGCCGCCGTTCGGGCACGCTTTCGGGCGGCGAGAGCCAGCGCATTCGGCTGGCCTCGCAGATCGGCTCGGGCCTCACCGGCGTGCTCTACGTGCTCGACGAGCCTTCGATCGGGCTGCATCAGCGCGACAATGCGCGGCTGTTGGAGACCCTCAAGCGGCTGCGCGATTTGGGAAATTCCGTACTGGTGGTGGAGCACGACGAGGAAGCCGTGCTGCATGCCGATCACGTCATCGACATGGGACCGGCGGCCGGCATCCACGGCGGCAACGTGGTGGCCCAGGGCACGCCCAAGCAGATCATGGCGACGCCGGCCAGCCTGACCGGCCAGTACCTCACCGGCGCCCGCCAGGTGCCGCTGCCGGCGCTGCGCCGCGAGGGCCACCCGGGGCAGACGCTCAGCGTCGTGGACGCCACGGAAAACAACCTCGCCAACTTGACCCTGACGCTGCCGCTGGGCGTTTTTTGCTGCGTCACCGGGGTTTCGGGCAGCGGCAAGTCGACGCTGATCATCGAGACGCTCTATAAAGCCGTGACCCGGCGCCTCAACGCCAGCCGCGTCCATCCCGGCAAGCACAAGGCCATCGAGGGCCTGGAATACCTCGACAAGATCGTCGACATCGACCAGTCGCCCATCGGCCGCACACCGCGCTCCAACCCGGCCACCTATGCCGGCGCCTTCACACCGATCCGCGACTGGTTCTCCAATCTCCCCGAATCGGGGGCCCGGGGCTACAAGCCCGGACGCTTTTCCTTCAACGTCAAGGGCGGCCGCTGCGAGGCCTGCCAGGGCGACGGCCTGATCAAGATCGAGATGCATTTCCTGCCCGATGTCTACGTCCAGTGCGACGTCTGCAAGGGCCGACGCTACAATCGAGAGACACTAGAAATATCATTCAAAAACAAATCGATCGCCGATGTTCTTGATATGACAGTCGAGGAAGGAGTGGAATTCTTTTCGGCCGTGCCGACAATCCGCGACAAGCTCGCCACGCTGGCCCGGGTGGGCCTGGGCTACATCCACCTGGGGCAGCCCGCGACGACGCTTTCGGGCGGCGAGGCGCAGCGCGTCAAGCTGGCCAAGGAGCTTTCGCGGCGCGCCACCGGCCAGACTCTTTATATCCTCGACGAGCCCACCACGGGGCTGCATTTCGAGGACGTACGCCGCCTCCTCAAGGTGCTGCACGCGCTGGTCGATGCCGGCAACACGGTGGTCGTCATCGAGCATAACCTGGAAATCATCAAGACGGCGGACTGGGTCGTCGATCTCGGCCCCGAGGGCGGCGACGGCGGCGGCAAGATCGTCGCCCAGGGCACCCCGGAACAGGTGGCGCGGGCGAAAAAGTCCTATACCGGGCAGTACCTCAAGGAATACCTGGCCCGCGCCAAACGGGCCGAGGCCGGCGGCTCGGTCACGCCGATTCGTTTGGAGCCCGGCCGGCCGACAGTCAGGGCGGCCAAACGCAAGTCGGCCAAACCCAAAGTCGCCAACAACGGCAGGCGCAAACGCAAACGGGCTTGATTCGCCCCTAACTCCCCGTCTTGACCGCCGTCCAGTAGTCGTTGTTGAGCCGGCCGATGAAGATGTCGTGGTAGGACCCCAGGCACTGGCGCAGCGAGCCATAGCTGGCGATCGTCAGGTCCTGGCAGCGCTTGAGGGTTTGGCGCGCCAGATCGGCACCCGGGGGGATGCTCTCTCCCATGGTTTTGGCCCAGACACCGGCGCGGCGGGCTTCGCTCGTGCGGCCCAGCGGCGGCAGCGCGTTGACCAGGCGGTTCAAGACCGCGCTGGCGGCCACGTGGCTCTCGCCCTGGGACCTGAGGCGGGCCGCCGCCAGGGGCGCAGCGGGCCGGTGGCGACGGCGATGTCCTGCGCCGACTGGGGCTGCTTGTCGCCGGGCACGGGCTCGGGTACCAGCGAGACGTTGGCACCGACGATCACGGCCACATCGGCGATGCCTCGGTCGTGAAGATAGGCGCCTGTCAGCGACATCTTGACGGCGGAATGGCCTCGCGCGGCGGTGATGCTAAGCGCCTCGGCGGGCAACTCCATGGTGTCGCCCTGGCGTAGCCGGGCCGTGACGCGGATGCCCTCGCCGCCCTGGGCCAGATAGCGTTGACCGGCGACCGGCGAAGAGCGCCACTCCTGCAGGCAGATGGCGGTGAATTCGGCGCTGCATTCGCCGGCCTGGCAGCTTAGCGGCACGGCTTCGTTGGCGGCCACCAGAGCCAGGATCTGCGGTGCAGCGGCGGCCGGCAAGCCCAAGGCCACCAGCCCGGCAGCGCACAACGCGGTTGCAAGTAGTCTGGCCATGACGAACTTCCCTTCGCGACGGTGCAGATAATTATCATTCCACGACGGCCTCGCAGCGTCAATTGTAGTCCTGGACAGGGCCCGGCATTCGACCTATGCCAGGGCCATGAGCGCGCCTGCACCCGTACACGTCATCGGCGGCGGCCTGGCCGGCAGCGAGGCGGCCTGGGCGCTGGCCCGGGCCGGCGTGCCGGCGGTGCTGCACGAGATGCGCCCGGAACGCGGCACCGGGGCCCACGTCACGGCCGGGCTGGCGGAACTGGTCTGTTCAAACTCGCTGCGCTCCGACGATCATGAGAACAACGCCGTCGGCCTCCTGCACGAGGAATTGCGCCGCACGGGCTCGCTGATCATGCAGGCCGCCGACGGCTGCCGGGTGCCGGCCGGCGGCGCTTTGGCGGTCGACCGCGAGGGCTTCTCGGCGGCCGTCGAGGCGGCGCTGGCAGCCGAGCCGCTGGTCGAGATCGCCCGCGGCGAGGTGACCGATCTCGCGCCCACCGCCGCCGACTGGTCCTCGGTCATCGTGGCCAGCGGGCCGCTGACCTCGGACGCCCTGGCCGACGCCATCGCCGAGCTCACGGGCCAGCGTGCGCTGGCTTTTTTCGACGCCATCTCGCCCATTGTTCACCGCCATAGCATCGATTTCGACAAGGCCTGGTTTCAATCGCGCTACGACAAGGCCAGCGGTCCCGAAAGTAACGGCCGGGACTATCTCAATTGCGCGCTCAGCCATGCCCAATACGAAACCTTCATCGCCGCGCTGCTGACCGCCGAGCGCGCGGATTTCCACGAATTCGAGAAGGGAACACCCTATTTCGAGGGCTGCCTGCCGATCGAGGTGATGGCCGAACGGGGATCCGAGACGCCACGCTTCGGTCCCCTCAAGCCGGTGGGGCTGACCAACCCCCACAACCCGGACCGCCCCCATGCCGTGGTCCAGTTGCGCCAGGACAATGCGCTGGGCACGCTTTACAACATGGTCGGATTCCAGACCAAGCTGAAGCACGGCGAACAGGTCCGCGTCTTCCGCCTGATCCCGGGGCTGGAAGGCGCCGAGTTCGCCCGCCTGGGCGGCGTTCATCGCAACACGTTTATCCAGAGTCCCCGGCTTCTAGACCAGGAATTGCGGCTAAAAAGTGAGCCCAGGCTCCGCTTTGCCGGCCAGATCACAGGCGTCGAGGGCTACGTCGAGAGCGCCGCCATGGGTCTGCTGGCCGGACGTTTTGCGGCCGCCGAGCGGCTCGGCCGGCCTACCTCTCCGCCACCCCCGACAACGGCTCTCGGCGCCCTTTTGGGCCACATTACGGGCGGTGCCGAGAGCGCCAACTTTCAGCCCATGAACGTCAATTTCGGGCTCTTTCCGCCGCTCGCCGAAAAGCTCGGCAAGAAGCAGCGCAAACCGGCCCAAGCGCGGCGCGCCTTGGCCGACCTCGACGATTGGCTCAAGATGCAACCCCTGTTTAACCCCCTGGCCCGGAGCGCCTCATGACAACCCTCGCCGACCTCGCCTGGCTCGACGGCCTGGCCCTCGCCGACCTGGTGCGTGCGAAAAAAATATCGCCGCTGGAACTGGTCGATGCCACCATCGCCCGCATCGAAGCCCTGAACCCGACCCTCAATGCCGTGATCCGGCCGATGTACGACGAGGCCCGGGCCGAGGCCCAAAAACCCTTGGGCGCCAGGCCCTTCGCCGGGGTGCCGTTCCTGCTCAAGGACCTGATGGCCGAGTACGGCGGCGTGCCCATGGCCGAGGGCAGCAACTACCTCAAGGGCCGCTACACGTCGCCGAAGGACAGCGAACTGGTGGTGCGCCAGAGAGCGGCGGGACTGATCATCGTGGCCAAGACCAATACGCCGGAGTTCGGTTTGCTGCCGACCACCGAACCCACGGCCTTCGGCGCCAGCTGCAATCCCTGGGATACCAGCCGCACGACGGCCGGCTCGAGCGGCGGCTCGGCGGCGGCGGTGGCGGCCGGCATCGTGCCCATGGCGCATGCCAACGACGGCGGCGGCTCGATCCGCATGCCGGCCTCCTGTTGCGGCCTTTTCGGCCTGAAGCCGACGCGGGCGCGCAACACCTTGGGACCGGACTACGGCGAGGCCAGCTGCGGCCTGGCCGCCGAGCACGCCGTGACGCGAAGCGTGCGCGACAGCGCGGCCCTGCTCGACGCCACTTCGGGTCCGATGGTGGGAGATCCCTACTACCCGCCCCCCCCCGAACGCCCCTACCTGGAAGAGGTCGACAGCGATCCCGGGCGCTTGCGTATCGCCCTCAACCCCAGGCCGCTGACGGGCGCCGAAGTGCATGCCGATTGCGCCAAAGCCGCCGAGCAAACGGCGCTGCTCTGTGCCGAGCTCGGCCACGAGGTCGTCGAGGCGGCGCCAGAAATCGACGGCATGCGCATGGTCAGGCGCTTCGGCGATGCCTGGACCGGCTTTCTCGGTTGGGTCGTCGACGACTGGGCACGGCGGCTCGATCTCACACCCAAGGAAGAGGATTTCGAACCCGCCACCTGGGCCACCTACCTGCACGCCCGCGAGCAAACCACAGCCGAGTATCTGATGGCGGTCCAGGACCTGCATGCCCTGAGCCGCGACGTGGCCCGCTTCTTCGCCGATTTCGACGCCATGATCACACCGACGCAGACCGTGCCGCCGGTGCCGCTGGGCTACTTCGCCTACACTCCCGACGATCCCCGGGATTACGTCACGCGCCTTTGCCAGTACACCGGCTTCACGCTGATGTGCAACGTCACCGGCCAGCCGGCCATGTCGCTGCCGCTGCATTGGAACGACCAGGGATTGCCCATCGGTGTGCATGTAGTCGGCCGCTACGGCGACGAGGCAACGCTTTTCCGCATCGCCGGCCAGCTCGAGGCGGCCCGGCCCTGGGCCGACCGGCGCCCACCGGTTTGCGTGGAGGCGTAGGTTGCTATTGCACTTTGGGTTTCTATATCCCTTGTTCGTACAGCCCGACCGGGTCCGCATTCAATCAACGAGGTAGACACCGCATGGCCTTTGAACTCCCTGCCCTGCCCTTCGCGGCAGACGCACTGGCACCCCACATTTCGGCGGAAACGCTGGGTTTCCACCATGGCAAACACCACAACACCTACGTCACCAACCTGAACAACCTGACCAAGGATTCGGCCCTGGCCGAAGCCTCGCTGGAAGACGTCATCCGCGGCAGCGCCGGCGACGCCGCCAAGGCCGGGCTCTTCAACAACGCCGCCCAGGTCTGGAACCACACCTTCTACTGGAACAGCATGAAGCCGGGCGGCGGCGGCAGTCCCTCGGGCGCCGTGGCCAGCGCCATCGATGCCGCCTTCGGCAGCTACGACAAGTTCGCCGAGGAGATCGCCACGGCCGCCGCCACCCAGTTCGGCTCGGGCTGGGCCTGGCTGGTCTCCGATGGGGGCGCGCTGAAGGTGGTCAAGACGGCCAACGCCGAAACCCCGATCACCAGCGGCCAGACGCCGCTGATCACCATCGACGTCTGGGAACACGCCTATTACCTGGACTTCCAGAACCGCCGGCCGGACTACGTCAAGGCGTTCCTGGATCATTTGGTGAACTGGGACTTCGCGGCGGAAAACCTGGCCAACGCCTGACCCCCGGGGGAGCGGGTGGCCAGGCGATTTCCCCAAACTTCCCTCAATAGCGGCCCAGCTTGGCCCTGACGTAGAAACGCGTCAGGTCCCAAGCCGCCGGCCGCCGCAGGTCGAGGGCAAAGGGATCGAAGCCGGCCCGGGCCAGGCGCCGGGCGTAGCCTTCGGCCAACACGCCGCACATCAGCACCGGCAGGGCCGCCCTCGGGGTGCCGGAGCGCAATGATCGGGCCTCCGAGAGGCAGCGGCGGGCTTCTTCGCAAAGCGCCTTGGCGGCCGGTGCCAAGCGACTTCGCCTTTCGGCGGCCTCGAACGGCAGGTTGCGCAGCACCCCCAGCAACGCCCAGGCCCGGGCCACGGCCCGGCCGGCCGGCAAATCCCCGTCACAGCCCAGAAGCTCCAGCAAGAGACCGTTGAGATTGCCGGCCGTGGCATCGGCCCGGGCCAGCAGCGCCGGCAGGTCGGCCGGTGGCTGGGAATCGAGCTCGGCCGCCCTTCCCTCGATCAGCGCCGACAGGCGCTGGAACGAGAGGCGGCCTTCGGCCATCAGTCCGGCCAGTGCCGTGGCCAGGGGATGGCCGGCCGCTGGGCCGCCGTCCGGCGTGGCGGCCAGGCAATCGCGCCACCACTGCAGGCGGATTTCGCCCAGCAGGGGCTCCTGCAGGCGCTGGGCCGCCGCCAGCTCGATGTTGAAGGCGAGAACCGCATGGAATCCCGGGCGCAACGCCGCCGGCGCCAGATGGCCGCAGAGATAGCGTTCGTAATCGCGCCTGCGCACCTCGTCGTCGATTTGCCGCAAAACATCGGACATCGGCCGAGCATGCCCGAGAACGCCGACCGGCAGAAGCCCGCGGCTCTTGTTTCGGCCCGGTCGCCACCGGATACTGGCGCTCCTTGGAGCGATCAGCGGAGGTGGCTGCGATGAACCATGATCCCCAGACCGAATTGCAGGCCCAGGCCCGTGAGCTGCTGGGCCGTGAGTTGAGCCCAGACGAGATCGCCACCGCCGGTATCCGTTTTCCCACCATGCTGCGCTGCCTGCGCTTGCTGCGCGAGTGGTCGCAGCGGCAGAGCGGCACTGCCATGGCGCCGATCTTTCGCGTTCCCACCGGGGCCGGTCGCGGTGACTGAGATCGGCCGCGCCTACAGCAGCATCGGCGACCTGGCGCCAGGCATCGCCAGCGGCGAGATCTCGCCCGTCGATTTGACCCAGGCCACCCTGGACCGCATCGCCCGGCACAACGAGACGCTCAGCGCCTTTATTACGGTAATGGCGGAAAGCGCCCTATTCGAGGCCGACCGGGCCCAGCGCCAGATCGCCGCCGGGCTTTATCTGGGCCCCTTGCACGGCATTCCGCTGGCGGCCAAGGATCTCTACGCCACGAAGGGCGTGCGCACGACGTTGGGCTCGCTGATCCATGCCGACTGGGTGCCGGACCACGACGCCGCGGCGGTGGAAAAGCTGCGCGCCGCCGGTGCCGTCATCGTCGGCAAGACGAATTTACACGAGCTGGCCTATGGCACGACCAGCGGTAATGCGCATTTCGGGGCCGTGCGCAACGCCTTCGACCCGGCCTGCCATGCCGGCGGATCGAGCGGCGGCTCGGCCACGGCGGTGGCCGGCGGCCTGGCCTTCGGGGCGCTGGGCAGCGACACCGGTGCCTCGATCCGCCAACCGGCGGCATGCTGCGGCATCGTCGGCCTCAAGCCGACCTTCGGCCTGGTCAGCAAGTTCGGTGCCCTGCCGCTTAGCTGGACCATGGACCACGTCGGGCCGATGAGCCGCACGGTGGCCGATGCGGCGGCCCTGCTGCAGGTCCTGGCGGGCTTTGATTCCCGCGACGAATGCAGTGTCGAGCGGCCGGTGCCCGACTACAGCAAAGGGCTGGAGCGCGGTGCCGATGGCACCCGCATCGGCCTGGTGCGGGATTTTTTCTTCGCCGATTGCGAGCCCGAAGTGAGCGCCGCCGTCGAGGCCGCGGCGGCGCTCTTCGAAAGCCTGGGCGCCAATGTCGCGGAAACCACGATCCCCGACCTCGAGGTCTCCTTCGCCGCCGGCACCATCATCATGGGCAGCGAGGGTGCGGCGCTGCACGGCGCCGATCTGCGGCAACGGCCCGAGCTCTTTAGCGACGAGCTGCGCGGCGGCTTCATGGTCGGCAGCCTTTATCCGGCGGCCGACTACGTCCAGGCCCAGCGCTTTCGCCAGGGCTTCGCCGCGGACGTCGAGAACCTGTTCGCCGACTTCGATGCCCTGATCATGCCGACCGTGCCGGTGGCGGCAACACCCATCGACGACACGCCGCCCGAGCACGGACCGCTACGCAATCGCAACACGGTTCCCTTCAACCTCTCCGGACACCCGGCCCTTTCGCTACCCTGTGGTTTTACCGCCCAGGGCCTGCCCATCGGCTTGCAGATCGTCGGCCGGGCCTTCGGCGAGGCGGAGCTGCTGGCGGTCGCCGCGGCCTATGAGGGAGCAACCGACTGGCACCAACGGCACCCGGAGCTTTAGAGTAGGTCAAGTTCAATAGGTATGGCCGAGCCACCGGCCCAGGAAATCCCCATGTCCGAGCGCAAACTTCGCCCCCGCCGCAGCCTGATCTTCGCCCCCGGCATCAAGCCCGAGATGTTCGCCAAGGCCTGCAAGAGCGGCGCCGACATCGTCTGCCTCGACCTCGAAGACGCTATCGCGCCGGACCAGAAGGACGCGGCCCGGGCGCGCACGTTCGAATTGTTCGCGGATCTCGGCGACATGGACCGGGCCGAGCCCATGGTGCGCATCAACAGCCCGCGCGAGCCCGCCGGCCTCAGCGACCTGCTGGCCATCATCGAGAGCCCGTCGCCGCCCCGGGCATTGATGTTGCCGAAAGTGAAATCGGCCGAGGAAGTGAAGCTCTTGGACGAGCTGTTGGCGCCGCACCACCCCCAGATCCGCTTCCACGTCATCATCGAAACCAACGAGGGCCTGGCGGTCTGCCGCGACATCGCCAGATCCAGCGAACGTATCGATTCGCTGTTGTTCGGCGGTGTCGACATGTCGGCCGAGTTGCGCGTCGAGGGCCAGTGGCAGCCACTGCTTTATGCCCGCCAGCGCCTGGTCCATGCCGCCGCCGGGGCCAGCCTCGACCTCATCGACGTGCCCTGGCTCGACCTCGACGATGCCGAGGGCCTGGCCGGCGAGGCGGCGGCCAGCCGGGCGTTGGGCTTTACCGGCAAGGCCTCCATCCACCCCAAGCAGATCGCTACGATTAACGACTGCTTCAGCCCCGACGCGGAAGCCGTGGAGCGCGCCCGGCGCATCGTCAAGGCCTTCGAAGAAGCCGACGGCGGCCTGGTGGTGATCGACGGCAAACTGATCGAAAAGCCGGTGCTGAGATCGATGTACCGCATCCTGGCGGTGGCTGAGGCGACTTCCGAATGAACCAACAACCAACGGAGCCCAGCGTGGAACTCGAACACATATCCATCGAACGCGACGGTCGCATCGCCATCGTGCGTTTCGACCGTGGCGACGGCATCAACGCCTTGTCGCACCGACTGATGCGCAACATCGGCGCCGCCGCCAGAAGCCTCGACGAGGACACCGAACTCTCGGCCATCGTGCTGACCGGCAGGCCCGAGGTCTTCAGCATGGGATTTGATCTCAAGGACCCCGAGAGCGAGGAGATGCGCGAGGCCGGGCTGGCCACCTGGCGACGCGCAGCCCAGGCGGGACCGCGCATGTGCCGCGCCTGGGAGGAGCTTGAACCGGTCACCATCGCCGCCGTCGAGGGCTGGTGCATCGGCGGCGGCGTGGTCCTGGCGACGGCCTGCGACCACCGCGTGCTGGGCCAAAAGGGCACCATGTACGTGCCCGAGATCGAGCGCGGCATGAACATGTCGTGGGGCTCGCTGCCCCGTTTCGCGGCCCTCATGGGCCCTTCGCGGACCAAGCGCTTCGTCATCATGGCGCAGAAGCTGCGGGGCGAGATGGCGCGCGATTGGGGCCTGGTCGACGAGGTGACGGCGGACGGGCAGACCTTGGCGAAAGCGCTGGAGATGGCCCAGGTCATCGCCGCCATGCCGCCGGTGCAGGTGCGCATGTGCAAGCAGGGCATCAACGCCGCCACGGCGGCGCTGGACCGCGCCGTCAGTGTCATGGATTTGGACCAGGGGTTGCTCACCCGCCACTCGGCCGACTTCGCCGAAGGGGTCAATTCGTTCCTCGAAAAGCGGCCGCCGAAATTTACCGGTGGCTGAACGGGAGCAGCTTCATGGACCAGGAAGCCATCAATCGGGCGGCGGAGCTTTTTCGCGACAACCGCCTCAAGCCCATACCGCTCGCGGCATTGCCCGACGATTGCCGGCCGGGGAGCGAATCGGATGCCTATCGCATCCAGGAGGCCCTGGCGCCGCTGCTGACGGCGGCCGGCATGGGGCCGGTGGCGGGCTACAAGATCGGCTGCACGACGCCGGTCATGCAGGCGTATCTCGAGATCGACCACCCCTGTGCCGGCCACATCTTCGGCCACACCGTGGGCCTGGGCGAGGACAGCTTTCCCCACGCCCGCTTCCACCACGTCGGCGTCGAATGCGAACTGGCGGTAAATTTGGTCACCGACCTGCCCGCCGCCAACGCGCCCTACGACCGCCAGATGGTGGCGGCTGCCGTGGGCGGCATCATGGCGGCCATCGAGGTGGTCGACGACCGCTATGCCGACTTCCGCGCCCTCGATGCCCCCAGCCTGGTGGCCGACGACTTTTTCGGCGCCGGCTGCGTACTGGGCAGCGCCCAGCCGCTGGCCGGCCTCGATCCGGCGGCCCTCGAAGGCAGCATGGCGATCAACGGCGAGGTGGTGGGCACAGGGCTCGGCCGCGACATCCTGGGTCATCCCCTGGAGGCCCTGGTGTGGCTCGCCAACGCCCGCGCCGAGCGCGGCCGGAGTCTGCGGGCCGGGGATTTCGTGCTGCTCGGCAGCCTGGTCGAAACCAAATGGGTGGCGGTCGGTGACGTGGTTGAGATCGATATCCAGGGGTTGGGAACGGCCACGGCTCGGTTTCCGGGATAGAGTTGGCAACGAGGAGGATTGCGTTTGCCTGAAGATAGAGAGACCCGGCTTTGGGCATTGCGCCGCGAGATCGAGTTGGGCCGTCAGAGTGGCGATCCCGTCAATTTCGGCGGAGAAGCAATCAAACGCCGAGCGCGAGCCAGGAAGGCACAACGGGAATTATTCCTACTGCGTCATAAAATGGATTGACCGGTCCTGGCTCTCTGGATTTTCCGGTTGCAGCAGGGACACCATTGGACTGCACCCCTGATGTGAGACAGGGAAATTAGGGACAAGTTGCGCTTGGAGGCATGACTGGCCGTACGGCCAGCCATGCCTGCGGTTCTGCCGCCTGGGGCTGGAACACTGGCGGGCCGCGGGTTGAGATGGAGTGGTGGCTCACCCTGCTGATCATCTTCGCGGCCCTGATGGTGCTGCTGGCCATCGGTCTGCCCGTGGCCTTCGCCTTTCTCTCCATCAACGTGGTGGGTGCCTTTCTGTTGTGGAACGGCGCCGCCGGACTGACGCAACTGACACTTTCGGTGATGGCCTCGGTAACGCACTTCACCATCCTGCCGGTGCCGCTCTTTATTTTGATGGGCGAGATCAAGTTCCGCTCCGGCATCGCCGCCAAGCAGATGGACGTGCTGGACAGCTGGATGGGCCGCATTCCCGGCCGCCTCAGCCTGATGGCGGTGGGCGACGGCACCATGTTCGCCACACTGACCGGCTCGGCCATGGCCGGCACCGCCATGCTGGGCAAGATCCTGGTGCCCGACATGGAGGCACGGGGCTACAAAAAGCCCATGACGCTGGGCCCCATCCTGGGCTCGGGTGGCCTGGCCATCATGATCCCGCCCTCGGCGCTGGGCGTGCTGCTGGCCGCCATCGGCAATTTTTCGGTGGGCGGCTTTCTTATGGGCATCGTCATTCCCGGCTTGTTGATGGCCGTCCTTTACACCGCCTACATCATGATCCGCTGCAGCCTGCAGCCCGAACTGGCACCCGTCTACCAGACCGGCGACAAACAGCTCTGGCCCAAGATCCGCGACACCTTGAAATACGTCTTCCCCCTGGCCGCCATCGTCTTTCTGGTTATCGGGCTGATCCTCATGGGCGTCGCCACACCAACCGAATCGGCGGCGCTGGGAACCATCGGAGCCTTCGTCCTGGCGGCGCTTTTGCTCAAACGATCCTGTGATTTGTCGGACCAAGACGAAACTGCCGGTCGCTTATCAGAGCGCCCAGGAGCGCCGAGATCGACTGGCGGGCCAGGGGCGCCCCCCCCCCCGTCGCCCCAGCAATGTCGCTCAGCGAGCAACCACGGCGCTCCCAGGGGCCATGAGATGCGTCCGCGTGGTCACTTATTGGTCACTCGAACGAACCAGGGGGCTAGCCGTTTTTAGCTAACCCCCTGATATTGTTGGCTCCCCGGGCAAGACTCGAACTTGCGACAAAGCGGTTAACAGCCTTTGAACCCAGGATGCACAGTTGCGCACTTAATT
>PVBE011431221.1_pt1 | contig 23715 bp, 17 predicted proteins | sample 1631181 | NCBI WGS metagenome assembly PVBE01 (sample SAMN08397723, study PRJNA350692) | Marine metagenome, whole genome shotgun sequencing project. | isolation source: water | place: Pacific Ocean | collected 2012-04 | reverse complement strand
TTGTGTGGTTAACGCAAGTGTATTTGTTCCGGGAGATTTCTGAACAGAAATCACGACTGCTGGCGACCCTACATCTGACCCTTCACCTCGTTTAAGCGCTGGGCCAAGTTTTACATCTGCAACTTGACCGATAGTGACAGGAACGTGGTCGTGACATGTTATAATCGTATTTGCAATATCACTTGGTTTTGTAACGCGACTTTGCTGGCGAATCGGAATTTCGAAACTTCCCACATTTGGTAAATAGCCAGCACTCGCAGTTGAGTGTGCGTTCCCTGCAGCTTCGACAACATCAGAAATAATTAAACCGTAAATACGTAATCGTTCTTGATCTACATTGACTTGATACTCAGGAAGTTCTCCGCCAATTGCTACAACTTGGGCAACGCCTGGAATAGCGAGAATTTTATTCCGCAAATCGAATTCCGCGTATGAACGCAGTTCAAGTGGCGTAGCATCGCCACTAGGTGACGATAGTGAAATCAACATGATTTCGCCTGCAATCGAAGTGATCGGTGTGATGAACGGCTCTACTCCAGAGGGCATGTTTTCTCTTACTGTTGATAACCGTTCTGCAACTAATTGTCTTGCATCGTACAGGTTAGCACCCCAATCTAGATCAACCCAGACTATCGACAATCCAATTGCACTTGCAGATCGGACGCGGCGAACGCCCGTCATTCCGTTTACAGCAGATTCAATTGGGAACGTTATATATTGTTCCACTTCATCTGCAGCAAGTCCACCAGCTTCTGCCATGACGATAACAGTAGGAGCGTTGAGCTCAGGAAATACATCTACGCTCATGTTTTGAATGCGGTACGCCGCGTACCCAGTAAGGAGCAAGGACATCAATACAATGAGTGATGAATAATGAAGTGAAAAGCGTATGAGAGCTTTCAACATAATTTAATCCTCGCCTTCATGGTAAGTTCCATCAGAGTGAAAATGACCACCCTTTTGAATAGAACCACTTGTCGCGAGCATAAGTTGAAATCCACCATCAAGAACTACTTCGTCACCATCTCTAAGCCCACTAAGTACGGCAACCCATCGACCGTCATTTAGACCAAGGTCTGCCTCAATGCGAATAGCTTCGTTTGGGTTATTCGGATCACGGCGAAAAATAACTTGTGAAAGCCCATCTTGCTGTACAGCTGTAAGCGGGATTGCAAGCTCAGACGTGCTTGTTGAATCAATGACAATTTCAAGTTGTGCGGTAACACCTGGGCGTGCCCAAGATGATAAATTTTCTGGGGTGACATACAAATCAATTGTTCGATCGTTTGCATTACCTGAAAGCCCAAGTTGAAGCGTTCCACGCATTGTGTTTTGCAATTCAACTGCATTTCCTGATGAAGTGGGCGTGGGAGGAACTATGTTTACTTGTAATCCATTTCGTAGTGCTCCTAAATCACTTTGCAAGCCAGAAGCGCGAAAACGTAATTTGTCTGGTTGGACAACGGTGATGACGTTCATTTTTTCATCCGCCCACGCGCCATTTGTAACGTTTAGCGATTCAACGACGCCGCTATTTGCTGAAACAATTTCAATTGCTGACATCTCTTTCCACCAGTCAGAATTGTCTGATGGAATAACGATGTCAAGAATCGAAGAGGCAGATTGAAGTGAGAAATCTAATTTAGTTTTTGCTGCGCGCAATGATGCAATCGTTTCTTTATAGGATGCTTCAAGTTGTACATCTTTTTCCCTCAAATCTGCAAGTTCTGCTCGAGCAGCACTGTATGCTGCTTTTGCCGCAGTGAATTCTCTCGAACTGCCTCCGGCTGAATCTCGAAGAGATTCAAGTTTCTGAATTCGTTCTTCCCACATCTTGACACTATCTTTCACACTGTACTCGTGTTGTTCATGTGCAAGGAATAATGGATTATACATTTCCATTTTTGCATCTAGTTGTTGAACGATCGATTTCAACTCTGCAATATTTTGTTGTATCTCTCGCCACTCTGGTGAAGTTATTCGGAAGAGGGTTTGGCCTTGTACAACATTGTCAAATTGATTGACAAGAATTTCAACGCGACCAGAAAGCATTGTTCGATATTCTTTTTTCGCGGACGGTAAATATTCAAACCTTCCTGGAGCACGGAGAGTGTCTTTCAATTGCCGTCTTTCAACAGTTACAAAGGTAATGCCGAGATTAGATCGAACCGAAGAAGGAATAGCAACTCGGTTTGATGGCGAAGATACTTGCGATCCTTCAGCCGTTTTTTGTTCATCTTTCGATACGTTTTCTGAACAACCCATTAACAGTAGGATTGTAAGTAAGGCGAATTTGGTTTTCATTGCACATCTCCACGTGTTTTGTTTTCTATTTTTCCCCGAAAAGATCTACCGCTGAAGAGAGATCCCATGGAAGATTTCCGCCCATGTGTGAAGAAAAACATTCCATATCAGATTTTAATTGTTCAATAGCCCAGTTGATTGAATCTGCAGAAGGCTTAGATTTTGAGGATGCTTTGGAAAATAAAGCTCTCTTAAATGAATTCCTTAAAGATAATGAGAGCCTTGGGCGAATATGTGATCTGTAAAACGATGTTTTTATGAATTTTTTATACACACCATGATTGACTGGCTTTCCTTCACCCTTGTTATAAATAATATTTTCTTGAATCTGTTCTGCGTGTTGTTGAACATGAAGAAATTTGCAAATTGATTTTAAAGTATTGCTACGATTTTGAATAAATGATTCAAATGTAATTATTTTTAGCTGATCTTTTCCAAATTGATTTATCCATGGTTCTAGTTGCATGGCATATTTACTGAAATTAATAAGATCTGGATATTGATGGATTGCATCATCAATTTGCAAATCAATTACACCTGCACTGAGGACATGGTGGTAATGGCTAATAAGCCGACCAATTGGATTCCTTACAAGATAAATAAGTTTGAGATTGGAACCCAGTGTTTCATGCGCACGAAGTGGTACACCCGCATAATTTGGTAGTTTGGTATATGAAGTCGAAGCTTCACCGCAACACTGATTTGAGCCTGCTTTTTCAAAAAATGATTCGTATTTCTCTCGACCATTGGGCGCGAGAACTGCATCTGAATTCAGATGATTTAGTTCTTTGTCATCGGGTATATAGATGAATTGATTTTTTCGAAGGTCATGAAATAAGGTGGTTGTCCCAGATTTCATTGCTCCGATGATGAGAAAAGTAGGTAGTGTCATTGATGGTTAAGTACTGTTTATAGATAGGGGATAGAAGAAGTAATAGATGTGTTCCTGCTAAGAAACGGTGGGTGTTCTGATGATTATAGTTGAGATCGTTTTAAATACATATTTGATAGAACATTTTTGTAATACTGATCGTATATAAAGTACAATAGAATCCGATATTATATGAAGCGAAGTTATGGATACATGTTGTTAATAAGGGGTTTCGCAGCATTGGCAATGTTTGTTTCTCAAGTAATACCAGCTCGATGTTTAGATGTGGGTCAATTTGGGGATTTTTCATATATAACTTCTCTATTAACTGTGCTTACCTTTATTGTTATTTGGGGTACTGACAGATATTCCATGAAGGAGTTTTCATTAAGGAATGTAAATGCTTCTTCCGGCGAAACTCCTAAATTCAATGTATTTGGGGTGTACTCGGTTATCATCATTAATACATTATTGGCAGGTGTGTTTTTGTACTATTATCTACCTAATCACCTTGGAGAGGGGTACTCACTTCCACTTTTATTCCTTTCGGTACTTGCATTATTTGGTCGTTCAATTGCAAGAGTAAGTTCTTCTATAACGAGAGGTCTTGGGAATGTTTTGATATCTGAATTTGTATTCAGTTTTACTCGGCCTCTACTCTTTTCGATTTTTGTGATTTTGTATTATTTTGGATTTGGAAAAATAAACTACTTTGAAGTCTTGTTCCTTTTTGCACTAGCCTATATTTCTGTATTTTTAATTACTTCTATCAAAAATACCTTGGAAGTTGGAGCCATTAAAAACCCCAAAATTAGCCAAATACCAAATATTTATAAATTTTCATTCTTCTTTTTCTTGGTTGGCGTTGGAATGCCACTTATGGCAAACATCAATACTATCCAACTTGGAAACATAATGGCATCAGAAGATGTTGCAATGTTTTCTGCAGCCGCAAAAATTGTAAGTGTTGTTGCGCTTGGTCTAGTTTCTGCAAACTTGTTAATTTCTCCAAAACTTTCACCATTGTTTTATTCAGGAAAACTTGATGAAATGTACAATTTAATACGAAAAAACAATGCGTTTGTCGCAGCAATCACAGTAGTCCCGATAGTCTTAATTGCAATATTTTCAGAACAAGTTCTTACTATTTATGGGGATGCGTATGTGGAAGCTGCAAAGTTGTTGCGAATATTAGTAATTGGACAAGCAATTTATGTATTTTGTGGACCAGCTCTCTTGGTTGCAACAATGACGGGGCTCCAGAGATCAGCTTCCTTGGTTGTTCTTGCGATGGCATTAATTAACTGGTTTCTTTGTTTATTGCTTATCCCAAAGTTTGGGGCGGAAGGCGCCGCCTATGCTAGTGTACTTGTTGGCATTTTATTGAAGATTGCACTGGTAATTATTATTTATAGAAGAACAAGTTTGAACGTAACTATGTTAAATTTACTAAAAAAACACTATGACAATTAAATCGTTACAACAAATTGAGGACAACCTCTTTTTCATTGTGGGTTGCGGAAGATCCGGAACTACTTTGTTTAGAATCATATTAAATGCTCACCCAGAAGTATTTGTTCCACCTGAAACATTTTTTTTCAATGAAATTGCCAACGGATTTGGTGGAATAAATTCTTCTAGTGAAAAGAAAATATCTAAACTTCTCAGTAAGTGGTGGGTTAGAGATATGAAGGTAGAGAGAAACGAAATATTAAAATTATTAGACCCTCATCAGGCAAGTTGGAGAAATGTCTTTCTTGCTTTTATGGGATCACTTTCATCGGGGTCTGGCGCGACGATGTTTGGGGAAAAAACACCCGGCCATATTCGGTACTCTCAACAACTACTTGATGAATATCCGAAATGCAAAATAATAATTCTTGTCAGAGATCCACGGGCTGCATTTGCCTCTTTCCAATCCGCGAATGTAGGAACTGGGCAAATCAGTATTTTTTCAAAAACATGGTCTTACGCAGCAACTATAGCGAAAAATCTTGAAAATAATCCAAGGTGCATGAGAGTCCATTTTGAAAAATTAATTACGAATACTGAGGATGTCATGGGGTCGGTGTGCGAGTTTCTAGATCTTTCCTTCGACGATTCCATGATGAATTATCACAGCAGAACAGATCCTGATTATTCTCCTGAGCAAGCGCACCACAAAAACACTCAAAAACCAATTTTTACTTCTGGGCTCACAAAATGGAAATCGCAACTGACGAATAACCAAATTGGTTTGCTAGAGTACACATTGGCTGATCAGATGGCGGCAATGGGATATGAACTTGAAGGAAACTCAGTTTCGTTTCCAAGATTTAGGTTGCTATATTCCTTATTTGTCGACAAATTGTCAAAGGTATTTATCCTAAAACCGAGACAGATTTTGAGAAAGCACAGAGCATCGCTCCGGCAGAACCAAGATAAACTTTAATGCAAGCGACAGCATGCAGTCGCAGTCGATTGTGCAAATAAGGTTGATTTTGAACCAATCCGATTTGGTTTGAAATAACTAAGTTTTCTTGTCAGATTCGATGGTAATAATGTTTTCTACGTCATTTGTTTGAGCTTCAATCATGGGAATAATTTTATCTTTTAAGATGCCTGCTGGGTCTGTTTCATTAGGAATATGCGATTCTTTTGCAAGTTCGCTTATTTTGAACTCTTATGGCACCTCAAATGAGTTATATTCCATTGAGTAGACATGTGTACACATTTGTATATGTATTTTTTGAATTTTATGCATTTTTTTTGGTGATTATGCACTTTTTTGTTATCAAATTACCCAAGTAGCACGTATATTTGAACGATAAGAAGACATCAGAGGGTTGTATTAGAATGCTAGGAAACGGAAGACTAATGAAATATTTGATAAGTTTTGCCATCGCTTTAACCACTGCTTTGGCAAGTGGTAATCCAGCAGCATCGAATCATGGCAAGGTTGTGACCAAAGAAGGGGTTCGCAATCCACATCTTGGAGCAATTGTTCAGCATGGCTCATCGAATAATCCCAAGGTCACGATTACATCTCCCCACGGTCCTGTTCGTGTTGATACAGCCGATGGTCCAGTCTTTATCAACCAGATAGGACCGAACGAAGGACGCGGCGAAGATGGCCGAGGAGATCCTTATCCAAAATGTCTCCTTTGTCACGCAGACATTGAAAATGTAATGAAGAACATGGCTGATATGAACTTGTTTTGTAACTTCTGCCATGGCGGAGATCCGTTTGGCGAAACAATCGAAGATGCACATATTTTTTCTGACGGTACAGTTGACTACAACGAAACAAATCCTCCGATTGACCAAGATCTTGAATATCAAAAATTCATAAACCCATCGAACTTGCGTGTTGTCGAGTCAACTTGCGGTCACTGTCATCCCGACCACGTTGTTCGAGTAAAGAAAAGTTTGATGGCAACAACTGCGGGGCATTTTGCTGGTGGGTTGTATCTCAATGATGTTCAAGATACAAAAAACTCTATTTATGGCAATTTTGCAATCGAAGATACGGATGGTGATGTACCAATAGACGAAGGTGCAGTTGAAAGTTTGATAGATCTTCTTATCTACACTGGGGGAGATCCCACAAAAGTATCAACGCATTACGCAGCGGTTCCTTCGCAGGCATGTGCACGTTGTCACTTATGGTCACGTGGTCGAGGGTACCGTGGAGCAGGCGAATTTGAGAATGTTGATGGTACGTACCGCGCAGATGGTTGTGCAGCGTGCCACATGATGTATTCCAATACGGGTTTGTCTGAGAGTGCTGATATGTCCATTAGCCACACTGAAGGTGGGCATCCAAAAACACATGTAATTTCAAAGCAGATTCCAAAAGAACAATGTATCCATTGTCACCACCGAGGTGCTCGAATTGGTTTGAGTTTTACAGGTCGCGCTCAAATGCCACCACGATTGCCATCTGGTCCTGGTGTGCCTGGTACAACTGACGAACTGTTCAATAAAAATTATCATTACACAGTAGATGATACAAATCCACAGGACGTGCATAGCGAAGCGGGGATGCACTGCATCGATTGCCACACAGATAATGGGATTCACGGTGACGGCAACATTTACGGTCACATGGATCAGGCAACCAAGATTGAATGTCAGACCTGCCACGGAATGCCAACTTCTGAACCAACGTTACGTGATAATGATGGAATAAGTCTAACGAATGTTGTTCAAAAACTAAACGGAGACTTTGTTCTTACATCAAAAGTCGATGGTGTTGAACACACTATTCCTACTGCGATACAAATTGTTAAGAACAATCCTAAGGCAGCATGTGCAATGAATGACAACCACTTGAAAGCAGACGGCGGGCTTGAGTGTTATTCGTGTCATACGTCGTGGCTACCAAATTGTTTTGGCTGTCACTTTGAACGTGATGAAACACAAATGGGTTTGAATTATGTCACAGGAGCTTATGAAGTAGGAAAAGTGACGACGAATAATAAAATTTTTGAAGCTCTTCGACACTTTTCTTTAGGTGGAAACAGTGAAGGTAGAATTGCGCCATACATTGTTGGGTGTCATCCAATTGCTGATGTTACAGCGCCTGATGGAAGCAAAATTCTTGACTTTGTAATGCCCGTAACTAGCAATGGTCTTTCAGGCCTTGGGCACAACCCTGTGCAACCACACACAGTTCGTGGTGCAGGCGAAGTTAGAACGTGCGCTGAATGCCACCGTTCGCCCACCTCTCTTGGTTTAGGTTCAGGACTTTTTAGTATTGCTCGTAACTCCATTTACTCTGCAGGAGGAAGTGGTGCGAGGATCTACGATCGTTACGCAGACCCAGATATGCCTGTTCCTGATGGGAATTTGCTTGTTGAAGATACACCACTTTCTATTGCATCAAAACCAGATGTTGTTGAAGGTACTGCTGACTATTTATATGTCGCTCAAGGTAATAGCGGGCTGCTTATTTATGATCGAAATGATATAAATCCGGATGAGACTGTGATGGTGCTTCCAGTTACGGATGCAATAGATGTTGCTCGTGGAGCAAGATATCTTTATGTGGTTGATGCAGGTGTAGGCGTTAGCATCTATGACAATGATTCACTTGAAACGACACAACTCGCAGCAACCGTAAGTATTCCAAATGCACAACGTGTTGTTCCCTGGGGTATTTATTTGTTCGTTCCATCGATGAATGACGGTTTAGTGATCGTGAACATCGCAGATAATACTGCACCATATATTGCAGCAACTGTTGACAATATTGTTGCAGCAGATGTGTTCGTGTTTAGCCATTACCAAATTGGCAATGACTTTGCAGTTAGGGCATACGTTGCAGATCCGACATTTGGTGTGCACGTGGTTGATCTTCTACCAGACATTGAATTCCCACTACTCGTGAACAGTATTGACACGGGCGGCGCAGTTGCTGTAGATGTGTACACTCGATGGGTGCTAGCAAATGAGGTAGAACCTTCAAGAGAGCACGATTATTTATACGTTTGTGAACGTGAAAACGGTCTCTCTATCTATGACATTACTAATCCTGATGGTATCTACTATGTTTCTCAAGTAAATCTTGGTGGCTTGGTTGTAGATGTTGAAGTTGTCAGTCAACTTGCGCCTCCAGGAGTTGATGATTACGCAGTTGTTGCAAATGCTGATTTTGGTTTGCAGATGGTGGATGTATCAGATCCACTCAATCCAATTGAAATTGGAACTGTGCCTGATGCAAATGGTATTAATCGTGTATTCGTTGAAGTGCAACAAATGGATAAATTCCTTAGTGAACAGGGTGGAGACGTGAAAGAAAACTCCCATCCATTTATCAACACGCTTACTCGTGAAGATATTGTCAGAATACTTTCTGCTCCAATTGACTGTGAGGAAGCAACTTGCCCAACTGATGTCGATGGAGATGGGCAGACTGGTATCAATGACTTACTTGTTGCTATCGATCAATGGGGTGCCTGCTATGGCCCATGCTCCGCAGATGTCGATGGCGATGGTTTTGTTGGCATAGACGATCTTCTCGCAATTGTTGGTGGCTGGGGACTCTGCGAGTGATATAAAACCCGTACATATTGAATTAAAAGCGGCTAGCCTTACGGCAAGCCGCTTTTTTTATATCGTGTTATCGTACGGGTACTAACGATGCAAAGACGAGAGCAAAGAACAATTGTTGATGGAATAGATTTTGAAAGAGTTTTCAAATTTCCTCTGATTATTACTGCTATTACGAATTCGATGCAACCAGCGAGGCTGCTTATTGGTTTTGTTATGGTCATTGTTTTAATGGCTACGGGTCGATTGTGGGATTCTCTTGCGCCAACCTTGGCTATTCCGTTGGGCTCAGATGCAGAAGTGTCAGAATTAACACAACAGCGTCAGGTTGTAATTGCACTATCAGGAACCATTCTTGGGAACACTGCTCCCGATAATTTGCAAACATGGTCTGTGCAGGACGCACAATCTCATTTACTCACAGCATGGTCAGAGCATGAAGCAAGTGGTTCTGTTTCAAGAAAAGATAGAGATGAATTTGAAAAACTGTACTTAGACTTAGAGTCCATTCGCCCACTTGGACCATTTGAATCATCAGCGTCGTTTGTCTCAAGCAAGTGGAATGCAATTGTCGACGCTGCGCTTAATCTCGATGCGGTTGGGTCATGGCAAGGGGTTGTTTCGATTGTATGGGAGCTTCCTCAGCTTCTGTGGAATGCTGGGCATCACTGGTTTATCAGTGTGTATGGTTTTATACTACTATTGGTGATCAGTGTGGGTGGAGGCAGTATTGCAAGAATGCAAGCCTGTCAGCACGCGAGGGGAGATCGCCTCTCGGTTAAAGGTGCTGTGCAGTTTTCGACACAAAGATGGCGTGCTTCATTGCTTGCATTAACAGCTCCCGGAATGTTGGTTGCAGGTGTGAGTATCGGTTTGGTGTTGTTTGGTTTACTATTATTCAACGTTCCCGTATTGAATCTCATAGGCAGTATTTTGTACGGCGTAGCGCTTTTATTTGGTTTATTAATTGCAATCGTTGCGGTTGGATACGCAATATGCTGGCCCATGTTGGTGCCTGCAGTTGCTGTTGAAAATTGCGAAGGTGGTGAATCTGTACAGCGTTCATTTGCTTATATGTTCGCTCGTCCATTGCACTTACTTGGGTATCTTGTAGTGCTAGTTGTAGGGCTAGTCCTTGGCTTTATCATAGTCAGATTAATTTCTACAATGACGCTTGATTTTACTGCAAACTTAGTTGATGCTTGGGCATTCAACCAATCTCTTGGAAATGCAGGCGCAATCCAAACGGATGGAATTCCAGCCCTTGGTTTAATTTGGTACGAATCCGCAGCGAGTGGACTTGTAACATTGTGGGAAACAGTGGTACACGACTTTATGATCGGCTGGTTATTCAGCGGATTCTTCAGTTCAAGTGTGATGGTGTATTTGTTGATGCGTCATCAGTGCGACAGGCAAGATACCCACGATATCTGGTGGGATGGCACGATTGTTGGAAGTACAGTTGCGGAGCCTTGAATTTACTCAGCGATGATTTCGAATATTGCTTGCGTTCGTAGCACGTGACCGTGCTCGGATTGCAAGTGATAGCCTTGCACGTGCACTTGCTTGTTATAACGTTGGCAGTCAAGAATACTCATGTGCAAAAAATCACCTTCAGTCCATTCGATCATTTTTGCTTCACTCTCGAGTGCAAATGTTCGAAGTTCATCGTACGTATCGCCAAAGAGATGATCTGAAAGTTGTTCGGATTGCATGGATGAAATCACCAACAACCGTTCGGCAAACTCTTGCTCATGATCACGTTCACCAATGCATTGCATGGTATTGATGTGACCTCGCTCAGGAAGATTTTCAGGATCGGGAGTAATGATTTCAGTTGCGCATGTACCTTCAAACTCTAAACGGAGAACGTGGCCTCCTTTATAGAGCCAACCTTCAAATTCGTATCCTGCATGTTGAATATCAACTCTATCTTCGATTTCGAAGAACTCTGGGTGGACTGCAGATCGGAAAAGTGCGAGGTGGTATGGTTGAGGTATGATAATTTTATTTTGCGCTTGCATGATAATATAGTCCCTAAAAAAAGCCGAACAAACAGGTCTTGTTCACTTAGAAATGTCTCTTATAACGTGTATTGTTACGTAATAAATTACGAAATCAAGCCTAAAAACGCAATTTTGTTATAAAGAATGCACATATTTCAGAAAGTGCTGTAAATAAATAGGTTGTGGAACTAGGTTTTTCTGTTTTTATCAAGTTTTGCCATCACTTGTTGCATATCTGACCACATTTGCGTGCGTGTTTCGTTGGTGTAGTTCCTAAGCAAATATGCTGGGTGAAATGTTGGCATGACACAGATTCCTTCGTAAGAACACCATTTTCCTCGCAATTGGGTGATGCCTGCTGTGGTAGAGAGTAGAAATTGAGATGCAGGAGCTCCGAGAGCAACAATGACCTCAGGCTCGACAATCGCAATTTGTTTGGCGAGAAAAGGAGCACATTTCGCAATTTCTTCAGCCGTAGGAGTTCGATTGTTCTGTGGCCTACTTTTTAAAACATTTGCAATGTAGACATCTTCGCGTTGCATTCCCATTGCAGTAATAATCTCGTTTAATTTTTTCCCAGCTTCACCAACAAATGGAATCCCTTGAAGATCTTCTTCTGCACCGGGCGCTTCACCAATAAACATGAGCTGTGCATTTGGATTGCCAATCCCGAAGACGGTTTGCGTATATCCAGTTGCTTGTAAACAATGTTCACACGTATCGTCATGTATTGTAGAAAGTTGCTCTAAACGTGTTGACGGATCTGTTTCTGGTGTCGTTTCAAGTTTCTCTGCAACGGGCAAGAAGTCCACTCCCATAAGGATGCTTGTTTCTAAGTGAAGTTGTGCTTGGTGCAAATTCATGTGTCTATTTTAATCACGATTAATCACAAGCGTGACAGGACCTTCATTTACAATTGTAACTTGCATCTTGGCTCCAAAAACACCTTTTGACACAGGGATTTTGTGCTCTTCTACGAGTGTTTTCCCAACAAAATTAACGAGAGGTTCTGCTATTGAAGGCTTTGCTGCTGTGATAAAACTCGGACGGTTTCCAGCACTGCTATCGCCTGCAAGTGTGAATTGACTGATTAACAGTATTTCACCTTGAACGTCGACAACCGATCGATTCATTTTTCCTGCATTATCTTGAAATATTCGAAGATTGGCAAGCTTTTTCGCCATCCATGATGCTTGCTCTTCCCCATCGCCTTCTTCTATCCCAAGTAACACGCATAATCCACAGGAAATGTCAGCAAAATACGCAGGCGTTTGAACAGTTACACTTGCAGCAGACACTCTCTGGACAACAGAAATCATTAGATCAAAGCCATTGAACAACTTGAAACAAGAGCCGAGCCCTTGTCATCGCACCATTGTCGATAGTCAATGAGCTCTATGGAGTTTGGTTTTGCAAGTTGCATTACTGCAGACATGTTTCCAATTGAACACCACTGGGTCGCGTTGTTATTCCATTTCATTGCATCAACAAATTCGTCTGCATCTCCTTGAATAAATTTTGTCATCATTTCACGGTCATGTTTTTCAACATCGAATTTCCGCTGGTCATCCACGGGTCGTGGCTCTCCAAATTGCTGCCCAACATGACTGAGATCTGCAGAAGCAACAAAGTACGTTGTCCCTTCAACATCCTGTAGTATTTCCTGAAGTGCTGTTACAAATGTTTCCGTAGATGTTCGGCAGTCATTATCTTCAATCATTGGAATAAGAGGACTAGGAATAAGTGCTGCGATAATGGGAACATTTCCAAAACATTGTTGAATCCAAGGAATTTGCAATTCAATAGAGTGCTCAGCTGCATGGTCAAGCATATCTGCAATGAGACCATCACCAAATTTATCTATAAGTTTTCCAACAACCTGTTGATCAACTGGGCACGTGCCAATTGGTGTCGAAAAACCAATTGTTGAAAGTACGACACCGTCTCCATTGCCAAAGTGGTTGGTCCCGAGGATTACTACTCGATCTGGATTATCAGCTTTTTGCCATGAATAATATGCAGATGCATAATTTGGCCAACCTCGTTCGTAATCGAGATGTGGTGCGACAATGCCTACAATAGAGTCTTCAAACTCTGGATCTTCCGTTTCTTGGAACCAAGATTGGAGTTGTTCTTTGCATGCTTCAGGGTTCTTGCCAAGAGAAGCAGATGTTCGTATGCCAAACGTATTATCTTCTTTTAATTTGGCAAGTTTTTCACTTTCAAGTTGCGTCATAGTAGGTCCCCAGAGGAGGCCTACTTGGTCAAGTTTTTTAAGAAGTTCGATGAATTGGTCGGGAGGGGCTTTTGCAGCAGATGCAATTTCTTCAGCGGTCGATTCACCGTTCATTTTTTGCACAATGACGAAAATATTCGCAGGAATAGCAATTGTTTCTTTTGAGAGTTGGAATGGGTCTCTGAGCCCCACGATGACTTGCTCCTCCTTTTTCATGGGAATCGGTTGGATATTCCTCACTTGTGGGCATTGAAGGTGGTCTGGAAGGTCCGAGAATGGCGAATTTGAAGTCATATGGAGTCTCTTTGAAGAAAATGAGGTTGTTGTGCCGTCAAAGGATACACGCTTTGACTGCTGAGCAATAGTCAGTTGTTTTTAGCGTTATACGGTATCACCGCTTGCCTCTGAGCGGTGATTGTCTACAATACGGAATTGCCCTTTTTTGGATCCTTTTACTACTTATGTTCGGAAGGTTGGATATGAACAAACCACTACTCACCATGACACTCTCGATTTCGCTTTTTGGCTTTATTACTGGATGCGAAAAACCCGCGGAAGATCCGGTTGCCCCAGTAGCAGACGCTAAGAACCTCGAGGCACCTGAAGTTGTTGCACCAACACCCGAAGTAGCTCTTAAAGCACCAACAAAGAAGGCACTGGAAGACTCTAAATCCTCTTCTAATAATATAGAACATGTTGATGGGAACGCTCTTCTAGCCGAACTGAAGCCGCAACCACCAGCAGAAATTTCAAATGGTATAAAAGACAAAAAAGACCCGAGGGCTCCTCAAACTGATCCTGCAGATTTGTTACCACAAGCGATTGAAGCATCACCAGCGATTCTTGATCTTGGAACATTTTCAACAAGTGAAAAGGGCATTGGTGTTGTTACGTTGACAAATACAGCGGAAGACGCGGTTACTCTCATCTCTGCTCGAGCTAGCTGTGGTTGTACAACTTCCGATTTCCAAAATAACACTGTATTGAATCCTGGCGATACGACGGATATTACGATCACAATGAATGGTAAGGGTAAAGCTAGAAAACTTTCAAAGACTGTGACTTTCACAATCGATGGTCGCCCACCTTTACGCTTTGAAGTTAAGGGTGAAACTGTTTCATTCGTAAACCTTGACGTTGACCCACTCGTGGTTGACGAAGATGGTTCATCCACTGTAACTCTCACATCAACAGATGGTGAACCATTCAAAGTTCTCTCCATCCTTCCACCGATTGTTGCGAATCTTAGCGAAGAGCCTGCGGCAACCCAAGAACTCGTGATTGATTGGGATACATTTTGGGATGAAGTACGAACTACAAAGGTAACAATTCGACTCGACCACCCGAAGTGCAAGGAAATTACAACGAACGTTCGTTTGTCTGCTGAACAACGCAAACGATTAAATGACATCATTAAAGACCGTCGTGCAGGGAATGACCTGCCAACGAAAGACCCTACACGCCCACTTACCGGCGATCAACTATCTCGCTATATCACGCTTGGTCGTGGTGATCAAGTTTTAAAATACATCAAGGATGGTAAAGGCAAATTTGACGCAGTCGATCGTGGCGGTGTTTCGCTTTTGAGTACTGCATCCCAAGAAGGAGACGCAGCAACTGTCATTGGTCTTCTTGAACTTGGCGCTGAAGTGGAACGCGTAGATCGTGTACAACGAACACCTTTGATGGCCGGCGCTCGGTCAAAAAACCCTGAAGTGATTACCTTGTTGATCGATGCAGGTGCTGACATTCAAGCACGCGACAGCCTTGGGAATACACCATTATCTTGGGCTGCAGGATTTGGTACTGGGGACGTTGTTATGGCACTGGTTGATGCAGGTGCAGACGTGAATACAGTGGACAATGTTTTGGGTTACACACCTCTCTTGTGGGCTTCTGGTTTTGGTGAAACTAAATCCATTAGCATCTTGATAGATTCTGGTGCAGATATGGAAGTGCACGACACTGCAGAGGGCAGAACGCCGCTTATGCATGCAGTTCGAACAGGTGAAAACGAAAGTGTTGCATTTCTTGTTACATCAGGTGCAAATGTAAATGCCTTGGATAATGCAAACCAAACTGCTTTACATGTTGCAGCTGCTGGTAATAATGTCAGCCTAGACAAGGTAAAATCGCTTGTTGAGGGTGGTGCTGATACGAGTGCAAAGGACAAAGATGGTCTCACTCCACTTGATCATGCCAAAGGTCGTACTGATGGGGATGCTAAGGCAGTTGTAGATTACCTTGCCGAACATTCAAAGTCAGAATAACCACAGAAACTAAGGTCTAATTACAGCGAACCGTCAATTTTGACGGTTCGTTTTTTTACGGTGTGCGGTACCAAACATATCACCTTAGCAAAGCTTTGGCGTGGATGAATGGCGCCTTGGAGTTAGTACGTCAGTAGTGGAAACGACATACGAGGTAGTTCTATTTTCAACTCCATTGTCCGTTATAATATGTGGTTACAAAAGGAAACTCACATGACTACTCTCACAACATCAAAAGAATACGAACAACTGATTAAACAAACCAAAGATGCAACTTTACTTGGAACTTCGATTTCATTACTCCATTGGGATCAAGAAGTCATGATGCCAAAGAAAGGTATTGATTTTAGAGCAGATCAAATTGCACTCACTTCAAGAATGTACCACGAGATGTGTATCGATCCGAAAATAAATGACTGGTTATGTGCGTGTGAGGAGGATAGTGAACTTGTTGGTGACCCAACAAGTGATGCAGCAGCAAACGTTCGGGAGATTCGACACGCATATGAACGTACAACGAAACTCCCAACATCCCTCGTTGAAGAAGAGGCAAAGCTTTCAAGTCGCGGTCAAAATGCGTGGGCAGAAGCTCGAAAGAACAATGATTTTTCAGAGTTTCAACCATGGTTAGAAAAAATTGTTGCCTTGCTTCAACAAAAAGCAGAGTGTTACGGTTGGGCTGATGGAGGGGAACCTTGGGACGCACTTGCAGAAGATTACGAACCGGGTTGCACGGCCGCAGCAGTGAGTGAAGTGTTTACCCCTCTCCGCGAGAAGTTGCAAACACTTCTCGATGCAATCATGGGAAGTAGTACAACACCATCCAATGCATTTAATGAAGTAGCGTTACCAATCGCAGAACAACAAGCGTTTGTAAGGGCGATAGCAGAGCAAATAGGTTTTGATTTTGATGCTGGGCGTCTTGACGAGTCAACACATCCATTTTGTAGCGGCACCCACTGTAAAGATGTCAGGCTCACAACTCGCTTTCATGAAAATAATGTGAATGATGCGATCGGTTCAACAATGCATGAAGTTGGGCACGGTATTTATGAACAAGGGTTGCTCTACAAACATGTAGGTACACCAATGGGGACGGCAGTTTCACTTGGCATTCACGAATCACAGAGTCGAATGTGGGAAAACCAAGTCGGGCGAAGCGAAGCGTTCTGGAAATGGTGCCACCCCAAGATGACCGAATTTTTCGGTGACAGAGTTGCATCACTTTCCTTTGATGATGTATATGGAGGAGCAAACATTGTTCGTCCAGATTTTATTCGCGTCGAGGCAGATGAAGCAACGTACAACATGCACATCATGATTCGTTTTGAGTTAGAACGCATGATGATGAAGGGCGATCTTGCTGTTGCAGATTTGCCTGATGCTTGGAACCAACGATACCGCGATTATTTAGGCATAGATGTACCAAGTGATACAAAAGGTTGCTTGCAAGATATTCATTGGTCAATGACTTCAATGGGTTATTTCCCAACGTACACACTAGGTAATTTGTATTGCGCTCAGTTTTTTGAAACAGCACTAGAAGCGCATCCTGATCTTTACGAACAATTTGCTCGTGGTGAGTTTGGCACGTTGAAAAGTTGGCTCAATGAAAATATCCACAAACATGGACGGCTATATCGCGCAGCAGACTTGTGTGAAGTTGTAACTGGGAAGACCCTCTCATCCGATCCACTGATGCGACATCTTGAAAGTAAATTGAAACCTCTTTACGGGCTTGCTTGAGTCCAGCCAACAAGATTACTTGTTTTTTGACGACCAGTAATTTGGGGTAGCGTGATTGATACCCCATCGGTCGCAAGCGTGCCGAGAATTGCCATCGCCATTGCTTCTCTTGCTTGGGTAGGTACTCCAAAAGTATCCGTTTTTTGTGCGTTTATACCTATTGCTTTTACGAGTGCCTCATTGTGCACGCCTCCGCCTGCAATAAGTATTCGTGTAGTACTTGCCGTCATAGATTGAATGAAAGAACCGATAGCCTTTGTAGTTGTTGCAAGCAGATCGTTGGTTTGTATCTGGCTGCTTTGTTCAAGAATCCACGCGCCCAAATCATCGTTTGATCCAAGTGATCGTTGTTGATTGTATTGTTCTTGGAGTTTACTTTTGAGTTTGTTGCATAATGCATCATGCACTTCCCCCCGCATAGCATGTTCTCCACTTTGATCGAATGGAAGGCCTAAGCGTTCTCTTGCAATTGCATCCAAAAGTAAATTGCAACAACAGAGATCGAAACCCAATATATCATCAGGTGTACAATTTTTTGGCAGGATGGTGATGTTGCAAAAACCACCAAGATTTACAACAGCAGTGTCGCATGTTTGATCTCTAAACATGACCCAATCTGCTAGTGGCGTAATTGGAGCGCCTTGTCCACCGAGTTGTAAATCAGCAGCTCGTGGGTCAGTAAGAATAGTGCAACTAAATTGATTTTCAATGGGTGAGGTATCGATGAGTTGCACACTTTTTGGAGGATCATGGAAAATTGTTTGACCGTGTAATGCGATGAGATCGATGTTATCGATTCCCAATTGCGTTATTGCGTGTAGGGTTTTTCTCCCAACGTGTAATGATGCTTCCTTGAGATCAGTGTCGCAACCAGTACCTGTTGCTAGGTGACGTAATTGTTGTTGCAAGTCATCAATTGGCTCAGTTGCCATCTCTAGAAAAGAAGCTTTTATGTCTAATCCATACCCTTGGACAGAAATGGAAACTGCGTCGATGCCATCCATGCTTGTACCTGTCATTGTTCCAATTACGTGCCGCATTTGTCACACTGTACAGTGAAATGTCGCGTATCCTGCACAGTATGACGCAGCGAATTTTAGTCACAGGCGGTGCTGGTTTCCTTGGGTCTCACCTATGCCAGCGCTTGGTTGATCGAGGTGACCATGTGATCTGTCTAGACAATTTTTTTACAAGTAGGAAAGAAACAATTGAGCACTTGCTTGATTGCCCTAATTTTGAACTGGTTGTGCATGACATTACCAAACCAATTGAGATGAATGTAGAGATGATTTTTAATCTTGCATGTCCAGCTGCGCCGGGTCATTATCAATATAACCCTATCAAAACTATGAAAACAGGGGTGTTTGGGGCGATTCACACGCTTGGAATGGCACGAGCGAATCGGGCGAGGATTTTTCACGCATCAACGAGTGAAGTGTACGGCGATCCATCGGTACATCCACAACCTGAAACATACAGAGGTAACGTTAATCCAATCGGTCCAAGGGCGTGCTATGACGAGGGAAAACGTGCCGCTGAAACGCTCATGTTTGACTATCACCGCGTCCACGGCATTGATATTCGCGTGGGACGAATTTTTAATACATATGGTCCTCACATGCATCCATTTGATGGCCGTGTTATTAGCAATTTTATTGTGCAAGCATTGCAAGGCAAGGACATTACTGTGTTTGGTGATGGAAGCCAAACTCGATCGTTTTGCTTCGTTGATGATTTAATTGATGCCTTTGTGCTAATGATGGATGCGGATGAGGCAACGGGTCCGATCAATTTAGGCAATCCAAACGAGTTCACGATCTCGGAATTGGCAAGCAAAACAATCGAACTTGTTGGGAGCGAATCAAAAATTATTCTGAAACCTCTTCCAGAAGATGATCCAATACAACGACAGCCAGATATCACGCTCGCCAAAACTACCCTCGGTTGGGAACCGTCGATCCAATTGCACGAGGGTCTTGCTAGAACAATAGAGTGGTTTAGAGGGATTGACGTCGATGAATGGGAGCCTCCAACTCCTAACTGGGCGGGTGGTTTGACCGCTTCAGCAGCTCAGAATCGGGCTTGACTGACACCATAGTGTCACCCTCAGGCGATAAAAACGCAGAAACATACCGAATATCTACCGAACACCGCTTGACTTTGCCGATGATTATGCAATCCTACCGTAAACCTAACAAACACCGCATCGTGAAGGAGCATACAAGATATGGCAACAACAACAAAAAATGGTCAACGAAAAAAGGCGAATAATTCAGGATCTCGAAAAAATAACGGTATGGTGTCAGGTACGAAAGTAGTAAAGAGCACACGAGGTGCGAAGGCAACCCAAGCCGATTCACAAAAACCACGGAAGGCAAAAAGTCGAATGGCAACAAAATCAAAATTAACGAAGGTATCAATGGCAAGCAAAACGCTGGAAGATAAGGGAAGAGTGCAGGCGCTAGATCGCGCCCTCTCGCAAATTGACAAGGCGTTTGGATCTGGTGCAATTATGCGTCTTAGCGGCGACGATTGCGGCGCTATTCCAGCAATCTCAACTGGTGCCATCAGTCTTGACTTAGCACTTGGCGGTGCTGGCATGCCGCGGGGTCGCGTGGTTGAAGTCTTTGGTCCTGAATCTTCTGGTAAAACAACACTGGCATTGAACGTTGTTGCTCAAGCACAAAAAACTGGTGTTGCGGCATTTATTGATGCTGAACACGCGCTTGACCCAGTTTGGGCGAAGAAATTAGGTGTGGATGTTGACGCATTACTTGTCTCGCAGCCAGATACAGGAGAGCAAGCATTAGAAATTTGTGAAATGCTTGTTCGTTCAAACGCTGTGGACGTCGTTGTGATTGACTCGGTTGCTGCATTAATTCCACGCGCTGAGATTGAAGGCGAAATGGGTGCAACACATGTTGGTTTGCAAGCACGTTTGATGAGTCAAGCACTGCGTAAATTAACGGGTGCAATTGCTAAGAGTGATTGTATGGTGATTTTTATTAACCAACTTCGCGAAAAAATCGGCGTGATGTTTGGAAGTCCTGAAACAACACCTGGTGGTCGTGCTTTGAAGTTTTATTCTTCTATACGAGTGGATATTCGTCGAATTGGTTCAATTAAAGATGGCGATACACCAATTGGTAATCGTGTTCGTGCCCGCGTTGTAAAAAATAAAACAGCACCACCTTTCCGTAGTGCAGAGTTTGACATTATGTTTAATGAAGGCATCAGTATTACTGGTGACCTGATTGACCTCGCTGTTGAAGATGACATTGTTGCTAAGAGTGGATCTTGGTTCAGTTACGGTGAGACGCGCTTAGGGCAAGGACGTGAAAATTCAAAGCAGTTCCTTGCAGAAAACCCAGAAGTTTTCGAAGAGATTAAAGCAAAAGTCTTGGTCGCTCGAGGTGTTGGGGAAGATGATCCAAACTGTGTCGAAATCGAAGTGCCAGACGAAGCAAGCATTGAAGCTCCTATGGATATCGACTAGTACCTTCGTAATCACTTTTTGCATACAAGGTGCGGCGCTAGAGCGTCGTGCCTTGTTGCGTTTTCTTTCTGCGGTCCCAAACATATCGCCTGGAGTAACAATATTAACTTTGCAAACTACCTACGAGGTAGTTTTTTATACAGTATCGTACAACTGTGCAAGGTAAGAAAAACAATATCACAAACACTGGGAAAAAACATGGTTTGACTGCCTTGCTTATCGCACAGTTCATGGGAGCGGCAAATGACAATATCCTTAAGACATTGCTGAGTTTCGCAGTTGTTCGAGGAATGTGGGGAGGGAATTTAGGAGAAGGGGGGCAAGGACTCGTTGCACTTTGTTTATTTGTTCCATTTATTCTTTTCTCTGGTTGGGCTGGTCCACTTTCGGATAGATATTCTAAAAAAACAGTTGCTATTTGGATGAAAGCTGCCGAACTCCCTCTTGCACTTGCAGCTGGTATTGGATTCTTAACGAATAATTTATGGCTCACTATTTCTGCAATGGTTTTACTTGCGACGCAATCCACATTTTTTAGCCCTGCAAAATATGGCATGATTCCAGAGATTGCTAGAGAAGATCGAGTGAGCCGAGCAAACGGTATCTTGAACATGACGACAAATATTGCTGTAATTACTGGCATGCTTGTTGCAGGATTTGTCAGTGACGGATTGTCTGAAAAGAATACCGACTGGGCTCTTTGGATTCCGGGCATGGCACTATCTTTGGTTGCGATAATTGGGTTGATCGCAATTTTCTTCTTACCAACTTTGCCACCAATGAGTGCAACGGCCAAAATAGATCTAAATCCAGTTGCTACGTATATCAAAACGGCAAAATGGGCTTGGGGATCTCCACTCATTCCCGGTGCAATTGCGTGGGCCGTTTTCTATCTTGTCGCAACACTTGCACTCCTCGTTGTAACTGAACTTGGCGATCTATTACAGGTAAGCGATGCGTACATTTCTTATATTTTGGCAATCCTCGGTGTTGCTGTTGGATGTGGTTCGTTATTTGCTGGGTTCATTTCGAAAAATAAGATACGAATTGATGTTTCGAGATTCGGCGCTCTTTCAATGGCTTGCATATTATGTTTAGCTGGGATCATTTCACCCTCATATTTATGGATGCTGATCTGTATGTTTGGTCTTGGCTTTACTGCTGGCCTGTATGCAGTTCCTCTTCAATCATTTATGCAATTACTTCCAGCATCTGATCATCGAGGAAGGGTCCTCGCTTCCTGTAATGCACTATCTTTCTTGTTCATGGGGGCGGGTTCTTTAGGCTATTGGATGGCAAGACCACTTTTTGGTGATCATCCGCAGTGGATTTTTGTACTCTGCGGAATCATCGCGTTTTTTGCTTGGATAATTTGCCGCCGAATTCCATCCATAGAATCGCAACCATCGGTATGATTTCTCAACTATGACTACAAGTATTTATCTTGATAATAATGCTACGACGAGACCGCTAGAAGCAGTCAACGAAATTATGCAATCTACAATGTCTCAGCAGTGGGGAAACCCATCAAGCATTCATCGAATTGGACAAGAAGCTCGTCAACTTGTCGATTTAGCAAGAGAGCAAGTTGCAAAATTGATCAACGCGAATCCATCTGAAATTACCTTTACTTCGGGCGGGACTGAAGCAGCGAATCTCGCACTTCATTCTGCTTGCCAAGAGCGACCTGATCGAAAACTCATCATCACAAGCCAAATTGAACATGCGGCTGTTGCAGAAATGGCTGACGCATTGTGTGATCGAGGTATTGAAGTTATTCGAATAAACAATGACGAACATGGAGTAATGTCCATGCAAGAACTTGAAACTTTGTTGCAAGATCGAGCGAACGAAATAGCCGTTGTGTCGTTAATGTGGTGTAACAACGAAACCGGTGTCATTGAACCAATTGAAAAGGCAAGTCTTCTTTGCAAAAAATACGACGTTCTTCTTCATTCTGATGGAACACAGTGGGTTGCTAAGATGCCAGTAGATGTGCGCGATGTACAAATCGATTTCCTATCGTTTGCATCGCATAAATTTCACGGTCCAAAGGGGATTGGGGCAATTTACACAAAAGAAGGTATTGTAATTTCACCACTTGTATTGGGCGGTCCACAAGAACGTAGACGTAGGGGGGGAACTGAAAATGTTCCAGCAATTGCTGGTTTTGGTGTTGCCTCCGAAGCCGCCTTATCATGGTTGAATAAAGCAAATGTTGATTTAATGATTAAGTTGCGTGACGATTTTGAAATGCAACTAAAAGAGACTATTCCACAAATAAAAATTAATTCAAGTGGTGCACCTCGCGCATGGACAACATCGTCTGTTGCATTTCCTGAGATTAAAGGTGAACTTTTATTACTCATGCTCTCAGAGCGAGGCGTGTACGCATCTTCTGGTTCAGCATGTTCTAGCGGCGCGTTCAAAGAATCTGCTGTCATTGCTGCACTTGGTGATCAAGATGGAGAGTGGGGTACTGTCCGTTTTAGTTTTGCAAGGACGACAACACATGAAGAGTTGTCGCAAGCGGTTCAAATTATCTCCGAGGCGACGCAAAAGGCATTGGAAGTGATGGCTTCTACTGCATAATTGCAGTACACTCCATCTTCGCCCTGTTAGCTCAGTTGGCAGAGCAGCTGACTCTTAATCAGCGGGTCGCAAGTTCGAGTCTTGCACAGGTGCAGGGGTTTTTGTTTTTATAATTTTTTTTAACTTTCAATCATACTGACTGAGCATGTCCCCTAGTCATC
>PVBE012807136.1_pt1 | contig 23728 bp, 19 predicted proteins | sample 1631181 | NCBI WGS metagenome assembly PVBE01 (sample SAMN08397723, study PRJNA350692) | Marine metagenome, whole genome shotgun sequencing project. | isolation source: water | place: Pacific Ocean | collected 2012-04 | reverse complement strand
GCGGCAGACGCTGCGAGAGGGTGAGCGCGCCGTGGCGGACCGTGAAGAGGTCGTCGAGTTTCTCATGCGCTTTGTCAACAGCATCGGCGCGAACAGCGATCCGCGTGCCTGGATGCGCGAGATTGCCGGCTCCGTAGCCAGTGCTGTAAATGCCGCCAGTGTCCGCATTTATCTGCTGGACAGCGACTCGGTCCTGCGATTGGCGGCACAGTCGGGCTCCCTGCCGATGCTCCCCGACCACGTCGATTTGAAAATCTCCAAGTCGACGCGCCTGCTCCAGCAGATTGACCACGATCGGGTCGAATTGGGCGACGGCGTCGTCGGCGAGGTCGCCCTGACCGGCGAGAACTACCTGGCCGGCGGCATCGACATGCGCTCGCACAGCGGCAGCAATGATGGCCGGGCGACGCCGATCGAGAGCGTCATGGCCGTTCCGATGAGCATCAACGAGCAGCGGATCGGGGTGATCTGCGCGGTTAACAAGCGGGATCGCAATGCTTCCTTTACGACGGAGAATCTGTTTCTCCTGTCGACCCTGTCAAGCCACGTTGCCATCGGCGGCGTTCTGGTCCAGGTCTACGAGGAAATGGGCGAGCAACAACGCATCCTGCAGGAGTTGCTGCTGGCGCGGGAAATTCAGAAATCCCTGCTGCCCGCGACGGCACCGGCAAGCGACAACTTTGCCATCTACGCTCTCAACAATGCGGCCCAGGAAGTCAGCGGCGACTACTACGACTTCATCGAAGTCGATGACGACCACTTGCTCGTGGTTATCGCCGACGCCAGCGGCAAGGGGATTCCCACCTGCATGATCACGGCCATGTGCCGCAGTTTCCTGCGGTCGAACGTGGCCCGGTACAAGGACGATCTCGAAAGTTTTCTGCGCGACCTCAATCAGACCCTGTTCGACGACACTGCCGACGACGGCAAGTTCATCACCCTGGCCATGTGCCTGATCGACAAACGGGACGACACGGTCGAGTACGCCCGTGCCGGGCACACCGGTCTTCTGATCCGTCGGAGCGAACGTGATATCCTGGTTATTTCGCCGGACGGCCCGGCCTTGGGGCTGTTGCCGAATGAGTTCGGCGTGGAATTCGACACCTTCGTATTTTCCTGGCTGCCCGGGACTTCGCTGCTGATGTATACCGACGGCATCTCCGAAACATTGAATGAAGCCGGCGAGGAGTTCGGCTTTGATCGCCTGTGCGCCAGTTGGAAGAGTGCCAGCGACGACCCGGAAACGGCGGCGCGCCAGTTGCTCGAAGCCGTTGCTGAACACGCCGACTCCTACCCGCAAACCGATGACCGTACGCTGGTCATCATGTCGAAATGACGCAGGCCCGATCATGCCGCACACACACCTGAGCCTCGAAGAAGCCGCCGACTACCTGCACGTCTCGGTGGAGGAGATTGGGCGTCTGAGCCGGCAGGGGGAGATTCAGCCGGTCTATGTCAGAAACCAGCCGAGGTTTGGCAAGCGCGAGTTGCATGACTGGCTCAGTCAGAAACTGCTGGGCCACAAGTCGGATCAGGCGGCGCAGATGCACAACGTTGCGCCGACGCTTCAGGAGCAGGCGCCTGATCGGGATCGGCCGTTCCTGTCGCAGTACCTGCATCCCGCTACCGTGAACCCCGATCTGTTTGCCAAGACTCGCAGCCGTCTGTTGCGCGACCTGGTGAACCTGGCGGTCAAGAGCAACCACATCTCCGACGAGGTCGAGTATCACAAGTTGCTCGAGGAACGCGAAGAGTTGTGTCCGACCGGGCTCGTCGGCGGCGTTGCCATTCCACACAGCCGTATCCATGACGAGTACCTGATCATGGAGTCTTTTCTGGTCATCGCTCGTGTGCCTGACGGTGTCCCGTTCGGCGCTCCCGACGGCAAGCTCACTGATCTTTTCATCATGCCGTGCGCCCACGACGATCGCATCCATCTCTGCATGTTGGCACGTATCGCCCTGCTGCTCAACAAGACCAGCCTGGCTGACTTTCTGCGCGCCTGCGACACCGTCGACGAGATCATCGACACGATGCAGACGGTCGAGGTGGAGTTCATGGAAGCGCAGATGCGGAAGTGATCGTTCGGGAGGTCCCTACCGGGCATTATCGCTGTGGGACGAATCGAATTGAATGTCGTCGGTTAGCGGGGCCGGGAAACAGCGTGCAGTCATCGCTGCATCCACATGCAGCGCGGCGCCGGAAATGGCGGAAGCGTCGTCGGACAGCAGAAAGGCGATCGCTGCTGCGACTTCGTCTGGCATGATCATGCGGCGTTCCAGCGGATGCATTTCGCCGATCTCGCGGATGCGCGCCTCGCGGTCCGGCGCTTCCCCGATATCCAAGCGCTCGGCCAGCGGCGTCAGAATGGCACCGGGCCGCACCGCGTTGCAACGAATGCCGAGGTGCCCGTACTGCACGGCAATGCTGCGCGTCATCTGTTCGACCGCGCCTTTGGCTGCTTCATAAGCGAAGCCGTCCGGAAACGATGCAATGCCACGCACACTGGAGACATTGACAATACGTCCCGGAACGGCGCTGCTGATGAAGGCGCCCAACGCGGCCCGACATCCATACGCGACACCGTCGCAGTTGATGTCCAGGACGGCGCGGTAATCCACCTCGGAAAAATCGTGGGCCCGCGTCGTGTTTTCGATGCCGGCATTGTTGACCCAACCACACAGCACGCCGAGCTCGCGCGCCAGGGCAACCGCGCGCTCATGGGCACCCGGGTCGGCAACGTCGTCGTGCACGCCGGCGGCGTGCGCAGGGTGTGCCGCGGCCAGTTCGTCGAACCCGGCGAGGTCGACATCGATGCCCACGACCCGCCAGCCGTCTGCCAGCAGCCGCTCCGCAGTGGCGCCGCCAATGCCGACACTGGCACCGGTGACGACGGCGACTTTATTGTCCGGAAGCGTGGTCATCCCTTGTCCTTGAGTTGCTCCAGCAGTGCCGCGTCGATCTTACTCTTGACCGTGCGTCGATCGAGTTTGAGCTGGCGTGCTGCGGCCTCGTAGCTGCCGGTTTGTGCGTAAACGATGGTGCAATACCGTGACAGCAACTCGTCCGCAGTCAAGCTGCCTGCCACCATGTCGCTGGCCAGTTGCTGGTGCGGTGTGCCGGCGCTGCGTTGGGCCGGGCGATAGTCCCGGCGGATCATGATATTACGGACACACTGCTCCAGTTCGCGGACGTTTCCCTGCCACCCGTACCCGGCCCCCAGGTTGGCGCCGATCCATTCGACCACCTCACTGGTCAACGCTTCGACAACTTCCTCTCCGGCGACACGGAAGGCGAGAAACCGCACCAGGATCTCCAGTTCCCCCGGCATATCCTGCAACTGTTCGTGCAGGGACGGTGTGTGGATGATATCCGAGCACAGCCGATAATAGAGATCGGTGCGGAAGTTGCCGGCGTCCATCTCTCTTGCCAGGTCGCGATTGGTTGCCGCGATCAACTTGCCGTCGAACTGGCGTGACTCCGTCTCGCCGAGCCGCTGGAAGACGCGCGATTCCAGCACCCGCAGAAGTTTCACCTGGATTGCTTCGTTGATCTCGCCGATCTCATCGAGAAACACCGAGCCGAGCGGCGGACAAACCTCGAGCCACCCTTGACGATCCTCCAGTGCCCCCGTGTAGGCGCCGTGCCGGTGGCCAAACAGTTCCGACTCGATCAGTGTCGGCGACAGCGCCGACAGGTTGAGCGGGAAGTACGATTCCGCGAACTCCCCGGCGAAGGCGCCTGCTTCGATGTCGAAGGCGATGTAGCGCGACATCCCGATCGCCTGCGCGACGAGCTCCTTGCCGGTGCCGGACGGTCCGACGATCAGCGTGGTGATGTCGCCGAGCTTGTCGTACAAGGCGTGCTGATAGCGTCGCATGTCACAGGTGAAGATCGACTGCCACACCGCGGCCCGCAGAACCGCGGTCGGCATGGAACCGCCGATGATGCACTCATACGTGAAGTAAAAGGCCCGGCGCACCTGGAAAAAACAGGCGAGCAGGTGCGCTGCATCCAGGCCGAGGCGATCCGCCACACCCGTGTCGCCGAGAAGCCGCTCGAAATCCGCCAGGTACGCCTTTACAAACGTGCATTTCCTGACCGGCTTCCCCGGCGCCGCGGTGACCAGCAGCTGCAGCTCGGCTCGATAGCGGTCGAACAGCAGGTACAGGCAGACGTCGGTGTACAGAATGAGGTCGGCATCCGCCGGGGGCTTGTCCTTGACTTTTGTCCGCAACTCATCGATGAGCTCTTCCACAACACCGGCGATCGCGGTGACGGCGGGCGACAGTTTCGGGTCGGCGGAACGCTTGCTCCAGACCTCGTCCGCCGAACCGGTGTTCCCGAGGATGGCCCGCTCGAGTTCCCGGCGCTCCGGCAGGAAAGGATTGCAGTACATCAACTGCGACACGCCTTCGGCGATTCGTCGCTCGTCCTGAGACATCAGTGCCATTCGAATGCTTGTCCGGATTGATGGTGATGGCTGCCGAATATAATGCCGCGCCATCGTTGGCACCACATGTGCCACTGATTAGATTAGAGTGAAGACGCCAACCTGTCTCCAGTTTATATGATCCATTTGTTCCTGGAAACTTTGTACGAAAGCGGCAATGTTATGTTGCACAAGGCAGCGGCCGCCAACTGTTGCCCGGGATTCGACCTATGCAGTTGACCAACGCCAGGCAGAAGGTGCTGCGCCAGTTGCAGTCACGACAGGGCCGCAAGAAGGTTGGCTACGTCGTCTGCGAAGGCTGGCACGTCTGTGGCGAAGCGGTACAGGCGGCGCCCGAGTGGATCGAGTTCGGCGTTGTCAGCGCGGCGGCGGCGGCGGCAGAGCCCTGGTGCGGGGCCGACGCCAATTTTCCGGTACATATCGTGACCGAGGCCGAATTCGCGAAGTTCGCACAGACCGAGACACCGCAAGGCGTGCTGCTTGTTCTGCGGCGACCGGCACCGGCGGCGGCCTCGGCGGAGGTGCCGTTTTTTCTCGTGCTCGACCGTATTGCAGATCCGGGGAATCTCGGTTCGGTTCTGCGTTCGTGTCAGGCTGTCGGTCTGCGCCAGGTTTTCGCCACCGCCGGGACGACGGATGCCTGGGGCGCCAAGGCGATGCGCGCCGGCATGGGTGCGCAGTTTCACGTGGATCTGTGTATCTTCGACGATGTGGCGACGGTCCGCGACTGGCTGTCGACAGCCGCCGGCGGTGACGTCTGGCTGAGCTCGCCGCATGCCGGAATCGACTGTTTCGATGATGCCTTTGCGCTTGCCGGCAACGTCCTGGTCATGGGCAACGAAGCCGCCGGCACCGGCATCGTCGAGGGGGCGCGTCATGTCAACATCCCGATGCCGGGTACAGCGGAGTCGTTGAACGTGGCCCAGGCGACCACGGTGTTGCTGTTCGAAGCCGTGCGCCGCGGTATTCTCTAACTCCGGCAAGGTCGAATATGGCTGGGAATTCAGACAAACCGCCGCTCGAGGACGACAGTACGGGGGCCGGTGCCGGGCCGGAGCGGAGACCGGCGGGGGAGATGGAGCCGGCGGGGGACGCCACGATCAGAGCGCCGCGGGAACAGGTGGAAGCATGGGCCGACGAGGCGCCGCCGCATGACCAGGCGGATCCTTCGCCCGGCGGTGATCGCCTCGACCCGCAAGAGCCCGGCGACGACGACCAGACTCTGGCGGAACGGATCAGCACCCCGGATCGTCTGGCGGCACAGATCCTTGGCGAGATCCAGCGTATCGGTCCGTACCGCATCCTCGGCCTGCTTGGCCAGGGTGCGATGGGGATCGTCTATCGTGCCGCCGAAGCGCCTGGCGACGAAATCGCCCTCAAGGTCCTGACCGTAACGCCGGCCTTGCGCCCGCACGAGCTGCAGCGATTCCTGCGCGAGGCGGATGCGTCCAGGAAGCTGCGGCGTCACCCCAATATCATCACCATCTACAACACCGGTCACGACGGTTCCCATCATTACATCGCGATGGAGTTGGTGCCGGGCGGCAGGACGCTCCGCGATCACGTGGAAAAAACCGGGCTCCTGCCGATCACCGAGGGTCTGCAGATCGGTATTGCGGTTGGCAAGGCCCTGGAGTTTGCGCACGGCCACGGGATCATCCACCGTGACCTCAAGCCGGCCAATATCCTGGTCAACGAATTCGCCCAACCGCTGCTGGCCGATTTTGGTCTTGCCAAGGCGGTCGACTCTGCCGACCTGACGATGTCCGGCACCATGCTCGGTACACCGTGCTACATGTCGCCGGAGCAGGCCGGCCACGGCGCCAAGGACGTCACCGCCCAGTCGGATATCTACAGTTTCGGTGTACTCCTGTACGAACTGCTGACCGGCAGGCTGCCCTATGAAATCAGTGACGATATGCGGCTGCCCGAGGTGTTCCGGATCGTGTGCCAGGTCGAGCCGGCGCCGGCGCGGAAACACCGGCGCCGCGACATCGGCCGCAACCTCAACGCCGTGCTGATGAAGATGCTCGAGAAGGAGACCGGCCGGCGCTACGCCGGGATGTCTGCCGCAGTTGCCGATCTCGAAGCCTGCCTGTCCGGCAAATCGGTGTCCGTCCGCAACCCTACAATCGGCGAAAAGTTCGAGAAACGCCTGCGCAAGCATAAGCTGCTGAGTTTCGTGATCATCTCGGCGCTGGTGTCGATCGCGGCCATCTACATGCTCAAGAGCCGGCAAGAGCGCGCCATGAATTACCACAGCCTGATCCCGAAACTCTCGGCCCAGTCGAAGTCGAACCAGGTCGAAAAGCTGCTCGGCCAGGGCACGGAAGAACAAATCGAAGGCAATCGGCTGCACGATCAGGTGATGGCGGCCGTCGCCGCCGGTGACTACGCTGCGGCACGGCAACACCTCGCCGCCATGGCGGCGTGGGCCGCCGGCGGTGCCGGCAGCAGCGACACCCTGTACGAGGAGGACGACGACGATCGGCACGGCTTCGTCCTCGCCGGTCGCCACCTGTTGGCACGGCTCGACCTGGCGGCGGGCAATTACCTGACGGCGGCCAAAGCGCTGCGTCAACTGTCCGTCGAATACGAATCGGCCGTCATCGCCGATCCCGGGGCCGGACTGCAGACGTTCAACGGCCAGCTGGCACAGTTCGAAGCTGCCGTCGCACTGTGGCAGGCGCGGCAATCGGCCAAGGCACTGGCGCTGTTCGCTGCCCTGGTGCCGCCGCCGGTCGACGGGCAGTCGACATTTGACCCGGACAACGCAACAACCTATATTGGCTTGCTGGCGGCCGCCATGAACGACAATGCCAGCCGCGGTCAACTTGTGGTTGCCGCGGAGGAGTTGCCGCGGGTGTTCCGGGGTCTTGCCTACTGGGTGTTGGCTCAGCACCAGGAGGGCGACCGCCAGCAAGCCGCCTACCTCGACAAGGCGAACGAAACGATAGGTAACCTGCTTATTTGGCCGCGCATCAACGGCAAGGAGGGAGATCATGTTCAACACCCCGAAGAACGGTAAACGCCGTTATGTCATTCGCCGGTTTTCGTTGACTGAAATCCTGGCGGTCGCCGCGATCGTCACCAGTATCCCGGGAACGCAGTATGCCAAGGTCAAGGAGAAGGGCTACGAGGCCGAGTGTTTCAACAACCTCCGGCAGATCAGCATCCTGATGACCTCCTACAATCTGGAGAACGGCCACTATCCCAAGGCCGCCTTCTATCCCGACGATCCGCTGCGGGGCGAGGACAGCATCAGCGTCATTCTGCACGGCAAGCGCAAAGCGGTCCGTGCCAGGGACATCTGGACGTGCCCGGCACTGCCCGACAGCCTCAAGGGAAAAGGTCTGGGCTTCGTCTACAACGACGATCTCGCCGGTAAACGAAACGTCCGTAATCCGGCAAAGAAGTGGGTGATGATCGAAATCAACTGCGTCTCGCCGAATGTCCCGGCACCGCATCCGAATGGCTACAACATCCTTTTTGCGGATGGCCATATCGTCACTGACACACGACTGCCGAAGAAGATTGTCGGTGTCAAGAAAGCAATGATCGAAAAACTGCACGGCGAATCCAGCATTATGTGCGCCCAGGTTCATTGATCGGTGATTGAAGAAATTTTTCTGCGCCTGCTGTTTGGCGGAGCGGTAGGCTTTGCAATCGGCCTCACCAGCATCGGCGGTGCCGTTTTCATGCTGCCGCTGCTCACCTTGTGGCTGGGATTCACCTCGTCCGAGGCGGTCGGCACCGCCAGCCTCTACTCGTTCGCGGCCAAGGTATTTGCCGGGCCGCGGCATATTGCGCTGAACAACGTCGATTTCGCGGTAGCCAAAAGATTCCTCATCGGTGCCGTGCCCGGCAACCTTGTGGTGACCATCGCCATCAATCGTTACATGGCGGTCCACGAGCAGAACGAGCAGTTGACCGATGCCTTTCAGCAGCAGCTCAGACTGTCGATCATCGCGGTTATTTTCCTTGCCGTCATCCTGATGACGATCAATCTGATCCGCCGGTCCCGCCGGACTCAGGGCGAAGAACCGGCACCAGTGCAGCCCGGCGGTGGCAGTCTGTTTGCGTCAATCGTGCTGTCGATCGTTGTCGGTGCAGTCGTCGGTGCCACGGCAATCAGCGCCGTCGTCGTCGTGCCGTTGATGATTCTTCACTTCAAATTGCCGGCCCGCTACACCGTCGGCACGACGGTGTTCACCACCCTGGTGCTGATGCTGCTGACTTCCGTCGTCTACCTGTTCGGCAAGCAGATCGATGTCCGTACGGCCCTGTGGATGGCGCTCGGGTCGGTCGTCGGCGTCTACTTCGGCAGCCGGTTGACCGGCAGGCTGCCCGAGCAGCAGCTGAGGATCGCGGTCATCACGCTGGTGGCACTCGCTGCCGCCATGATGCTGATTTTCAGTGGCAAATGAATCTTTCTCCCGATTTTGTCGTCCAACAACAACCGGCGGCAAGCCTGGAGTATTTCATGCGATTGCACATTCGAACCATCAGCGCCACGCTCGCACTGATCGCGGCTTCAATCGCCGGTGCAAACGGCGACGATGAGATGGCGATCGACACCTTCCTGGCGTACATGCGCCAGCCGCCCATTGAACTTTCCTGGGGCATTTTTGAGGGGACTGTCAGTCACAAGCGCGACGGCAAGCGCCAGGAAAAGGTACCCGTGGAACTGCGGGCACGCTTTTCGTCGGAGCGCGTCTCAGCACAGGTGATTTTCAATGACGACCAGGTCTACATGGTCGGGCAGAATTTCCTGGACGGTCTCGAAGGCACAACCGTACATGAGCAGCGCGCTGCGCAGCCCGGCGCCGTGACCCTGGCGGACCGTGGCATTCGACCTTCTGACCTGACCCTGTCGTTTCTGTACTGGAACTTTGTCGAAGAGCTCGACCGCGAAAAATTCGGTGGGCGTGTTTGTCGCGTCGTACGTTTGCGAAATCCGCAGGCCGACGAAACCGTCAAGGTCTGGGTATCACGCAAATACATCTTCCCGATGGCGGTCGAGTGGTTTGCCGGCGAGCTGGAGAAAAAACCGTATCGTCGACTCGAGTTCAAGGATTTGAAGAAGATCAATGACGTTTACGTCATCAATCGCATTGCCATCTCGAACGCCGGCTGGCGCACGATTGTCCAATTCAAGAAAATCCGGCTCGCCAAGCCCGACGACAGCCCTGTACCCGACGACCTGTTCCGGCAAGTCGATTGATGCCGTCCGCTACGGAAGCGCTCGGAACAGTGCCACCGACTCGAAGTGCGTCGTCTGTGGAAACATGTCGAAAAGCGCCAGTCGTTCCAGCGCCATTGCCGCAGCCAACGTGCGAACGTCGCGGGCCAGCGTCGCCGCATTGCAAGAGACGTAAATCAGCCGGTGCGGTGCGAACTGCGCAATCTTTTCAATGACGCCGCGGCCGCATCCCTGCCGCGGCGGATCCAGAACGATCGTTGTTGCGGCCGCATCGCAGCCTTCGAAAACCTCCGAAAGATTCCGCTCGACGCGTCGCTCGACGAAAGCGATGTTCGGCAGACCGCGGGCCTCGGCATTCGCCTTTGCCGCCGCCACCGCCGCCGCCTGCGATTCCACGGCACACACCGTCTCCGCGACAGCCGCCAGAACGATCGCAAAGACACCGGCACCGGCATACAGATCGATCAGGTGCGTCGTCGGTGTCGCCGCAAACTGCCGGCGCACCCAGTCCACGAGCTGGCTGCCGACCGCCGGGTTGACCTGACAGAATCCTGTGAGCGGCACCATCATGTTCCCATCGCCCAGCGACTCTGTCAGCCACAGGGCGTCCGTGCCCGTGTCGCCGTAATAATGGACAGTGCCGGTGGCATCGACCCGGAAGGTCACGGTCTCGTCCCGCAGCGTCGGCCGTGCCGCGGCCAGTGCCCCATTGATTGCGGAGTCCGCAATTTCGCAGCGTTCGATCGGGACGACGGTCCGATTGTCGGCGGCGAGGTAGCCGTAACCCTTGCCGCTGCGGCGCAGTTTCAATTTGTTGCGGTAGCCGTAGGGTTGCGGGCTGGCAACGACCGGATCGACATCGGGGGCGTCTGCGATGCCGCCGATCCGCTGGAGAATTTCCTGCAATTGCTGCGTCTTGTGAGACAACGCGGCGGCGCCATCGATATGCTGATAGCGGCAACCGTTGCAGGTGCCGTAGTAGGCACATGGCGGTTCGGCGCGGGCCGGGCCGGGCGTCAGCAATTGCTCGACTTCGCCGCGAGCGTACCGGCGCTGTTGCCGGACCACACGCACGTGCACAACATCGCCGACCGCCGTGTACGGCACGAAGACGACCCGGCCGTCGGCCAGCCGGCCCACACCGTCGCCGCCGAAGGCGATGTCCTCGATCTTGACGGTGATCAGTTGTTCATTCACATCCATCCTTGCCTATCGCTGTGTCTTGCCGAGGAACGATCGTTCCCGGCCGTTGATGCGAACATTGGAATACAACGGACACGGGAGGATCCATATTTGCAGATCATCTGGCGAAATGCAGTATCCGTAACACCCGCCATCGGCCCAATATCAACAACGGCTTTGGCGTCGCAAGCCAAAACGCATTCAGATTCATATTGACGGCATCCACTTAAAGGGAATACACGGCTTCCTATACAATCTATCGGGAATCTTCTCTACAATCGTGTCATGGAATCTCGGAAGTTTCGACCAATGCAGACCGCCGCGAAGATGGTGGGCCGTATGATAGCCAAGATTGCCGGTAAGAATGTTGTACCATTTGTGGGTGATGTTCCATGATGCTTCGTGATCATTCTCAGCATTAAGGCCGCAATGATGGTAGTACGTGTGCCAGGCCGTGAGAAACAACGAAATCGCCATAGGCAACAAAAAGACAAACAACGCATTTTGCCAGTTGTACCAAAAGAAACTGCCGAGGATAGTCAACTGGAGCAGCAACATCAGCACGAAGTTCATGCGATGCTTTGGATGACGTTTTCCGGCCATGAATGCGCGGTGATAACCCGTGGCGGCAACAACCGTTGCATACTCCAATTCCCTCATGGGCGTGCCGTCATCTCGCTTCCAGCGAGATTCGTCCAAGGACTGATCCAAGTAGTGTTGGTGATGACCAATCACATGATGCAGAAACCAGGTATGACTGGTAACCCCCGTAAGAAAACCGTACGGGATTTCCAACAGACGATTTAGCACGTTCGAGTGAAACGTCGCCAGATGTTGATGGTGGTGATTAAACGAACAAATGCAGGCTTTGTGAAAAATCCCAAGGACCGTCCATGCGGCCGCGTATCTCCAGGTGGGTGCGAGAAAAAACACGACCAAATCTAGGCCAAAGGCAAATAGAATAATGGCAATGGGCCAACGATCGGCTTGGTAGCGAAGTATCTTCATGGGAGGGAGATGAACTATCGTTTTGTGCAGTAAGACAAGAAAACGGGCGAGATCAGTCAACACTAGCTTCAACTGCCCTCTCCTACAAGCAACAACGCGACTGCGGAATGTGAATCGGTGTTGGACAGTTGCATAAAGGGCCGCCGCCGCCTCTTCCACGGAGTGACCATGAGTGTAACTTATCCGGATGAACGACTACAGTCACGACGACCTGGCCGATGTTGCGTTGACCCTCGGTGAGCGACTCAAACTGCAGCCTGCAGCGCTGCCGCTCGATGTTTTCGATGCGCGTCAGCAATTGCAGGATTACCTCGCGGGCGTGCTCACCGAGATGCTCGACAAGAGGGCGTCGCGGCTGATGCCGATGTTCTACCGGCTCGACATAGCGGAGGCCAGGGTGGAGGAGATCATGCGCGCCTTGCCGCCGCCGTCGGTGCCGGCGGCGTTGGCGGAGCTGATCATCGACCGGCAGCTTGCGAAGGCACGCACGCAGCGCTTGTATCGGGAAGGACGCCTTTGACCAAGCCGATCAGCCAGCTTGCTTCGCCCGGATGCAGGCGCAGAGGCTGTCGATGGACTCAAGCGTATCGGCGGTGATATCCGCCTGGTCGAACTTGACGCCGAACTGCGACTCGATGGCGACGATCAATTCGAGAATGCGGAACGAATCCACTTCGTAGTCGGACAGCGGCGCTGCTGGCGAGATGTCCGCGGGTTCGAGATCCAGAAACAGACTATCGATCATCAGGGTGATAAGTTCTTGTTCCATCTCGCGTGCTGCTATTCCTCAGGTTTTTCGTTTTCCGATTCCTTTTCCCGGTTGATTTCCTCGTGGCCGCACTCGAACTCCTCGCTGCAGTCGGGGCAATAGTCGAACGATGAGAGATGCTGCACCCACCGCGTCTGCTGGAGCTGCGGGTAGAACCGCTCTTCTTTAAGAATCTCCGTTATCAGCAGGCGGTAGGCATCGAGCGCCGTGTAGTGGGCGCACATGTCGAAAGCGATACCGTAAAGCGCCATCTTGGTCAACAAGGTGCGCAGCGCCACCTGCGCCTGGTTCTCATTGAGCGTGTCCGGATCGGGCAGGCAGTCGAGGGAGCCGACCACCGAATCCATGGTCTCGCCGTTCCCGAACTTGATCAGGTAGTCCATCAATTCGAGTTCACGAATCGAATCGTTGTCGTCGTCGACAGCGCTGCGGTGGAGGCTGGCTGATTTGGCGTCGAGATGCTGCTGCAGGCCGTCCGGCAGCAGCTTGAACTCACTGGCCTCCTCCTGGAATTCCACATCGTCCGGCAGTTCATCACCGAACGGCAGGTCGAAGTCATAGTCATCGTCGATCTCCTCGACTACTGTCACTTCCGTCGATGAGTCCGTGTCGATGTCCCGCACCAGCGGATCGATCAACTCGACGATGACCCGGCCGTTCTGGCTGAACCACTCCAGGTACAGCGACGGTTTCCAGGCGTTTTCGTGGCGCGCTTTTACCTGCAGTGCCGCCGTCATCTTGCCGGTTGGACCGATCTGGTGCCAAGCCAGTTCTGCCAGGTCCGGCCACGCTTTTTCCGGCTGGTGCGGGTGACGCGATTCAAAGCGGATTTTCCGCCCGTCCAGGTCAGGTTCGCAGTTGCCGGTCAGGTCGAAGCGGATACAATCCTCGCCGTTCCGCAGACCGAGCCAGCCGTGGACACAATTGCGGCGTGAGAACAGTTCGCCGTGCGCCACGATGTCGCTGAGGTTCAGGGGCATGGATGATGCCGGATTGGAGTGGGGTCAATCTGCCGGGTGTACTCCAAAGTTAGATTAAATCCCGGTGGAAATCAAGGACGCAGGTCGCTACCGTAAATGTAACGCGACGCTCTCCAAATGAGCCGTGAAAGCGCCAGAATGCGGAGACCGCAGTGAAAATCGTTTCCGGCAAACAGATGCAGGCATTGGACCGGCGGACCATCGACGGCGGTGTGCCGGGCGAGTTGCTCATGGAGCGCGCGGGGACCGGCGCCTTCGAGGCGCTGCTCGAGTTCATCGAGCTCCTGCCCTGTGCACATCGGCATCGCGTCGTCGTGATCAATGGCAAGGGCAACAACGGTGGCGACGGTTACGTCGTCGCTCGACTGCTCGCCGAGCGCACCGGTTATGAAGCGATCGTCTACGCCACCTGCCAGCCGGACGAACTGTCGGGCGACGCCAAGCTCAATGCCGATCGCCTGCCGCTGCCGATCAACGTCTGCGACCGCTTGCCTGACGACGCCCTGCGGCCCGGAGCGGTTGTGCTCGACTGCCTCCTGGGCACGGGTATAAGTGGGCCCGTGCGCGAACCGTACGCCACGATCATCGGCCAGATCAACGATTCGCACCTGCCGGTCGTTGCCATGGACATCCCGTCGGGCGTCGATGCCGACACCGGCGCCGTCGCCGCCGTCGCGGTGCGTGCCGACCTGACAATCACCATGGCTTTGCCGAAAATCGGCCTGCTGCGTGGCGCCGGTGCCAACCTGTGCGGCTGCCTGCGATGCGTCGATATCGGTATCCCCGCGACGTTCGTCGATGAGGTCGACAGCGCCGCTGAAGCAACGCTGGCCGCCGACGTCCGCCCGCTGATGCACCGGCTGCCGAGTGCGATACACAAGGGCGACATGGGCCGCATTCTCATTGTCGGCGGCAGTGCCGACTACCCCGGGGCACCGATGCTGGCCGGCGCCGGGGCGCTGCGCGCCGGTGGCGGCCTGGTGACCGTCGCCTGCCCCAGCTCGGTCGGACCGGTGCTGGAGCCGCAGGACAACGCGCTCATCCGCAAGCTGATCGACGACGACGGCCGCGGCACCCACGGCCCGGTGGACGCCGCGGAGTTCGCTGATCTCACCGCCGACAAGAACGTCATCGCTGCCGGCCCCGGCCTCGGCGGCAGCGACGCGGCGCTCAGCCTGGTGCGCGATCTGCTCGGGACCGACAAGCCAGTCGTGCTCGACGCCGATGCCTTGCGTGTCTGCAGCGATTGCGGTGAGCGTCTCAAGGCCCGGGCCGTGACCGTGCTGACGCCGCATCCTGGCGAGATGGCCCGCCTGATCGCCTCCTGCGGATTCGCCGGACTCGACACCGCGGACCGCGAGTCCCAGGCATCGACCGTGGCCAAAGAGTTCAACGCCATTGTCGTGCTCAAAGGGCACCGCACAATTGTGGCGGCGCCGGATGGCCGGGCGTTCATCAATACCAGCGGCACACCGGCCTTGGCCACCGGCGGTTCCGGGGACGTCCTTTGCGGTGTCATCGCCGCCGTTCTCTGTCAGCTCGACAACCCCGTCGCAGCGGTGCGCCTGGCGGTCTTCGTTCACGGCCTTGCGGCTGAGTTGTCGCCCAAGGGCATGCGTGGCACCACTGCCGACGATCAGCCGCAACTGATCGCCCACGCTCTGCAGCAGTTGTCGCCACTGGCGTAGTCGTGGCACCTGCAGATCACCGATGTTCTCTGGACCGTAATCGGTTGACATTCGGCCGGTTTCGCCGATATTACTAATTCCCCAAACCGATTTTCGTTGTTTTTTGCCCCTGGAGGATACAATCATGAGTCGAGTCTGCGATGTCAGCGGTGCCCGCCGGACAGTTGGCGGTTCTATCGTCCGCAAGGGTATGGCGAAGAAGCAGGGCGGCATTGGTACGCACGTTGTCAAGAACAACAAGCGCGTGTTCCTGCCGAACCTGCAGAAGCGCCGGATCTATGTGCCGGAACTGGACCAGTGGGTGATCCTCAGGATCACCAACAAGACGCTGCGGTCGATCCAGAAGAACGGCGCCTACAAGGTACTCAAGGAGGCCAAGGCCAAGGGTACGTTGACGGTCAAGATCCCGGGTATCTGACGACCCGCGTCCAGATAATATTCTGATCCTGAAAAAGCCTGCGCCGTCCGCAGGCTTTTTTTTTGCTACTGCCAGGCGCCGGCGATCGACCGGCACCTTCGTCCCGGCGGTCCTGGCCCCCGCGCCGCTGAAGACCCGTTCGCGGGCCGGCCCAGGCAAGTCACTTTCCTGAGTGACGGCGTCGGTTCACCGATCCCGGCGTCGGCGGACGGCGGCGAACAACTCGCCCGGTTCTTTGGCGCCGACCAGGTGGAGCACCAGCAGGTAGGCGGCGGCGGCGGCGGCCAATGGCAGAAACACGGCGATCGCCTTTGAGGCGAGTCCGGGTGAAGCCAGGGTGGTTGCAAAGTGTGCCGTGGCCCATACGGCGACACCGGCGACGGCGACCGCAACGAGCATGCGCGCACCTGCCAGGAGACCATTGCGCCAGGCCTGCATGGTCGGCTGCAGATCGCGTTTCAGCAGAACCATAAGGATCGCCACGTTGACGTAGGCGGCAATAGTGGTCGACAACGCCAACCCGCAATGGCGCAACGGCACCATCAATGCCAGGCTGAGCAGGACGTTGAGCACCAGGCAGAAGACGCCGACCCGCACCGGGGTTTTCATGTCCTGCCGACTGTAGAAGCCGGCCCGGACGATCCTGACCGCGGCGAACGCCGGGATGCCGGGTGCGTAAAACATCAAGGCGGCGGTGGTCTGGCGGGCACTGTCGGCATCAAAGGCGCCCCGTTCGTAGATAAGTCCGACGACGGCGTTGCCGAGGTACATCAGCACCAGCACGCAGGGGACGGAGACGAAAAACACCTGTCGCAGCCCGTAGCCCAGGGCATCAACGATATCGCTCTGCCGGCCGGCCGCGAAGGCGCGGGAGAGCAGCGGCAGGCTGGCGGCCGACAAGGCGACGGCGAACACGCCGCCGGGCAGGTAGACGAGCCGTTCGCTGTAGGCCAGTGCGGCGACGGACCAGGGATCGAGGCAGAGCGCCAGGATTCGGTCGAACATCACGTTGATCTGGTAGATCGAGGCACCGATAACGCCGGGAATCATCAGGTGCATGAGCCGTTTGACATCCGGCGTGACCTGCGGGCGGGCACGTTGCAAGGCGAAGCCGAACCGCTTGAGCACCGGCCACAGCACGGCAAGCTGCAGTACTCCCGCGACGACGACGGCAATCGCCAGCACTTTCATTTGCTCGGCGGTCGTGCCGACTCGCGGGCACAGCCAGAGGGTTGCCGCAATCAGCGTGACGTTGAGCAGCACCGGCGCGACGGCGGGCGCGGCGAAGTGGCGAAGGCTCTGCAGCACGCCGCAGAGCAGGCCGAAGAGGCAGATGAACAGCGTGTACGGCAGCATGACTGGCAGCAGTGCCAGCACCAGGGCAGGGCGCCCGTCGGGGAAGAACTGCTGCAGCAGCAGGCAGATGAGGGCGCCGGCGACAACGATTGCCAGCAGCACGGCGGCGGTCAGCAGGAGGACGTTGCTGAAAAATGCGAAGGCCGCAGATTTGCCGTGGCGCTCCAGTTTCTCATTGAACAGCGGCACGAACGCTTCGGACAAGGCGCCTTCGCCGAAGACGCGACGGAACAAGTTGGGGATCGTGAAGACGGCGAGGAACATGCTGTAGGCGCCGGTGGTTCCGAAGACGGCGCCGTAGGCGATGTCCCTGGCCAGCCCGGTGAGGCGGCTCAGGAGCGTGCCGGTGCCGCCCACGAGCATGCCGCGCCCGATGAGGCGCGTCGAGCCGTTGTCCGGCGGCGCGGCGGGTTCCTGGGCCCCGTTTTCGCGGGCCGGGTCAGGCATCGGGTGTTAGGCGCCGGCCGAGCCATTCCAGGGCCGCCTCGCGGGTGATGAGCTCGCCATTCAACTGCAGTTCCTCGAGTTCCCTGAGAATTTCCCCGATGACAGGTCCGGGCTCGATGCCGCGCTCGACCAGGTCGCGCCCCTGCACCAGTGGTTCGGGTATCGGGGGTTCGTCGCGCAGCGCCGCCAGGCGATCGAGAAGAAACACATAGTTGTCGAGGTTACGATGGCAGGACAGGCAGTCGAGCCGATGCAGTTCGAGCTCACAGTCGAAGTCGGGGCGTCCGAGCAACCGTCGCAGGGTCGATGGCCGCATCTTCTGCACCTCGGAGAAGGTCATGTGATTGTAGACCGTTTCACGTACGCAATCAATGAATTGCCGCGAACAGCGCAGTCGCTGCAGGAGCGCCTCTGTCATCTCGGCGCCGACGCGGTTGTGATTGGGAAAGGTCTCACGCCCATGGGTGCCGATTTCGAATGTCGGTGGCTTGCCGACATCGTGCAGCAGGGCGCTCCAGGCGATTTCCGGCGTTGGGTGCACCATCATTTCGAGCAGCATCAGGGTATGCACGAAGACGTCCCCTTCGGGGTGAAACTGCGGCGGCTGCGCGACGCCTTTCATGGCACTGATTTCCGGCAGCACCTGCTTGAGCAGGCCGGTTTCATCGAGCAGGCGGAAGGCGTGCTGGGGCTGCGGGCCACACAGCATTTTCGTCAGTTCGTTGAAAATGCGTTCGGGGCTGACGCCGGTGATTTTCGGGGCGTGTTTGATGATTGCAGCGCGGGTTTCCGGATCCAGTTCGAAATCGAAACGGGCCGTAAACCTGACCGCCCGCAGCATGCGCAGGTAGTCTTCGCCGAAGCGCCGGTCCGCGTCGCCGACTGTGCGGATGAGGCCGGCATCCAGGTCGTGGAGGCCGTCGACAAAGTCGATGACCTGCTCGGCCTGCGGATCGTAGAACAGCGCGTTGATTGTGAAATCGCGCCGTTGCGCATCGTGCTCGGCATCGGAAAAGGTGACGGAATCGGGGCGCCGTCCGTCCTGGTAGCCACCGTCTTCACGGAAGGTGGCCACTTCGGTGTGGAGGTCGCCGTCGCGCACGATGACGACACCGAAGGCGGCACCGACCGCATAGGTGTGCGGGAAAATCTGCTGCAGGACATCGGGGGTGGCGTCGGTGGTGACATCGACATCCTCGGGTATGCAGCCGAGGAAACGGTCGCGCACGCTGCCGCCGACGGTGCAGGCCTGGTAGCCGGCCGCCTGCAGCCGGCGGGCAACGTCGTAGGCGGCCTGCTCGGCTGCCGACACCGGCGCCAGGCAGTGTTGGATGCGTTGAGCCAAGAGAATTTTGCGGTTTGTCGGGGCCATGCCGGTACGTGTTCAGCATTGCAGCGGCACAAGGCACGCTGCTGCTGGCAGCTCGGACGATAAACAGGTCCCGGCGTTTCTGTGATCCCGCAACTTTGCAACGATGTCGCGGTCTGATATAGTATCATCGTAGTGTATCCATTGTCAACGGCCTGGATTGAGTTGATGAACGACCGGTCTCCGACTTTCACATATCTCACGACGTCGATCCTCATCTCCCTGGTGCTGCATCTCTTGTTGTGGCAGGCTACGGCGCGCATACAGGTGCGGCCGATAGAGAACGCCGCCACCGGCAACGAGCCGGACGAGAGGCGCGTCCGGGTTGAGTCCCTCGACATTCCCGACTTGCTGATACAGCAGCCGGCACAGCAGCAGAATGTCAAGATACGCCTGTTCAAGAAGCAGAAGCACCAGTTACAGAAGCTGTTCGAGAGCGAGGGCCTGATCACGCGGCCGAAGCCCAGGCTCTCCGCCAGGCTCACCGGTCTGGGCGTTGACCTGTTGAAGGATGAAGCACGCGTCGAATCGCGCTACCGCGGTCCGATCACATCGCCGCCGCCGGAGATCCTGGCGATCCGTGCCGCCGATCTCCCTGCCCAGAGCCTGCTTACCGGTCGTCGGATAATTCCGGACGTCAAGCGCTATGTGCTGGACGATCCGGTGGCGCCGTCGCTGGTGTCGCTGCATTCGGGCGGCGGCGTTGACAGTGAATCGGTCGAGCTGGGGATGCGTTTCGAGTTGCCGACGCGGCCGTTGCACCCCTTTCCGCCGCCGGAACCGGGAGACCTGCCGATGGTGGCGATCGACGACACGCGCGACAGCGTTACCGACCGCACAGAGGTGAACATCATCGACTCGATGCTGGATGTCGAAGTTTCGGTGTACAAAGATCCGAAACTTGGCGGCGGTTACTTCAAGGCGGTGATCAACACGCGCGCCGGCAGTGAATCGCTCGAATCGATACCTCGCGATGTGCTGTTTCTGGTTGATGCCTCGGCCAGCATCACCCCGCCGAAACTGCGGGAATTCCGCAAGGGCCTGGCGCTGGCGCTGGATTATCTGTCGGCCGACGACCGGTTCAACGTGGTGGCTTTCCGCGACAAGCCGATCCGGCTCTTTCCGGATTTCAAGGTTGCCGATGAAGACGCCGTCGTCGCGGCCCGCAAGTTCCTCAGTCGCCTCCGTTCAAAAGGCAAGACCAACGTCTACGCCGGCCTGGCGCCATTCATCAACTTCCCCCGTCCCGACTCGCGCCGGCCGTACCTGATATTCCTGCTCAGCGACGGTCGTTCGACGACGGGCAGTGCCCTGTCCGACAACGAGTTCATCACCCAGATCATCCAGCATAACCGGGCGCGCGCCTGCGTTTTTTCGTTCAGTGCCGGAGAGGAGAGCAATCTTTTCCTGATGGATCTGCTATCCTACAAGAATCGCGGGTTGAGCTTGCACGCCGACAGTGTGACCGGCGCTGACGAGGCGTTGTCCAACTACATAAGCGGGAAGTCGGAGGTGCTGGTATCCGATCTGCACTGCCAGATTACCGGCAAGCTGTTGGAAGACATCTATCCGCGCGAGCTGCCGCATCTCTTCCGCGACGATCCGCTGACCGTGTACGGCCGGTTCCCGAAAGGCGCCGACGAGATCGGCATCCAGATTATCGGCTACGACATCAACGGCGAGCGCGAGGAACTGATCGTCCGCCAACTGCTGAGCGAGGCTGGGCCGGCGGACTCGACCCTGGCAAGGCAATGGGCGGGTCAGAAGATTTACTATCTGGTGGGCGAACGCACCATCCGCAACTCACCAGAGATCCAGGCGGAGATCGACGCGCTGGCGTCGCGCTACGGCCTCGCCGTGCCGTATTGACAGTTACTCTTTCCAGCCTTCTTCGCCCTGCTTCAAGCGCTGCGAAATTTCGGTGACAGCGGCCTTGGCGGCCATCTGCACGGTGGTATCGCCATCGTCTGCGAGCACCTGCAGGCGTTCGCGGTCCGATTGATCGCCGATCATCCCGAGTGCCATGACGGCGGCGGCCCGAACCTGTGCCGCGTCGTTTTTCATGTACGGCCTGACGATGTGCGACATGTTCGAGTTCTTGGAGCGTGAGATGCCCTCCAGGATTTCGCCGATCACCTCCGGCTTCGCCGCGACTTTCCCCAGGAGCTTCCCGAGCTGCTGGCCGTTGCCGGCCTTGGCGATCTCCATGTACGCATTGATTCGCTGATCACGACTGCCGGTGGGCAGACGGACCGGCAGCGTTGCCTCGTCCTGGCCTTGAGCTTTCTCGAGGATCTTCCGGGTGGCGGCATCGACCACGGCGTTGGGCACCGGTTCGGGCAATTCCGGCAACGCCGGAGGCGTGAAGGAGGGCACGGCATCTACCCCCGCACCCGCGTCGCCTTCGGCCTCGTCTTTGTCTTCGAGCGCCTTGAGAAAATCATCCGGCTGATACAGCAGTTCATCGATGCTGTACGAATTTACAATGAACGGCCATTGGACGAACCGGGCTTTCTGGCGCTCGTACCGGGCGGCAGCGTCCTTGGCCGACTTGTCGTAAGCCTTTTGGCGCTCTGCCTTGTCCCCGGGCGACTCATCGGCGGGCGGCTCTGGTGCCGGCGGTTCGTTGTAGTTGCCGACGATGACGCGGACGGCATGATCGCCCTCTTCGTTCTTGGCACCGACAAGCAGGGTGTAATTAAAGCCGTCGAATCCCTCGATCACGACGCGGCGCGCATTGGCCAGTCCGAGGTCTTCGTCACTGGCGGCGGGATCGGCGATACTCTTGAAGCTGGGGCGGCGCAGTGCGTTGCCGACCTGCGAGAGTTTGCCGGCATCGAGTTCACGGCCTTCGGGTACGGGTGCCTTGTAGTCGAGCAGGCTGCCCTTGTCGTCGCGCTCGATGCGCCATACTTCCGTGTCGCCGTCGTAGGCGACGGCGCGCTTCAGTTCGTCGATTTCGCAGAACTCCTTGTCGACCCACTGGTCGTTGGTTTCCTGGACTGACCAGAAGGTTTCGGTGACCAGCGACACCGTTTTGTTGACCCGCACGTAGCGGCCGACCGGGCGAGGGCCATAGGGCCCGCCGGACTCGCGGGTCTTCGTGTTGCCGAGCACGATCGAGCCGACGATACCGTCGGTCTTGTCGTGGAACTGCAGCAGCGTGCCTGCGCTTTCGCCCTTGTCCGGCACGTTGACCCCGAGCCGTTCGTAGCGTTTCTCTCCCACCTCGAGGATGTGCCCGGCCTCGAGATCAGCGATTATCCGGAGCATCGTCTTGATTTTTGCGAAGTCCGCAGGGTAGTCGAAGAGGTCGAGGCAACGCCAGGTGCCGTCTTTCTTTGCGAGCTCGACGGTGTTTTGCTTTGCCGTGATGACGATATGGGCGATATCGTTGATCGGGAAGTCGGGCAGCAGCAGGGCGTTTTTGTCGATATCGACAATCTCTTCGCCTCCGGCGGTGCCCCAGAGCTGGCCGCTTCTCTTCAAAACGAGCGCGCCGATGACCGTCGCGGCGACGCAGATGATGACCAACGGAACGAGATGCTTGGCTTTCACAGAATACCCCTCCGCCGCTTAAAGAGCCAAAAGATAATACCGACAATGAACACGGCTGCCGGCATGGCCAGAATATTGGTCCAGGTGACGACTTTCTCGATCTTGTCGACCTCGCGGTACATCTCTTTTTCGAGCTTGCGGATGGTCTTTACCGCTTCCGACCGCTTCTTGTTCAGCCGGAGGCGTTCCTCGTCCTCTTCGGCCGAGCGGACGAACTGCTGGTTCGTACCGGCCTTGGCGCTGCGCATCTCGCGGATCTTCTTGTCGGTTTCCTGCAGTTCTTCGTTGTACTTTTTCACCTCGGCGCGGCTCTCCTTCTCGGCCTCGGCGCGTTTCTCGTCGATCAACTCGAAAGGCCGGCTGGTGATCGTGCGTGAGCGGATAGCGATGAGATGGCTGCTGCCGCTGAGTTGTTCGACGATGTTCTGCAGCAGGTTGTTGTTGTCGGCGGTGACTTGCAGAACTGTCTGGCCGAAAATACTGCGGGTCGGCCGAATCCACAGATCGTTGAACATCATGTCGGCGTCGGCGAAGAGGATAATCGCGCTGTCTTCGGCGGCTTCGGCCAGGTGGTTGTCGGGTTCGTCGGTTTCCTCGTCGTCCTCGGTATCGACATCGGCCGGGGGGCCTTGTGGGAAGGCGCTTTTGAGGCGGCCCGTGAGTTTGACCGCCAGGGCGTGCTCCTTGTCGCTGGCCTTGTAATCATTGCGGATATTGGAGTTGCCGAACATGAGTTTGGATTTGTCGACTTTCATCGACTCCCCGGACGATCGCAGCAGAACGGTGCGTTCGATACCCTCGGCGCCGGCGCCTTCGAAGACGCCGGCATAGGCGATTCGGACTTGGTCCAGGGAGTTGGTGGTGATGTCGGCCTGGTCCATCCACTTGTTGCCCAGCGCCAGAATGAATGGCTGCGGTTCGGGCTGCATGCCTTGGCGGCTGGAAAACATTGCGGCGTTCCCGTTATCCATGAGCATCTTGTCGGTGTCGAACGCGATGCCCCAGGCGTCGAACAGCCGGGGCAGGGTCGACATGCTCTCGGGCGGCGGTCCCATCTGTTGCGGGCGGTTCTGCTGGTCGACGGCGGAGATCGGATCGACAAAGGCGACCAGCTTGCCGCCACCCATGAGGAATTGATCAACGGCATACTCGGTGCCGGGCGTAATGTCCTTGACGTGCAGCATCACCAGGGTGTCGATGTCCGAGGGGATGACATCTGCGGTCGTTTCGGTTTTCCGGTAGCCTTGCGCCTTTTCCGCAATCCTCTCGAGGAACCGTGTCGAACTCGGAAGTCGGG
>PVBE012010503.1_pt1 | contig 23728 bp, 22 predicted proteins | sample 1631181 | NCBI WGS metagenome assembly PVBE01 (sample SAMN08397723, study PRJNA350692) | Marine metagenome, whole genome shotgun sequencing project. | isolation source: water | place: Pacific Ocean | collected 2012-04 | reverse complement strand
GGCAGCGGCGGCGGTGGCGGCGAGATGCCGTACCGGGACGAAGAGATCCCCTTCTAGGCTACAGCCACACTCCCCAGCCAGAGACCCACCTAGGCAGGCCGCTTTGCGGTATCCTCAGGCCCGCCTATGTCTGCTGTACGAATTCACGAGATGCTCTCCTTCGCGGTTCAGCACAACGCGTCCGATGTCCACCTGGCTGCCGGTGAGATTCCCAGCGTACGGATCGACGGAGAGGTGCGCCGGCTGGACCTGGACCCCCTGAGCACAGATGATGTGCGCCGCCTGGCCTACTCGGTCATGAACGAGCGCCAGAAGACCCGCTTTGAGAATGAGCTCGAGGTGGACTTCTCCATCGGAGTCAAGGGCCTGGCCAGGTTCCGGGTCAACGTGTTCAATCAGTCCCGCGGGGTCGGGATCGTGCTCAGACAGATTCCGAGCCGGGTGATGACGCTCGACGAGATCGGCGCACCCCCCATCTTCCACACCATCTCCAACTTCCGGAAAGGGCTGGTGCTTCTCACCGGGCCCACGGGCTCGGGAAAGAGCACCTCTCTCGCTGCGCTGGTGGACCAGGTCAACAAGACCCGATCGGAACACATCCTCACCATTGAGGACCCGATCGAGTTCGTCCATGTGCCCCACAAGTGCCTCATCAACCAGCGCGAAGTCGGCACACACACACACTCCTTTGCCGCCGCACTTCGCAGCGCCCTCCGAGAGGATCCGGACGTGATCCTGGTGGGCGAGATGCGTGATCTGGAGACGGTCAGTCTGGCACTGACAGCTGCGGAGACCGGCCACCTGGTCTTCGGCACGATGCACACCAACTCCTGTCCCGAGACCATCGATCGGATCATCGATGCCTACCCGCACGAGCAGCAGGCCCAGATCCGGACCATGCTCTCCACTTCGCTGCAAGCCGTCGTGACCCAGATGCTGATCAGAAAGGGAAAGGGAAAGGGCCGCGTCGCAGCCCACGAGGTGATGGTGGTCAATCCGGCCATCCGCAACCTCATCCGGGAAAACAAGCTCTACCAGATCCAGAGCGTGATGCAGGCAGGCAAATCCGAGGGAATGCAGACAATGGCCTCTTCAATCCGGCGCCTCGTACAGCGCGGGATGATCTCGCGGGACCAGGCCATATCGGTCACAAACAACCCGAAGCTCTTTGACGACTCCTGAACCTCTCCGGAGGGGTTAGGCTGTCTTGATGCAGCTAAGCGTGAACGGGGTCGATCAAGAGGTACCTGCGGGGACCAGTGTGGCCGACTTGCTCGATACGCTCCGGGTCGGGCTGGAGGGCGTGGCAGTAGCGGTAAATCAGACCGTTGTGCCCCGCATCGACCACCCAGACCACATGCTCGCGCCCAGGGACGATATCGAAATCATCCAGGCAGTGGGGGGAGGATGATCCTGCTGCCAGCACGCAACGAGGGGCCTCGGGTGGGCGACATCGTCCGAGAAGCTGCGGCAACTTGTCCGGGTGTCGAGATCGTGGTGGTAGCCAATGGGTGCACGGACGATACCGAGCGGCAAGCCGAGGCCGCTGGCGCCACCGTGCTCCGGAGTGCTCCCGGCTACGGCATGGCATTGCTCACCGGATACCGCCACGCGCTGCGGCGCTGGGAGAGGGGCGAGGGACCCCGCTGGCTGGTCCAGCTCGACGCCGATGGACAACACCCCACCCACGCCATTCCCCACCTGGTAGATGCCCTTCACAGGTGCCACCTGGTCATCGGCTCTCGCCTGGCGCCAGGCGGCAGCGCCGGTGGCTGGCCCACACGCCGCCGATGGACGGTCACTGCACTGGGTTGGTGGACCCAGATCGTCAGCGGTGCACCCGTTCGAGATGTAGCCAGCGGCTTTCAGGCCATGAGGCCCGCCGTGGTTCGTGCCCTGGTGCAGGACTTCCCCGTGGACATGGTCGATGCAAATGTCCTGGTACGTCTGTGGCGGCAGGGCTTCTCGGTGAGCGAGGTCGGCGTGGAGATGGCGCCTAGAGCCGGCGGAGAGAGCATGCACGGTGGGTGGCAGAGCGCTGTGTACGCAGGTCGTATGGTGGTCCAGACCTCTCGCGAGGCTCGGCGCTAGTGGCTTTCCTCGATCAGGTCCGACAGGCTGCCCGATCCGACATCTGGTCCCGCGGGGTGCGCTTGGTGCGCCAGGGCCGAGTGGTGCCCCTGAGCGAGGATGCAGACGAGCGCATCTTCCAGGTGATGCCACCCGGCGCGGACAAGCCCTGTACCGTCCACCTCTGGCCCGATGACCCCGACTGGTCCTGTGATTGCGCAGCCCAGCTCCGACCCTGCCAGCACATCGCGGCCGCCGCCATCCTTGGCAAGCACGGATCCAGCGAGGACTCGGCTGCAGCCACTTCCCCGGTGGCTCAGCTCGGCTATCGCTTCCGTCGTATGGATCGCGGTCTCCACCTGGACCGGATGGTCATCGCCGAGGAAAAGGAGGTCCTGCTGGAGGGTGTGCTCTCCGGACGCCACTCCGGCCCCGAGATGCTGGTCTTCGGAGATCCCGATCTGGAGGCCGAACGTGCCCTGGCGCAACGCTTCGGGGAACTCATCGAGCGAGAGCGCATGCCTCGGTTGCTCCGAGCCCTCAGCGAGTGTGCAGATGTCCACCTGGACGGGGAGCCCATCTCTGCCTGTTCCCAGCCGGTTGTACCCCACGGGTGGGTCGAGGATCACGGAGAGGGTTTCCGTCTGCGAATCGTTCGCGATCCCAGCATCGTCGAGGTCTTCGCCAATGGCGTGGTTCGCTGCAAAGACGGTCTTCACGCCATCAGCGGCGGAGACCTCAGCCGGGAGCAGCGCAAGGTCCTGGCCCGAGGTGTGGAGTTCTCTGTAAACGAGGTCGGACAGCTCGTCGCCGAGGTCCTGCCCCGCCTCAAGGACAAGATTCCTGTCCACATACGAACCAAGCGCCTGCCCAAGGTCGATAGCAGCCCGCCCCGGATGGTACTGGAGACCCGCCGTCAGGCAGAGACCCTCATCGTACGTCCCGCAGTGGTCTACGGAGACCCGCCGCTGGCCCGGGTGACCCACGGAGAAATCGAGCTTCTGGGTGGAGTTGTGCCCATTCGCAATGAGCGGGCCGAACAGCGACTCATCCACGACCTGGGGGTGAACCTGCGCATGGCCATCGGCGTGGAGACCCGGCTGCGGGGCATGGCCGCCGTACGCTTCGTCGATCGCCTGGACCACATCTCCATCGATCTGATGGGCAATGCCCACCGCCACTTCCGGCGGGTGGACGCCATCGATCCAGAGCTTGAGATCGACGGCGACCATCTGGAGATCAACATGGGCGGGGCCGTCCCCGACGACGTCATCCACGCCTGGATGATGGGCGAAGAGCTGGTGAGCCTCCCCGACGGCGGCTGGGCTCCCCTGCCAATGGAGTGGCTTGACGAGCACGGCCATCGCCTCGCCGATCTCCTGGCCGCCCGGGACGATACGGGCCGAGTGGCACGCTACGCGCTCTTCGATCTGGCTCGGCTGTGTGAGGCCCTCGATCACCCGCCACCCCCGGGACTCGATGGGCTGCGCGCCCTGGTAGACGGCTTTGACGGCATCCCACATGCCCCTCTTCCCGAGGGGTTCACCGGCGACCTGAGGACCTACCAATCCGAAGGAGTCGCCTGGCTGAACTTCCTTCGTGAGGCCGGGATTGGCGGAGTGCTGGCCGACGATATGGGCCTGGGAAAGACCATCCAGGCCCTGGCGGTGATCAAGGGACAGACCCTGGTCGTCGCTCCCAGGAGCGTGCTGCACAATTGGGCTGCAGAGACCCACCGGTTCCGCCCCGACCTCTCGGTACACATCTACCATGGCCCTCAGCGCAAGCTGGACAAGGACGCCGACCTGACGATCACCACATACGCCTTGCTCCGCAGTGATGCTCAGCTGCTCCAGGAGATCCAGTGGGACATGGTGGTCCTCGACGAGGCCCAGGCCATCAAGAATCCGGAGAGCCAGGTCTCTCAGGCCGCATTCAGCGTCCGCGCCGACTTCCGCATCACCCTGACAGGCACCCCCGTGGAGAACCGACTGGATGAGCTTTGGAGTCAGATGCACTTCGTCAATCCGGGACTCCTCGGCGGACGGCGCGACTTCGACGAGAGATACACCCAGGCCATCAGCCGTGGAGACGGCGGGGCTGCGGGACACCTCAGAGAGCGGATCCGGCCCTTCATCCTCCGACGGCTCAAGCGAGATGTGGCGCCTGAGCTCCCCCCGCGCACAGACCTGGTGCTTCGATGCAACCTCAGCGAGCCTGAGCGAGCCGTCTACGACACCGTACGCATGGCCACCCATCAAAAGGTCGTATCCGAGATGGGCAAGACCAATGTGATGGTGGCGCTCGAGGCCCTGCTCCGCCTGAGGCAGGCAGCCTGCCACAGCGGACTGGTTCCCGGCCAGCAGGCCGAGACCTCCGCCAAGATCATCCTGCTCATGGACACGCTGGATGCCGTCGTAGCAGAGGGTCATAAGGCCCTGGTGTTTTCCCAGTGGACCTCGCTGCTCGACCGGGTCGAGCCCCACATGCGAGCCGCTGGACATGACTTCGTTCGGCTCGACGGCTCCACCCGAGACCGGGCCGGTGTGGTGGCCACATTCCAATCGGAAGATGGCCCACCGGTAATGTTGATCTCACTGAAGGCCGGCGGCACCGGCCTCAACCTCACCGAGGCGGACCACGTCTTCCTGCTCGATCCCTGGTGGAATCCAGCGGTCGAGGATCAAGCGGCGGACCGGACCCACCGAATCGGTCAGGACAAGCCCGTGCTGGTCTATCGACTGGTCGCAGAGGAGACTGTGGAGGAGCGGATTCTCGCTCTGCAGGTCAAGAAGCGAGCCATCGCACAGGCCGCCCTCGGCCAGGCCGACCAGGCTGCAGGCATCACCCGAGAGGATCTGCTGGCACTGCTGGCAGACTGAGATCCACCGACCCGCCCACCGACTCCATCAGCATCTGATACCAAGATGCCACAGCCTCAGTCCGTCCAGGGAGCGACCGGGTGCCCCATACCAGGCTCAGGGTCCGGGTGGTGCCCTCGTGGGTCTTGGTGCGCTGGCTGTCCTTGACCGGCCCCCCGCAAGGGCCAAGTGAATCGTGCAGGCAGATGAGCCCGCCCACATCGATCTCCTGGCCGGAGGGGTTGAAGATATAGCGCACGCCCTTGTCTACCAGGCCAACGTGGAGCGTCCCCTCGGTCCGGTCCAGATCCACCACGCTGATGGGAAGCCCGGAGTGCAAGGAGGCCACATTGCAGGCATCCACTGCGGGGTTGATCGGACCGAGGAAGCCTCCATCTCGTGCCTTGAGCAGGTACTCGCTGGCAGGCTTGGACCGACCGGTGGGCTTGAATCCACCATATCGGAGCAGATCCCGGACCATCGCCTTGGTCGACTCACAGACTCGCACCGGGGTCTCCGCATCCGGGTGAAGGCGGGCCAGGAGATCCTCAAACCCGAGGGCCTGGCCAAGCGGAGTGGGCCAGGTGGTCTCGAGGATCGCGACCTCGAGCAGCGGGTGGGGGTCTACCGGGAGCTGCATACAGACCCCTATCCAGGCAGGTCCATGCTGGCTGGCTGGGCCGGTTAAGCAGAGACGGTGCCTCTGAACGACTGGCTGAGCCGCATTGCCCGGGTGACCGGGTGCCCTCGCACGCGCCTGGAAGACCCCTGCGTGCTCGAGGAGGCCATAGCTGATCTATGGCTGGGTGATGTGGTCTTCGAGGAGGGATTCGAGGAAGCTCTCCCTGCACCTCCGACCCTGGCCCTTCCTCAGGTGAGCTTCGCGGGTCTTCAGTGGAGTCGCTGCCTGGTGGATCACAAGATGCTCGCGGGCTGGGGTGTCCCCCTGCCTCACCAGCGAGCCAATACTCCACCCGATGCCCCTGCCATCGGGGTCTCCCTTGCCCTGGCTCGGGAGCTGGCGCACGCCCAGGGCGGACGCCTGCCGCGGGTCTCCGAGTGGGAGGCTGCGGTAGCGGACTCGGCGCCAGGAAACCATGGCATGCGATGGGGTGGGCCAAGCGCCCCGGGTACCTTTCCTGCCGCACGATCGGGCCTCCTGGACGGGTGGGGTAATGCCTGGGAGTGGACTGAAGAGGGCGTGGCAGTCGGAGGGAGCTTTGCCTCCCCACCCCACCCCGCACCACAAACAGCCCCTCGGCTGACCAGCTTTCGCATCGTGCGGTGAGCCATGCCGATCTATCGGATCCCTGAGGATCTCCTCTTCCCCCACCCCGATCTCGCCGAGCCCGGCGGCTTGCTCGGAGTCGGTGGTGACCTGCAGCCCGATCGGCTGCTCCTGGCCTACCAGAATGGGATCTTTCCCTGGTACACAGAGGGACAGCCCATCCTGTGGTTCTCACCCGACCCGCGCTTTGTCCTCTACCCCCGCCAGCTTCACATCGGCCGAACCCTGCGACGCCTGCTCGCACGATCACCCTTTGAGCTGAGCATGGATACCGACTTCTCGGCGGTAATTGCCGCCTGCAAGCAAGTCCCCCGACCCGGGCAGGACGGTACCTGGATCACCGAGGACATGAAGGCTGCCTACGAGCACCTCCACCAGCTGGGTCATGCCCACTCCGTAGAGGTCCGGCTCGATGGGGCACTGGTCGGCGGACTGTACGGTGTGGCTGTAGGACGACTGTTTGCCGGTGAGAGCATGTTCTCGCTGGAGGACGGCGCATCCAAGGTCGCCCTGGTCGCCCTGATCACCCAGCTTCAGCATTGGGGCTTCGGGCTCATCGACAGCCAGGTCCATACGGAGACGCTTGCCTCCATGGGCGCCCAGGAGATCTCACGCTCGGAGTATCTCGATGCTCTGCCTGCACTGGTCGGTGCACCCAGTCGGATTGGACGCTGGACGCTGGACCCGGATTGGGCCGCTACATCCCTTCCGTGATGTGGAATTCGACCCGTCGGTTGTTGCTGCGACCAGCACCCGTACGGTTGGTATCAATCGGCTTGGCCTCGCCCAGACCCTTGCTGATCATGCGTTCCTTCTTGATGCCCTTGCCAATGATGTAGGCGCGCACGCTGGCCGCACGCTTCTGGCTGAGCTTCTGGTTGCTGCTGTTTGAGCCCACGCTGTCCGTGTGGCCCTCAACCCGAACCTTGATCTGGGGGTAGTCCTTGAAGGCTTGAACCACCTCATTGAGGATGCCGTAGCTGACGGGCTTGATGGTGGCCTTTCCGGTGTCGAACAAGACCTTCTGCTTGATGACGATCTGCTCCTTTGTCACCACCACATTGGTGGGACCATCATCCGGACAGCCATCATCATCTTGGTAGCCGTTCTTGGTCTCCGGCTTGTTCGGACACTTATCGTCGATGTCCGCTATGCCATCACTGTCATTGTCTGGATCGGGGCAGCCGTCCTTGTCCTTGTACTCATCGACATCCTCTGGCTCATCCGGGCACAGGTCATCTCCATCGGCGACCCCGTCCCGATCCCGGTCGAGATCCGGACATCCATCCGTGTCCAGGTGCCCATCCATGTCCTCGGGCTGATCCGGGCACTTGTCCTCATGATCGAAGACCCCATCCCCGTCCCGATCCTTGGGCCTGCAGGCAAGAGCGGCTGCAATATTCTTCCGGGCCAGGGCCAGGTGCTCTGTGGCGCGGCGTGCATCGCCCTGGGCAAATTCGATCTCGGCGAACTCCCGGTGGGTCTCTGCCTTGGCCAGCTGTGCGGGGCCACACTCCTTGGCCCACTTGTTCTTGTGAGCATCCTCCAGCTCCTTGAGCAGGGAGGTGTGCTCTGAAGGCAGCTTGGCCGCCTGCACGCAGCCAGCCAGTGCAGCCAGCAAGACGATGATCCTGGATCCTCTCACGGATCTTCCTTCTGCGGAGGGGGCTTGGGAGCGAGCTGCTCCGGCTTCTGCGGAGGGGGCTTGGGAGCGATCTGCTCCGGGATACCATCGATCTCCCTGGCCGGCCCCTGGGCACGCGCGAGTCGGGCGGCCTCGGCGGACCACTCCACCGACTTGACCAGCAGTCGCTCGGCACTCTCGTACTCGGAGCGACCCCACTCATCCCGGGCCTTCTTCAGGTACTCCTCCGCCTTGGTCCAGGCATAGACCGCCCGGGTCGGAGCACCCGCATTGCGGGCTGCGGCCAGCTTTTGATCGGCCTCCACCATCCGGACTGTGGTCCGCGTGGCGGCATAGCAACCCGACAACCCCAGTCCGAGGATCAGCAGCCCGATGCGAGTCCGCCCCCAGTTGCGCGCCATTGATACCTCTCCGAGAGAGCCCTCTCTATCGCTGGCCCCCGGCTGGGATCAAGGCATGGAGACCGGGCACTGTCAAGGTGAACCCTCTTCGGTGCCAGACTCCACAGGTGGTGTGGCTGCGGCCTGGGCCTCCATCCACTGGTCCAGATCGAAGATGGCCATCATCATGCGCCGCGGCACCTGATCCAGGGGCACACTGACGTCCTTGCCGGCCATGGGGATCCAGGCTGGGGCCACATCTCTGAGGAGATGTGTGTCCTCCTGGACACCGAGACCGTGCTCGTACCGCTCTAGTGGAGTGAGGCCCAGGCGCTCGCCCACTCGGCGCACAGCGTCCCTGTAGAGCACTCCGCCTTCGTGGGGATCCACCAGGTAGTAGCCCCGCTCGTGGACGATGAGCCAGCGGTACTCCCCCTTGTCCATCAGGCGGAGGAGGTCCGCCGGGTCCATGCCTCCCAGGTCGGTCTCCAGCGGGTTGCGACTCAAGCTGAGCAGGAGATCCCCGAGGGTGCCGTGGACCGGCTCGGAGCTTGCCAGCCAGCGAAGGCGCTCACCCGCTTTGCCTCCACCTGACCTGCGGAACAGCGGGGGAACCGCCGGGGCGCCAGCCCAGCTTCGATAGACCTTCTGACGGTGGAAGACCTGGTAGACACACATCAGGTCCTGCTGCTGCTCCAGGGGAAGCTCGATGATTCCCTCTCGGTCCTCTGGGTTCATCTCGGTGTACCACTCGGGCACGGAGAAGGGGCTGACCACGGTGGGAATGCGCCACAAGGGGGGCTTTTGGACTCCCTCTGGCACCGGACCGGTGTCGATATGCCAGAACGGCTGGGCCGCGACACCCAGCATCACCAGGAGGCTGGCAGGAATCCGCCATCGGTTCTTCAGCGCACCCAGGCTGATCGCCACGAGGGCCACACTGGCCACCACCACCATGCTGCTCATTCGGTACGGGGCGAACATTCGGGACATGCCCGGCACCCACTTGAACATCCACACATAGGGCAGCCGGATGACATAGTCGCCGAGCATGATGACATCGGTGGTGTCCCTATCCGCGCCCAGCTTCAAGAAGGGCCCCATGGTGCCCACCCAGAACAAGGTCCAGACCCCCAGCCAGATCCAGGCCCGCCGGACGAAGAATGCCGGGAGCACGCCTGCGATGAAGACCATGAACGGGAAGCTCTGCACTCCGTGGTAGGGGTTCACCACATGGTCTGCTGGCCAGGCACTGACGATCACACGACGCAGACTGCTCAGGACATTCTCTTCATAGGAGCTGGGACGAAGCGGTGCTGCCGCGATGGTGTCATAGGCGGGGAAGCTCAGGAAGAAGCTGAGCTCTGGCAGGTCCATCCCGCTGCGCTGGGCATCCATCTGGCCCGCAGCAAAGTAGGGAAGGAGGAAGACAAAGACCCCGACCACACTCACCACGGTGGCCGGTACCGCCCACCGCAGGGTTCGTCGCCAGCCAGGGCGATGCGTGATGCCATCATGGACGACCCAGATGAGCCCGAACATGGCCGCAAAGAGGCCATAGAACCAGTAGAAGGTGGCCACCAGGGTGAAGCACACCCCGACCCAGATCCCATCGAGTACGCGGCCGGTCCGGGTCGCCCGCCGCAGGGTGATGGGGAAGAGCAGCAGCCACCACAAGAGCACCTGCCTCAGTCCGGTGCCGTTGACATCCTGGATGGCCAGCGGGTTGACCACAGCCACCATGCCCGCCGCCAGTCCCACCATGCGGGAGTCCGTGTAGGTTCGGGCCAGCCAGTAGCCACAGATCCCATTGCCCACCAGGATTCCCAGCACCTTCACATTGTGGTGCCATGGAAAGCCCAGCAGTCGATCCAGCGGGTAGCTGAGCAGCAAGACATCCAGGATGTTTCCTGTCTCTGGGTAGCGACCCAGACCCACCAGGTGCTGGATGTGATCGAAGGCGCTGATGTCCGAAGCCGCCAGTGCATCGATCTCCTGGAAGTGCCACCACTGCCGCCACAGCCAGCCGCCGAACTCGCCGCCGCCGACCACCATGGTCTCCATCTCATCGATCATGGGCCAGGTCATGGCTGAGGCAGCGAGGAGGTAGATCACCACGCCCGCCAGGACCTCTGCTGTCACGATCAGGATGCGCTTCGTCACAGTCTGTTCCCCGCCCTACAGCGTGTAGACCTGCAGACCATCCTCAGGCCACAGTCGAGGCGCACCGAGGACTCCGGTGAGCAGGGCTTCCACCTGCTTTCGCTTGAATTCCGGGTACAGGCGCTCATGCAGCACGACATAACGGTATCCCTGCCGGCGGAGCGTCCTCGCACCGATCACCAGGTCGAGCTCTGGCAGCTTTGGCGGCAGCGTCTGTGCCCGTGAGGCCTCCATTCGCATGAGTGTGGCCGTGAGCCGGTTCTTGAGCAGGGGGCTCGGCATGGGATCATTGAGTCCCCACGGCACGGGCCGCCTGTGGACCGATTGGTACCAGACATACACCGCCCGCTCCAGGTTGGGGACTGCCATGGGCAGGTCCAGCACTGCACCAGGTTCAGGATCCCGCGCGATCTCCTCGTAGGCCTCCGGAATACTCGCATCGGAGGTAGGCACCGGCAGGGACGCAGGTGAGGCAAAGGAAAATTCCACCAGACCCACGCAGCACAACAGGCCCACGGTCGCCAGACGGCCCCGGCTACCTACATTCCTCAGCAGATGCCGAAGTCCTGCAGCACCGATGATCGAGAGCGACAGGCTCACCCCCACCACAAAGCGGAAGGGGTGGGAGATGCGGCTGAAGAGGGGCAGGGCATCAAACAGCGGGAGAAACGGCAGGGGCACGCGCCGCCCATCGATCTCGAGCATCTTCCCGTCGACATTGAGGTACGGCCCCAGGCTGAACACGAAGAAGATGAGTCCGATCCAGATCCAGGGCCCCAGCTCCCTGTGCCGACGGGTGAGCAGCATGGCGGCAGCCCCGAGCAAGAGCCCGACCCAGCCCAAATAGATGATGATGACCAGCTCCTCTCCGTACATGGCGAGAAGGTCAGGACTCGGGGTCTTGCCCGGACGGAAGAAGGCCACGATGTCCGTGATGTTGTGGTAGAGCAGCGAGGCCTCCACGAACTCCGGATCACGGGTGACGATGGCATCGGGAGCATCGAGCGAGGAGGAGAACATGATCAGGAGTGGAGCCACCAGTGCTCCACCCAGGAAGGCAGCCGCCGTGAGGCGAATCATGCTCTTCACCCAGGGCTGGATCCACGGCTGCCTGAGCGCACGCCAGCTCAGCAGCACCGCCGTCGCGATCACAGCGAACAGCCCGTAGTACCAGCTGGTGAGCATACACATGGCCATGAGCACACCGAGCACACCGGCCCTCGACCAGTCCGGCTTGTCCAGGAATCTCACCAGGGCCCACAGCGCGATGGGAAGCCAGCCAGCACAGACAGTCTCGGAGATGCCATTGTAGGCTTGGCCCAGCAGATGTGGCGAGCACCCATAGATGACCATCGCCAGTCCCGCCGCGATCGAATCGCCCGTCACGCGTCTGGCGAGCAGCCAGCTACCGAAGGCGGCAAGCGCAAGGCCAAAGAGCACCGCCATGTTGTAGGCCATGGCCGGTCCCACCACCCACTGGAGCGGAACACTGAGGACCGCCTGGGTGGTATCGATGAAGTACAGCGTGCCGCCATCCGGGAATGCCAGCATGTCGGTCTGCCCCGGCCACTCTCCGCCTGCCAGCTCATCTGCCACCCACCTGTAGCCCCAGACGTGGTTCCAGGTGTCGTTCCCCGGGTGCCCCACGAGCTGTCCGGTAGGGGAGAGGGCCACGGGCCAGGTAACGACCACGGCAAGAATGAGGGCCGCGAGAGCGGCCCAAGCGGGCGCGGGAGTGTGGGCTCTTCCAGGCATGGGTACCCGCGTCATCTTACACCGATGTACCCTTAGCTCCATGACAACCAGAACCGCCATCGCTGCGACACTGAGTATGGCCCTCGGCTGCGCGTCAGAGCCCGCCACGCTGCCCACAGAGGCTGCAGTGGCCACCTTGGACCGAAGCATCCAGCCACCGCTGTACCAGATGCTCTACGATGCGCCTGCCCTGCCCGGCTCCAAGGCGCTGCAGCAGCGTGTTCGAATTCTCATCTGGCTCCGCCATATGGGCCTGGACGGGGCACAGCTCAGCCGGCTCGACGAGCTACGGCAGGTCGCCGCCGAGCGTCGGAAGCGCATCTCCGAGGCGGAAGAGAACATGGTGCGAAGGTGGGAGCCCCAGGAAAACGGGATCTACACGCGCATCTGGGACGAGCTTCAGGCCGGCACCTCTGTGGATGATCCTGCCATGGGAGAGCTGACCGAGCAGATGCGAGAGATGCGGGCAGGCGGGGAGCGGGAGCGGGAGCTGCTCAAGCTCCGGCTGCAGGGCATTCGCGCGGTACTCGAGGCACAGCGCACCTTCCTGGCTACCTTGACGCCGGAGCAGGAAGCCCTGATGACCGATGCGGTCTTCTTTCTGCGCAACCGACTCGATCCCGTCGGAAACCCCGGTGACTTCCGAGCACTGGTCGGATCCATCTACGACCCTGGACAGTACGCCGTCTTGACCCGTGGCAATTCCGAGTGGGCGCGCGGCCCGCTGAACATCGGTGCGCTGTGGTCGGACGACCCCTCGCTGGAGGGAGGATCCCTCCACGAGGCACGCAGAGAGGTTCTGCTCTATCTGGTGCTACTCGAGCCCGGCCTCGCCCCCGCCATCCAGGCTGCTCGTGCCGGTATCGCTCAGGATGGGGCTCCCCCCGGGGAGTGATGCGCCGACCGGCGATGGTCCCTCCATCCATCCCAGACACCGAGCAGCCGGCTGGGGCTTCCCCCTTCCCGGAGGACCTGTCCCACACCCAGGGCAACCGCCAGGCCGCCTCGCCAGCCGCCGCCGAGGTAGCGCATATGACCTGCCACCGCGCTGCGCTGGGCGAACCGACTCCGCCGGGAGATCGTCGCACCCCCCAGGTGCATGCATCTTGCGGCAGGAATGGTCCGAACCCTCAGACCTCGGGCCTTGAGTCTTCGGCACAGATCGAGGTCCTCGAAGCCATGACGATAGCCCTCATCGAGACGCTCACTGGTCCGGATTAGCATCGCAGCCCCGCTGACGGCATCGACCTCGTCTGCAGCCTGCATCGCCTCCTGACGAACCCGGACCCTTCCGGACCTCGAGACGATGAAGCCCGAAGAGATCCCACCAGCCTCATCCAGGAGCATCGGCGCGATGGCGCCGTCCAGATCGGTCCAGGCTGCCATGAGGGTCTCGATACACCCCGGATCAGGTCGCGCATCATCGTTGAGCAACAGGGCGTGGGTCACCCCCCTGGCCTCGAGCACCTCCAGGCCCCGATTGACCGCGCAGGAAAAGCCCTCAGAACCGCGTGTCCTCAGGGAGTCCACCTCTGTCAGGTCGAGGCCGGCTTCCGAGTCATCCACAACCAGCACGGGGTGGCGCACCACCGACTCGAGCGCCCGGGCCAACAAGCCCAGCCGCCCATGCGAGGGGATGAGGACTGTCAGGCTCATCCACCAAAGTCCAGGCCCAGTCCCACAGGCTTCTTGTCTGCCACCAGCTCAAGCTTGATGCGATCGGGTGGAGACTCCAGATGGACGGGGTTGCCTGGGAACCACCCGGTGGGCTCTCCCTTGGTGGGACGCTTGTCTCCGTTGATGTCTGCGTATGCACTCAACCAGACCCGCTTGGCACTCAGCGGGACCTCAATCTTGAACGCGCCCGCACCCTGAAGCTCCTGCACTGTGACCAGGCTGGGTCTGGGGCCTGCGTGGTTGCGCTGATCTCCATCAAAGATGTCGATGTAGATCTTCGCCTTGATTCTCTCATCCATGGACACGGTCCCGGTCAGGGTCCCCCGTGGTCCTACGAGTCCGTCTGTCTTTCCCTCATGTTCTGCACCACCTGGCGATCCCACGGGCGCGGGGTCGGGTTCCTCCGGAACGCCAGGAGTGACGCCCTCTCCACCGGAGTCGTTACCCCCCTTGAAGCCCGGGGGGGCTGGTTCAGGGTCTTCGGGTACGCCCGGCGCGGGATCTTCTGCCTGCACCGGATCGGGGTCCTCCGGGACCCCCGGGGTGATGGTCTCATCGGGAATACCCGCCTCCATCCCCTGCTCCGGTGTCCCTGCCTCTACGGGGGCAGCCCCACTCTTGGCCGCAGGCTTGTCCAGAGCCTCCAGGTCCTCCGCCCGCTGCAGAATTGGATCCTCCCAGCATGCGGTAAGTGCCAGGGTCAGCCATAATGCTCGCATCGCGCACCGTGTGGGTTCGTGAGGGAATGGGCCACCGAGGATCGAGATGACTGCTCTGATACGGGCCGGACTACGACCCAGCATCCTCCTGATGGTGGCCAAAGTATATATCCCTGTCCTGTTTCCGCTGACCTTTGGTCTTTGCTTGATCGCCGTCCGCATCGACCAGGCGCTGGGCATGGGCGATGGTTTCATCTCCGTGCCGCACAACCTCATTGCTGCTGGAGCGACCTTCATCCTGGGCGTCGTGGCATGGCTCTCCACCTATGAACAGCTCAGCCGCGTGGGAGAGGGCTCCCCCTCCCCCACCGCAGGCCGCACGACCCGTCTGGTGCGGTCCGGATGGTATGCCCACAGCCGCAATCCGAGCCTCTTTGGCAAGACGCTCGGCATCCTGGCGGTTGGTTTGATGTTGAATTCAGTGAGTTTCTGCTTCATCCTGATACCTGTGCTTCTCGCCGGATCCCTGGTAGAGAAGCTGTGGCGGCAGGAACCACAACTCGTCGATGTCTTCGGCGAGGAGTATCTGCGTTACCGCAGAGAGGTGCCCTTGTTCATTCCCTGGAAGCTGTTCCTGGGCCGCGGCAAGTCCTCTTGAGGAGTTCTTCATGAGCGTGACACTGGTAAACCCCCCCGAGCGCCTCCGCGTGTGGGCAGGCATCCCCAAGGCGCACGCGCACGGTGTGTACTGCTTCCCGCCCCTGGGCTTGATGCACATCCAGGCAGCGGTGGAGAAGCGTTCTCAGTACGTCGCCGAGATCTGCGATCCCGTGGTGGACGATCTGGACTACCCGGACTTTGAGCAGATGCTCGCGCGCTACCCGCTCGACCTGGTGGGAATCGAGACCTACACCCACTCGCTGCCCGATGTGCAGATGACCATCAACATGGTCCGGAAGCTCAACCCCAACGCCAAGATCGTCATCGGCGGGCCGCATTGCGCAATGTTCCCCGAGTATGCCGCTCAGCTCGACAACATCGATGCCATGGTCACCGGCGATGGCGAGGATGCTTTCCTGGACATGGTCAAGGCCCATGACCAGGGCAAGGACTTCACCGGCATCTCAGGGCTCTGGTGGAAGACCGATGACGGCGAGATGGTGAAGAACCCGGAGCTTCCCTCCACCAAGGATCTGACCAAGTACCCCTGGCCGGACCGCAGCCGGTCTCGGTACAAGGACTACTACCTGCCGGGCACCAAGCAGCCGCTGGTCACCACCGCCATCACCAGCCGCGGGTGCCCCCACAGCTGCCCCTTCTGCCTGACCTACAAGAAGCAGTACCGCATCCGGGACATCGACCACATCCTGGATGAGATGGAGCACTGCCTGAGCCTGGGCATCACCGAGACCCACTTCATCGATGACCTGTTCACACCCAATAGCCAGTGGGTGCTGAAGTTCTGTGACGGCATCGAGCGGAGAGGTCTCAAGTTCAGCTGGGGCTACAAGACCACGATTGCCGGCACCACCCGCGAGCAGATCCGGCGATGCCGGGAGACGGGCTGCACCAAGATCCACTTCGGTGTGGAGAGCGCCAACAACGAGGGTCTGGATGCCTGGGGCAAGCATTGCGACACAGACGATGTGCACCGGGTCTTCAAGTGGTGCCGAGAGGAGGGCGTGCGCTCTGTTGCCTACATCATGCTCGCCGGTCCCCATGAGCGATCCATGGACGAGGCGCTCCACAACCTCGATGAGATGATCAAGCTCGATGCGGACTACGCCGTCTTCGCTGTCTTCTCCCCCTACCCGGGCACGGACAGCTTCGCGGAAGGCGCCAAGATGGGCCTGTATGCAGCGGACTGCTGGGACAGGATGATGAAGGATCCCCTCTGCGGGGTCGAGGTACCTGTCTGCTGGGAGGAGCACCTCTCCAAGGCGGAGATCCTCGAGCTACTCAAGATTTCCCACCGGCGCTTCTATATGCGCCCACGCTTCATCGCACGGCAGGTGCTCGGGCTCTCCACAGGTGCAGAGTTCAAGCGCCTAGCAGGCGGAGCCCTCAGCCTGCTGAAGCTCGAGATGCTGGACTCCAAGAGCCGGACAGCACCCGTCTGATGCGCGAGGCACTCGGGGTCTGCGGACTGATCATGGGCCTTACGTGGCCGAGTCATGCAGGTCCGCCAGCGGACGCGTGGAGCGTACGGGTGCTGCGCATGGAGGGTGCTGCGGTCAGCGTGCGCGAGTCGGCGGAGTCCTTGCAGTCCACATGTAGCGACGTGGCCCGTTTGGAACGAATTCAACAGGTGGCCCGAATGCGCTCGGCGGCCGATCAACTCCACAAGCGGGTGGTATCAGCACAGCTGGCAGCCAGTGTGCTGCACGAAGGAATTGAGGCTCGGCCCAAGCCCTGAATTCTTCCAACTGTGCCAACTCGCTTTACTTTTTTGAGTACTCTTGCTATGTCAATAGCAATGCCAGAACTCTTCTGAGGTCGGCTGCTCCCCGCTGTGTCTGCATTCGCGGACGTGTTCCTCCTCCCTCCCCGAGAATCCCATGTCCAACCTCTCCGTACTCGCCTTCGATGAAGCCCCTCGAGGCAACGGTGGCCGCGGCGCCACCGAGAAGATTGCCCAACTCCTCGACTCTTCCGAGATCGATGCACCCGCCTCCCTGTACGACGAGGCCCTGAACCTGGCCAAGGAAGGACGCTTTGCTCCGTCCACCGATAGGCTTCGTATGCTGCTCACCCTGGACCCCATCGATGCGGACGCATCTTTGCTTCTCGGCAAGGTCCTGGCAGCCCGTGGCCAGTGGCAAGAAGCACTGCAGCGTCTCGATGCAGCCCAGGCCAATGGCATGGATGTGCCGATGGCTCTGCGAGACAAGATTGAGCTTTCCCTCCGCAACAAGGTGCAGGCCTCCGAGGAGCAGCGGCTCCGCGTGGCCGCCCGTGAGCGCGGTGAGATTCGGAACCTGCGTGCGGAGGCCAAGCGCTTGCGCTCGGACAATGCCATCCTCGACCAGCAGATTCAGTCGCTGTACCGGCGGGTCCGTCTGTGGTCGAGCGCTACCGCGCTGGTCAGTGGCTGTGCCGCTGCTCTCCTGATGGTGGCCCTGGTCAGCGGTGGAACCGACACCGCACCACAGAACATCGCGGCAGCGGACTCCCCCATCACCAACACGGTCGAGCCCCTTCCGCCCGTGGATACGCTGGTAGGCGATCTGCCCCTGAACACGCCGACCCCCACCCCGGTACCGGTGCTCGAAGCCAGCATGGCTCCTCAGCTGATTCCGCCCCCGGTGGAGGCGATTCAGCCGACCCTGAACGCAACGCCGTCCGGCGCCATCATGACCATCCACACCGTGGTCAAGGGCGACACCCTCGGCAAGATCGCCCAGGAGTACTACGGCAAGTCCAGCCAGTGGAGGCCCATCCAGACCGCCAACGCAGACCTACTCGGCGAAGGCATCAACCTGAGCCTTGGCATGAAGATCAAGGTTCCGGCACTGTAGGGATGTCGCGGCTCGAGCCTCCTTGGCTCGAGCCCTCCTTGCCTATCCGCCCTGACGATCCCGCATCCGCTGGATCTTCTCCAGGCGCCGCTTGGCTCGCTTGAGCTTGCCTACCTGCCAGGCCTGCGTCACGTAGGTCTCCGCCTTGTCGTAGTCCTTCCGCCGGTAGTAGATGAGGCCCTTGGCATACAGCGCCCGGGACTTGTACGAGTCGTCGAGGGCAAAGGCCAGGTACTTGTCGATGTGCTCCTCGGACTTCTTGAGTTGCTTGGTTCGCAGGTACAAGCGCGCCATGTAGTAGTGGACCTTCTCATTATCAGGAGCGGTCTGAAGCACCTTCTTGAAGTTCCGCTCCGAGTCCACATATGCTCGGCGATACATGTACAAGCGTCCCACCAGGATGTTGTTCACGACGTTGTTGGGGTAGCGCTTCTGGTTTCTCAAGGCAGCACTCAGGGAACGCTTGAGCGCACCTTCCTCCATCCATGTATAGGTCAGCGCAAAGGTGGCAGCGGGGGCAAGGAAGATGGCTTCCTTCTCTACCATCTGCATCTGCTCGATCCCCAGCTTTCGGTTGTCTGAGAATTCGGGCAGGCCCTTCACGCTCCGGCTGATCACGGTGCGCCAGTAGTTGTACAAGCCATCGCCGAGCAGCGGGTCCTTGAACTCCGGTGCAAGCTCCTTGGCCTTGTTCACGCTCTTCATGGCCTCCAGCCCTCGGTTGAGGCTGGTCAGGTAGTTTCCCTTGCGCATGTTGTGGATGGCATCGATACCGAGCACGCCGCCATAGATGAAGGCCTCCCAGGCTTCGTTTCCGGAGATCTCCATCGCCTCCTGCAGTGCCTGCCGCGCACGCTTGGCGGAGAGCTCGTACTGCGTTTCGTAGCGGAAATTCATGTTCTCGAGCATCATCGCCTGGTAGACCAGGACATGGCCCACGGGCGCGAGTCCAGAGTGCGGCCATCGCTTCCCTGCCGTCTCAAAGGCCTTCTTGGCGCCGGTGTAGTCCCGCCGGAAGAGCAGATCCGTGGCGTTGATGCAGTCCTCGACAAAGGCCACATCCATCTTCAGCACCCGCGCGCCCTCGTAGGCCCGATCAGAGTGAAGGCGCTTCTTGATCGCAGTCGGGCCAGGCGGCGCCACCTGGATCTCATCGAGATCACCCATGACCGGATTGGGGACCCGGCTTCCGACAATGGTCCTCTCGGACTCCTCATCGTCTAGATCCTGGGCGAGAACTGGGCTGCTCAGTGAAAGACCGATCGTGACGAAGAGAATGTGCCGCTTCATGGTCAAGCTCCTTTTCGGTACTGGTCCAAGTGCCGAAGGATGGCGTCTGAGAGCATAGCCTCCAGACTGAGTCCCATCAGCGCATTGATTTCCTGGATTCCCGTGGGAGAGGTGACATTGATCTCTGTCAGATATGGACCAATGATGTCGATTCCTACGAACAACAACCCGCGATTCTTCAGCCAGGGTCCAATCTCCCGACAGATCTCCTCATCACGAGGAGAGAGATCGAAGCCCTCCACCCGGGCACCAACGTGCATATTGCCCCGGTGATCGCCCGGCTGGGGCACGCGGGTCATCCATCCCACAGGCTCCCCATCGATCAGCACCACCCGCTTGTCTCCCTGGGAGATCTCTGGAATGTAGTGCTGCATGACCACGTGGGTGCGCTGCTCATCGGTGAGCAGCTCCAGCAATGATCTCAGGTTGCCATCTCCTGCCTGGCTCACCACCACGCCTCGGCCTCCGTTGCCATCCCAGGGCTTGAGCACAACCTTGCCAGGTGCTGCCGCCGCCCAGTCCATTCCGCGCTGGATCGACTGGGTGACGAGGGTGGGCGGGCAGAGATCGGGCCACCGAAGCGCAACCATCTTCTCGTTGGCATCTCTCAGGCCGGATGGATCGTTGAGGACCAGGGTCCGGGGCGGCACCATATCGAGGAGGTAGGTGGCAAAAACATACTGGATGTCAAAGGGTGGGTCCTTGCGCATCCAGACCACATCAAAGAAACCCAGCGCGAGATCCTGCAGCCCACCAGCATTCAGCGGTGCTCCCTTGGCAGCGACACTGACCGAGGCACAGCGGGTATAGCCATCGCCACCCAGTGAGTACAGCTGACCCGGTGTACAGGCATACGACTCCCAGCCACGGGACTGCCCGTCCAGGATCATCATGTAGGTGGAGTCACCCTGGACATCGATCCGATCCAGCGAGTCCATCACATACAGAGTCTTCATCCACACCCCGGCTCAGCGGCCATGTTGCCACAAACCACGCCGCTTGGACGTCGCAGGGGGGGTACCGGGCGCCTACTTGCCGATACAGAAGCGCTCAAACAAGCGATCGAGCACCGCCTCCCGTGCATCAGTCCCGTGTAGCTCTGAGAGCACCTCGATAGTGGAGACGATCTCCTGGGCTGCTACAGCTGGACCCCAGGGCCCCAGCAGCGCGGTGGCCGCATCTGCCAGGTGCTTGGCCGTCGACTGGAGCAGCGCATGCTGGCGCTGACTGGTGAGCACGACCGAATCGGAGGGTGCTCTTGCCAGTGCTGCGCGCACTGCTGCGCACAGATCCTGGACTCCGGCTCCAGTGAGGTTGTCCACCTTGTGGTCCACCGCTGGGGCATCGGGATGGAGCGGGAGATCTGCATGGGTGCCCACCAGCAGTCGTGGAGCATCTGATGTTCGGGCGAGAATCTCCGCATCTGAGGCATCGGGAGCCTGGTGCAGAGGAAGCAGGACCAGGTGAAGGTCCACCGACTCCGTCAGCGTCCGGGCCAAGGCCATGCCCTTTGCCTCCACAGCTCCAGGATCCTGACGAAGCCCAGCGGTGTCCATCCAGGTCAGCTCGAGCCCCTCGAGCATCGTGGCTCGCTCCACCACATCCCGGGTGGTGCCCGGCTCCGGACTCACCAGCGCGCGCTCGATTCCGAGCAGGTGATTGAACAGGCTCGACTTGCCCGCATTGACGCGCCCCACCAGACTCACTCTGGCACCCTCGATGGCCATGCGGCCGGCACGCCAGGTTCCTGCCTGTGTAGCCGCACGAGCACCAAGCGCCCTGAGTCGCTGCGCCAGCTCCTCATCGCCCACCCTGCCCAGGTCCTCGCCGGGGTGGTCCAGTCGGGCTTCCGTCTCCGCCGCAAGATCGAGCGCAGCTTCGCGGATCTCGCGCACCTCACTGGAGAGTTCTCCCCCGATTCCCGCACGAGCAATGCGGACACCGTCCATGCTGCGGGCGTCGATAAGACCCGCCAGGGACTCCGCCTGCAGCATGTCCATGCGTCCATTTTCCAGTGCACGGCGCGTGAATTCCCCTGCACGGGCTGGACGGGCTCCCAGCTGCACCAGAGCATCCAGGATCTGCTCCACAATCACCGGGTTGCCGTGGGCCGAGAGCTCGACGACATCCTCACCGGTGTAGCTGTGTGGGCCCGGCATCCAGGTGACCAGGAGCTCATCGAGCACCTCTCCACCTACAATCGCCTGGCGGAGGCTGGCGCGGCGAGGCTGCCAGGAAGGCCCACCCGGACACATCTGCTCAGCGATAGCTCGGGCGCTGGGACCGCTGAGTCGCAGGACGGCCAGCGCCGACCGCGCCATCGGAGTGGCGCAGGCAGCGATGGTGTCCAGGTCGAGTTCCAAGCCGCTAGGCTTCGGGACTACCGCTCTCATCGGCGAAGATGCGGACCTTACGCTCCCCATCCACCTCAATGGTCGCTGTATCCACGCCGGCCATGTCGGCGATCTCCATGTGAACCACCCGACGCTCGAAGGAGTTCAGTGGCTTGCGAAGGATCTCCTCGCCGCCCTCGTCTGCAATCCGCTCTGCGAGGCGGCGCGCGAGACGCTTGAGCTCATCGACTTCCCGCTCCGAGCGTCGACCGCCCCGGTCACCTCGGTCACCCCGGTCACCCCGGTCACCCCGGTCACCTCGGTCACCTCGGCCACCTCGGTCACCTCGACCACCTCGGCCACCCCGGTCACCCCGGTCACCCCGGTCATCCCGATCCCGGCCTCTCCGCTCGTCTCTGTCCCGGCGCTCTCCGCCATCCACATCGATGGAGATCTGCCAGTCGCTGTACGTATCTGTCATCGATGCTGCAAGCAGCGCACGGATTGCATTGAGCGTGGAGCCACCTCGTCCCACGAGGAAGCGGGCATCGGGTGAGTTGACCACCACCACTGCCTTCTTATCGCCGGTGATGCGGGTCTTGATATCGGCCTTCAGCTTCATCTGTGCGACCAGGCCGTCCAGCCATTCCTTGGCCGCTGCGGCACCCTCGGAGTCGGAGGGGTCTGCGGCCCAGGCAATGACCTTCACAGTATCGACGGGCCGACTGCGCCCTTCCTCATTGCGGAAGTGGCTAGCGTCCAGCTTGTGGCGGACCTGCTCTGCAGGCACTCCGAGCTCCTCGGCAGCCTTGCGGACAGCCTCTCCGACAGTGCGTCCCTCGGTCGTAACGTTGGTCTGTTCCATTTTGATTCTCCTGATTGTGGCGCGGCTTATCAGGTGCGCGCGGGAACCGGAAGATCGTCCTTCTTCCGATAGATGATCCATTGCTGGAGGATGGTCAGCGTATTGTTGACGCTGAAGTAGAGCACCAGCCCGGACGGGAAACTGAACATGAAGATGCCGAACATCAGCGGCATCATTCTCATCATCTTCTGCTGAGTCGGGTCCATTGAACCCATGGGCATCAGCCGCTGCTGGAGCAGCATCAGCACCGTTACAAGCACGGGCAGGACACAGTACGGGTCCGCCTCGGTCAGATCCTTGAGGTAGAGGAACTGGGTGTTGTACAGCTCCACGGAGTACAGCATCACATTGTAGAGCGCGAACCAGACCGGCATCTGCACGATCATCGGCAAGCACCCACCCATGGGATTGACCTGGTTCTCCTTGAAGAGCTTCATGGTCGCCTGGGTCTGAAGCTCCTTGTTGTCCTTGTACTTCTCCTTGAGCTCCTTGAGCTCAGGCTGGATGGCCTGCATTCGCTTGGAGCTGACAAACTGCTTCTGCATCAGCGGGAAGAACACGATCTTGATGAGGATGGTGAGCAAGATGATCGCTACTCCCCAGTTGCCCACGACCTTGTGGAAGGTCTTGAGCATCCAGAGCAGAGGCTTGGCAAACACACCGAACCACCCGAACTCCACCGCCATGTGCAGGTTGTTCCCCAGCGGATTGAGCAGGTCCAGATCCTTGGGGCCAATGTAGGATCGATAGGTCAGCGTGCGGCTTGCACCCACATCCAGGGACTGTGTCTCCACTCGAACCGCCGCATAGCGTTGGTCTCCGAGCGCGACAAAAGCCACCTCTCCCCCATCAGTACTCTCCGGGATGAGCACACCCATGAAGTACTTGTCACCAATACCAAACCAATCGGCAGCGTCCGGGTGGCGAATTGGGCCCTTGTCTGCGTCCTCGATGTCATCGAGGTGCTCCACGCTCTCATCCACAAGCGCTATGGGGCGGGAGACATTGGCGTACCGGCCACCCTCTCCGGTGACCTCGTCCGCTACACCAACCCACAGGTTCTCAAGTGGCTTGTCTGAGAGGTTGTCGAAGCGGACATCGATCTCCATCACACGGGGATCGTCGGTGCGACGGTAGGTCTTGGTGATCTTGACTCCACCAATGCCTCGGCTGGTGGCCACATGTCCGGTGTCGGTCTCAGCCAGGGTGCAGCCGCGCTCGGGC
>PVBE011912678.1_pt1 | contig 23728 bp, 17 predicted proteins | sample 1631181 | NCBI WGS metagenome assembly PVBE01 (sample SAMN08397723, study PRJNA350692) | Marine metagenome, whole genome shotgun sequencing project. | isolation source: water | place: Pacific Ocean | collected 2012-04 | reverse complement strand
CCACAGGGAGGAGTTCTACGAGGTGTACGAACTCCCTTGGACGGTGGCCTCGCTCAACGTCCGGCTGCGCGAGTGGGAGCAGATCTATAATCATATTCGACCTCACCAGAACCTGGACTACCTGACGCCCAACCAGGTGGAACACCAACTTCAAACCGGCCCCGGCACTCTCTTAGATGCCGCTTGATAAAGGGGGTCCACTACAGTCCTGCGAGAGCTTGCTAAAGAAGATCTCAATTCTGTAATCCGTGAGCAAAATGGCTTGACGGCTGTCATCTTGTTGTGTGTAAATCCCAAGAACATGAAGAATTTCAGGGCGAACGCTTTGTCCGCAAGCCGGGGTTGTCCGGCTTTGACCGTGGCATGGAGACTCAATGCCCGCTTGTGCGCGGGGGGATAAATCGAATGGACTTTCGGCTTCCTGAAGAGCTCACATTGCTCAAGGAAATGGTTCGCGATTTCGTGGATCGCGAGCTCAAGCCTCATGAGGACGAGGTCGAGCGGGCGAACCGGGTTGCGCCGGAGCTCCGCAAGAGCATCCGGGACAAGGCCCGGGATGTGGGCCTCCTCGGCCTGAACGTCCCGGAGGAGGAAGGCGGCGCCGGGCTCGGGGTGTTGGCGCTTTGCGTCGTCCGGGAGGAGCTGGGCCGGACGAGCTACGCGATGGCCCAGGTGGTCAAGCCGACGCCGCCGCTCCTGCTCTTTGGAAACGAGGACCAGAAAGAGAAGTATCTCCGGCCCTATATGCGAAACGAGCGGGAGTACGCCTTCGCCCTCTCCGAGCCCGACGCCGGCTCCGACGCGGCGGCCATCCAGACCACCGCCGTCCCGGACGGCGACGCCTTCGTCCTCAACGGGACCAAGCACTTCACGACCGACGGCGACATCGCCGACTTCTTTTTCGTCTTCGCCCTCACGGACAAGGAGAAGCGGGCGCGGGGGGGGGTCACGGCCTTCCTCATCGACCGGGAAACGCCGGGCTTCACCGTCGGGCGCCCCGTGGAGACCCTGGGCTGGCGGGGGATCGGTCACGTCGAGCTGGTCTTCCAGGATTGCCGGGTCCCGGCCGCGAGTGTGTTGGGGGAAGTGGGCGAGGGGTTCCGCTTGGCCATGAGGTGGATTGGCCACGGCCGTTTGTCCGTCGCTTCCTATTCGCTGGGCGTCGCCCAGTCCATGCTGGACCTGGCCGTCGACCACTCCCGACAGCGGGAGACGTTCGGCAAGCCCATCTCCGATCGTCAGGCGGTTCAGTGGATGCTCGTGGAGTCGGCCATGGAGATTTACGCCGGACGGGGAATGGTCCGCCACGCCGCCTGGATGGCCGATGAGGGGATGGAGTTCCGGAAGGAAGCGGCGATGGCGAAGGTCCACTGCACCGAGATGGCCGCCCGCGTCGTGGATCGCGCGCTTCAGATCCACGGCGGGATGGGCTACACCAAAGAGCTGCCCATCGAGCGGCATTACCGGGACCTGCGGCACAACCGAATATCGGAGGGAACGAGCGAGATCCTGCGTTTTCTCATCGCCCGGGAATTGCTGCGGTCTTGAATGGGCTCCTGAATGGCCGGACATCCCCGCGCGAAACGCTTTTCGCCGGGCAGGTCATCCCGGTCCCCCCTCCATCCGAGTTGCCCCTTCAGGGGTTGCCCGCTTCCATCGGGCTCTCCGTCCTTTCGGCCAGCGCCCGTCTCGCCCGCCCCGTGGCCTCCTCGTCCACCCGGCCCGTGGCGGCGTCCAGGACCACGCCGTAGTCCCGCCGCGCGCTCTCGGGCGAGATGAATCCGTTCCGGACGTCCGACGCGACGAGCTCCGGGTCCCGCTCCCGGGGCGCGCCCCAGCCGCCGCCGCCGCTGGAATGGATGGTAATCTCGCATCCTTCCTGAAGGGCGTGCACCGACTTGGAGTCCACGTCGATCCGCTCTCCGTCGGGCGTCCGGATGAAGACCCGGTTCGTTTCGCCGGGAAGCCCCCCCGCCAGGCCGAAGGCCCGGTTCTCCTCAAGCATGCCGTCCCCCGTGCTGCACGCCTGGGCCGCCGGCGCGTCCACCCGGAAGACGTAATCCACGCCGAGCCCTCCCCGCCAGCGGCCCGGGCCGCCCGAGTCCATCCGATATTCGTGTTTCAGCAGAAAGAGCGGGCTGTCCATCTCGTGCATCTCGATGCTCGGGGCCCGGACCCCGCCGCAGCAGACCACCGTCCCGACGTGGCTCCACCCGTCGAAGCCGTAGGCCGCGCCGCCGCCGTTCTTGCGCAGGAAGGTGATCTCGCTGAACCCTTCGCCGGTTCTGGGATCGACGCCGGAGATGTTGGGGCCGCTGACGCGCCCCCAGGCCGCGGAGATCCGTTCCGGGACGGCGTCCGACAGGGCCAGCCAGACGGCCTCGATGATCGCCTCCGCCGTCGAGAGGGTGCAGAGGCTCGTGGGTGCGGGCGGGCGCGCGTTCACGACCAGACTCGGCGGGGCGATCACCTCGACGGGCCGGGCGCACCCTTCGTTGTGCGGGATCTCGGGATCGATGATCGTGAACAGGCCGATCAGGCTCGCGGAGACCGTGTTGGGCAGAGAGCTGTTCACGAAACCCTTCGTCTGCGGGTCGCTGCGCGAATAGTCGAAGACCATCCGGTCGGACTCGACGGTGATCTCCACGTCGATCCGGACCCTTCGGGACTTGTCGATCCCGTCGTGATCGAGGGCCCGGCAGGCCCGGTAGGTTCCATCCGGAATCGCCGAGATCTCGCGGCGGACCCGGCGCTCCGTCGCGTCGAGGAAGAACTCGATGGCCTCCCGGAGGGTGTCCTCCCCCCACTTGCTCACCATCTCCTTGAGTAACCGCTCCGCCAGGCCCACGGCGCTGATCTGCGCCCGCAAATCCCCCCGGAGGTGTCCGGGAAGCCGCGTGTTCGACAGCAGCATCCGCCAGATGTCCTCCCGGCGGCGGCCGCGGTCATACAGCTTGATGGGCGGAATCCGGATTCCCTCCTGGAAGGCGTCCCGGGCCCTGGGGTTGTACCCCCCCATCACCGCCCCGCCGATGTCGGCGTGGTGGCCTTTCGTCACAGCCCAGAACAGGCGCCGGCCGGACGGGCTGAAGACAGGCTTCAGAACGGTCAGGTCCGGCAGGTGGTTCCCCCCGCAGAAGGGATCGTTCAGCAGGAAGAGGTCTCCCTCCCTGATCTCCCCTTCGAACGCCTCGCTCGTTTTTTTCACCGCCTCGGGCGTGGAGGCGCAAAGGATGGGGATGTACTCGGTCTGGGCCGCGACCCGGCCCTTCTCGTCGAAGACGGCCGTGATGAAGTCCCGGGCCTCGGTCAGAATGGGCGAGCGCGAGGTCCGCAGCATCGTCGTCCCCATGTCGCGCGTGATGGCCGTCAGGCGGTTCTGGATGACGGTGCACTGGATCCGGTCGAATCCGCTCACGGCTGTTCTCCCCCGTTGGGCGTGAGGACGTAGTTTCCGCGCCGGTCGCAGGCGATCTCCCACCCCGGCTCGACGACGATGGTCGTGTTCCGCCGCTCGATGACGGCCCCTCCTTCGACCCGGTGGCCGCGCTCCAGGCGGTGGCCGTCGTAGACGGGGGTCCGCGCCCATCCGCCGGATGCGGGGAAACAGACGTCCCGGTGTTCTTTGAGGGCCGATTCGGCGGAATAGGCCGCCGGGGGCGGCCCGGACATCCGGGGTTGTTGCGTGAGGCCGACGGCCACAAGCCGCAGATTGACGAACTCCACCGTTTCCTCCGGCTCGCTGTAGCCGAACAGGTCGTCGTGGCGGGCGTGAAAACGCTCGAAGACCGGCGACAAGTCCTCTCTCGCCAGATCTTCCCATTCGACGCCCACGTTCACTTCGTGGGGCTGGCCCAGGTAGCGCGCATCCACGGAACAGGCCAAGGTCCGGTTTTCCTCTTCCACCCCCTCCGACGCCAACAGCGCCCGCCCCCTGACCGCCATGTCCTCGAAGAGGCCGCGGACCGCGGCCAGGTCCAACCGGCCGGCGCTCGCCCGATACGTCGTAACGAAGTGATGCCGGAGGTCGGAGATCAGCATCCCCGCCGCGCAGAAGACCGAAGAGCTCCGGGGGATTAAAATGGAGGGGACTTCCAGCTCCCGCGCGATGGCGCAAGCGTGAATGGGCCCCGCCCCGCCGGCGACGACCAGCGTGAACTCCCGCGGATCGTCCCCCCGCTCGATCGTGACGGCCCGGAGTCCGTCCGTCATGTTGGCGTTGACGACCTTCGAGATTCCGATTGCGGCTTCCAGGACGTCCAGGCCCAGCGGGTCGGCGATCCGTTCCCGGAGGACCGCTCCGGGCCGGGCGACGTCCAGCGGGATCCTGCCGCCGAGAAAGAATCCCGGGTTCAGATAGCCGAGCAGCAGGTTCGCGTCGACGACCGTGGGCTCTTCGCCCCCCCGGCCGTAGCAGATCGGCCCCGGCCTCGCGCCGGCGCTTCTCGGCCCCACCTGAAGCATCCCCCCGTCGTCGATCCAGGCGATGCTCCCGCCGCCCGCGCCGAGGGTGTGGATGTCGATGATGGGCGAGGCGATCCGGTATCCGCCGAGCTGTCCCTCCGTCGTCACCCGCGGGTCTCCGTCCTTGACGACGCAGATGTCGCAGCTCGTTCCGCCCATGTCCAGGGTGATCAGGTTCTCGGTCTCGTGGGGGCGGCCGTAGAACAGTCCCGTCGCCGGGGCCGCCGCGGGACCGGACAGCAGGGTGCCCGCGGAAAACTTCCGGGCCGCCCCCGGGTTTGCGACCCCCCCGTTGGATTGCATGATCAGGAGGACGCCGCCGAACCGGCATTCGGCGAGTCTTGCCTCTAACCGCTCGAGATACCGGGTGAGGATGGGGCCGACGTACGCGTTGAGGACGATCGTGCTCGTCCGCTCGTACTCGCGGATCACCGGCAGGGTCTCGGAAGAGACGGACAGGTAGACTTCGGGCCACTTTCGCTCGATGAGCGCGCGGACGGCTTCCTCATGCGCCGGGTTCAGAAACGAGAACAGCAGGCTCACCGCCACGGCCTCGACGCCGGCCGCGCGGAGGTCCTTCACGGCGCGAAGGACGCTGTCGCGGCGCGGCGCGAGAACGGTCTCTCCCTGGGCGTTCGTCCTCTCCGGGATCCCGATTCGCAAAGACCGGGGGACCAGGGGGGGCGGGGGGCGGCAGTGCATGTCGTAGAGCCGCTCCTTGACGCCGCGCCGCATTTCCAGCGAATCGCGGAAACCTTCCGTTGTGATGAGGCCGACCTTGGCGCCCGAATGGGTCAACAGGGCGTTCGTGGTCACGGTGGTCCCGTGGACGATCAGCTCGGTCCGCTCCAAGAATTCCGGAACCGACAGGTCTTTCGAGGCCGCGGCTTCCTCGAACCCGTTGAACACGCCTTCGGCCGGGTCATCCGGGATGGAAGGAGTCTTGAAGGCCTCCGCCCGGCCCTGATCGTCCATGATCAGGAAATCGGTGAACGTGCCCCCGACGTCGATCCCGATTCGGTAGTTCACCTTTCGCGTTCTCCGCCGCCGCCGAAATTTTCCCGTCCGGCGTCGATCTCCGGAGGAGGGCGGCCCAATTCTTCTCGACTGTCAAACCCCGCGCGGGACGCTACTTTAGCATCCTCGCGGGTTTCCGGTCCTCTGGAACTCGTCCTATGATGCTCGCGCCGGGGGACTGAGTGATCCCCAGTTTTCGGCCCTTGAAGAAACGAAGCCCCGAAGGATCAGTCGTGATTCCCGCGCTGACGAGCGATCCCCTGAACCTTGACAGCCCGCCGTCATCCCGTAACGCCCCCTGCCTGTCATTCCCGCCCCCCGGTGAGAAACACTTCGGGGGCAGGCTGCGCGGGAATGACGGCTCGGGGTGGATGTTTGACGGCGCCTGTTCTCACGATCTCCGGCGCCGCACGGCCGATGAAAACTGGGGATGACTGAGGCTGGGGGAGGATTGACGGAGCGCTCGCCGGTCTCCCGGGATCGGTTAACATGAACCAGACGCGGTAGGAAATCGGGGGCGGCTTGACTGAGAAAAGGAATGCCGGAATGAATCCAGGAAGTGGAAGAGATCCGGGCGCCGCTGTTGATTTTTCACGGGGGACAAGACGCCTACTTTTCCATCGCGGACGCGCGCCGATACCGGGACCGGCTGGAGGCGGCCGGGAAGGAGCATGAATTCCTGGAATTTCCCGAGGCCGGGCACGCCTATTTCTTCGAAGGCGCTCCCAACCATGACCCGGCGGCGTCCGAAGCCTCTTGGGACAGGATGGCCGCGTTTCTCGACCGGTGTCTCGGGCCCGCCTGAGCCGTAATTCCCAACAAAGTGAATCATCGCGAAGCCCGGGAATCCGAACCGGGAAATTCGCCCGTCCAACCGGGGGACGGGTCCTCAGGCGAACCGCGGCAGGATCCGCTTTTCGAAAACCTTCAACATCGCCTCGGAATCCTGGGTCGCGGGAACGAGGACGACCTGATCGATCCCCTGCTCCTCGAGGGCGTGGAGCTTTTCGATGCACTCCTCGGGCGTCCCCGCCAGCGAAAGGCCGTCCGCCCAGTCTTTGCGCACGGCCGCGCTGTGGGGGGCGTGGGGGACGAGGTGATCGGAGATCCGGTACGCCCGCCGAAACCCCTCGGCCTCTTCCCGGGTGATCCCCAGGACGGAGATCGGAATGGGCGAGAGCGCCCGGCGGGCCGCCCACGATTTGACGTCCTCCCGCGCCTGATCCCCGTCCTCCCGGATGGAGCAGCCCACCTGGAAGGCGACGGCGACGGACGCGGGGTCCCGGCCGGCGGCGCGCGTGCCGCTTTCGATCCGGCCCAGCGCGTATTGAATGAGCTCGGGCGAAATCCCGGTGGGGACGTTCACGCCGTCCGCGACTTTCCCGGCCAGCTCGAGCATCTTCGGCCCGTAGCAAGCCAGGTAAATGGGGACCTTCCGGGGTTGAAATCCCGTGAACCGGGGGATCGCGCTTCCCTGAAACCGTCCGTCCTTGCCGGCCAGCAGACCGCGAATCAGGAGGATTCCTTCCTCCAGGTCCTTCAAGGAGGAGGGTTTCAGCCCGAGGTGCTTGAGCGCCGTGTCTCCGGCCCCGAAACCCAGGAGCGCGCGGCCGCCGGAAACCTCGTCCAGCGTGGCCATCGCCCGGGCCGTGACGGCCGGATGGCGCGTGATGAGGTTGGTGACGCCCGCCCCAAGCCGGATATGCCGGGTGCGGACGGCGCAAAGCGTGATGGAGACGTAGAGGTCCTGCCAGATCCCCTGGGAATCGCCCACCCACGCTTCATTGAAGCCGCAGTCCTCCGCCCGCTGGACCGTGCGGGCGATGGCCTCCGCCGATTGGCCGCTCTCCTTTGGCGGGCAGCCTATCCCGAATCGCACCCGTCTCCCCCTCGCAAAGTGGTGTGAGCCTTTTTCAAGATGGTGTTCAGCGGGTGACTTCTTCGCCCTCTCAACGAGTTTATAACATTTCTGCGGGGGGGAGGAGGCCGAACATCCGTTACGGGCGGCGGAGCGGCGGGGCCGGATTCGCGATGCGCGGCGTTCTTGGGGATCGCCAAACATATTCCGATGCTCAACGGATGGGGTATGATGATGACACGCGGACCGAAAAAGGCGCTGGATCGCCGCGGCGAAGGCCGGGCGGCGCCGTGCGGAGTATCGCGGGAGGTAATGGGAAATGCCGACGGCCGCCCCCAGGGGAATGACCGAGACCGGTCTTTGGCCCCAGCTTCGGGACTATTGGCTTCCGGCCGCCTTCAGCGAGGAGGTGGGCGAGAAGCCCCTTGCCGTCCGCCTGCTGGATGAGCGCCTGGCCCTCTGCCGGCTGGGCGGCCGGGGGGGCCATGGGGGCGAGGTCGCGGCGTTTTACGACCTGTGCGTCCACCGGGGTTGCCCGATCTCCCTGGGTTGGGTGGAGGGTAAGGAGGTCGTCTGCGCCTATCACGGCTAGTCGTACGACATAGAGGGCCGGTGCACGAGGATCCCCTCGATCCCGTCCGGGCATCCCATCCCGAAGAAGGCGTGCCTCACCCGGTACAATACCCGGGAACGGTACGGGATCGTCTGGGTCTGCCTGGGCGAGCCCCGGGCGCCGCTTCCCGAATATCCGCCCCTGGAGGACCCGGAATTCCAGGTCATTTTCCGCGACAAGCGGCGGTGGGCGTGCAGCGCCGCGCGGGCGATCGAGAACTTCTTCGATTTCGGCCACTTCGCCTGAGTGCACGAAGGGATTCTGGGCGACCGGGACCATCCCATCCCGCCGGAGGTCACCCTGGAGAGGGAGGGCGAGGAACTGCGATTCCGGGCCGACCGGTCGGTGGACTCGACCCACGCCGTTCACTCCGTATCCCACTGCAACCATTACATCGTGACCCGTCCTTTCTCGATCCACCAGTGGAAGGAGGAGCCCGGCGGGAATATCGAGGCGTTTATCTATGTGGTGACGCCCGTATCGGCCGGCGAATGCCAACGGTTCATGTTCACGGCCCGGAACTTTGAGGGCGGACCTTACGCCGGGGATTCCCATGCGGACCTTCAGAACCTTGTTGCCGAGCAGGATCGTGTCATTGTCGAGAACCAGCGGCCCGAGGAGCTTCCCCTGGACTTGGCCGAGGAGCTTCACATCAAGGGGCCGGACGCCGTCGCCCTGGCTTACCGGAGGTTCCTGGGAGAGCTGGGGGTCGAGTAGGAGATGAATCGGATGCTTTCCTTCGAGTTGAACGGCCAACCGGCGACGGCCGATGACCTTCCGGGGAAGACCCTGGACCGCCTTCTGAGGGACGACCTCCGGCTGACCGGGACGAAGGTGGGGTGCAGCCCCGGCGACGGGGATTGCGGGTGCTGCACGGTCCTGATCGACGGGGCGCCCGAAAGGGCCTGCCTGGTCGCCGCGAGCGACGTTGCCGGGAAGCGGGTGGAGACCATCGAGGGCCTCGCTTCCAACGGCGCCCTCCATCCCGTCCAGGAGGCGTTCGTCCGGACCGGGGCCGTGCAATGCGGCTTCTGCATTCCGGGGTTCGTCATGGCGGCCAAGGCCCTCCTGGAACGGAACCTCCGTCCCGGCCGGGATGAGATCTGCGAAGGGCTCTCCGGCGTCCTGTGCCGCTGCACCGGCTACAACAAGATGATCGAGGCTGTGGAACAGGCCGCGGCCTTCCTGTCCGGGGGCGAGTGGCCCCCCATCGAGTCCCAAGTGGGGGAGGCGGCCGACGGGGGGCCATTGGGCGTTTCGGTCATCCGAAAGGACTCCATCCCCAAGGTCACCGGAGAGGCCCGGTTCGCCGCGGACTGGTTTTTGGAGGACATGCTCCACTGCAAGCTCCTGTTCAGCGAGCATCCTCACGCCGAGATCCTCTCCATCGACACGTCCGCGGCCGAGGAAATCCCCGGTGTCGTTCTGGTCTTGACGTCCCGAAATTCCCCAGAGGCCCAAAAGTTCGGCCAGAAGATCCAGGACATTCCCGTCTTCGCCGAGGACCGGGTGCATTGCGTGGGAACGGTGGTGGCGGCGGTGTATGCCGAAACCCAGGAGCGGGCCCGCGAGGGCGTCGCGGCCATCCGCGTCTCCTACCGGGAGCTTCCGGCGGTCTTCGACCCCGAGGAGGCCCTTCGGGAGGACGCCCCCCGGGTCCATCCGGATTATCCGGACGGCAACCGGCTGACGCACGCGGTGATCAGGCGGGGGGACGTGGACCGGGCGTTCGAGGAAGCGGACCTTGTCGTGGAAGGGGACTATTCGGTCCCGTGGGTGGACCACGCGTTTCTGGAGCCCGAGAGCGCGGTGGCTTACCGGGACGAGGAAGGGCGGGTGACGGTGGTCATCGCCTCCCAGAACACATACCGCGAGCGGAGGGAGCTGGCCGGGGCGCTCGGATTGCCCCCGGAGAAGGTCCGGGTCGCCTCGCCGGCCATCGGGGGCGCGTTCGGCGGCAAGAGCGGCATCTCGATTCATCCCTACGTGGCCCTCGGGGTGTTGAGGACGGACCGCCCCGTGAAGCTCGTCACCAACCGGGAGGAGTCTTTTCTCGTCCACGTCAAGAAGCACGCGATGCGGCTGCACTACAAGACGGGCGTGACGCGGGACGGGAAGATCCTGGCGGTCGAGCGCCGCGCGATCTCCGACGGCGGCGCCTACGCCCACGGCGGTCCGATGATCCTGGCGCAGAGCACCGTCTTCGGCGCGGGCCCCTATGACATCCCAAACCTCCGGCTGGAAGGCATCCGCACGTACACGAACAACCTTCCCTGTGGCGCGTTCCGGGGGTACGGGATCAACCAGTCCGCCTTCGCCATGGAATCCCAGCTCGACCACATCGCGAGAGAGCTGGACATCGATCCCATCGAGCTGCGGGAGCGGAACGCCCTGGACGTGGGCTTGAAGACCTCGACGGGGCAGGTCCTGGAGGCCAGCGTCGGTTTCAAGGAGTGCCTGGGGAAGCTTCGCGAGGGCCTAGCGAGCCGCGGCACGGCCCGGCCGGAACCCGGGAGGAAGATCGGCGTCGGCATCGCCGGGGCGTTCAAGAACTGCGGCATCGGCCAGGGACGGCCGGACCTGTCGGGCGCCGTGATGGAGCTGACCGGGACAGGAGACATCCGGCTGCGGTTGGGCTCGACCGACCTCGGCGAGGGCATCATGACGGTCGCCTCGCAGATGGCCGCCCACACCCTGGGCGTGCCCTACGAGGAGATCACCCTCATGGACCCGGATACGGCCCTCACCCCGGACGGCGGACAGACCAGCGCGTCTCGCCAGACCCTCTGGACCGGCAACGCCGTCGTCGGCGCAAGCCGGGCCTTGAAGGAGAAGTTGTTCAATTTCGTCGCCGAAGAATTCGAGATTGCGCAGGAGGACATCGTCTGGGACGGGAAAGGGTTTGCCTCAAAGGGCGGGCGGCCCGTCGCCGACAACCGGACCGTCGCCGATCGGGCGCGCGACCGGGGGGTTGAGCTGAGCGGGGCGGACGAATTCGAGGGCCCCAAGACGGTGTCGATCATCTTCGACGACGTGCCGCCCGAGATCGAGGGGTACAGGAATTATCTGACCTTCTCCTTCGTGGCCAACGCGGCCGTGGTCGAGGTGGACGAGACGACGGGGGAGGTGAAGGTCCTCGAGGTGATCGTCGCGGCGGACTGCGGGAAGGTGATCCATCCCCGGGGGTTGGAGGGACAGGTCGAGGGCTGTGTCTCCATGGGGCTCGGTTACGCCCTGTCGGAGGAATACAAGGTCGAGAACGGCCGCCCCCTCACCCGGACGTTGACCGACGCGGGCATTCCGACCATCGAGATGACGCCCGACGTGCGGACGTTCGTCGTGGAAGACCCCGAGCCTTACGGGCCGTTCGGCGCGAAGGGTTTCGCCGAGGCCGGCCTGCTCCCCACGGCGCCCGCCATCACCAACGCGATTTACGACGCCGTGGGCGTGCGGATCACCGACCTCCCGGCAACGCCGAAGAAGGTCCTGGAGGCCCTGCGGGCCAAGGGGAGATGATCCGGTCAAGCCGGGCGGAAACAGGGAAGCTTGATCCCCTCGGCCGCTTCCCGGAAGGACACGACCACCTCCCGGCCGATGGCCAGGTCCTCGGGCTCGATGTCCTCGACCCCCGCGAGGATCCGGACCCCTTCCTCGAGCTCCACGGACACCAGGGCGTAGGGGGCGTCCGGCCGGAACGCCGGGGGGGCCACGCGCGTCACGGTGAACGAGTAGATCGTCCCCCGGCCGCTCGCGCGGGTCCATTCGAGCGCGTTCGACATGCACTGATTGCACACGTAGCGCGGGTAAAAGGTAAACGTACCGCAATCCCCGCAGCGCTGGAGAAGGAGCTCATCCCGGTTCGCGGCCTCCCAGAAAGGGGTGGTCAGCTTGTCGAAGACCGGGAGGGGTTTGGGCGGCGGCGTTTTCTGATTCATGGCTTACACCTCCAAGACCATCACGGCGCTGGAATGCCAGTTGCGGAGATAGTTCACGGTGCCGATTCCGGTCACCAGGGCGTTGTCGCATTTTTCGACCTGACGCGCCCCGCCCTCCCGCTGAAGTTGACGGACCGCCTCAATCACGTTCACCGCGCCGCCGGCCAGGCCGTTCTGCCCGGTTGAAAGCTGGCCGCCGCCCGTATTGAGCGGAAGGTCTCCCTGAAAAGAAAGGTCCGTCCGCTCGACGAACCGCCCGCCCTCGCCGACCCCGCAGAACCCCAGGCTCTCGAGCTGAAGGATGACCGCAATCACGAAATCGTCGTACGGCTGGAACGTCTGGATGTCGGAGATGGAAAGCCCCGCTTCCTCCAGGGCCCGGCGGCCGGCCTTGCCCATCCCCACGTCCGTTACGTCGGCGAGGAGCTCCGACGCCCGGTAATTGTGGACCTCCCCCACGCCGGTCACGTAAACGGGCCTCGGCGTCAGCTCCCGGGCCCGCTCGGCCGAGGTGATCACCAGGGCGTCCCCGCCGTTGCACCGCATCACGCAGTCCAGCAGGCGGATGGGGTCGGAGATCATCCTGGAGTCCCAGTAGGTCTCGACCGTCATCTCGCCCTGAAGCAGGGCGTTCGGATTGAGCTGCGCGTGCCGCCGCTGGGTGACGGCCACCTTGGCCAGCTGCTCGACGGTGATGCCGTATTGGTGGTTGTACCTTTTCTGGAGGAATCCGAAGAGCCCCGGCGGTCCCATCGGCCCGAAGGGGAACTCGAAGTTCGTCCGGTACCCCATGTAATTCTCGTTGGATTCCGTGATGGGCGCGTCCGCCGCCACGAAGAGGACGACGTCGGCGCTGCCGTCCCGGATTGCGGACGCCGCGCGCGAGATTCCGGCGATGGGCGCGGTCCCGCCGGTGTCCATCGTCTGGAGCCAACGGGTCTCGAGACCCAGGGCCTCGTTGATCCGAGCGGACCACATCGGCTCCGAGGCGCCGGACAGGGCCGTGGTCACGATCAGGCCGTCGACGTCCTGTTTGCTCAGCCCGGCCTTTTTGAGCACGCCCGTTGCGGCCTCCGCGGCGTAGTCGTACACGTCTCTTTCCGGCTTTTTTGAAAAAGCGGTTTCATAATAAGCGGCAATCGCGATGTCTTTTCGTTTCATTCCCGGCCTCTCATGCCTTCCCTTTTCCGGTCGCCCGCCAAAAGTCCATCCCCGGCCCGTGAGGCGCCGACGGTTTTCGCCAAGAGATGAGAATCATCCTTGTTTCCGCCTCCCGCCAACCGGGAAAGTATAGGGCAATCCCGGGTCCGCGGGGAAATCGGTCTCGGTCTTCTTTGCTATTCCCCGATGAAATTCGGGGGCCGCTTCTCGGAAAAGGCCCGGGTCGCTTCGGCGGCGTCTTGGGTCCCGCGAATCAGGTTCGACAGGAGGTTTTCCAGCCGGAGGCCCTCGCGCATCGTCATGTCGGCGCCCTCGAGGACCGCCTCCTTCGCGAACCGGACCGCGATGGGGCCGCGCTTGCGGATCGACTCGGCCGTCTCGCGCGCCGCGCTCATGAGCTCGCCGGGAGGGACCACGGCGCTGACGAGGCCGATGCGGTGCGCCTCTCCGGCGCCGATCCGGTTTCCGGTGAGGATCAGGTTCAACGCGTGGGCGACGCCCACGACGCTCGTGAGCCGCTGGGTTCCGCCCGCGCCCGGGATGATCCCCAGGCCCACTTCCGGCAGGCCGAAGGTCGCCGTCTCCGAGGCGACGCGGATGTCGCAGCAGAGCGCCAGCTCCAGACCTCCGCCCAGGGCGTAACCGTTGACGGCGGCGACGACCGGTTTGGTGAGGTTTCCCAGGATGGAGTAGAGGTCCCGGCCCTTGAGAAAAGGCTTCCGCCTCGCCCAGACGGTCTGATCCAAGGAAGCGCCGATGGTCTTCTTGATGTCCGCTCCGGCGCAGAACGATTTCTCGCCCGCCCCGGTGAGCACCGCGACCCACAGGTCATCGTCGTCGTGAAATTCCTCGAAGTGTTCGGCCAGCCGGCCCCGGGTTTCGGGATCCAGGGAGTTCATCGCTTTCGGGCGGTCGATGGTTAGTGTGAGGATCCGGTCTTTCTTCTCGGCGAGTACGCCCATTTGGTTTCTCCTCATGGTCTTGACGGCTGGAATATCGTTTGGTGTCTCGTAAAGGGTTTCATATTTCGAGACCCGAATTGTCCCTTCCGGCCGGGCAAGGGGTCAACCGACCCAAATGCCCGGCCTGCCCGTTGGCGGCAAGGGAATGTTCTCAACGTGGTAGGGCGGGCATCTTGCCCGCCTACATCTCCCAGCAGTGCCGGCCTATCGATCAGGGTGACCGGGGCCTCAACGATTAAGCTCTCCCATTCAACTGGTCATGATGACTCCGGTCCGACGGATTACGGCAATGCGGACAGAAAGGTGTCCACCTCTTCGGACGTGTTGTAGAAGTGAGGCGAGACCCGGACGTGGTCGATTCTCACCTTCAGCTCGATGCCGGCGTTCTTCAAGCGCTCGCCGAGATCCCGGAACGGGATCTCGGGATGTTGAAGCGAGACGATCCCCGACCATTCATCCGGGCCTCTCGGACTCATGATCGTATACCCTCTGTCTTCCAGGCCCTCCACGATCCGGTCGGTCAGGGCCTTCACCCGATCCCGCACGAAATCCACCCCGACTTCCTGGAGAAGCCCGATGGCCGCATCCAACCCGACGATCCCGATCAAGTTCTCCGATCCTCCCTCGAACCGCTTGGCCGTCGGCAGGGGCGTCAGGTCATACCCCAGGGGGTCATCCTGACCCTCCACGCTCCGCCAGCCGACCTCCCGGATCCTCAGCCGGTCCATCAGGTCGCCGCGGCAGTAGAACCCCGCGATGCCCTGAAACCCCAACAGCCATTTGTGGCCCCCGCAGGACAGAAAATCGACGCACTGTCCGGCCACGTCGACGTCAAAGACGCCGAGCCCCTGGATGGCGTCTACGCAGAACAGGATCCCCCTCTCCCGGCACAGGCGGCCGATCGCCTCCAGGTTGTTCCGGAATCCGTTGAGGAACTCGACGAAGCTGAGGGCCACGACGCGCGTCCTGTCGTCCATTTGGCGCTCGATGTCTTCGATCGGGACCCTCCCGTCCCGGGCGGGAACGAATCGGGTCTCGACGCCCAGATCTTTGAGATTCACCCACTGGAGCGCATTGCTCGGAAACTCGATGGCGGCCGACACCACGTTGTCGCCGGGGGACCAATCGAGGCCGGTCGCGACGATGGCGATCCCCTCGGTCGTGTTCTTCAGGAAGGCGATCTCCTCCCGCTCCGCGCCGATGAACCGGGCGAATCGGGACTTGGCCTCGGTCTCGGCGAACTCGGTCCAATCGAAGTAGCCGGGAACCCCCCGCCGTCCGATGTCGGCGACGATCTTCCCGACGGCCTCCTGGACCCTGAGCGACGGCGGCGAGACCGATGCGTGGTTGAGATAGACGCGGTCCTGCGTGACCGGAAAGAGTTTCCGCAGCTCTCCAATGTCCATGACGTCCGTCCTTCGATCCCGCGGTTGGGCGGGGGCCGTGGATCACCGACCGGTGTCCCCGCGCTACACTATGTTTTTCAACGCGTGTGTCAGAGGTGGGATTATTCCCCGTATTCGCACGCACTCGTCAGGGCGCACGGCCGTGCGCCCCTACAGCCGATGACACGTTTTCATCCGATCGACATTTCCGCCTCGAAAGGGGGGTGAGAAATGCAGGTCAACCATCGGAAGACTCCGGGTTTTTTCGAAGACCCTCCGTGGCCTCCCGGTCGATGCGGAGGGCGTCGGGATCGATCGCCACGCGATAGTCCCGCCGGGCGGCCTCGGCGGAGACGAGCCCTTTCCGAATGTCGTTCAGAACGGATTCGGGGTCCCGCTCCGTGGGAGGGCCGAAACCCCCTCCCCCCGCAAGCCGGACTCTGAGGATGGACCCCGGCGGAAGCGACGTCCTCCGCTTGCCGGGGAGAGGCCTGCCGCCCTCGAGTTCGACTTCGAGGAGCGAGCCGGGCCCGCCCCCCTGGAACCCCTGGGCCGCGAACCGGGTTCTCTCGAACATGGCGGAAATCGTCAGCGGCTCGGTGCCCAGCGTTTGCAGGCGCATCACCTGGGCAAGCCCTCCCCGACGGGCGCCCGCCCCCCCCGAGTCGGTCAGCAGCTCCTTTTGCAGAAAGCGAAAGGGGGCCTCCGACTCGATGACCTCGACCGGCGTATTGGACAGGTTGTTCGGGAAGGACGTGGCCGAGAGCCCGTCCCGGTCGGGCCGGGCCCCCATGCCCCCCGCGTTGAAAAAGGTCGAGAGGAACCCGTCTCCCGCCGGACGTTTGCCATCGAACTGGAGCGTGACGGAGAGGGAGCCGTCCGACACGACCCGCTCGGGGATGACCTGCGAGAGGGCGCCGAACACGGCGAAGGGCAGGAGGTGGCCGGTCAGGTGGCGGGCCGCCACGGGCGCGGGATACTTCGTATTGACCAGGCAGCCCTCTGGAGCGATGACCCGGAACGGGCGGATGCCGCCTTCGTTGTTGGGGATCTCCGGGCACAGGGCGCACTTGAGGGCGTAGGTCGTGTAGGCCTCGGTGTAATTCATCACGCTGTTGATCCCGTTCGGGCTCTCCGGGTCGGTCCCGGCATAGTCGGCGGTGAGTTGATCGCCCTCGATACGGATTGCGATCCGGATCACGAGAGGCTCTTCGAATCCGTCCATGTGGATCTCGTGGGAGTATTCCCCCGGGGGGACCTTCGCCACCGCCCGGCGGGTGGCCGCTTCCGTGTTTTCGATGATGGCGTCGGACAGGGACTCCAGCGAATCGAGTCCCTTTTTGCGCAGATACGCGACGACCTTCCGGTTGCCCACTTCATTGGACGCCACCTGCGCCCCGATATCGCCCAGAACCTCGCGGGGGACGCGCACGTTCTCTTCGAGAAGGGTGAAGAGGTCCTCGTTCGGCTCCCCGCGCCGATACAGTTTGAGGATGGGGATGAGCAGGCCCTCTTCAAAAACGGTGGGCGCATCGGCGGAAAACACCCGCCCCCCGATGTCGGCGACGTGACAGGTGTTGGCCGTCCATCCCGTCGGGCGTTCGTCCAGGAAGAAGGGCGTCACAACGGTGAAATCATGCTTGTGGCCGGAGATCAGCCACGGGTCGTTGGAGATCAGGACGTCGCCCGGCTCCAGGCGGGCGGGCGGATATTTACGGAGAAAGTGACGCACGCCGATGGCCATGGTATTGATGTGGCCCGGGGTGCCGATGGCCGATTGGACGATCATGTTTCCCCGCGCGTCGAAGATCCCGCACGAGATGTCCTCGGTTTCCCGCAGCAGGGTGGAGAACGCCGAGTGGATGAGGGCCGCCGCCTGTTCGTCGGCGATCGAAGCCAGACGGTTCCACAAGATCTCGAGCTCAATCGGGTCGAAGGCGGCGCTCATATCAATCCCAAATCTCGATTCGCACGTTCAGGTCCGCGTCCACCGTGACCCGGCCCCGGGGACCGACGACCACCGTCGATTCCCTCTCCTCGATGATGAGGGGCCCCTCGCAGGAGAAGTCGTCCCCCAGGGCGTACCGGTTGTACACCGGACAATCGACGGTCCGGTCCGCCTCCCTGAAGAACACCGGGCGTGTTCCCTTGCGCGCCCGATCGGAGGTCTTCGGGGCGGCCAGGGGGGCGGGGGGGACGGGACGCGGCCCGCTCGCCCGCAGGCGCCAGTTGACCGCTTCCACCTCCAGGTCCGGATTGGCCCGGTGGTAGATCTCCTCATACACCCGGTGGAACGCGCGGCGGATCTCCGCGCGCTCGTCTTCGCCCCAGACGCCGGGCGGGAGCGGCACGCCGACCTCGTGCCCCTGTCCCTGATACCGCATGTCGGCCGAGCGGCGGTACGTGATCTCCTTGCCGGCCCCCCCGGATTGCTCCAGGACCCTTCTCCCCTCCGCCTCCATCTCGTCGAACAGGGCGTTGGGGATTTCGAGGGGGAGGGCGGAGAGCGGGGCGATGTGCGTTCGAACGAAGTCGAAGGAGATCGGGGCCAGGGTGAGACCGAGGGCGGAGGCGACACCGGCGGACGGCGGCACGAGGACAGTCCGAATGCCGAGGTTGCGGGCGACGCCGTAGGCGTGAACGGGACCCGCGCCGCCGAAGGCGATGAGGACGTATTCGTGGGGGCTGCGCCCCCGCTCGACGGCGTGGATGCGGGCGGCGTTCGCCATGGATTCCTCGGCCAGATCGCGGATGCCCGCCGCCGCGCGCTCGAGGCTCACGCCGAGGGGGATCGCCGCCTTCTCCTGAATCGCGCGCCGGCCCGCCTCGACGTCCAGACGCATTTCCCCTCCGAGGAAATAGTCCGGGTCGAGGGCGCCCAGGACGAGGTCCGCGTCCGTGACGGTCGGCTCCCCCCCGCCGCGTGCGTAGCAGGCGGGGCCCGGGTCCGCGCCCGCGCTCTCGGGTCCGATCTTCAGGCGCCCCATGTTGTCTACGCGGGCCAGGCTTCCTCCGCCCGTGCCAATCTCAATCATCTCGATCACCGGCGCCTTGATGGGCAGGCCGCTGCCTTTCTTGAAGCGGGAGAGCCGGGCCACCTCGAACTGATTGGTGGTCTGCGGCTCGCCGTCCTCGATGAGGGTGATCTTCGCGGTGGTGCCGCCCATGTCGAAGGCGATGACCTTGGGAAGGTCCCGGGCCCCGGCCATCCGGGCCGCGGCCACCGCCCCTCCCGCCGGGCCGGACTCGACCGAGCGGATGGGATAACGCATCGCGGAATCCAGGCTCGTCACCCCGCCGTTGGAGAGCATGAGGTGCACCGGACCGGGGAATCCCGCGGCGCGGAGTCTCTCCCCCAGGTCGGACAGGTAGCGCTTCATCAGTGGCTGGACGTAGGCGTTCGCCACGGTCGTGGAGGATCGCTCGAATTCACGGATCTCCCGGCAGACGTCCGAGGAGATCGAGCGGGACATCTCCGGGACCTGTTCCGCCAGGAGCCGTTCGGCCTCTTGCTCGTGGGCCGGGTTCCGGAAGGAGTGAAGGAAGCAGACGGCCACGGACTCGACGCCCGCCCGGCGCAGCGCTTCGATCGCCGAGGCGGCGGATTCCCGGCACAGCGGCGCGACGACCTTCCCTTCGGCCCCGATGCGCTCCTCGACGCCGATGCGAAGCTCGCGGGGGACGAGCGGTTCCGGAAGCTCGAGGGACAGGTCGTAGATGTCGTACCGCTTCTCCCTCCGCATCTCGAGAACGTCCCGAAAGCCCGACGTGGTGATCAGACCGGTCTTTGCCCCCTTGCGCTCGATGATGGCGTTGGCGACGAGGGTTGTCCCGTGGATGATCGTCCGGACATCCGGAAAGGCGGCTCCGACGCCTCCAAGGAGCCGGCCGAGGCCTTCCATCAGCCCTTCGGACGGGTTTTCCGGCGTAGTCAAAACCTTGACGAGCGCCGATCGGTCGTTCTCCGGGTCGAAGAGATACAGGTCGGTAAAGGTCCCCCCGATATCCGCGCCCACGATCAACACCGGGTTCGTCTCTCCTTATCCGGGGAGGGCGCCCGAAAACGTGTCCAAGCCAAGATGATGCCCTCAGCCGTGATGGGATGAGGGCCGGGGGGTCAACCCCCGGAATGCCGGAGACGGCGCCCGATCCGCCCCTGAAATCCGAATCAGCGTTCCCTGACGGCTGTGATGAGGTCGCGCAGGACGCGCCTTCCTTTGCGGGGATCGACCACGATCTCTTCTTCCGGGTCATTGATGACGCGCAGGCAGGACAACGCGTGACGGCCGTTGACCCGGACGGTGCAGACGCCGCACGACCCAATCTGGCACGAATTCCGGCAGGCCACGTATTCCACCTCATTCAGCTTGTGAATGGCCCTCAAGACGGTCATTCCGGGAAAATAGGGCACACGGCCGGTCACGAAATCCGGCGGATTCCCGGACTCCGGATCGCACCTGAAGACCTTGAGTGTGACCTCGCTCATGGGGGCGCCCCCTCGGGAATCCCCTGGGTCAGGACCAGGGGGGAGGTCGAGGCTTCCATCTCTTCCCCCTTCTTACGAATCACGACGTTTTTCAACCATTCCGGTGAGCGATCCGGGAACTCGATGCGCATGTGGCTCGCCCGGGTCTCTTCCCTCAACAGGGCCGAGAGGGCCACCATCTCTCCGACGAGGCAGAGATTCCGCACCTCCAGGGCCAGGAGAAGCTCCCAGGGGTTCCCCTTGGCGCCGTGGAGGAGGCGAACGTTCCCGGCGGCCTCCCGGCCGCAGGAGCGGAAGGTCTCGATGGCCTTCGTCAACCCCCGGCCGTCCCGGACCCCCGTGAGGTTCGTCCAGGCGCATTCCTGGATTTGGTGCAGGATTTCATAGGGGCGGCGGCCCGTTTCGGCCAGGCGGATCGAATCGACCCGTTCCCGCTCCCGCTCGAGCTGTGCGGAGTCGGGCTGTTGGAATCCTTCCTCCGAGGCCCTCTTCGCGGCCTCGGCCCCGGCCCGGGCGCCGAAGACCAAGTGTTCTGAAAGGGCGTTGCCCGTCAATCGGTTGCCTCCGTCCACACCCCCGGTGACCTCCCCCGCGGCATAGAGGCCGGAGATCCCGGTTTCGCAGCGCTCGTTGATCCGGACGCCCCCGCAGAAGTAGTGGGCGACCATGGCGGTCTCGACCTTCGTCGTCCGGAGGTCCAGGCCGGATTCGAGAAGGTCCACGCCGTGGTACGTCCACCGGGGCGGTCCGGTATAAGGCCGGAGCTTTTCTTCTATCGCCTCGGGACCCAGGTGGGTCGCATCGAACCAGACCCCGTCGTGGGGTGTCCCCCGCCCCGCCCGGACCTCGCTGAAGATCGCGCGCGCGAGGACGTCGCGCGTCGCCCATTCCATCCGGACGGGGTCGTAGTGCGACATGAAGCGGTCGCCCTCGCTGTTCAGGAAGTATCCCTCGAGCGCCACGCGGACGAGCCACGGGACGCCGGTGTTTCCCCGGTGAGGCTCGGGGTGGGCCAAGCCCGGATAGAACTGGACGAATTCCATGTCGATCAGCTCCGCCCCGACCCGGTACGCCATGGCGTACCCGTCGCCCGTGCAGTCGGGAGGCGCGGAGCGCAGGGCGTACAGGTTCATCCCGCCGCCCGTCGCGTCCACGACGGCCTTTGCCGAGAACGCCAGGTGCGCCATCGTCGGGAGCTCGATCGCCGCCGCTCCAATCACCGCCCGCGAGGAGGGGTCCGTGAGATAGCCCGTGACGAAGGTGTCGTTGAAGATCCGGATGTTCGCCCGCCTGCGGACCTCTTTCCGGAAGGCGGCCGAGAAAGCGGCGCCCGTCCGGTTTTCGATGTGGAGGGAGCGGGCGTGGCTGTGCCCCGGCTGGACGAGCTGGTGGAACTTCCCGTCGACCCGGTTGAATCGGGCCCCCCACGAATCGATCTCTTTCAGGCAATCTCCGGCTTCGGTGACGTAGGCCTCGACCAGGCGTTGGTTGTTGAGACAGGCGCCCGCCGTGACGGTGTCTTCGAAATGGGATTCGAGCGAGTCGTCCGGGGTGATGTCGGGATAGACCGCGTTGCAGGCGAATACGGCGATGGGCGTCGCCCCGCTTCGGGTGAACTCGCCCTTTGTGACCAGGGTCACCTGGAGGCCGGCGTCTGCGGCCGCCAGCGCCGCCCGAGCCCCGGCCACGCCGCTTCCGAGGACCAGGATATCGGTCCGGATCGTTTCAGTGTCGGCTTTCACGGTCCCGTGTCAACTCCCTTGAGCCCCAATCGATTGTCCCGCCCCACAGGATGGGGACCGTGAAGGTCTCAATCGCAAATCCGTGGGGAATTCCAACAGGTGGATTCTAGCACAGGGGCGTGCCCGGCTTGACGGACTCTCCCCCCTCCCCCCCCGGATTGCGGCCGGGTATCGGTAGGCGTTGCTTTCCAGCGGAAGTCCGATTGGGGACAGATGAGATGTGGACGATCATCCGGGTTCTTGTTAGTCTGAAAACCCTGATTCAGAATGAACATCATCCGGATTCGTCCACCCCCTCCTCCATCCGGGGAACCGCTCCCTTGGATCAGAAAGGAAGGCCGAAATGGGACCGGAGCTTTCAGGCGTGATCGTCACGCCCGTCACCCCCTTCACCCCGACGCTTGAGATCGACGAAGACGCCGTCCGGGAGCTGACCGGCTACTTCCTGAGCGTAAAAGGGATTAACGGCATCATCTGCAACGCGCACGCCGGAGAAGGGTCCGCCTTGACCCCGGAAGAGAGAATCCGAAACATCCACACCGTTCGGGAAGAGGTGAAGGGGCGGATGCCGGTGATGTCCATGGTCGAGGCCTACGGGGCCGCGGAGGCGATCCGCCTCATCCACCAGGCGCAGGACGCGGGCGCGGAGGCGATCATGCTCTGCCCGCCGCCCATTTACGCCTGGCACGCGCGCCGAAGCCCGGAGGTGGCGATCGCGTTCTGGCGGGAGATCTGCGGGGCCGTGGACATGCCCCTCATCGTCTTCCAGTACTACACGGGCTCTCAACACGCCTACACGCACGAAACGTTGATCCAGCTTGTCCGGGAGAACGAGAACATCGTCGGCATCAAGATGGCCCACGGCCCCGATCTGGCCCGGTACGCGCAGGACGTCGAGGTCCTCCGCACCCTGGATCGGCAGGTGGCGATCATGCCGGCCAGCGGAAGGTTCCTGCACGTCCTCAGCCTGATCGGAGCGGACGGGGCCGTCACCGGGTATCCGAACTTCGTGGCCGAGGAAATCGTCGCGTTGTTCGAGGCGGCGAAGACCGGGGAATCGGCCCGGGTCCTGGAGGTCGAGAGCCGGTTCCGGCCCGTGGCGCGGGTCATCGCGTCCGACCCCTTCTACTACATGCACCAGCGTTACAAGGAGGCGACCCGGCTGCTCGGGCGCATCCCCAACGCCCTCGTCCGGTCCCCGTGCTTGCCCCCGCCCGAAGAGGATCGGGAGCAGTTGCGGCGGGCCTTGGCGGAGATGGGGCGGCTGGAGGCCGCGGCGGTTTGAGCGTTTTCCGTCCGGTGAAACCGCTTGGCGTGGACAGGGCATTGCCGCCCGGATGGCCGCGGACGGGCGGTGCGCAGTTCCGCGTTGTTGGCCCCTTGCGCCCGCATCTCCCGGTCGAGAGGCGCCTTGAGCGATCCGGGCGTTCGCGGGGTCTTTCTCGATTTTGTGTGGAAGGTGGATCGGGTCCGCAAACGCAAGCCGATTCGCAAGCTGATCCTGGACATGGACAGTTCGGTCAGTTCGACCCACGGCGAGCAGGAGGGCTCTTCCTACAACGGCACTTCGGCTGCACCTGCTATCACCCGTTGTTTTGCTTCAATTCAGTTTGGCGATCTGGAGCGGGCGCTGTTGCGCACCGGCAAGGTCCACAGCGCTGATGACTGTCGCACTATCCTGGAGCCGGTGGTGGCACGCTACCGCCACAAGAACCTCCGGCGCTTCTTTCGAGGCGACGCGGCATTCGCCAAGCCGAAAGTGCACCGATACCTTGAAGCGGAGGGTTACTCCTATGCGATTCGGCTTCCGGCCAACGCCATCTTGCACAGGGATATCGATTACCTTCTGAGCTGGCCGGTGGGCCGACCGCCCAAGAAGTCCATTGTTTTCTACCACAGCGTCCTCTATCAGGCGGCCAGTTGGGAGAAGCCTCGCCGGGTGGTAGTGAGGATCGAGTGGCGCCAGGGGCAATTGTTTGCGGAAGTGAGCTTCATCGTGACGAACCTGCGCTGGTGGGAAGATAACGTCGTGAGGTTCTACAACCAGCGTGGGACGGCTGAGCAGTGGATCAAGGAGGGCAAGTACGCGTTGACTGGACGCGCCT
>PVBE011321631.1_pt1 | contig 23728 bp, 17 predicted proteins | sample 1631181 | NCBI WGS metagenome assembly PVBE01 (sample SAMN08397723, study PRJNA350692) | Marine metagenome, whole genome shotgun sequencing project. | isolation source: water | place: Pacific Ocean | collected 2012-04 | reverse complement strand
CAAAGACCATGGGCAGCCAATCAGTCTAGGGGAAGCGATCAGCCAGGGGATTGAAAATAATCCACAGCTTTTAGAAGCCTTCAGTACTATACAGCAATATGAATGGCAACTAATCAGTGCTAAACGCAAATGGTATCCAACGTTAGCCCTCAACAATGGGACACCCTTTGTTGGATATAACTGGAGCACGTTCATTCAAGACCAATATGTCTACACACAACAAATTACAAGCAGTAGCTCAACAGCAACTCAAAACGGCAGCAGTAGCTCAACAGCAACAGCAACTCAAAACGGGAGCAGTAGCTCAACAGCAACTCAAAACGGCAGTAGTAGCTCAACAGCAACAGCAACTCAAAGCAGCAGCACAACGCCTCAGCAGATGCAGAGATTAGGAACAAAGTCGCAAACTTTTGTCTTCAGGCCTGGCGCGATAGCGAGTTGGAACTTTATCGACCCAACACGTCAACCCAATATCAACTCCGCATCAGAGTCATTAAAGCAACAAAAGCTTTTATTTAGTGTAAGCGCTCGAAACCTGATTCTCAACTTGCAGAAAAGTTATTTTCAGGTTCAAAGCAACCAGGAACTTATCAAAAGCTTCAAGCAGATTTATGCAATCAATAGACAGCAACTCGATACTCTAGAAGCACGGAAAAGCATCGGCATGGTCACAGTACTTGATGTTGAGCAGACGCGATCACAACTTTTTTCCCAACTAAGTACACTTATCTTGTATACTAAAAATTATATCGATGCAACAGCCAGTTTGGCCGAATTATTGGCTCTTCCTCCAGGAAGGCTGGCTATTCCAATTGAGTCTGCTGAACCCCAAGGCAGCTGGGAGAAATCTCTTTCACAAACTATTAAAGCTGCTCTTCTGCAGCGTGAGGAGATATTGGCGAGTCTAGCGGCAGCTGAATCAGCGAAGTGGACTGGGATCAGCTCACTCCGTAATTACTTACCTGTCGTGCAGTTAGTCGGAACTGGAAGCCTGCAATTTACAAATGGCTACCAAATGGTACCTGTGAATCAAGATCCTGGTCACGACTATGGCAGATCGCGAACATGGGATGCTGCTGCGGGGATTGGATTCAACTGGTCAATCTTTGACGGTGGCATTAACGCCGCGAGTGCACAGGCATCATTTGCTCAAAGCCGTCAACTAAAAGCAAGTGCAGCAACTACAGAGCTTGAAGTTGTACGTCAAGTTCAATCTAGTTACGGGCAAATGGAAACCTCTCTTGTTGCGATTGAAAGTGCTCATCAGGCATATAAAAGTGCCGAACTTGCACAGGAGGCATCCCGCGCACGCTTTTCAGTTGGAGTCGGTGATATCACGAGCGTTGTGCAAACAATTCAACAGCTTTCTACGGCCTCCCAACAAGTCGCAGAGGCTGTATTGAATTACAACAATGCCATTGCAGACCTCTATCGATATTCCGCCGTATGGCCTATGGATACAAGCGAATCTGTTAGCGAGCGTCTTACGAATTTGAGGCAAATATCCAAGCCATGAATCAGTTATTCACCCAGCGCTCCCTCAAAAAACGCCATCGCGTTGGCGACAGAAATGGGCCGATCACGCTTCTCTCTCCTCCGTTGCGGGCAACCCTGGGGCTTGGTGCTCTTATCGCAATTGCAGGAGGTTTATGGGCCACTTTGGCAAGGATTCCAGTGAGCGTAGAGGGTACGGGAGTATTGTTACCAGTTAGTACAATCAATAGCAGCATTAGTGGTACAGATGGCACTGCGATCTACATGTTTAATAAGACCAGAGAAGCATGGCATATCCAAGCTCGAGAATTCATAGTAAGCCCTGATCAATTTAGTGATCGAGAAGTGGCGGAGCTGGCAAAATTAATTTATCGAATGAGTCAGATGCAGCAGAACCCTGGAGGTTCATCTCAAACCAGCGCAGAAATCTATGCTCAAAAACTCGATGAGACTTTTAGAGGCCTAGAAGTAGCTAAAGGCACCCTGCTGATCTGGGTTAAATCCCCTGCAGAGCTTGAGAGCCTGAGCAGCTCAATTGATGAGCTGGAACGTACCATTAGAGAAACTTCGGAGAAAAGCGAAAACATTAATGCAACACAGCAGATTCACAAGAGTGAGTTGGTTAGTCGGCTCTCCTATTTGGTTAACATGCGCAAGTTGGAAGCGAAAGGGTTTGTTAGTAAGCAAAGTGTGTTGCAGGAGCAGGCTCAGGTCGATAATATTCGCTCACAAATATACTCAAATAATAATCAATTGATTGAAATCTCAAGTACTCTGAATAGTAGTTATCAGAAGCTGCGCACAGAGACGGCAAAGTTGATCAATAATCAACTTATTTTCGCCAGTCGTAATGTCTACCTCTCCAACCTGTATCCCAATAATGGCGAAAGTATTAAGAGTGGTGATGTTGTTATGCAGTTAAGCAATGAACCCCTCGAACAGCCTGTGATGGTGCCGGTGTTTTTAAGCAGTAATGAAATGGCCCAGGTTTTCCCAGGAATGAAAGCATTGGCCACACCATCTGGCTACAAGCGCTCTGAAGTGGGAGGTATTCGAGGCACGGTCATCTCTATGGGCAAGCTACCAAGTGGCCTGAGCGAAGTTGAAGCAAGAGTCGGCGTTAGCTCCATGGCACAGACAATTATCGACAAAGAACCATCACCAACATTGGCTGTGCTCGCCCTCGAACGCTCTGGATCATCTAGATCACTGAATAGTGGCGGTTATCGCTGGAGTTCAAGGTCAAATCTGCCATTTCCCCCTACTCCTGGTGATCGCTTAAGTGTCGAGATCACCACTCGGCGTGTGGCCCCAATTTCCCTTGTACTTCCAACAATTCGCAGTTTCTTTGGACTCACTCCTCCACCGCAGCCATCGCAAAATCAAAATAAGCAAAAATAATGAATAAAAGTCTCCAACGTCGGCGCATCAAGGCTCGTACTCGGTTGCAATATGAAGCAGCAGAATGTGGCGCTGCGGCGTTAGCAACAATCCTTACCTATTTTGGCAAAGTCGTAGAACTCAGTGAACTACGCGTGGCTTGTGGGGTTAATCGAGATGGTTCTAATGCTAAGCAATTGCTACAAGCTGCAAGGGGGTATGGCCTCCAGTCCCGGGCCTATCGATGTTCAGGCGAGCAGCTCAAGGAGCAGGGTCAGTTCCCTTGCATTGTGTTCTGGGGTTTCAATCATTTTGTAGTTGTAGAAGGTTTTGAAGGAGCATATGCCTACTTGAGTGATCCAGCTCAAGGCCGGGTAAGGGTCTCGATAGAGGAGTTCCTAGACAACTTCACCGGCATCGTGCTCGAATTTGAACCTGGTCCTGACTTTCAACCCGGAGGCCGCGAGCGTTCTCCTCTGCTGAGTCTGCCTTCCACTTTAAAGCCCTACAAACTTGCACTGCTCCAACTGGTCATCATTGCCAGCGGCCAAGCTGTGCTCACTCTTCTCGTTGCTGGATTCACCTCAACTTTCATCGATGGTTTTCTGCAAAACCAACGTCTTTACTTCGGAATCCCGATCATATGGCTGCTTTTACTTTCCATCCTCGGTTGGCTGGCGCTCTTGAGTGTCCAGTTTGTCCTGCTGAGGCGCATGGAACTATTGTTATCCAAGAAATTAACAGCTGATCTATTTCGCAAGTTATTTCAAGTCACGTTTGGTTTTTATCAAGCACGTTTCCAAGGTGAGATCGCTGCTCGCATGTTGCTTGGCATGGAAACAACACAAGTAGTTATCTCACGCTTAGTGCGGTTTTTGGTCAGTTTATGGATAGGTCTACTGGTTTTGCTCTTTGCTCTTTTGGTGTCAGCTTGGCTTGCTCTTTTAGTCTTGGTTGTGATGGCTGCCAACCTACTGCTTAATTGGTGGCTCACAGAGCAGCGTTATGATGCCAATCGAAAACTTGCCATTGAAGAAGGTAAAGCGCAAGGTAAAGGTCTGCAAGGTATCAACAATATTGAGACGCTGAAAGCATCCGGACTTGAATTCGATTTCCTCAGTCAATGGCAAGGTAGTTTTGGAAACGTTGTTATTCAGAATCAGCTGCTTGGCTCGCAGATGGCAGTGGCAACAATTACTGCTAGTGGGAGTACTTTCCTGCTTAATGCCTTGATCATCACCACCGGTGGCTTATTGATCATTGCTGGTAAGATTTCCCTTGGCACTTTGGTGGCTTTTCAATTTCTGCAAGCACAACTTACAGCGCCGATTTCCGCATTGCCTCAGCTCAACTCGGTCATTCAACGCCTGATCGGAGATTTAGGGCGACTCGAAGATTTACGCAACAATGACAACGACCCTTTGGTGCGTAGTTTCGACCTTGCAGAGCAAGAAGGCGACCCCCGTTTAGATTCAGAACCCAAAGCCTTAACAGGCTCTGTTGAACTGAGGCACCTTAGCTTTGGCTTTGACACAATCTCAGAACCATTCATCAACCAGCTGGATCTAAAGATTCCAGCTGGTTCACAGTTGGCAATCGTTGGTGCCAGTGGTTCAGGCAAAACAACTCTGATCAGAATCCTTGCAGGCCTTTACCAAGCCTCAGGCGGAGAGATCATGTTTGATGGCCAGAGTTGGATCGATCACGGAGATGCAGTGATGCGACATAGCATCGCCTATGTACCTCAGCAGGTCTTTGTTTTCAATGCCAGTGTGCACGACAACATTACATTGTGGCGACCAGGCTATAGCCTCAAGGATCTAGAGAGGGCCGCCGAGGATGCTCAGATTCTCAACACAATCACCGCCCACCCTCAGGCTTTTCAACGTGAACTACACGATAACGGCAGTGACTTAAGTGGCGGAGAACGTCAAAGGCTTGAACTCTGTCGTGCCCTTTTGCGAAATCCCAGGATCCTATTGTTGGATGAAGCCACAAGTGCTCTCGATAATGCGACTCAATCCAAAGTCCTGAATGCGCTCAAACAGCGCGGTATCACTGTTGTTAATGTAGCTCATAGACTTGATGCCGCTCTGCGAAGTGATCAAGTCTTGGTGATGAAGAACGGGGCCGTGATCGAACGTGGGGAACCAGAGGAGCTATTGACCCAGGGTGGAGCCTTTCAATCTCTTGTGCAATCTGAACGTGCGAATCAAGCGCAACAAGAGGAACTGGCATGAATATTGCCCGCAATGCTCTCATCGCCGCCAGTGATCTCGAACGGCGTTTATTATTCACAACTCCACCAGACAACAGCCAACATGCAGAATTAAGGCTCATTGGGTTCTGTATGGCCAGGCTAGGTCGCAAGTCGCAAAAGCTTGAACTAGCAGCCACTGAAACGATTCAACAGTTGCTCGATCATAATGATATTCAACATCGCAGAATCGAAGCTCCACATGATTTTCAACATGGAGAATACCCACTCTTAATTGTTTTTTCTCATCAGGAGAATGAACCCCTTGCGCTCTATCGTCACAGGGGTCGGAACTGGCTCTATAGCGCCCATCAACAAAAGCATTGGCCTGCAGCTCGCTGTGCGCAACTCAATCCGGATGCCTTCGAAATTTATCTGTCCCTTCCTCCAAAGGTTGATGGACCACTATCGGTGATTCGCTTTGCTTTCAGCACCGAGCTTTCAGCGTTATTGGCTCTTGTGATCACCTCCGCAGTGGTGATGTTGTTCAACCTCTCAATTCCGATTCTCACAAATATGCTGGTGAGTCGCATCCTGCCCCAAAACGATCAGAGACTGTTGCTGCATGGATTAATCGTTGTGCTGTTGATCGTGATCGGTTCGGTGGCAACTACGTTTCTGCAGAACCTGATGATGCTCCGCCTGGAAAGCGTGGCTGACCTTCGTCTGCAGTCGGCGGTCTGGGACCGATTGATGCGATTGCCGATGAGTTTTATAAGTCGCTACACCACTGGTGATCTTGCCTCCAGGGTGAATTCAATCAGTCAACTTCGTCAACTTCTTGGTAGCGGAGTTGTTACCACCCTCCTCTCCAGCTTGTTTGCTTTAAGTTATTTCGTGTTGATGTTTATTTACGATAGTCAGTTAGCTCTTTGGGCCACTGTATTTACAGCCGTCGCTGTTGTTTGCCTGTTGATCATCACCTGGCGCTCAATCAAGCTGCAAATGCCACTCCTGGAAAGTGGTGCCGAAATCACAAACTTCTCCTTGCAGGCAGTGATGGGGATGCCTCAAATCCGCAGTGCCGGCGCGGAGCCCTTTCTATTGCTGCGATGGTTACGGGAGATCAATCGCTATGCACTCTTGCAGCTCCGCAGCAACATCTACACCGATGCGCTGGAACAATACGGAACACTGGCCACGCCGCTGGCCTCTTTGTTTCTTTTTGCCGTTGTTGCCTACCGTCTATTGACAAGCGATAGCCAGGTCGACATTAACCAGACTGTGGTTGCATTCATCTCATTCAATGCAGCCTTCAGTAGCTTCAATGGTTCCGTGACCGGTGCGGTTAATATGATCGCCAATGTTGCAGGTCGTGCGGCTGTCCTTTGGCAACGGGCTGAACCCGTGATGTATGCAGATGTGGAGCGGGGGTATCAAGCAGATGCCCTCCGTCATAGCCTCCAAGGTGACTTCCGCCTGCAACACATCACCTATGAATTCCCAGGGGGATCAGAACCTCTTTTTCAGAATCTTTCTTTCCATATTCACGCAGGACAGCACACCGCGATTACAGGACCAAGCGGCTGTGGTAAAACCACACTTGTGCGCATGTTACTTGGTTTCACCACTCCCCAGGGAGGTGAAATTCTCGTTGATGGTATCCCCCTTCAACAGCTCGCTATCCGTTCCTACCGCCGACAACTCGGCGTAGTGATGCAAACGGCACGTCTGAATGCTGGCTCCATTTACGATGTGATCTGCGGTGGTGTGCAGCGCAGTGAAGAAGAAATCTGGCATGCACTGGAGTCTGCGGCCATTGCCGCTGAAGTGCGGGCCATGCCAATGCAACTGGAAACTTTATTGAGTGAATCCGGAGGCAATATCTCAGGGGGGCAAGTGCAGCGCATCGCTATTGCCAGGGCTTTGATCACACAACCGAAAGTGCTGATCATGGATGAGGCCACCAGTGCTCTTGATAATCGTTCCCAGCAACAAATTACCCAGACGATTGATGAGCTAGGGATTACCCGCATCAGCATCGCTCACCGATTAGCTACCATTCAGCAGGCCGATAAAATCGTTGTGCTAGAAAGGGGCGAATCTGCCGTTTCCGGTGTCTGGAACGAGCTCAAAAGCAACGGATACATTCAGAGGATGCTGGCCAGTCATTGATCAGGAAAGAGTCCGCCACTGATCAAACGTCTAACCACAATCTCGGTTGCTTGATCATCCATCAGAGCCAATCCCATTCCGCTCAACCCTGTAAAGAAGCCAGGCAGGAGTAACGTCCCCTCACGAGTGCCAAAGCAGCGAAGATCTACCGTGTCGCCTTGGCAACGCAGCAAGGCCTGGAGGCGATAGTCATCGGCAATCTCAATACAGCGAGACTTCAACGCGCCATCTATTGGCCAAGGTCCTGACGCGAGGGATTGCAGCAACACCATCAACCCCAGGCTGCCGCAGCAGAGATGATCGGCTGCATGGGAGCTGACCGATGCTGTTGTCTTTAATGCAATCGCCATTTCCTTGACACATGTCTCATCCCAGAGCTCCGTTCCCCAAAGGCAGGCACGACCAAGCCCAATACCAGGTGCACCATGACACCACGTCGACATGAAGGTTGGCGAATCGATGTTTTGGTTCGGGTTGCGCATGTCAGGCCAGTTGCCATTGTCTTGGCTGAAAAGTGAGCGCTCGTACTCCAGAGCAGCAACAGCCGCTACGCGGAAACGCTCTTCCCCTGTAGCTGTGTACAAACGAGCCAAGGCGGCGGCATAACCAGCGCTGCCATGGGAGAAGCCCAGCAACCCCGGCTGGCGGGGCGTTGCACGCCAGCAGCCAGCGTCTGTCTGCTGTGCCAGTAAATGATCTCCCGCGACAATCGCCAACTGTTGCGCGCTTGCACGACCCGAACGCAGCAAGGGGCCAATCACTCCAGCGCAGCCCCCGATCATGTCGAGCTGCTGATCGGCATCGATCAATCGAGGTAATGCCGCATCCAATAGCGCGTCAATCAAGGCTCCTTGCCCAAGCTGTTCGAGACCCAGCAGAATGCCGCCACAACCACTCAACCCAAGCGGTTGATCTCGCCACCATCGCAAGCGATTATCTGCAAAAGCCTGGTCAGCAAGCTGATGCAAGGGCTGCAGAATTGCTGTCTGAAGATCCCGAAAGTCGTCAATGGGTCCATGCTGCTTTTGTAAGCAGTCCAACAGGCAAGCAATCCCGATCGCCCCCCCGTAAAGAGAAAGCCCCACAGGTCCAAACGCAAAGCTTTCGCCATCCGCTCCCAGATCCATCCCTAACCACTCCACCTGGCCCTTGGGGTCACGAATGGCGAGGTCCATCAAACGCTGGCTGATTCTCAGCGCTGCCTCCTGACCCGCACCAGCTTGCGTCGATGGCTTTCTGTGTTGATCAGCAGATTCAACATCCACAGCAGCTGACTCGGTCGTCGTTGATCGCAACTGACGTGCTTCTGCTGCCCCACGAATCAGACGAATCTGAAACTCAACCTCTTCGCTGTCCAGCTGGCGGAGACGTTCACGTGCAGATACCAAGCCGCTGGTTTGAATAAACCCAGGCAGCTCACGTTCAGATTCATCCAGATGCAAGCCATCACCATCAATGGAATGGGTGAAAAATGGAATATCAAGCTGCTGCATCTGTTGCAGCTCCGCAGCAAACACCGGCCAATGCAGTGGTTTGGCCTCTGCAAGCAAAAAGCTGCGGGCTAATTGCTCAAGTTTCAAGGCCTGTGCCAGTGATGAGCGCAAAGAGGCCGCTTCCAGCTGCTGGCGCTGAATCGTGAAATACACCCGCGTTGCACGCAGCACAATGCGACGCGGCAGACCTGCGAAATGGGCCAACACTCCATCGGCAGCCAGCCAGGATTCACTCCGAGCGATTAACACTTGGCTTTGACTCCTGAAGCCGTCGCAGAATGGCTCCAGAAAGCGATTGAACGGATTTGCAGCTCCAACCCCCACCGGCAGACTGGTGGGTATGACGGCCGGTCGACTGACGCGGCCAGGCATCATGCCATCACTATTGAGTCCCAACCAACCAGGACTGGGCTGCTCCTCCTTCTCAGGAGGTGCCATCCCCAGTGCACTGATGTCCAAAGCCATCTTTGCGGCACCAAGGAACATCCACTGGGGCAGCAGCCCTGAACGCAGTACAGAACCCTGAAATCTTTTTTGCAGGCCGGAGGGGCCTTCCTCGAGAGCTTGAGCGGAGCTGTTGCTGACGTGATCGTGAACCACCGCTTCCAGCAGGGTTTCTGTATCAATGAGCAGCAACTGATCACCACAAGCGATCAGGTTCTCGTAATGGCAATCGGTGCAACCAAGCAGATGCAAGAGCGCGGTTAGCCGACCTGCATTGCAATAGAAACGTTGCAGCTCTTTGTCGTTCGTGCAGAGACGATGGGGCACATATTCCATGTAGCCGTAGCCATGACCGGTATGAATGGCGAGGGTTTGCAGTGGTGGAAGATCACTTTTGGCATTGAGCTCCTTGAGCACGGCCTGATAAGCCGCATCCACTCCCATGTCTTTGGGTTTGTAAACCACCTGCATCGATTCCTCTGCAGCTGCAGCCATATCGGCGACAGCAAAGCTCAGGATGGCTACGGCACGGCCACCACGATGGGGATCACTCAACCCCTGTTTCACAACTTGCAGAGCCTGTCCCGACGGAATCGCAAACACCTTCTCGAGCACGCTGCGATCCCCACAGACCCTCTGCAGCATGTCGATGCTGCTTTGAAGCCAAAGCACAAAAACTGTGCCGATGAAGCGCCCCAATGCAGGGAATTCGCTCAACAAGGCGTTAAGGCCATCACGACGATGGCGTTGGATGAAGGCCTCGTAGTGTTCGCGCATGGGGGGGCCGGAGCCATCCCCCGAGGCACCAAGGTGTGCCAACAGCATCTTGCCAGGACTGCGATCGGCGCTGAAGGTCTCCCATAACGCCTGTTCAGCGATGGAACAGAGTCGTTCCAACAAGCTGTCGGCCAATTGGCCATACACAGAGGCGTCCACGGCCTCGATGCCTGGCCAGGCAGCAAGCTTCTGCTCCAGACGTTCAGCCCCGTGGCAACGAATGGGCCACCAGAGATCCACAAAGGCGCGCTGTCCATGTGCCGGTCCCTCGTTAAGCAAGGGATGCTGCCAAGACCTCTGCAGCACTCCACAGCAATCTTGCAGCGCCTGCTGCCAGCTGGCCTCAGCCCCTTCATCTGCAGAGACGTCTGACTTCAACCATTGCTCTAGTTCAGGCTCACTCAGGCCATCCCAGGCAAGTCTGCGATCAAGCTTGTGAGGCTCATCTGGTGCAATTGCATCAAGCCATTGCTCTTGCCAGGATGTTCTCAAGTTCAAAAGAATATGCTAGACCAATCCTAGTCTTGACATCGTTGACTTGCACTCAATCATTATAGATAGCCCCTCTGGACAATCCAGAGGCGAGTCAGCCGAAAACAAAACTTCGTCAGCCATTCCCAGGCACCAACTTGATAACGATGTGGGACGTTGATGGCTGACTTTGACGGATTGATCCAGGGCTTTGGTTAGATGAGACCAGAGGAAACTTTAGCCATCTGGGAACATTTCTTTGCAGCGACGGTGGAGTTCGGCACGATCCAATTTGCCAACCGGATTTCTTGGTAGGGCTTCAACAAGAACCCACTCATCAGGAACTTTGTAATCGGCAATGTGATTCCTGGCCCATTCCTCCAGCGACTTGATCTCAATTGTGCCTGCGTCTTCAGTTTCTACAAACGCCACGACTCTTTGACCATGAATTCCTGATGGCGTTCCGATGACAGCTGTTTCAGATATTTTTGGATGATTGTCGAGAAGGCTTTCAACTTCTCCGGGGGCGATGTTTGAACCTCTCTTGATGATGATCTCTTTGAACCTACCGATGAACCAAATGCTTCCCTCCTCATCAATGCGTCCTTGGTCTCCTGAATAGAGCCAGCCATCTCTGATTGTTTGTTGAGTATGTTCAGGGTCTTGCCAGTAGCCAATGGTCATGCTTGATGAGCGAATGCACAGCTCACCTGTTTCGCCTGTTGGCAGCTCATTGCCATCTGAATCGCGGATACTGACTTCAACACCTTTGCGTGGCCGGCCTGCAGAGCCTTGCTTAACAGGATCTCCTGGATGCCTTAAAGAGTACCCCTCGCATTCAGTCATCCCGATCAGTTGTGTCAGCGGCTCACTGGAAACCTGTTGCCAAGCACTGTAAAGATGTGGAGTGACATAATCTCCGCCACATTCCATGGATTTTATGCTGCCCAGGTCAACCTCTTCAACAAGAGGGCAGTTGAGGATGTCGTGTAAAAGTGATGGCAGGATGACAGATCGAGTAGGGGCATGCTTCTTGAATGCAGTGAGCCAATCTTCTGGATTGAATTCCTCTAGAAAAACAACGGAGCCACCAATCAGTATGGCGGGAATTAATGAGCCCAGGCTGGCTGAGACATGAACCAGCTGTGTGGATAGCAGCCAGATGTCATCATTGCCAAGCTGTAGGGTCTCGGCGCGACTTTGGCCAGTTTCGATGATCGAATGTGCGGTATGGGTAACACCTTTTGGTTTTGATGTTGACCCCGAGGTGAAATATATTGCGGCGGGGTCGTTGCCTTTTGGAGGATTAATTGTTGCCGGTGGTTGGCTTTTTGCTGTTTCAAGTTTCCAGGGGGTTCCCACTGACTTCACTTCTGCTTCAAGGGTGTAGCAATGTTGGGTGCATTCAGGTGCCTTGAAAGTTGCGGATAAGCCTTCGGCGAGCTTGTCTTGGATGATGACCAGGCTTACATTGCAATGGGAAAGTGCATATTCAACCTCCGGGGCCTTGTATCGATGGTTGAGTGGTACGGCGACACAGCCTATTCTCCAAACAGCGAAAAGTAATGCCGCCAGGTCTTGGTGATTATGAGACATTAGCCCAACACGATCACCCTTCGATAGCCCATGTGCGGCAAGGCATGCCGCATGCTTCTCGATCATCTTTTCGAGTTCGCGATAGCTAATCGGATTGTCATTGATGATAATTGCGGTTTTATTTGGAGCTTCATTCAGAGTGCACTTGGCAATATTGTTGAAGTCAAGCATGAGGTGTTTTCTGGGTTGGATTGAGAGTCGTGTGTGACTTTCGATACACGGAATAGCGCTGGGGCTTTTCTGCTCAAATATGGACTGTGATCGGAAGTCTGATCGGTTTGATTTTAGCATTGATGCAGGTATTTAAAGCAGTTATTGATTGATTGTTCTGTCATTGATTTAGGTGTCGCTGTGTGACTTGTTCTCTGCTGTGCCCTTCTCAGACTGCAGTGTGTTCTGCTAAGGCGTTGGCAGCAGCGGTAGGTTTGGTTTGCATCTCCTGTTTGGTGGTTTGACTTGAGGTGTTGCAAGTCAGGAGGATTTCGTTTCGCTTCTGCCAATCCACACAAATGAGGTCGACTCCATTGAGAGGGCTCTGTTATCGCCATTCCCCCCGCGACTCAACACCTCCCAGCTCTGCCCCTCAGCTTCTTCAGCCGCCCTGCAGAAGTGGTGGGCCCAGAGCTGATTGGTTGCTTATTGGTCAAGCGCCAAACGGATGCCGAGTTGCTCTGGGCTGTGATTGTGGAAACGGAGGCCTATTCCCAGGCTGAACCCGCCTGCCACGGCTATCGCCGCCGTTCACCCCAGAACGAGACGCTGTTTGGTCCGCCCGGGCGTCTCTATGTGTATGTGAGCTATGGCATCCATCACTGCGTCAATGTTGTGACGGATCGGGATGACTGGGCCAATGGTGTGTTGTTGCGCGCTCTGGCGATGCCAGGAGAACCCGAACGGGTGGCGGCAGGTCCGGCTCTGCTGGCCAGGCGCTTCGGGATCAATCGATCCGATGACAGCAGCCTGGTGACGGGTGAGAATGACCTGTGGCTGGCGCCACGTCCAGTTGCTCTTCGCAGCCCGGCTCTCGTGACAACAACCAGGATCGGGATCTCTCAGGGTCAGGATCTGCCTCTTCGCTGGTACATGAGGGAAAGCCGCAGCATCAGCCGCCGGGAGCGGGGAGACCGCAGCCCTGCTTTGGCCAAGGCCTGGACTCCATCGGCAACCATGGCGCCATGAGCGGCTGGACCCATCGCCATGTTCTCGACCTAGCCGAGTTCTCCCTGGGGGATTACACCTCCGTACTTGCCCTGGCCCATCGCTTCCGATCGTTGCCAGTGACGGGTGCCCGCAAGTTGCCCGCTTTGCAGGGCAGGCTTGTGGCCACACTCTTCTTTGAGCCCAGCACGCGCACCCGCAGCAGTTTCGAACTGGCGGCCAAACGCTTGTCTGCAGATGTGCAGAGTTTCAGCCCCGCCAGCAGTTCCCTCAGTAAGGGTGAGAGTTTGCTGGATACCGCACGCACCTATGTGGCGATGGGGGCGGATGTGCTTGTGGTGCGCCATGGCTCCACCACTGTTCCAGCCCAGCTCGCCGAGGCGTTGGAGCAGGCAGGTGAGCGAACCGTTGTGCTTAACGGCGGTGATGGCCTGCACAGCCACCCCAGTCAGGGGCTGCTTGATCTGTACACCTTGGCCCGTCATTTTGAGCCTCTGGACCCTTCGCCTCAGGCCCTGCGTGGCAAGAGGATTGCAATCGTCGGAGACATTCTTCATTCCCGTGTGGCCAGATCCAATCTCTGGGCGCTCACCGCCTGCGGAGCCGACGTGGTGCTCTGCGGTCCAGCAAGTCTCTTACCGGCTGAATTCTCAGATTTCGTTGCCGCCCCGCCGCCTGGACAGTTGGCGGATCCTGTCAATGGGCGCGGAGTTGTCACGGTGGTTCGCACCCTTGAGGAAGCACTGCCAGGTGCTGATGCGCTGATGACCCTCAGGTTGCAGAAGGAGAGGATGCGTCAGAACATGCTTACCGGTCTTGATCGTTATCACCGCGATTACGGCATCACCCACAAACGCCTGCAGCTCTGTGGCAAAGCCGTGCCCGTTCTCCATCCCGGCCCTGTGAATCGGGGCGTTGAGATGGCCGGTGCACTGATGGACGACCGCTCGATCTGCCTGATTGAAGAGCAGGTGAGAAACGGTATTCCGATCAGGATGGCCCTTCTTTATTTGATGGCTGCAGCCGAATCCTCTTTGGTTTCCGGCAAATCTGTTTCCGCTTGAGCGGAGACCCCAGAAACCTGGTGGGAGTAGTACTCCATGGCGGCTTGTAAGGCTGCATCTGGAGCTGCAATCGAGGGGCCAACCCCGCTCTGCATCGGGAAGGGGGCATCGGGGGCATCAAGGCCGACGTGCTGACTGGGCATGCCCGTCAGCAACATCGAATCCCGTTGCTGGGAGATCACGGCAACCATCCACTTGAACATCAACGAGACCCGGTTCTCGGAATCCGGGATGAAGGCGAGGTGGGCCAGGGCCCAGAGGATCCAGCCAATCCAGCCTGAGAATTTGAGACCTCTCAGGTCTGCCACAGCAGCCACCCGATCCAGCACAGCCATGCTGCCGAAATCAAACCAGCTGAAATTTGGTCGCGCTGATCCGTTGATCAAAGCAGCGATGTCCTTGCCCACAAATCCGCCGGCCTGGGTGGCCGGACCAGCCATGCCGGGCAGAGGTTTGCCGTTGGTGGTGTGCTTGTAGCAGCAGAGGTCACCCACCACCCGGATCTCCGGATGGCCTGGAACGCAGAAGTCCGGCTCCACAACCACCCGTCCAGCACGGTCGAGTTCGCATTGAACTGATTCCGCCAGATTGCGGCCGAGATGGGAGGGACGAACTCCAGCGGTCCAGATGACGGTTGCCGCCTGCAGGTGGCGATCCCCATCAGGGGTGCTGACAATCACTTCACCGGGTTGCATGCTTTGCACTCGACCCTTGAAGATCATGTCCACCCCAAGGGTTTCAAGGGTCTTGCGGGCGGATGCCGATAAGGCCTCAGGCATGGCACGCAGCAATCTTTCGCCGGGATCGACTACGAGGATCTTGCTTTTCTCTGGATCAAGCTGCTTGAAGTCACGGCGCATCGAGTTGCGCATCAATTCGGAGACGGCCCCGGCCATTTCACAGCCAGTGGGTCCTCCCCCCACAATCACCACGGTCTGAAGGAACTGGCGCGCTTTCGGGTCAGGGGTCTGTTCAGCTTGCTCAAGGGCCATCAGCAGACGTCTGCGGATCTCCTCGGCGTGCTCGATGATCTTCATCGGCGGTGCGAAGGTCCGCCATTCCTCATGGCCGAAGTAGGTGCTGCCGGAACCGGTGGCCAGGATCAGATGGTCGTAGCTGTAGGACTTGCCATTGAAGACGATCTGCTTGCCTTCGGGATTGACGCTGGTGACCTCCCCCAGCAGAACCTGAACGTTTCTCTGGTTTCCGACCAGCTGGCGCAACGGCGTGGCCACATCTCCCTTGGAGACCAGTCCTGTGGCGACCTGATAAAGGAGTGGCTGGAAAAGGTTGAAGTTGCGCTTGTCGATCAGCGTGATTCGCACCTCAGCTTTGGCGAGGGCCTTGCAGGCCCTAACCCCGGCAAATCCCCCTCCGACGATCACCACATGGGGGGCATTCCTTAAAGATTCTGTGGGTGGCTCAAGTTCAAGAAAGAATTGCTCTCTGGCCATGAAAGATCAGTTCCTCAGCGTCCTTGAAGGTTATGAATTGCGCTTGGATTTGTCTGTGTCATCACCCCCAAAAGGGCATTACAACAACTTGAAGCCTTCGAGCAGCAGCCCATAGAGCAGTCCGAATCGCAGCATGTCCAGCAATTGCCGTGCCAGTGCCGCCCGTCTCGATGGCGGCCATTGACGTCTGAGACGCACCATCACCTCCCAGATCGTCACGGTGACCAAGGCGCCGACAGGATCCATCAGGGCCAGTGCTCCTCCGATCGATCCGATCGCACTGCCTAGCCAGAAACCGGTCAACAGCACGATCAGAATCAGCGAGGCCCTTCTCCAGGGGTTCTCAGCCCAGTGTTCAAGCCGGACAACAGCCAGACCGACATTGCGGTGAATCCCGGTGGATTGCAGTCTTGATGCCATGGACGAAGATTGTGGCAAGGAAGGAATCCCGGTGATCCCCATCACCCGGCCAGAGCCCTGCCAAAACCTTTCTACACCATTTCTGGTGTCTCTGCCTTAACAATCCGCTACAGATAGGGTATGCCTATGAAAAAAGCCCGGGAATCGGCCCGAGCCGGATGATGGGGACTGGCGAAGGAAAGCCTGCCTGAAGAGGTTTGGCAAGTCGTCGATCGGAATGTCGATCGGAATCAGTCGGCCTCTGCCTTGGCCTTCCTTGAGGCTTTGCCTTCCAGCAGCTCAAGCAGGGCCTCCATCTGTGCCATCACGCCACGGACTTCACCGGCTTCTGGCAGCAGGCCGTCTTCCATCACTCCCTGGTGCATTTCACGCAACTCCTGACGGATGTAGCGAAGGTGGCTCACCACCTGTTCGCGCTTTGACTGCGACATCTAATCGGTGTTTCTGATTATCTTTTTACCTCATGGACCGCCATGGTGTGACGTTGACCTCGGCTGAGGCTGCTGGCCAGATCGATCTGACACCGATTTCGGCGCAGTTAAGCCAAGCGCAGCGGTGGCTCCCTGGCTTCTATTGCTCTGCAGCTGTATTGGTTCAATCTCTGCCGATGTTTGCAAGTCCAGATCTGCTTGCCGCTCAGAAGGCGGCTGGCCAAGAAGCCAGTGCTGCTAACCAAATGGAGAATAGGGGATTCGAACCCCTGACCTCTGCGGTGCGATCACAGCGCTCTACCAACTGAGCTAATTCCCCCAGTGCTTGCAACCTAGCCTCCATGCACAATGCAATTGTCTGCGATTGGGGTTGTGCCCATACAGAGCTCAGAATCGTTGCTGGCAAGCGACGGGCAAGGAATCACACCCGAGCATCTGCAGGCCTTTGATCAAGAGGCCACAGCTGAACTGGCGCGCCGACTTGAGGAAGATGATTACCCAACGGCCTTCGCAGGTCTGGGGGACTGGCATCTGTTGCGGGCTCTGGCCATTCATCGGCCGGATCTGACCTTCCCCTACGTTCACCTGGTGGATCAGGAAATCTTTGATGAAGACTGAGGCGGCGGATCCCCTTGCGGGACGCCGTCTGCTGGTTGCGGCCAGCGGCAGTATCGCTGCGGTGAAAACCCCTCTGCTGGTCAGTGGCCTTGTCAAGGCTGGGGCAGAGGTGCGTTGCCTGGTCACCCCCAGTGCCTCTCGCTTGGTCAGCCCCGTCGCTCTGGCCAGCCTCAGCCGCAATCGCTGCTACCAGGATCAGGATCAATGGGAGGCCAGGGAGCCCCGTCCTCTGCATGTGGACCTGGCGGAATGGGCCGAGCTGGTGATCCTTGCCCCCCTCAGTGCCTCCAGTCTGGCGCGCTGGACTCAGGGCCTGGGCGAGGGTTTGCTGGCCAGCCTGCTGCTTGCCTGCGAGCGCCCTGTGCTTGCGGCGGCTGCCATGAACACCGCGATGTGGAGTCATGAGGCGGTGCGGCGTAACTGGCTGCAGCTGAACGCTTTTTCAAGGGTGCTGGCCCTGGCCCCAGAGCCTGGCTTACTCGCCTGTGACCGGGTGGGTGATGGCCGCATGGCTTCACCGGAACTGATCCAGCTGGCCTGCGCCAGTTTGCTTTTACAGGTGGATGCGCAGGGGGTGGTGAAACAGGACTGGCGGGGGAGAAGGCTGCTGGTCACGGCTGGCCCCACCCTGGAGGGCATTGATGCCGCCAGGTTGATCAGCAACCGCAGCAGTGGCCGGATGGGGGTGCTGCTGGCCCAGGCGGCACGCTTGCGCGGTGCTCAGGTGGAGCTTGTCCATGGCCCTCTGCGCCTCCCTGATGCCTGGTTGGAGGGATTGAAATGCCATCCGGTGCAGAGTTCCCAGGAGATGCATGCAACCTTGATCGCTCTGCAGTCATCCGTGGATGCGATCGCCATGGCTGCAGCCGTCGCCGACGTTCGCCATACAGGGTTTGACCAAGACATCAAGCCTGCAAAGCAGGCACTGCTCGCCAGTCTCAGTCAAGGCTGGCAGCCTGTGCCGGATCTTCTCGTCGAGCTGGCGGCCAACAGACCATCAGGGCAGAGATTGCTGGGCTTCGCTGCGCTGACAGGGGATGATCAAAACATGCTTCAAAAGGCTGAGCGCAAGCGCCTGGAAAAGGGCTGTGATCTGCTCATGGCCAATCCAATTGACCGGGAAGGACAGGGCTTTGATGCTGAGTTGAACGGCGGCTGGCTGATTGGTGAAGGCGGCATGGTTCGTCGGCTGCCGGTGGTTTCAAAGCTTGCTCTGGCTCATCGGCTACTGGATGCATTGCTGGAGCTGAATCCAGCTCTGCGCTGATCCATCGAGGGGATTGATTTTTGCAGGGTGATCGGATTTCCCCTGCAGGAACGCCCTTTTCAGGCCCTCAGAACAGCGATGTTGTTGAGAGCTGCAAAAGGCCAGCGATCAGTGCGGTTTGACACCTGTAGGATCCGAACAGGCCGTCAACCCGGCAACCATCTGGTTCTGTGGCTTCCTTTCATGCGCATCCGTCCCCTGCTGGCCATTGTGTTGGCCTTCTGTCTCACCGTTGTCACTGCCTGCAGTGGCGGGTCCGGTGCGGTTGATCGTTCCAGCCTCACGTACGACGACATTGTTAATACAGGACAAGCGAACAGTTGTGCTGATCTCCCCGACACCTCCAGAGGCTCGATAGACCTCAAAGCTGGAGGCAACTATGAGCTCCGCGAAATCTGCATGCACCCTGTCCAGGTGTATGTGAAGGGCGAGCCAACAAACAAACGTCAGGAAGCCCAGTTCGTTGAGGGCAAGATCCTCACCCGCTTCACCTCAAGTCTTGATCAGGTGTTTGGCGATCTCGACGTCTCATCCGATGGCTTGACTTTCAAGGAGAAGGGCGGAATTGATTTCCAGCCGATCACTGTGTTGCTGCCAGGTGGGGAAGAGGTTCCCTTCACCTTCTCCAGCAAGGACCTAGTCGCCAAGGCCAAAGGTTCTGATCTGACAACTAGTACTGACCTCAGGGGTGACTACCGCACTCCGAGTTACCGCACCAGTAACTTCCTCGACCCCAAGGCCCGCGCCATGACAACAGGTGTGGAATATGCCCAGGGCCTTGTTGCCCTCGGTGGTGAAGATGAGGAGCTGGACAGGGAAAACTACAAGCAATACATCGATGGGACAGGCAACGTCAGCCTTTCGATCACCAAAGTGGATAGTGAAACCGGTGAATTTGCCGGTGTGTTCACAGCCATCCAACCCTCTGACACGGACATGGGTGGTAAAGACCCTGTTGACGTGAAGATCACCGGTGACCTTTACGGACGTCTGGAAGGGGCCTGATCCCCGTCGACCAAGATCTGTGGAGGGATTTCCCTCCACTTTGTCTTTGATCGGCCAATCATCTGGGAGAATCTCGCCGGTTCCTCTGGCCTGTAATGACCGCAAGCTCCCCAGCGTCTTCTCAACGTTCCGCTGTGATCTCTCCCTACGGGGGCACCCTTGTTGACCTGATGGTCAGCCCAGATCAGAGGGATGCGCTCAAGGCAGGCGTCTCCAAGACACTGGAATGCTCTGATCGCAATGCCTGTGATGTTGAGCTGCTTGTTGTGGGCGGCTTCTCCCCTGAACGGGGCTTCATGGATCAGACCAACTACGACGCTGTCGTCAGTGGTCATCGCACAACCTCAGGCATGTTGTTCGGTCTGCCGATCGTGATGGATACGGATCGGGAGGATGTGGAGATCGGCGATCGTCTGCTGCTCACCTACAAGGGGCAAGATCTTGCTGTGCTCCAGGTGGAGGACAAGTGGGAGCCTGACAAGGTCTTGGAGGCCAAGGGTTGCTATGGCACCACCTCCCTTGAGCATCCAGCCGTGCGCATGATCGCCACAGAACGGAAGCGCTTCTATCTAGGCGGCACGTTGCAGGGCCTGGAACTGCCCAGTCGGGTCTTCCCCTGCAAGACACCTGCGCAGGTTCGTGGAGAACTCCCCGCAGGTGAGGACGTGGTGGCCTTCCAGTGCCGCAATCCCATTCACCGCGCCCATTACGAACTGTTCACCCGTGCCTTGTCTGCCAGCAACGTCAGTGAGCAGGCGGTTGTGCTGGTGCATCCCACCTGTGGGCCCACCCAGCAGGATGACATCCCTGGTTCCGTGCGCTTCCAGACCTATGAGCGTCTGGCCGCCGAGGTGGACAATCCGCGCATTCGCTGGGCCTATCTGCCCTATGCGATGCATATGGCCGGGCCCCGGGAAGCCCTGCAGCACATGATCATCCGCAGGAACTACGGATGCACCCATTTCATCATCGGTCGCGATATGGCTGGCTGTAAGTCATCCCTGACTGGCGATGATTTCTATGGTCCCTATGACGCTCAGAACTTCGCCCGTGAATGTGCTCCTGATCTGGCAATGGAGACGGTGCCGTCGTTGAATCTCGTTTACACAGAGGAGGAGGGTTATGTCACGGCTGAACACGCGGAGGCCCGGGGTTTGCATGTGAAGAAACTCAGCGGCACCCAGTTCCGCAAGATGCTGCGCAGCGGTGAGGAGATCCCTGAATGGTTTGCTTTCCGCAGCGTCGTTGACGTGCTGCGCTCGGCATGATCGCGCAATAACCCATTAACATTCCTTCATCTTGGCTGGCAGAACCTTGGACAAGCGTTGGCGCAATGTGGTGCTCTACTTCCTTCTGGTTGTGACCGTGATCGTTCTGGGCAGGGCTTTCCTGGTCAGTCCTGATCCGGCGACAGCGACGAAAACGCTGCGATACAGCGATTTCGTCGAAGCGGTTCAGGAGGATCAGGTCAGTCGGGTGATGATTGCACCTGATCAGGGCACGGCTCAGGTTGTCGAAAACGATGGCAGCCGTGCTGTCGTCAACCTGGCGCCAGATAAAGATCTGCTCAAGTTGCTTACTGCCCACGATGTTGATATCGCTGTTCAGCCCACCCGTCAGGCCAATCCCTGGCAACAGGCTGCCGGCAGTTTGATTTTTCCGCTGCTGCTGCTCGGAGGCTTGTTTTTTCTGTTCCGTCGTGCCCAGGGTGGCGGTGGCGGCAACCCTGCGATGAACTTTGGCAAGAGCAAGGCCAGGGTTCAGATGGAGCCTTCCACCCAGGTCACCTTCGGGGATGTTGCTGGGATTGAAGGAGCCAAGCTTGAACTCACGGAAGTGGTGGACTTCCTCAAGAACCCTGATCGATTCACGGCTGTGGGCGCCAAGATCCCCAAGGGAGTGCTGCTTGTCGGTCCTCCCGGAACTGGTAAGACCCTGCTCGCCAAGGCTGTTGCCGGCGAAGCCGGAGTGCCCTTCTTCTCGATTTCCGGTTCAGAGTTTGTCGAGATGTTTGTTGGCGTGGGGGCCAGCAGAGTTCGTGACCTGTTTGAACAGGCGAAGAAGAATGCCCCCTGCATTGTCTTCATTGATGAGATTGATGCGGTGGGTCGGCAGCGCGGAGCTGGCCTCGGCGGTGGCAATGATGAGCGGGAGCAGACCCTCAACCAGTTGCTCACCGAGATGGATGGTTTCGAGGGCAATACCGGCATCATTATTGTGGCGGCCACCAACCGTCCGGATGTGCTGGATGCGGCGTTGATGCGGCCAGGCCGATTTGACCGTCAGGTCATGGTTGAGAGACCCGATTACAGCGGCCGGCTTCAGATCCTCAAGGTTCACGCCCGAGGCAAGACCCTCTCTAAGGACGTTGACCTTGACAAGGTGGCTCGCCGTACGCCGGGCTTTACCGGTGCTGATCTTGCCAACCTGCTCAATGAGGCGGCCATCCTGGCGGCCCGTCGTGAACTCACCGAGGTGAGTAACGATGAAATCAGCGATGCGATCGAGCGTGTGATGGCCGGTCCGGAGAAGAAGGACCGTGTGATCAGTGAAAGGCGCAAGCGGCTTGTGGCTTATCACGAGGCTGGTCACGCCATTGTTGGTGCCTTGATGCCGGACTATGACCCAGTCCAGAAGATTTCGATCATTCCCAGGGGCCAGGCGGGTGGACTTACCTTCTTCACCCCGAGTGAGGAGCGGATGGAGTCTGGTCTGTATTCCCGCTCTTATCTGCATAACCAGATGGCCGTGGCACTCGGTGGCCGCGTAGCCGAAGAAATTGTCTATGGCCAGGATGAGGTCACAACCGGGGCTTCAAACGATTTGCAGCAGGTCGCACAGGTGGCCAGACAGATGATCACCCGCTTTGGCATGAGCGACAAAATTGGCCCTGTTGCCCTTGGCCGATCCCAGGGTGGGATGTTCCTGGGTCGTGATATCGCCTCCGAGCGAGACTTCTCAGAAGACACGGCGGCAACCATCGATGATGAAGTGTCCGGCCTTGTGGATATGGCCTATAAACGCGCCACCAAGGTGCTTGTCGATAACCGTGCCGTCCTCGATGAACTGGCCGACATGCTTGTGGAGAAGGAGACTGTTGATTCCCAGCAATTGCAGGACCTGTTGATCCTTCGCGACGTTCGGGTTGCCGAGTACGTCTGACTCACCGATAGACAAGTCGCGATGCTTTGAAGCTGAGGAAGCCTTGCTGGCTTCCCTGAGGCTTCAGCCATTGATCGTGGTGTTGCGTCCTCAGCAGGACGCCCTTGAAACATCCCTGAGCCCCAGCCCGATCTTGCACTTGATCGAGGGCTTGGTTGATGCTGGTGTGCAGCATCTGGAGTGTGCCTGGTCTGCTCAGCCCGGCTGGCTGGAGATGATGGAGGCGGTGAGGCAAAGCTTCCCCGGTTTGTCCCTTGGGGCGGCATCGGTGACCAGCTCAGAAGCCTTGGCTGCAGTGGCTGAACTCAGGCTTCCCTATGCGATGACTCCCTGTTGGAACCCTGTTCTGCAGCGTCAGGCCGCTGAACTGAATCAACTGCTTATCCCAGGCGTGTTTTCGCCTACGGAGGTTCATCAGGCCAGTGCATTCGGCTGCCGGATCCTCAAGCTCTTTCCCGCTTCAACGTTGGGCATTGATTACTGGCATCAGCTGAAGGCACCTTTTGGGGCAACGCCATTTGTGATTGCGGCAGGTGGCTTGAAGGTGGCCGATCTATCGGCCTGGCTGGCAACTGGTCATGATGCCGTGGCTCTCGGGCGTGGGCTTGTTGTTGATGGGCAGATCGATCCTTCTCTGCATGCCTGGTTGAGATCATCCAGGCCATCCTGAGGTTGCTGAACTGTTTGGTTATCAGCCAGACGCCAACTTGGCTAGAGGCCTTCTTTGTGCAATGTCGAGAAGTGCAGCCTTCGATCACTGTTGCGGTTCAATTTCCACATCAGCGACAAATCTGCAGCACCTTAATGAGCAACTGAAGTTGCCATCGCCTCAAAACTGCAACATCATCTGGCCTACTTCACCAGAGGCTGCACTGACCCTGTTGTCTCAACAGATGATCCGCAAGCACCAGGCTCACCATCGCCTCCACCATCGGCACAGCTCTTGGCAGAACGCAGGGATCATGGCGTCCCTTGGCGGCTAGGGTTGTGCTGTTGCCATCGCTATCAATGGTCTGCTGTTGCTTGCGGATCGTGGCGGTGGGTTTAAAGGCCACCCGGATCAGAATCGGCTCGCCATTGCTGATGCCCCCCTGAATGCCGCCGGAGTTGTTGGTGGCTGTT